>Ga0334722_10003348_pt1 | contig 17313 bp, 14 predicted proteins | sample C3_bottom_MG_FD_207210 | JGI IMG/M metagenome (GOLD analysis project Ga0334722, IMG submission 207210) | Sediment microbial communities from Yellowstone Lake, YNP, Wyoming, USA - C3_bottom | ecosystem: Environmental > Aquatic > Freshwater > Lake > Sediment | place: USA: Wyoming | collected...
GCCCGGGCCCGGCCGATGATCCGGGGCAGCCGCTGCGTCCCGCCTGCCCCGGGGATGATCCCGAGGCTGGTTTCGGTGAGCCCAAACTCGGCATTTTCCGCCGCGATGCGGATATCGCAGGCCAGGCACAGCTCCGTGCCGCCGCCCAAGGCGATGCCGTTCACGGCTGCAATGACCGGTTGCGGCAGGGCAGCGATGGCGCTGAAGGTGTCGCGGATAGTGCGTATGTAAAGGCGCACTTGCTCCGGCGTCATGGTCTCGCGTTCCTTGAGGTCCGCACCGGCCGAAAATGCCCGTTCGCCCGCCCCGGTGATGATCACCACCCGCGTCTCATCGTCACCGGCGAGCTTTGCCACCGCCGCCTGCAGGTAGAGGAGGGTGGAAAAGTCCAGGGCGTTCATCCGCTCCGGACGGTTCAGGGTCAGCACCGTGATGGGGCCTTTTTCTTCCACGCTGAGTCCGCCCGTCGATATGGACATGGAGCCACCTCCTCAGCTGCGGGGCTTGTGCAGCACCGGCCCGCACTGGGTCACCTGGCCACGGAGGGTCTGCCCGAGGATCTTTTCCGCCTGGCGACCGATTTCCACCACCTCGTCCTGGCCGATGCCGGTGCGGACACCCATCTCTTCTAACATGCACACCAGGTCTTCGGTGACGGTGTTGCCTGTGTAACCCTGATGGTACTTGGGCCGGTACCCCGCCGGCTGGCCGCCGATGCCGCCCACGGAGCCGTCAAAGATGGTGGCGCCGGCCAACAGGGCCGCGAGGTTATTGGCCATGCCGGTGCCGCGGGTGTCGTGGAAGTGGACGATAAACGGTACGCCTGGCAGGGCCTCGAACATGTAACGGTAGAAGGCGTAGGCTTGTCGGGGATTGGCCATGCCGGTGGTATCGCCCCACTGTACGTAATCGGCACCGTGCTCAACGTACCAGCGGCCAAGGTCACGCACGACCTCGATAGGCACATCGCCCGTAATCGGGCAGCCGAACGAGGTCAGCACACTGCCCACGACTTTGAGGCCGGCTTTTTTGGCCATGTCCATCATCTGGGCGACTTCTTTTTTTTGCTCGGCCACAGTGCGGTTTGTGTTTTCGAGGTTGTGGGCCTCACTGGCAGAGCACACGAACAGTGCTTCATCGACCTTGATCCCCTCGTCCAACATGGTCACCAGCCGCTCCATGCCCTTGAGATTGGGGACGACGACGCGATAGCCCACACCCGGCTTGCGTTTGGTCCCCGCCAGCACCTCACGGGCGTCGGCAAACTGCGGCAGATATTTGGGATTGGCAAACGACGTGACCTCGATATGGGCGAATCCGGCTTCCGAAAAGCGGTCGATCATCTGGATCTTTTTGTCGGTAGCCACCACGGTATCTAGACTCTGCAGCCCATCCCGTGCCCAGCACTCCCCGATCTCCACCTTGGCAGGCAGCGCGGCAAAAATCCCCGGACCCACGGCACTTTCGAGCAATGCGTAGGGCAGCGGCGTTTCGGTAGACACGCTTTTTCACCCCCATGCCTACATACGGTCGCGGCAAGACGTCCGCCTGGCCGCAGTTGTGGTGTGGTCTCACACGGCGAAACGGAAGTGCACGATGTCGCCGTCCTGGACTATGTAATCTTTTCCCTCGAGGCGTACAAGTCCCTGCTCCCGGCAGGCCTTCATGCTGCCTTGTGCCACCAGATCCGCATACGAGACTACCTCCGCCCGGATAAACCCACGGGCAATATCGGTATGGATTTTTCCAGCTGCCGTGAGCGCGTCACTGCCCTTGCGGATGGGCCACGCCTTGACTTCGTCCTCGCCCACCGTGAAAAACTGGATAAGGCCAACGGAGGCATATGCGGCCCGTGCCACGCGAGCGATGCCAGGTTCGGTGATGTGGTACTCCGCCAGGAAGCTTTTGCGGTCGGCCGGCGGCAGGCTCGCGATTTCCGCTTCCACCGTCCCGCAGAAGGTAACCACCGGAATGGAGCGGGCGGCCGCGTACGCTTCCAGCTCCAGGCGGCGCGGGTATTCCCCGCTCAGCACCGCTTGTTCGGAAGTGTTCACTGCGATCACGGCCGGCTTGTCGCTTAAAAAGCGATAGGAGGCCATGGCCTTTTTCTCTTCGGGTGAAAGGCTCACCGTACGAAGCGGCCGGCCCGCCTCCAGAACCTCGCGGAACCGCCGCAGCACCGGCAGGTCGCCTCCCACTTTGGCACCTTTTTTGGCATCGTGTTCGAGGCGTTCCAGGCGGGTTTCCACCAGCTGCAAATCGGCCAGCATGAATTCGGTCTCGAGGGCTTCAAAGTCGCGCACCGGGTTTATGTCGCCCAGGGCGGGATAGTCCGCATCGCCGGTGAAGGCGCGGATCACATGCACGAAGGCGTCGGCGTTGTTCACCGCGGCGAAAAATTCGTTGACCCGGCTCCGGTTGAGCTCACCCGGCGTGTAGCCGGGAATGTCGACAAAGGTGATTTGGGCAGGGCTGAATTTGCGGGGCTTGAACATTTCGCGCAAGACTTCGAGCCTGGTATCCGGCACGAGGGCAGCCCCGGTGGCATTACGACTGCCAGGACTGCGGCGGACGCTGCCTTCGGTGAGCAGGTCGAAGAGGGTGGATTTTCCGGTCTGGGGCAAGCCTACGATGCCTACCTGCAATGGCGATCATCCTTTCACAGCGGCCGCAGGACCGCGACACTTTTCGCTACGACGTGCAAACCGTTTCCAGTATAACCGTTTTTGCTGGCCGCCGGTGCGGGCAGGTAAAGCCGTGCCCGGGCCGAAGTATGTATCCAACATACCCGGCGGAAGCCCTGGCGGCGGACCGGGAATAGGCAAGGAGGTTTTCGCGTGCTCGCCATCACCAACGGTAAGATCTATACCATCACCAATGGCATCATCGAACGCGGCACCGTCCTCATCGAAAACGGCAAGATCAAGGCCGTCGGTGCCAACGTGGCCGTCCCGGCGGGGGCGGCGGTCATCGATGCCACCGGCAAAGTGGTCATGCCTGGCCTGATCGACGCCCACAGCCACATCGGCATCTTTGGCGAACCGATGGACGAGATGAACGTGGACGGCAACGAGATGACCAATCCAGCCACCCCGGAAGTACGGGGTATGGACGGGCTCAATCCCAACGACCCGGCGTTCAAAGACGTGCTCACCGCCGGGGTGACCACCGTTTATACCGGCCCGGGGTCGGGCAACGTGATCGGCGGCACCGGTGCTGCCTACAAGACCGTGGGCCGTACGGTCGAAGAAATGATGATCCCCGGCACCGAAATGATGAAAATGGCCCTCGGCGAAAATCCCAAGCGTGTCTACGGCTCGCAGAAAAAACTGCCCATGACCCGGATGGGCAACGCCGCCGTCCTGCGGAATGCCCTTATCCAGGCCCAGAACTACCTGGAAAAGAGGCGGCGGGCAGAGGCCAAGGCCAAAGAGGAGGGCAAGGAGCCCGAGTATCCCGAGCGCGACCTTCGCTGGGAGGTGCTAGGCAAGGTCGTGTCGCGGCAGATGAAGGCCCGCATTCATGCCCACCGGGCAGATGACATTCTGACCGCCATCCGCATCGCCCGCGAGTTCAACCTCGATTTCGTCATCGAGCACGCCACGGAAGGCTACAAGATCGCCGACATCCTGGCGGCCGAAAAAGTACCCTGCGTGGTAGGTCCGCTCTTGATCGGCCGGTATAAACTTGAATTGCAGGATATCACCCTGCGGAACCCGGGCATCCTGGCCAGGGCCGGGGTAAAAATCGCCATACAGATGGACGATTCTTCGGAGACCCGCTGGCTGCCTGTCAACGTGGGGCTGGCCATCCGCGAGGGGCTGCCGGAAGAAGAAGGATTCCGGGCCGTTACCATCAACGCCGCCGAGATCCTCGGCATCGCGGATCGCCTGGGAAGCCTGGAGCCCGGGAAGGACGCCGACATCGCTATTTTCGACGGGCACCCGTTCCAGAGCATGACGCACTGCGTTTATACCATCATCGACGGCAAGGTCGTTTACAAGCGGGAAGACTAGCTTCGGTCACAGCCTGGAGGCCACAACCTTGAACCCGAGCCGGCATGAAAAACTGGAAGCCTTGATGCGGTTCGCCTCGCACGGCACCCTGCCGGGGCCGGTGGTGTTTCTGCTTGGGTTTTTGGCCGGCCGCATCGACCACGTGCATTTTGCCCGGGATGTCGCCGGTGCCGCGAACTCGCTCGTGTTGCGGAGCCAGGAGCGCATCCTCTGGCCGGGCATGCCGTTTTCTGCCCACCTGCACGGGGTGGCAGTAGCCGATCCGGTCATGCTGGTGATGGGACTGGCCGCGAACGAGGACCTGTGGGTGTCGCTGGAGTTCGAAGGGGCAAAAACCGCCCCGTGGTACCAGGCGGTGGCGTGGCCGTCATACCAGGCAGGAGCCGCCGAGGCCGGTACGGCACCCACGCTCCACGCCCGGGCGGAGGAGCTGCGGGCCGAAGTCGACCGCGCCCTGGACATCTACGGCGAGGTGCTCCGCATGATGGAGCAAAACAATCCGGCCCGCCGCGAGGAGCTGACCTTCTACCTGAACCTGGCCAAACAGCAGGTCCAAGAGCTCAGCCGGGAGCTCAACCGGCTCGAACAAGTCGCCAAGGAACGCGCCGAGGACCGCCAATGACTACCGGGCGGCACCGGCACGTTGCCGCTGCTCCAGCACAAATATGGCGTCACGCAAAATGGCCGCCTGCTCGAATTCGAGATCGCGGGCGGCCTTTTTCATCCGCCGACGCAAATCCTCGATCAGGGAGGGGATGTCCTTCCGCGGTACCTTGTCAAGGTGCGCGGGCAGACCGGGTACCACGGCGCCCGCACGCTCGCCCACTTCCTTCGTGGCTTCGATGACGTCGCGGACGGCCTTCTGCACCGTCTGGGGCGTGATCCCGTGTTCCTCGTTGTATTTGATCTGCAGCTGGCGGCGGCGTTCGGTCTCGTCGATGGCCGCCTGCATGGAGGCCGTGATGGTGTCGGCATACATGATCACATGGCCCTCCACGTTACGGGCGGCCCGCCCGAACGTCTGGATGAGCGACGTGAGCGACCGCAGGTAGCCTTCCTTGTCGGCATCCAGAATGGCCACCAGCGACACCTCCGGCAGGTCGAGCCCCTCCCGCAGAAGGTTGATGCCGACCAGCACGTCAAATACGCCCAGGCGCAGGTCCCGCAGGATCACCATACGCTCCAGGGTTTCCACCTCGGAATGGAGGTAGCGTACCCGCACCCCCATCTCGCGCAGGTAATCGGTGAGATCCTCCGCCATCTTCTTGGTGAGCGTGGTGACCAACACCCGCTGGCCTTTTTCCACCCGCTTGCGGATCTCGGCCAGAAGGTCGTCGACCTGGCCCCGCGTGGGACGCACCTCCACCGTCGGATCCACGAGGCCCGTCGGGCGCACGATCTGCTCCACGACCTGCCCGCCGCACACCGACAGCTCGTACGGGCCGGGCGTGGCCGACACAAACACGGCCCTGGGCACACGGGCGATGAACTCGTCGAAAGTGAGCGGCCGGTTGTCGTACGCCGACGGCAGGCGGAACCCGTATTCGACCAAGCTGTCCTTCCGCGAGCGGTCGCCCCAGTACATGCCGCGGATCTGGGGAATGGACTGGTGCGATTCGTCGATGAGCACGAGAAAATCTTCCGGGAAAAAGTCGAGGAGCGTGTACGGCGGCTCCCCCGGGGCGCGGCCGGTGAGGTGCCGCGAGTAGTTCTCGATGCCGTGGCACCACCCCACGGTCTCCAGCATCTCGAGGTCGTAGCGCGTGCGCATCTGCAGCCGTTCCGCTTCGACAAGCTTGCCGCGGGCCCGGAAGTACGCGAGGCGGTCTTCCAGCTCGGCCCGGATGCTCTCGATGGCCTGCCGGCGTTTGCGGTCCTCCGTGACGTAGTGGCTGGCCGGGAAGATGGCCACGTGCTGGCGCTCTGCCAGCACCTCGCCCGTGAGGGTATCGATCTCCGTGATGCGATCGATCGTGTCGCCCCACCATTCCACGCGGATGGCCCGCTCGGTGTATGAAGCCGGGAACACCTCCAGCACGTCGCCCCGCAAGCGGAATTTGCCGCGCACGAGGTTGACGTCGTTACGCTCGTACTGGATGGCCACCAGCCGGCGTACCACCTCGTCGCGGTCGCGCTCGGTACCGACCCGCAAGGAAACGGTCAGGTCCCGGTAGTCCGCCGGGGAACCCAAACCGTATATGCACGACACCGACGCGACCACGATGACGTCCCGTCTTTCGAGCAGAGCCGACGTCGCCGAATGCCTAAGCTTGTCGATCTCGTCGTTGATGGTGGAGTCTTTTTCGATGTAGGTGTCTGTCTGCGGTATGTAGGCTTCCGGCTGGTAGTAGTCGTAGTAGGACACAAAATACTCCACCGCGTTGTCGGGGAAAAACTCGCGGAACTCGCTCGCCAGCTGGGCCGCCAGGGTCTTATTGTGCGAGATCACCAAGGTGGGCTTTTGCACCTTTTCGATCAGCCAGGCCATGGTGGCCGTTTTCCCGGAGCCGGTCACCCCCAGAAGCGTCTGGAACCGCTTGCCTGCCAGCACACCCTCCGCCAGGGCGGCCACGGCCTTGGGCTGGTCCCCCCGGGGCACCATGTCGGTCTTGACCACAAAACGCCCCTCGGAACGGACGCTCGACACCGCCACGGCTATACCTCCCGTGCCGGGCCATCCGGATGCCCGAGACGGCCGCGCCACCGCCGCATGATCTGGGCCAGGGCCCCCGGTGGGGAACGCAGTACCACCATCGGCAGGTCCCCTGGCTCGGGACCAGGAACAAAACCCCACTCTGGGCCGTAAAACGGTCCCTCCACGTGAATGTATAGCTCCTGGTCCCCGCGGCGCACCGAAAGCCGCAGGCGTCCGAGATGGCTTAGACCGACAAGATAGTGGTACAACTCGAGCCGGTTGTGCACCGGTATATCGTCGACGGCCGTGATGATATCGAGCGGCTTGACACCGGCTGCCGCCATCGCACTCGCGGGATCGAGGCCCAGGATACGCACGCCGTCAGTCAAGGCCGGCCACAGGTAGTCCCCCCGGTTTGCCCCCATGCCGAAACGGGCCAGCACCTCGTGGCCAAACGGGCCAAACAGGGCCACTATCCACTGCAGCGGCCGCCACCACTGGCTTAGCACGGCCATCGCTACCAAGACCGCGGAATACAAGAACAAATGTCCCCCGGTCCTGCGGGCCTGTTCACGCGGCAAGGCGGAAACGGCCACATCGCCATATCCGATGGCCGCCGCCGTCGGAAAAAGCACGTAGACAAGATTCTCCAGGTTCACACCGGCAAGTGGGTGCAGCACCGGCCACCAGGCCGGCATGTTGACGCTGTCCGGTCCGGCACCGCCGGCCAGCTGTAGGCCCATGATCACTGCGAGCGGCACAAGCCAAAACTGGGTCATGCTGTAGCCGCCCACCACCCGACCGTCCCGCGTGCCCACAAACACGGGCGTCGCCGTCTGTGCCCCGCCTAGCCAGATGAGCCCGCTCTCCGTCAGGTGCAGAACCCCCACCAGAGCCATCAAGGAAGGCACGCTCACGCCGTGCGGCCACCCCACGAGGAGCACCGAAAGGCTGACAATCCCGCCCGCGTAAGCAAAACAGGCCAGCCTGGGATCGATGAGGATGAAGGCCAGGGCGAGCGGCAGCATGTAAATGACGCCTGCCTGGGCCAAGTCCACCCCCAAAAGGGAGAGTATGGCCGTAGCGAACACTCCCCCTGCAAGCCCGTAAGCCACCGAGTATCCGATGCGCAAAGAGAATCCGGGCGCCACCCTGCCCGCCCACCGGCTCTCCGCCGCCGCCAAGCGGGCGTCCTGCCACACCACCAGCGTCGCCATCAGGGCAAGCGGCAAAAGTGCCGGCGGATAGCTCAGGGCTTCGCCGAACGATCGCAGGGCCATAGCCCCGAACTCACGCCAAGGGAACACGCTAACGCGTTCCCCCCAGTTTCTGCTGCAAGATCTGGATTGCCTTGATCAGCTGTAGGTTCCGCGGGTCCTTCGGATCCTCCAGGTTGATCGACGGCTGGCCGGGCGCCACTGTGCCCTGCTCCACGGTCACGTCCGGGGTGATGCCCACCTTGTCTACCGCGTTGCCGTTCGGGGTCAGGTAACGGGACGTGGTGATCTTCACCCCGCCGCCCCCCGGCAGTGGCCACAGGTTCTGTACCGACCCCTTGCCGAACGTCTTGGTGCCGACAAGCACACCGTCCCCGCGGTCATGAATGGCACCACTCACGATCTCGGATGCACTGGCGGAACCCCCGTCCACCAGCACCACATACGGCATGCCTAGTCCCTGGCTTGTGGTGGTGGTGCAGGGGCTTTCGCTGATCTGGTCGTTGCACGTGTAATATGTGACTTCAGCCCCGCCGCGGCTGACACGACGCATCACCGGGCCGTCGGGGATGAACAGTCCCGCCACCGGGATCGCTTCCGACAAAAGCCCGCCCGGGTTTTGCCGCAGGTCGAATATGATGCCCTTGGCACCGCTGGCCTTGAGGCTCGCGATCGCCTTGGACATTTCCGCGGCCGCCCCTTCACTGAACTGGTACAGGCGTACATAACCGATCTGCGGTGTCAGCATGGCCTGGTCAACTGTGGGGATGTGGATCACGGCCCTCACCAGCTTGACATCAAAAGGCTGGCCGTCGTCGCGCATGATCGTGATGGTGACCGGTGTGCCCTCGGGGCCTTTGATCATGTTCGCCACGATGTCAACATCTACCCCCACCACATCCTTGCCGTCCACCTTCACGATCTTGTCGCCGCTGCGGATACCCGCTTTGGCCGCCGGCGTGTTGGGGAACGGTGCCACCACTGTGACGTATGGTTTCACGTACTCAACCACCATACCCACACCGGTATACTGGCCCGAGGTTTCTTCCATCCAGGCCTGGTACTCTGCCGGAGAGAAATAGACCGTATACGGGTCGTTCACGGCGGCCACCAGTCCCGACGTGGCGCCGTCGAGCATCTGGTCGATCTCCTTGGCGCCGACCGGTTCCACGTAATACTGCTCGACGAGCTGCATGGCCTCCCAGAATTGACGATAATGGGGCGACAGGAAATTCACGCCCGGCGGCACCACCCAGCCGGGAGCCAGGCGGGCGAGTGCACCGGACAGGAACGGGACTTTGCCCATGACAAGGAAAAATGTAAAGGCGTTGGTCAACAAAAGCAGGATGACAAGCCAGGTTACGGCCTTGCGGCGTGAGATCACGCGAAAGACACCTGCCTTGAAAAATGAGTGAGAAACCAGGGCTTTGTGGTACGGGCTTCAGCGCGAGTGTAGCACAACACCCTGCGGGCTACCACTCCTGGCGGCAAGGCTCCGGCTACCGCGCCGACGACGGGGTCCTTCAGCGCATATATTTGGTTTCCCGCCAGATCAGTACCACTTGTGGGGAATATATGGCTTCGGGTCCACCGGCACGCCGTCCACGCGCACCTCAAAGTGCAAGTGCGGACCGGTGGCCCAGCCGGTGGCCCCCACGCGGCCGATCTCCTGCCCGCGTACCACCATCTGGCCTGCTTGCACCTCTATGCGGGACATGTGCCCGTACAAGGTGGCGATACCGCCGCCGTGGTCGATGATTACCGTATTGCCGTAGCCGGTCATGTACTCCGCCCGCACCACGCGCCCCGACTCGGCGGCGTAGATGGGCGTCCCGGTAGCGGCGGCCAGGTCGATACCGGTGTGCGTGCGCCATTCATGGAGGATGGGGTGATAGCGCCGGCCGAAATCTGAGGTCAGCGGCACGCTGAACGGAAGCGGGAAGATCATGTGCAGGTCGCGGGCTGGCAACCCTTCTTTCGCCAGCTCGGCCTGCAAAAGGGCCTGGATCTTCTGCGATTCTGCCTCGAGCTGATCGAGGGCGGCTCTGGTCTCGGTCTCGGTCGCCTGCACACTGGCCAGCTGACTCTGCTGCGTGGCCACCTGTTTTTCGTAGCTTGCCTTTTTGACGGACACCTGGTCGCGGAGCACACTGGCCTGTTGCTGTTTACTTACAAGCAATGCCTTTTGCTGCTCCACTTGGCCCTGGTACATGCGAATCTGTTGGAATAGGCTGACGTCCTGTTCTACGATCTTTCGCAGCAGGGTAAACCTGGTGAGAAAGTCAGAAAAACTCGTGGCGCTCAATAGCACGTCCAGGTAACCTACCACCCCGCGCTGGTAGATGGCCCGGAGACGCAAGGACAAAAGGGCCTGGCGGTATTCGAGCTGCTGCTGGGCCATGGCCAGATCCTGCTCGGCCTTGGCGATCTCGGCGTTGAGCACCTGCAGTTGGGCCTGTATCGCGGCCAGCTGCTTTTTCGTCTGGTTCAGGTTTTTGGTCGTGGTATTGAGCTTGTTTTTCAGGCTTTGTTCTTGCCGACGGGCAGCATCGAGCTGTGCCTGGCGCTGTTGGATCTGTTTTTGCAGCTGGTCGAGCTGGTCCTGGTACTGCTGCAAATTCGACGCGGAAGCCTGGGCGGGATGAGCAGCGAACACCCCGGCCAGCATACAGAGCAAAAGCAAAACCACCAAGGCGCCGCGCCCATGACGCGGGCGCCGGCCTTTTCTTTCGCTCGTTCCAGGGCTGCCTGTCATTTTTCGCCCCCCCGAAATTCCGGTCACGTCGTGGGTCTCAGACCTGAAGGAAACGACGCAACGACATGGCACTTCCCACCATGCCGAGCAAGGTTCCGCCTGCCACCAACACCACACTCAGCCGCAAAACAAACGGATAAGGCATGATGACCGGTACAAATGGCAGGTCACGCACCAAAAGCCCCACCAGCCACGTGTAAAGCCCATACACGATCGCACTTGTAAGTACGGCGCCGGCAAACCCGAGCACCATGCCTTCGAGGATAAAAGGCCATCTGATAAACCAGTCGGTAGCACCGACCAGTTTCATTACCCTCACCTCATAACGGCGGGCAAACACGGCCAGGCGGATCGTGTTCGAAATGATAAAGACGGTGCCGAAAGACAGTAGAAGTACTGCTCCCAACCCGACCACACGCAGCAGGGTTGTGAATCTCGCCAGCCGGTCCACCACCTGCTGCTCGTAATACACAGAATCCACTCCGGCGAGACCTTCCGCCTTTTGGGCCGCCGGTGGCACATCCTGCGGCTTTTCGAAGCGGACCTGGAACGAATCCTGCAGCGGGTTTATGTCCCGCACGCCCTCGAGCACGTCTTTTTCGTCCCCGAACTCCTGTTCCAGCTGGGTGAGGGCATCGTCTTTGCTCACATAGGTAACCGAACTCACGCCGGCCATGTCTTTGAGCCCAGCACTGATGGCGTCTTTCTGCTGCTGAGACAGGCCGTCTTTCAGGTAGACCACCATTTCCACCTGGCTTTGCACGTTGGCCGCGATATATTGCAGGTTGGCCGCCGCCACCAGCACCGCGGCCAGCACCAATAGCGACACGGCCACGGTCGCCACCGACGCGAGACTCATGTAGGCGTTGCGGGCCAGACCCCGTCCGGTCTCGGCCAGGTAATAACGCCAGGTCTCAAAGCGCACGGTCGTAGGCCCCCTCCGTCTCGTCCCGTACGACCCGGCCAGCTTCCAAAGCTACCACACGCTTGTGCATGGCATTCACGATGGTGCGCGCGTGCGTGGCGATCACCACCGTGGTGCCACGGCGGTTGATCTCCTCGAAAAGGGTCATGATCCCCCAGGCCGTTTCCGGATCGAGGTTACCGGTGGGCTCGTCCGCCAAAAGCACCGCCGGGTTGTTGACCATCGCCCGCGCCAAGGCGATCCGCTGCTGTTCGCCGCCAGACAGCTCGGACGGGTACGACTGGGCCTTGCCGGCCAGCCCCACCAGCTCCAGCGCCTTCGGGACTTCCCGGGCAATCTGGCGGGCCGGCGCCTCGATCACCCGCATCGCGAACGCCACGTTTTCAAACACGGTGCGGTTCGGAAGCAGGCGAAAATCCTGGAACACTACTCCTATCCGCCGCCGGAGGTACGGCACTGCCCACGGCCGGAGTGATACCACGCTCCGCCCGCCTACCAGCACATCCCCGCTGGTCGGGGTCTCCTCCCGGTAGATGAGCTTCACCAGCGTGGTTTTGCCAGCCCCGCTCGGGCCGACCACAAACACGAATTCACCTTTGCCGATGCGGAGACTGACATCGGAAAGGGCTACCGAGCCGTTGGGAAATCGCTTGGTTACGTTCAAGAATTCGATCATGTCGGAGACATCCTGTATAAACGACTAATTTGCCGGTTTTTCGCCTTGCTGGCCTTCGCTTCGACACAAGAAAAGCCGTTTCCTGCCTCGGGCAGGACAACGGCTGATTAGAAAAACCTTGTAATGCGCACCAGGCAATCTATGGTTTATTCGTAACGCAAGGCCTCGATGGGGTTCAGGTTGGCCGCCCGCATGGCCGGCCACAGCCCAAAGCCAACCCCCACCGCCGCAGAGAACACAAACGCCAGCAACACCGAGCCCATGGAGACACGCGTGGCCCATCCGGCCAAACCCGAAATCAGCCGGGCCCCGCCCACCCCTAGAAAGATACCGATCAGGCCGCCCACACCGGCCAGGAATACCGACTCCACCAGAAACTGCTGCAGCACGTCCCGGCGGCGGGCTCCCAGCGCTTTACGCACCCCGATCTCACGGGTGCGCTCGGTGACCGAAACCAGCATGATGTTCATGATCCCGATCCCGCCCACCAAAAGGGAGATACCGGCGATGGCCGCGAGCATGAGCGTGAGCGTCGTGGTCACCGAGTTCACCGTGCTGAGAAGCTGGTCCTGGGCGAGCACCGTGACCGCCTGATCATTCTGGTATTGATGCTGGAAAATGTTTTCCAGGTGGCCGACTGCCACGGCACTGAGGTCGGCCGATTTGGGAATGGCATAAATGGCCGCGACATACCGGGTTCGCACCAGGCGCTCTGCCGTCGTGACCGGGATGGCGATGAGATCGTCCTGGTTTTGGCCGAGGCTACCGCCTTTGCTCGTCAAAAGCCCGATGACCTGGAAGGGCTGGCCGTTGATGGTGATAGTCCTGCCGACCGGATTGAGGCCCTTGAAAAGCTGCGAAGACACCGTCTGTCCGAGCACGGCCACGTTGGCCGCGTCCTGCACGTCGGCGGCACTGAAAAACCGCCCGGACGCCACCGGAAAGTCGCGGATGACCGGAAAGCTTTCGGTCACGCCCTGCACGGTAGTGTCGTAGCTCGTAATGCCGTACTGGGCCGCCACCGGGGCAGTGATCACCGGCATCACCTGGGCGAGCTCCGGCACCCGCGCCGCGATAGTAGCGGCGTCGTCCACGGTGAAGCGCACCCCCGCGGACACGGACGGTGTGATGACAATGAGGTTTGCCCCTAGACTCTGCACCTGGGAGGTGACCTCGTTGGTGGCCCCCTGGCCGATGGAGACCAGGGCAATGACAGCGGCCACGCCGATGATCACCCCGAGCATCGTGAGAAACGTCCGTAGCTTGTTGCCGGCCAGGCTCAGCCAGGCCATGCGTATACCTTCCTGAATGCTCATGCCTGTGCCGCCTCCCGGTCAGAGTTCACCGGGACCGCCCGCAAAGGCTCGGCCACCGGCGCGTCCCCCACCAGCCGCCCGTCCAGGACCCGGATGATCCGGCGGCAGTGGCGGGCCACACGTTCATCGTGCGTCACCAGCACGAGGGTAATCCCCTGCTGGTTCAATTCCTGGAAGATCGCCATGATTTCTTCGCCCGCCCGGCTGTCCAGGTTGCCGGTCGGCTCATCGGCCAGAAGAATGGATGGCTCGCCCACCAATGCCCGGGCGATCGCCACCCGCTGCTGCTGTCCGCCGGAAAGCTGGTTCGGATGGTGGTGCATACGCTCACCGAGCCCCACCATCTCGAGGGCGGCCATGGCCTTCCGCACGCGGGCAGCCCGCGGCTCGCCCCGGTAGACCAGGGGCAGCTCCACGTTCTGCAAGGCGTTCAGCCGGGGCAAAAGGTTGAAGGTCTGGAACACGAAGCCGATCTCCCGGTTCCGCACCCGCGCCAGCTGGTTGTCATTCAGAGTGCTCACGTCCCGCCCCGCCAGCACGTATTTCCCGGTGGTCGGCCGGTCAAGGCAGCCAATCAGGTTCATCAAGGTCGACTTGCCCGAACCTGACGGTCCCATGATGGCGACCATCTCACCGCGCTCGACGTGCAGCGACACATCCTCCAGGGCCGTCACCCGCACGTCGCCCTGGCCGTATATTTTGGTCACGTGCTGTAGATCGATCACGTTACCCACCCCCGCCCGAGGTGGAACGGCGCGGCGTCGTCCCCGGCTGGCGGAAGTTGCCGCCTGGCATCCGGAAGAACTGGGTCGAGCCAGTCGATGCTGTGCCTGTGACTACGAGCTCGCCTTCCTGCAGGCCGCTCGTGACCTCGACAAACGCGTCGTTATGCAGTCCGACCGTGATACGCCTGAGCTGCGGTTTCTGGTTCACCAGTACCTGTACAAAAGCGTTCTGCCCTTCGCCGGAGACCGCCTCGGCCGGCACCATCAGCACGTTCTCGTGGCTGGCGACAAAGATGCTGGCGTCACACGACATACCTGCCTTCAGGGCTCCCGGTTCCGGAATGTCGATCGTGACGTCAAAATTACCTACGCCATTTTGCACCTGGCCGACCGGGGCGATGGCACTCACGGTGCCGTCCCACGTGGAACCAGGAATGGCATCCGCCGTGATGGTGACCTTCTGCCCCAACGCCACTTGGGCGATCTGCAACTCGCTGATGCTCACCACCGCCTGCAGATGACCGACGTCCGCCACCGTGATCACCGGCGCGCCAGAGGCCACCCGGTCACCGGGATTGGCGTTGACCGCCGTGACCACGCCGTCGAAGGGTGCGGTGATAGTAAGGTTGTTGAGATCATTCTGGCGTGCCTCGACGTTGAGCCGCGCCTGTTCCACCGCATACTGCTGGCTTTGTATGTCTTGCGGCGACGACGGTGCCGGATTGGTCACCTGGTGTAGCGAAACCTGAGCCTGCTGGAGGTTGTTGACCGCCTGCTCATACTGCGACTGCAAGGTATCGGAAGAAAGCGTGGCCAAAAGATCGCCTGCTTTCACGTGCTGACCGGAGTTTGCCGAAAGCGAGGCCACTGTCCCCGATACCTGGGCCACCACCGGGTAGGTCTGGTAGTACGCGACCGTACCGTTTGTGCTGATGGAGCCGGTGTTGAACGCCCCCACGCCCGGGTATATGGTCACGTCCGCGCCCATGCCCGCTGCGAGTGCCGCCCCGTTGTTGACACTTTTGTAGTCATCGAGCGTGATGGTGACCTGGAACAGGTTCTGGCCCGCCTTGTTCTGACCGCTCGCTTGGGTAGCCACGTCCGTGACATGCCCCGTGTATGGCTCTGCCAAGCCGTGCACCGTCACGTCGGCCTGGTCCCCCGGCGCCACGTCGAGCACCCGGTCCTCCGTGACGGTAACCTGCACCAACATGCGGCTGTCGTCATAGATCGTGCCGATCTGCTGGCCGGTGTTCACGTTGTCGCCGGCCTTCACATTGAGGTTCAGAAGGCCGGGACCGGAAGCAGTGATGCTGAGCTTGCCGAGCTGGCTTTTGGCCTGGTCGACTTGCATCTGGGCCGCTTGCACCCTCAGCTGGGCGGCGGTCACAGCGTCGGCCGTCGTGGTGGAAGCAGGGTTTTGCATTTGCTCCAGCCGGCTTTCGGCCTGTGCCAGCTGGGACTCGGCCTGCAGAAGCTGCATGGCCAGGTTATTGTCGTCCCGGAGCGTGGCCAGCGTTTGGCCGGCATGCACGGTCTGGCCGACCTTTACCGGCACCGAAGCCACCACGCCGCTGGTGCCGAAGGACAGGTCCTCCTGCTGTACCGGCTGGAGCACACCGGTACCATCGACCGTGACCGTCAGCGTGCCGCGCCTCACCGGTGCGGTCGCGTACGTGGTGGCCCGCTGGGATTTGGCCACCATGTAACGCCGGGCACCGTAGGCTCCCCCGGCCACAATTGCCAAAACCACGATCACCAGAACCACTCGCCAAAGTTTCCTGCGCACGTGGGGGACCCCCTCAAGATACTTTTGAGTGCAAATATTTCACGCCGTAGTATTCCACCGCTTGGTAAGAAGCCGATGAGAAATCATAAACACAAAAGCCCTCGCAGCAAAAGCTGCGAAGGCTTGGAAGACATCACCACCCGCAGGCGGGCATTACCGGTGGGTGTCCCGCCGGGCGATCACGTCGCGGCATGCCTGGCTGATGGCGTTCGGCGTAAGGCCGTAATGGGCCAGCAGTTCGGCCGGCTTTCCCGACTGTCCGAAAACGTCCCGCACCCCCACGCGCGCCACGGGCACCGGCACGGTCTCCGCCACCACTTCGGCCACGGCGGACCCAAGGCCGCCGATGACGCTATGTTCTTCGGCCGTGACCAGCGCCCCAAACGTCCGCGCCGCCCAGGTCACCGCTTCCTGGTCGATGGGTTTGATGGTGGAAACGTTGATCACGGCCGCCTCGATCCCAGCGGCCGCCAGCCCTTCAGCCGCCCGCAAGGCGCTCGCGACCATGACACCGCAGGCCAAAATCGCCACGTCGCGCCCTTCCCGCAAAAGCACCGCCCGGCCGACCTCGAACGGGTAATCGTCGTCAAAGAGCACCGGCACCGCCGGCCGCCCGAGGCGCAGATACGCCGGCCCCGGGCGTGCGGCCAAGGCTGGCACCGCCTTGGCGGCCTCGGTGGCATCGGCCGGCACCACCACCGTCATGTTGGGCAGCACGCGCATGAGAGCGATGTCCTCGAGCATCTGGTGCGAGGCCCCGTCTTCACCCACCGTAAGGCCGGCGTGACTGGCGCCGATCTTGACGTTCAAATTGGGGTAACAGATCGAGTTCCTGACCTGGTCGTAGGCGCGCCCGGCGGCAAAGACAGCGAACGTGCTTGGAAACGGGATCTTGCCCGATGCCGCCAGCCCGGCGGCAATAGCCATCATGTCCTGCTCGGCGATGCCGGCATTGAAAAACCGCTCCGGAAACTCGGCCGCAAAAAGCGCCGTTTTAGTCGATTTCGACAAGTCGGCATCCAGCACCACCACGTCCGGGTGAACACGGCCCAGGGCTACCAGGGCCTCTCCGTATGCGTCGCGGGTGGCCTTCTCTGTTTTCCCCCACTGGTAACGTGCCTGCAGAATCATCGCTTTTTCTCCCCCTCGCGGCCATTTGCACTGGCGCCCGGATTACCGGCGGACCGGCTGTGGGCGTGAAGTTCTGCCAGTGCGGTCTCGAGCTCGGCCGCACTGGGAGCCTTCCCGTGCCATTCGGC
>Ga0334722_10003349_pt1 | contig 17311 bp, 16 predicted proteins | sample C3_bottom_MG_FD_207210 | JGI IMG/M metagenome (GOLD analysis project Ga0334722, IMG submission 207210) | Sediment microbial communities from Yellowstone Lake, YNP, Wyoming, USA - C3_bottom | ecosystem: Environmental > Aquatic > Freshwater > Lake > Sediment | place: USA: Wyoming | collected...
TTGGGCGCCCAGACGGCGAAGGCGACGCCGGATATGCCTCCCACGCTGACAAGGTGGCTGCCGAGCTTGTTGTACTGGTCGAGGTGGGTGCCTTCCGACAGCAGGTGTATGTCGAAATCGGTCAGGATGCAGCCGAACGCGTAAGGGTCGTCCTGCCGCCAGCTGTGACCTTCATGGTTGACGATTTCGATCCGGTAGGGAAAACATTCTCTCTCATCCGGAAATACCGCCTCGAACACGCCGGCCGGATGGAGGCGTTTCATCCCGGTGCGTCGTTCAGTCTTCCCCTTGGAGTCAAGGACGTACGCCCGCTCCGCGAGCGGCAGGATGGCGCGTACAGCGACGGCTTTCTTCTTTCCGAGGCCGACCACGTGCGGACCCAGGACCGAAAAAGGGTCCCAGTGCCTCGCGCCGACGAGAAGGTCGAGATCTTTCCGGCTGATGGTTGCCGACATATCTGAACATATTATAGGAAAAGGGCCGGAGGGGCACTCCTTCGAACCGTGCGTCCTCCGCTGGACGTTCGAGTCTACGATTTCCTGTGGAAATCCGGGTAATGCGTCTTTGCGCACTCCGGGCAAAGACCGTGGCTGAATTCCGCCTCGGAACGCTTCTGTATATATTGCTCAAGCGGTTCCCATGCATTTTTCCCGTTGCGGATCTTCTTGCAGTGCATGCAGATCGGGAGAAGGCCGCTAAGAACCAGGACTTCCTTCCGGAGCGCTCTGGCCTGTTTCGACAAGCGGTCGATGAGGTAGGCAACCGCGGAAAAGATCAGCATCTCATTCGCCGAGTTGATCCCGATTGAAGTGGGGGTCCCCTCCATGGGATCCATCAGGGCCAAATACCATCGGGCTATGGAAATGGAAAGCGCCAGCCCGATTCCCCACCATTTCCCGCTGTACCACGAGGCCAAAGCGACGGGAATGAGAGATATGGACGTGAAATGGATCTGCGGATCGGACGTGTAATCGGCGGCAACGACCAGGATGGACAAGCCGAGCCAGTAGATTGGAAAAAGAATGTTGCGATCCGCAGAAGCGTCAGGGACTCTCTCTTCAATATCCCGGTTCGTCGGCATCCGAGTCGGACCGTCCTTGGTGGAAGGATTTGAAAGTCCCTACTGCTGCACCTTGAATGACGCTTCGCCGGTGTCCCTGCTCCCCCCGGCCATTTCTACGGATGCGATGACCCGGTATTTACCCATCGGCGCGTTCGCGGGCAGTGTGACAGGGACTGTGCTCTTCCATGTCCCGCCCTCGCGGGCTATATCGATATGGGTTTTTCCCACTGACGCTCCGTTAACCTGTATATCGCGCGTTTCCCTGACGAGAACCTGCTGGTCGGCCGAAGTGGTGAGGACGGCGTAGGTCAAGTTGACGTTGACCGTTTCCCCGGGTGACAGGACGGCCGGGTTTGCCCGGACCGCCTCGACCCTCAAGCGGATCCCTTGGGAGGGCGCATAGGCGTAATCCCTGCTGGTCTGCGCGCGGCTCTTCTCCTGCTGGTCGATGTGGTTTCCGATCACGCCTCCGGCGAGCCCGCCGAGCAGACCGCCGACCACCGCCCCGCGCGTTCCGCCGAGGAGCCCGCCCACTACGGCTCCACCCAAAGCGCCCGCGCCCATACCGACCGCCGTGTTCGGGTTGTCCCGGATGACCTGCCCTGTATCAGCGCACCCGTGCAAGAGCGTCGAGAGGAAAACCAACGTAACCGCAGCGCATAGCATCTTCCGCATGGCAAACCTCCACGTTCCCTTCGACGTCACCGTCGAATTATATATTCATCTTGCGGCCCGCCTCCATCGCGAAAAAACGGGGGGAGGGCCCATGCCTGCGCGCGGCGTGCACAGGGACGTCTCCGAAGCCGTAGCGGGAAAGGATGCCGCTCACGGTCGCCACGGCGAGACCCGGCGAGTTGTGGTCGGCGCTCAAATGGCACAGGATCACCGCCTTCGGCAGTTTCCTGCTTTCCTGCATCGCCCTCACGAGGAATTTTCCCGCCTGCTCGTTTGAAAGGTGCCCCACCTCGGAATCGACCCGTGCGCGGTCGTGGCTGCTCCTGTGGCTCCCGGCAAGCATCGCCGGGTCGTAGTTCGATTCGATCAAAATCAGGTCGCTGTCCGCGAACCGCTCGTACAACCCGTTTCCGCCGTTCCCAAGGTCGGTCGCCATCGCGACGCGGGCTTCTCCGTCACCAGCGCGCGCGGAGAGGAGGAATCCGCAGGTCAATCCTTCGGCGTCATGGGGAACCGGGAACGGCTCGATCACGATGCTGCCGACGGAAAACGGCTCGCCGGCGAAGGTCTGAAGCGGCCCGGATGCGGGGGACCGGGAGAGGATCCGCCGGGAAAACGCCCGCACGTTTTTTTCATGGATGAGGATCGGAACGTCGTGGCGCGCGCAGCAGGCGACCGCGGACGGGTGAATATGGTCTCCGTGCAGATGGGAAACCAGGACGGCGTCGACGTCGTCCCATGAAACCCCCGCATCGGACAGCGCAAGGGAAAGCCCCCGCTGTGAGGGAAGTCCCGCGTCCACCAGGAGCACCGTTCCGGCATGTTCGACAAGCGTAAGGTTTCCCGAGCTGCCGCTGCGAAGCGGCTTGACGGAGAAATCAGTCAATGGAGAGCAGCTCCAGCCCGGAACGAGCGTCGAGCTTCCGGGAAGCAGACAAGCCGGTAACCTGGAGGATCATCGCTTCCACCACCAGAAAGACCTCCTCGTCCTTCCGGATGCATCCGGTAAGGACCTCCCTACCCCTGCCCAGTGAGGCGTGGAGATGGATCGATGGCGCTCCATTCTTCTCCGCCACGCTTCCCATTCCCACGATCTCATGGGGATGCGTGAAATTCATCCAGATGGGGACAGGAGGAAGGCTGGCTTCGCTGGGCCCGGTGACCATGCTTCCCTTGGCCATGGCCCCGAAGAGAAGGAACCAGCCGGAGAGGATCCCTTCCTTCCGGCAAATCTCGGTGAGCGTGGGGATGACATCCTCCCCGTGGTCGAACCGTGCCATCAGGACCTTTCCTACAGCTCCTGACTTGTAGTCCATTTGGCCGGCCCGCCTCTCGCGAAGGATCCAGATGTCCGCATTATACCAGAGGTCCCCAATCCTCCGCCTTGCTGTATAATTCTCTTCACCATGACGCTTCCAGGGAGTAAAATAGTGTTTTCAATCAAGGGAGACGGGTTGAAGCTTCCTGAGTTAAAAATCGGCAAGTTCACGGCGCGCATTCCGCTTGTCCAGGGGGGGATGTCCGTCCGCGTTTCCACCTCTTCCCTCGCGTCGGCGGTGGCGGATTGCGGCGGGATCGGGACAATCGGAGGATCCGGTATTCCCATCGATGAGCTGAAGGAAGACATCCGCAAGGCGAAGCAGATGACCAAGGGGATCGTAGCGGTAAATATCATGTTCGCCATCCGGGAGTTCATGGAGGCCGTGATGGCGTCGATCGACGCCGGCGTGGACATGATCGTAACCGGCGCCGGTTTCTCGCGGGACATTTTCAAGATCGGAAAGGAGCACGGCGTCCCCATCGTTTCCATCGTCTCTTCACCAGAATTCGGCAAGCTTGCCGAGAGGAGCGGGGCGGACGCCATCGTGGTGGAGGCGAAGGAGGCGGGGGGGCATCTGGGCACCGACCGTGCCCTGCGGGAGCTGTTCCCGGAGGTCCGGAGGGTGGTGAAAAAGGTCCCGCTGATCGCCGCGGGGGGGATCTCGGACGGATACGAGTTAGGCGAGATGATGAGCAAGTACGGCGCGGACGGCGTGCAGATGGCGACCCGGTTCGTGCTGACCAAGGAGTGCGACGTCTCAGACGCCTTCAAGCAGACCTACCTTAACGCGAAGCAGGAGGACGTCCTCCTGATGGAATCGCCCGTGGGGCTGCCCGGCAGGGCCATAATGAACCGCTTCCTCCACCGCCTCCAGAGCGGGGAAAGCGTCTACGACGGAGAATGCAAGCGGAACTGCCTGAAAAGATGCAGCCATTCCTTCTGCATCATCGACCGCTTGGACATGTCCCGGGAAGGGAATGTTGAGGACGGGCTCGTTTTTTCGGGAGAGAACGTGTGGAAGCTCAAGGACATCCCGTCGGTCCGCGAGCTGATCGAACGCCTCGTCATCGAGGCCGAAAGCGTCTACGCCCCCGTTCCAGTCTGACCTGCAGGTCCCGGTCGGACCGCGTCCAGGATCCTGCGGATCATTCCCGCCAGCTCCGGTAACGAGTACGGCTTCTGGATGAAGCCGTTGGCTCCCTCGTCCAGGATTTCCTGCGCGAGCCCCTCCACTGAATAGCCCGACGAGAGCAGCACGGGAAGGCCGGGCGCCATCTCCCGCAGCACCCGGAAAGTCTCCCTCCCCCCCATCTTTGGCATGATGATGTCGAGCAGTACCAGCCGGATCTCACTGCCCCTTTCCCGGTAAACCCGGCATGCGGCATCGCCGTCATCGGCAGTTATCGTCCTGTACCCGAGAGCGGATAGAAGCGCGCTCGCCACTTCCCGGATCTCCGGATCGTCGTCGACGACGAGGATCGTTTCGGTTCCTCCCGGGGAAAGCACAGCCGGAGGGTGCGCCGCCTCGGTCGCCACATGAGCGGCGGCGGGAAGATATATGCGGAAGACCGACCCCTCTCCCGGAACGGATTCCACGTGGATGCCGCCGTCGTGGTTTTTCACGATGCCGTAAACGCTCGGCAGTCCCATCCCGGAGTGGCCGTCCCCGCTCCTCGTCGTGAAGAATGGCTCGAATACGCGGTTCCGCACTTCCGTCGTCATTCCGGTTCCCGTGTCCCGCACCTCGAGAGAAGCGTAGACTCCCTCCTTCTTCAGGTGGTATAGCGCGGCATCCTCGGCGGAAAGGCGCTCGACTCCAGTCCGGATGGCAAGCGTTCCGCCGCGAGGCATCGCATCCAAGGCGTTGAAGCACAGATCCAGAAGTGAGCGCTGCAGCTGTCCCTCGTCTCCCTCCGCGGCCGGGTCCGACTGCTCCAGATGGGTGCGTATCTCGATCGAAGAGTCGATGTACCTGGTGAGCAGAGGGAGCGTGCCCGCGACAAGTTCGTTGAGCCGGAAGGTCCGCACCTGGTATTTCCCGCGCCGCGCGAATCCGAGCAGCTTCTTCGTCAGGTCCGCTGCCCGCTCCGTGGAAACCTGTATTTTCCGAATTGTCGCGAGATCGGGGTCGTTCGCGTCCTTGTTCGACTGAAGCAGGCTGGCGTACCCCAAGACCGCTCCGAGGATGTTGTTGAACTCGTGGGCGATTCCTCCGGCGATGGCCCCAATCCCCTCCATCTTCTGCGCGCTGGCGATGTTCCTTACGAGTTCTTCTCTCTCTCTTTCCAGCCGGAGTCGTTCCGTGATGTCCACGCTCACGCCGATGGCCATCTCCACGTCGTTTCCCTTGCCTCCGAAAGGGAACAGGTTCGTCATGATCCGGCGGGCGTCCCCCCCCGGCGAGCGGTTTTCCCACTCTATGTTGAGGAAAGACTCCCCGTCGAAAACCCGTGAAACGACTTCCCGGATTTTCGTCTCGCCGCCGGCGGGGGAAACAAGGTCGGTGATGGACTTCCCCAGCGCCTCTTCGCCGGTGTATCCGAAGAGCGTGTGGCAGTGACGATTCCAGTGCAGGACGGTCCCCTGCCTGCCGCAGGTGAAGCACGCTGCGGGAATCTGTTCGAAAAGATCGCGGAAACGCTTTTCCGACAGCATCACCCTGTTGTGTTCCCTCGCCCTTTGAAGGACGAGCGACACCTGGAGGACGAACGCGTAAAGCTCCTCGATCGCCTCCCGGTCGAACGCGTCCCGGTCAGGCGCGTATACGGCCAGCGCGCCGATGGCATCCGCCCCCTCGAGTATCGGGACGGCGGCGACGGAAAGATATCCGGCGGCGGCCGCCTGCTCACGCCAGGGCGTGAACCGCAGCGAGCGGCCGGTGTCGCGGACGATGTCCGGCCTCTTCCTCCTGATGGCGATCCCCATCGGCCCGTTGCCGAGCGGAGAGTCGTCCCAGCGCACCGATATCTGCCGCAGATAACCCTCCCCGTCGCCGCAATTCACCGCCGGTTCGATGGAGCCGTCCGGATTCGCCATCCCGATCCAGCACATCCGGTACCCAAGGGACACGACACCCTCCACGATCCGGTTGAGCATGTCCGCTACCGATTCGTGCGCGATAACGGAAGCGGCGATGTCCCTGAAACGGGTCAGCCGTACGGCCTGGCGCCGCAGGCGCGTTACCCCCCGCTGCTGCTCGAGGACGTGCCGCAGGCGCTGCTCGAGCAGAAGCGACGCATCGACTCTTCTCGATTCCCCCGTGGGGGGTATGAAGTAGCAGTTCCTGGCGATCCTGCCCTCGTGGATGACGGCAGGATGTGCCCGGAGGGCGTCAAGAAGGATCTCCGCCGGGAAATCGTCCATCCCGTGGAGGCAAATGCAAAGGGCGTCCTGCTCGGCCAGGAAGGCGTGCAGCAGTCCCTGGTATGCCACGAGGCTCTCGCGGGGTGCGTTCTTCCCGAGGGCGGCCCCCATGTCGACGCAGAGTCTCAGACCCGCATGCTTCTCGGCCATTGCGACGCGGACTGAAGCGCGGAAGAAGGCGACAAGCGCTCCGGGGTCGAATCCGCCATTCTCCGGCCGCATCGCCGGCCCCTGCGTGACGAGCACGGAACCTCGCGCGAGAGCGCTTCCGATGTCGACGCCGCTCCCACGCAGGGCGGCAAGGATCTGCTTCCCGCCGGTCTCGTCGCAGAGGACAAGGCACTTTTCCCCGCGTGAAAGACCGATCCTTATATACGGGACAAGGACGGAAAGACGATCCTCCGGGCCCCTGTGGAAGTGGCAGGCATGGTCGTGCAGACCGAGCTCTTCAATCGATTCGGTGAACGGGTCGCCCATGTATATAAGTCCTCGCGCCTGGTGTCGTCATCCACGGGGAACCATGCAACGGTATACAGTATACACATTACATGTATCCTGTTGCGGAGCATAGTGGTTTTTGTGTTTTCAGGCGGCCGGGGCTTGACTGCGGGGGAAAAGGAAAACCAGGGCCAGCGTGACGGTCGCGCACAGGCCGCCGGCAAGCGCGAATCCGGCGGGGAACGACGTTCGGGAGATTACGGCCCCAAGCGTCGCCGCCGACACCGCGAACCCACCGTAAATACAGGTATTATAGCCTCCCATGGCCAGTCCGCGGATCCGGGTGGGGACCGATTCGGAGAGCAGCGCGCCGATCGCAGTGAACGTGGCGGCCATGCTTCCTCCGACGGCGAGGAAGATAGCGTAAAGCGGGAGCAAGGTCCTTGCCTGCCCCACCGCGGCGATGGATAAAGCGAACAGGAAGTTCCCGGCGATTATGAAAGGGACCCGATTCCCCCACCGGTCCAGCAGGTGCCCGATGGGAACGCGGAACAGGGCGTTCGCGGCCGCCTGGCAGGTGAATATCAACCCTGTGTGGACCAGCGAGACTCCGGCGTCGCGGGCGTAGAGCGGGAAGAAGGCGAAGAGCGAGCCCCACGCGTAGGTGGCGAAGAAGGTCGCCAGCCAGCATGCCGTTACAGCGCGGTTTCCGGTGATTTCGCGGAAGTCCGCCAGGAGATTCGTGGATGGGGGGCGGGCGATGGGAGGCGGGGCGGGCATCCGCGGCCCTCCGAGAAAGACGCCTGCCGCTATGACGACCGCGGATATGAAAAAGGCGGCGCCGAAACCTCTCCCGGCGATCATTCCTCCGAGACCGGGGCCGGCCGCCATGCCGAGATAGAGGGCCGACGTGTACCACCCGTACGCCCTGCCCAGGAGCGGGATCGGGGATACGTCGCCCACATAGGACATCATGGCCGGGGAGAAGCATGCCAACCCCACCCCGGAAAAAAGGTAGACCGCCCCCACCTGAAGGGGAGTGCGGGTGAACAGAAGGAAGACGGAGGTCAGCCCGGAGATGCACATTCCGGCCAGGATCAGCCGCCTCCGGCCGAGCCGGTCGGAGACCAGCCCCAGAGGGAGAGAGAGGAGCGCGGCGGCGAGCATGAACCCCGAGTTGATCATGCCCACCTGGAAAGTCGATGCCCCGAGTTCCCTGGCGAACAGCGGCACGAGAGGCAGCCGCATGTACGCGCCGAGATACAGGACGAAGGTGAGCGCGCACGCTACCAGGATCGGAACGGGGATCGGCGTGCCGCTTCGCGCGGGGGCGGTTCCTGAGTTATCGGTCTTGGTATCGGACGTAGCGCGCACCCGGCAATGAATTGGCGGCTATTTTACACCTTCCCGCGGATTCCCGGGCGGCCGAAGATGATAAGATATGCCGCGATGGACCTCTGGCTCGTACGACATGGAGAGGCGGTGCCTGAAAACGTCGACCCCTCCCGCCCGCTGAGCGCCGAAGGCTTCCGGTGGATATCGGAAGTCGCGTCCGTCCTCGCCTGCCGCATTGGAAATATAGATCTCGTCGCGGCAAGCGGGAAGCTCAGGGCCCGCCAGACGGCCCAAATACTGGCCGCCTCGGCCGGGTATCCCTCCGACCGGATCGCGGAGACGTCCGCCCTTTCACCAGGCGCATCCCCAGAGGCGTTCCTGGAATTTCTCGAAGAGCAGAAGGGCAATGGAACCATTCTTTGCGCCGGGCACCTCCCGTCCATCGCGCACATAGCTTCCTGCCTTCTTTCGGCCGGCGACCCGGTGAGACTGGTTTTCAACCCCGGAACCGCCTGTCTTATTCGACTTTCTTCGATACGCCGGGGAGCCGGTGAACTGGTTTTCCTGTATTGAGCCTGCCGGCAATAAGAGTAATCCTCACTAACAATTCAACATATTGTCTTGTTCTGTTGATGATTGTCTTTTCCGCATGAATGACGGGGTTAATAACATATGCCTGATGAAACTACCTTATATGTATATTTATTTAGTTTTTCATAGTTGACATGCAAATATGCTTTTGTAATGATGCCATATATTTATATCCCGGGAGGTTCTGATGGATAAGAGAGTGGTTATTGAATTAACGGCGGAGATAGTTTCGGCACATGCCTCGGTAAACGAGATGAGCAGGGAAGATCTCCTCGACGAGATCCAGGCCGTGTTCGGGAAATTAAGCTCGCTCGCAGGAACGGAAGGAGCCGAGGCACCCGCTCCCGCCGAAGTAAAGCCCGCCATTCCCATGAACAAGGCATTCGGAGCCGACAAGGTGTTTTGCCTGGAATGCGGCAAAGGATTCACGACGCTGAAAAAGCACCTTGCGATCAGCCATAACCTGTCCCCGAAGGATTATCGCAAGAAGTACAACATCCCGTCAAAGACTCCCCTCGTGGCCAGGAACTATTCCGAATCGAAGAAAAAGATCGCGCAGAAGCTCGGCCTGGCGGCGAAACTTGCCGAAGGGCGCAGGAAGAAGGGCAGGAAATAGAGATATCCGAAGAGATATAAAGAACCTGGCCCGCCGGATGCTCCATCCGGCGGGTTTTTTCACCTCTAAGGCTTTTAACCAAGGAGGTGCCCTCTTAAGCTTTTTCCCTGGGAGGGGTTGAAACGATTCTCCTTATTCCGGCATATATAGAGTTGGTAAATTGATTTCCGTACTTGTACCTGCCTGCAAACTTAGATGAACCATGACGAAAGGGGGCGAAGAGATGCCTTACACCGCGAAGGATTACGTGAAGCTGATCGGGATGGATGGTTTCAGCGAGACGCTTCTCAAGAACCACTTCACGCTGTACCAGGGATACGTGACCAACACGAACAAGGTCATGGACATCCTGGGAACCATGCTGGCCGAGGGAAAGACCGCGGCACCGGAGTACGCGGAGCTTAAGAGGCGTCTCGGCTGGGAATTCAACGGCATGCGCCTCCACGAGCTCTACTTCGAGAACCTCGGAGGCAAGGGGGCACTGGACGCCGGAAGCCGGCTTGGCAAGGCGCTCGCGGCCGAGTTCGGCGGCCTCGACAAGTGGGAGGCCGATTTCCGTGCGACGGGAGCGATGCGCGGGATCGGGTGGGTAGTCCTGTACCAGGACACCGTCGGCGGACGCCTCATCAACCAGTGGGTAAACGAGCACGACGTCGGGAATCCCGCCGGCGCGACACCGATCCTGGTGATGGACGTCTTCGAACACGCCTTCATGGTCGATTACGGGCTGAAGCGGGCGGACTACATCGCCTCCTTCTTCAGGAACATCGACTGGAAGGCGGTTGAGGGACGCCTGAAGTAGACACCTTTTTTAAGGGCACGGCGGGATACGTTTCGGGCTATTCTGGGATTTCCTTATGGATTACTACGCCCAGGGAAGCCTAGTTGCGGCGATCGTCGCCCTTGCTATCGCGGGATACCTGCGCGTCTGGGCGAGGAACGACAGGGAAGCGCTGGCGTTCGCGGACCTGTCGTTTTTCATTTTCCTGTGGTGCCTCCCCGAATATCTCTGGAAGACGCTGGGCTCCTCCTTCTGGCACCGCGTCTCCCTCGCCGGGGTCATGTTCATCCCTCCGTTCGCCCTGCGCTACAGCGGCGCCGCCGTGCGGACGCGGCCGAAGTGGTTCCGGGCCGCGCTCTTCTCGGGGATGTCGATCAGCGCCGTTTTTCTTCTGACGCTCGCAAGCGATCGGCTCCTTTTCTCCTCTTGGTGGAACATCGCGGCGCTCCTTTACGTCTACCCATACCTGGGTCTGTGCCTCCACGTCGTCGTTAGATACGGTTTCCGGGCGAACCCCTCCTCCGTCGAGAAGAAGAAGTTCCAGTTCCTGCTGGTGGGAGGAGGCATCGCCAGCCTTGTGGCTCCGCTGAATTTCCTTCCGGGGACCGGGGTCTACTTTCCTCCGATTGCGGCTTTCGCCGTCCTGCTGTTTTTCTATTTCATGGCGACGGGGATCCTTCATCTCCACTTCTTCGAGTTCCCCGACATAGTCGGGAGAGGGATCATCCTGGTGATCCAGGTATTCGCCTTCGCCGTCATATTCGGCGCCCTGGAAGTTGCCTCCGGCCGGAAGTTCTGGTTCCCGCTGGCGGGGGTGTTCCTCATCTCCTTTTTCCTGCTCACTTTCTATCCCGTCCTGATGCGGAAGCTGGGTGGGATATCGTCGGACCTGCTGGTCCGTGAGTCGCGCGCGGTCCATGCCAAGCTCGGCGAGCTGGCGAAGAGACTCTCGGAATGCTCCTCCCTGTCCGAGATCGCCCTAACCGTGGAGGAAGGTCTCGCGCAGATACCTTTCATGGCCGGGGCCTCTCTGTGGATCCGTCCTGAAGGGGGCACCGACGAAGGGATCGGGGCGCTTCCCGTCCGCCCGGACGAATATCTCCGCGCGTACCACCGGTTCGCGAGGCGGTTTCCCACCTTGCGCTTCATGGAGCACGGGGGATCCCGCGCCGAGGACGTGGCCATCTGGGACGACACCTGGGACGCATCCTTTCCTGTGTTCCTGAGGGGAGAGATGGTGGGGGCGGCCCTGTTCCACTGGAAGGAGAAGACGCCTTCCGTGCGCGAGATGGAGCTTCTTCTTCCTTTTCTCGAGGGGATCGGCCTTTCGATCGAGAACCTGAGGCAGAAACAGCGCATCCAGAGGAGGGAGCATTTCGCCACCGTCGGAGAGCTTGCGGCCGGGCTCGCCCACGAAGTGCGCACGCCGGCGGGAGTCATCAAGGGGGCGGCGCAATTTCTCTCCCGGGAGGCCCCGCTCAAGGAACGGGAGTTCCTCGACATTATCGTCGAGGAGGCGGACCGGCTTAACAGCGTGGTAACCGAGTTTCTCGAATACGCCCGTCCCGTGGACCGGACTCCGTCGAGGATCTCCCCGCGGGAGCCAGTGGAAAGAGCTATGGCGCGGCTTGCGCGCGAGAGGGCGCAGGAGATGACCAGGATCCATGCCGGCATGCATTTCGCCGACTCCCTTCCCAGGGTGAACGTCGACCCGTCCGAAATCGAACGGGTCGTTTTCAACCTCTTGACGAACGCCGTGGAGGCGATGCCGGAAGGCGGGGACCTCGCGGTCCGGGTGCAGTCGTCCGGCGGGGAGGCCCGTATTTCTGTCGAGGATACCGGGTCAGGAATTTCCGAAGAGGACCGGCCCCAGATATTCCGCCCATTTTTCACCACCCGGGAGCGCGGCGTGGGGATGGGGCTGGCCATCTGCCGCAGGGTCGTGGAGGAGAACGGGGGTTCCATCGCCGTCGAAAGCGTTCCCGGCAAGGGGAGCAGATTCACCATAAAATTTCCGGAGGGATGAGCCGTTGCGCGGGAAAATACTGATCGCCGAAGACGACCGCAACCTGCGCCGCGTGCTGCGCGCGATGCTGGTAAGGGAGGGATACGACATCGCGGAGGCGGCCGACGGCGAGGTGGCGGCCTCGTGGCTGTCCGGCAACCGCGCCGACGCGCTGGTCTCGGACATCCGGATGCCGAAGATGGACGGCCTTGCCCTCTTTCGGCATTGCCGGGAGCGGCACCCTTCGCTGCCCGTGATCCTCGTCACCGCCTACGGCACTATCGGGGACGCCGTCGAGGCGATCCGTTCCGGAGCGTTCGACTACATCACCAAGCCGTTCGACGAGGCGGAGCTGTTGCGCGTCGTCGGAAACGCCGTCAGGACGACCGCCGCGGAGACCGGCGAAGCGGGAGCGGGCTCCTCCGCGGAGGAATGGTTCGGTATGGTGGGGCGATCCCCCGCGTGGCTCGAGGTCCGAAAGGTGATCGAGAAAGCCGCGAACTCGCCCTTTTCGGTGCTGATCACGGGGGAAACGGGGACCGGAAAGGAGCTGGTGGCGCGGGCCATCCACCGGATCAGCGGAAGGCGGGACGGACCTTTCATCAAGGTCAACGGGGCCGCGATCCCTCCGACGCTGTGGGAGGCGGAGGTCTTCGGATACGAGAAGGGGGCGTTCACCGGCGCGGTGACCTCCAAGCCCGGCAGGTTCGAGCTGGCCGACGGAGGGACCTTCTTCCTGGACGAGGTCGGGGAGGTGCCGCTCACCATGCAGGGCAAACTGCTGCGGGTTCTGCAGGACCGCGAGTTCGAGCGCGTCGGCGGCGTGAAGACGCTGACGGTGGACGCGCGCCTGATCTGCGCATCGAACCGGGATCTTCGCAAGAGGATGGAGGAGGGAAAATTCCGGGAAGACCTCTACTACCGGATCAACGGGATTCCCGTGCAGCTTCCCCCGTTGCGGGGGCGCCGCGAGGACCTCCTGCCCCTTGCGGAGTACTTTCTGAAGAGGACCAGCGCGGAGATGGGGCGGGGACCGAAGAAGCTTGCCGCGGAATCGGTAGAGATCCTCGAGCGCTATCCCTGGCCCGGCAACATACGTGAGCTCGAGAACGCCGTCGGCAGGGCCGTGGCGCTCTCGGAAGGAGAGGAAGTCACCCCCCCCGACCTCTGCATAGCGCTTGCCGACATCACCGGTGAGGACCCCACGCCGGAGGAGGCGCGCTTCCACGAGTCGGTGCGGGAGCACAAAAGGGTCATCATCCGTCGGGCCATCCGCAACGCGGGGGGCAACAAGACGCGCGCCGCCGAGGCGTTGGGTCTTACGCCCACCTACTTGTCACGATTGATCCGGCTCCTGGGGGTGGAATCGAAGGAAGCCTGAAACCCGTCTATTTTACGAATCAACGTCCCTCGATCCCGAAAAGGAAGTACGCCCCGTCCCTCCGGAGAGGCGTGAGATGTTCCGCCTGGAACCGGGAGAAAAGTTCCTGCTCGTTTCGGGTGAAGAGGCTCATCTCCCCGAAAACGAAACGGGAGTCGTACATCATGTGGGTGAATCCCCGGGCCCGCAGTTCGTGGAGTACGTCCATGGGGGAAGCTGCAGAGGACAGGATCTTCTGTATCGTGTACGACTCGAACATGGAATCCGAGTAGGTTTCCGCCTCGCAGAGGTACTTGTAGTTCCTCATGTAGATCAGGAACACCTTCGCCCCCGACGGTAGGTCCGTGTCGACATATCGGTACATTGGATAGGAGGGGATGAGTCGCGTCAGGAAGTCGGTCCGCGACTCGGTGCCGGCGATGACGCCCAGCGGCCGGATTTTCCGGAAGTCCTGCAGGACGTGATACCCGGCGAACACGATGCATGCAGCGACGACCGCCGCCGCCCCGAAGCCCCATATCCCTTTCGAGGAACGGTAGCGCGACAGGACGGTTCCGACCGCGAGGGCGAGAAAGGGAAAAACGGGGATCAGGTAGCGGGTTTGTTGAGCGCTCGATGCCCAGAACAGGAACCAGACGAGGGAAAAGGCGAGGGACCACTTCAAGGGGGGGGCGATCCGCCGCATCCAGGCCAGAAGCGGCAAGGTGAACAGGAAGACCGGGCCGACGATGCCGTCGAAGCGAGGGCTGTCCGGCGCCGCTCGAAAGCTCAGGTTCCAGGGCAGAAGGAGGTAATCCTGCCACCCGCGTCCCATCCCAAGGTGCTCCACGAACATGTCGTAGAGCTGCGCCTGCTCCGGATCCCAGCCGGTTCCCCCGAAAAGTCCGTAGAAGAAAGGGAAGAAAGGATTTCCGGTCAGCAGAAGGTTTTTCAGATAGTACGGGGCGCCGAACACCGCGGTCGCGCAGGCATAGATAAGGAGGTTTCCGAAGACCTTCCGTTCCATTCCCCGTTGGCGGGAGATCCAGAGGATTCCGAGGACCCCGAGGAAGGGAAGGATCAGCGTCGTGTATTTGCAGGACAGCGCCAAACCCGTGAAGAAGCCTGCGAGGCCCAGCCACGCGGGGCGTTCCTCCTCCGACCAGTTTGCGAATGCGAAGAAGGCGGCGAAGGCGTACAGGGTTACGAAAAGGTCGATGTAGGCGGTGTGGGAAACGGCGAAGACGGTTGGGATGCCGGCAAAAACAAGGAGGCTTGACCAGGGGAATCGGTTCTCCGCCACATGGCGCAGGGAAAATCGCCTCATGCCTTCGAGCACGCCGAGGAGGGCGCCGAAGTGGAGCAGTTTCGCGAGGACTTCCCCGCGGACGAACAGGGCCGCCGTGTACAGCATCTCCGCGTGGAGTGGAGAATTGGAAAACATGTCTCCCGGGAGGAAACGGAAGCCGTGGTCCTTGAGGTACGCTCTTGGGAGGGGAAGGTGGTAAACCAGGGCGTCCTTCCCGGTCTCGGGGGCGAGGGCCAATACCAGAGCCAGTAAGAGCAGGATCGAGAGACACAGGGCCGCTCCCTTTTCCGCCATCCCCGGCCTCGGGCGAGGGGGACGATCGCCTGCGGAGGCCAGGTCTCTCCAGGCGACCCTCCAGCCGGCCAGGGATGCGAAGAGGAGGAGCGCGAGGACCGCCCGGAGGACGGACGGGGATAGGTGTCCCAGCGCCAAGGGGATGAAGACGGCGTACCCCGCAATGCCGGACCCGGCGGCACAGGCGAAGAACCACGTCTCTCCGCGTGGGGCGGACGAAACCTGCGCCGCTCTTAGTACGAGGACCCCGACCCCCACGATCGTAAATGCGGCGACGGAAAGGATCCCAATGTCGGCCGGAATCCGGAAAAGGTGCGCCATCAAGTTTCTGTGTTACCGGTCTTTGAAAGGTCCTGTTCCCCCGCGCCGGTGAGGGAGAGCAGTTCGTCGGGAGTTGTTGCGAACATGTTGTTCGTTTCCCCTGCGGCGGGGTAGATCGCGGCAAAGCGCCGAAGCGAGAGGTCCTGGTAAAGAGGAATCCCGGCTGGGAGCGCGATCGGCGAGACGGCGCCCACCTTGAACCCGGTGTGCGTCGTCACGTCCTCAGGGCCTGCGAGACGCACCCTCTTACCTCCACGCAGCGCCTTGACCTTCTTGAAGTCCACCCGCCGGTCGCCGGATATCACCACGACGACGGGGGACTCGTCCACCATAAGCAGGATTGTCTTGGCGATCTGGCCGACCATGACGCCCAGGCCCTGCGCGGCAAGCTCCGAGTTGTGCGTCGACTCCCCGAACGTATGGATCTCGCGTGAAAGCCCCCGCGCTTCGAAGAAGGCCCGCACATCTTTCGCCCCGCGCTCTTCCATTGGAATTGCATTATCCTCCGGACTTTTCTAATTCCGCCGCCCGGCCTACCGCTCCTGTTTTCGCACCACCGCCAGCGTGATTGTGGCTTTCGCGGACATCTTCTCCGCGCCGTCCTTCACCGCGAAGACCTCCGATTCCGATACGATGATCGTTCTGCCGGCCTTGAGGACCTTGGCCCGGCAGCGCAGGCGGTCGCCCTGCGCGGGACGGAGAAGGTTTATCTTGAACTCGACGGTCAGGACGGTCTCGCCCTCCTTGACCATCGTCCCCCCGGCTCCGCCTCCTGTATGGTCGGCCATCGTCGCTTGAACGCCCGCGTGGATGAATCCGTCCTGCTGTAGGTGCTTCGGCCCCACATCGAGAACCGATTCGCACCAGCCGGGCCCCAGGTCCGCAAGCGTCAGCCCGAGATCGCCGATGAAAGGCGCTGCCTCGAATATCCATCGGACGTTCTCCCGGAAATTCGGGTTTTCCGTTTTCATGCTGGTAAAATACCATTTTGGAATTCACAGGGGGAGGAGGATATGGGGATGATCGACGTTTCTGATATCGCGTCGATAGCGGGGGCGCACGGGGCGCCGGTGTGCGGTGCCGTTTCCGTCGATTCGCTGCCGGAACGCGCGGAGGAGATCCGCGGCATCCTTCCCGGCGCGCGATCCGTCGTCGTGCTTGCCGCGCCTCACTCGCGCAGCGCAATCGAATCGGCCAACGTGCAGGTCGCGCAATACGACACGATCCACGCCTACGGCGAGGCGGCCGGTGCGTCGCACTCCGTGGCGCTGTGGCTGGAAGGCAAAGGCCACAAGGCGGTCGCGGTGCCCGCGTTTATCCCGATCGACATGGCACCTCCGAAATTCGGCATGCAGGGCGCGGTGGACTGGCGTGGAGCGGGAGTCGCCGCGGGGATCGGGGGATACGGGGAGAGCGGCCTCCTGGTAAACGGTGAGTACGGGCCCGCGGTCCGGTTGGGCGGGGTGGTGACCGACGCTTCTGTTTCGGCCGGGAAACCGCTTTCCGGAACGCCCTGCACCCATTGCATGCGTTGCGTCGAGGCCTGTCCGATGGGGGCGCTTTCGGGAGGGGGGAAGATAGACAAGCGGAAGTGCGGCGACAAGATTTTCTCAGGGGGATACAGGGCCTGGCGCAACTTCCTCGTGGCCCTCATCGAGGCGCCGCCGGAGAAGCGAAAAGAGCTCACGTCGAGCCAACTCTCCCTCGATCTCTGGCAGAACTTCATGACGGGGAACTACTACTACTGCTTCGCCTGCCAGGCGGCATGTCCCGTCGGGAGACGGACATGAAGGAGAAATCCATTTACAAGGTCGGAGATTTTGCGGAGATCACCAAGAC
>Ga0334722_10003350_pt1 | contig 17311 bp, 10 predicted proteins | sample C3_bottom_MG_FD_207210 | JGI IMG/M metagenome (GOLD analysis project Ga0334722, IMG submission 207210) | Sediment microbial communities from Yellowstone Lake, YNP, Wyoming, USA - C3_bottom | ecosystem: Environmental > Aquatic > Freshwater > Lake > Sediment | place: USA: Wyoming | collected...
CCTTTGTAGCTACCGTTCTGGTCGAAACCCGTCCCGTTCACGTATACGTTGGTCGATGGGGCGCCGGCGGACTTGTCGTGCGCCTCGCCCGACACGTTGTGGCATGTCAGGCAGTAGTTGCTGTAGTTGCGCGTATGCGACTGGTCCAGTGTCTCGGGCAGGAACAATCCCTTGTTCACGGTATGGCATGCAGGGTTGGACGCGCATCCGGTCGAATAACCCGTCCGGTAGTCCGAGTGCGGTGCGCCCGCCCCGGATACGGCCCATGCATTGCTGGCAGCGCCCGCGAGAACCAACAGCGTGATTATCACACTCAATAAAGTCCTTTTCATATCCACACCGCCTTTTCTCTAAGTGTTAAACTTTTCGTAAAAATCTAAAACCTCGTTATGGGTATCTTTAATGATTGCCTTGTGTTACCTGCTTGCCGCCTTCGCCTACCATCAGGTGATTCATGTATTTCCGTCCAGAAACCACCCTACATGCAACTCATTGATTTTACTGATATATCTACGATTATATTGTGCAACAACCGTACCTTATTGGCATGCCAGGAGTACCTGTTTATTTCCCTAGACTGGGTGACTTAGAATGAACTTATTGAAAAATAAACAGAATGTGGCGGTTATTGAGGGGTAAGATTTTTTAAAAAAACCTGCTTAGGGATGGCCTAAAGCAGAAAAAAACCGTTCGGAGCAACCCGAACGGTCCTGATAAGGCAACTTGAAGCTTCTTTTCGCGCACCTAAGAGTACACCTCTATGAGCAAAAGCGCTCAAGACTACCCCACCGACTGGCAGGTGGCATATATGATAAAATTACTGCCCCGTATCGAGTACAACGAGCCCCTTTCTGATGGCGTATTTTATTAGGCCTGCTACATCGTGTATATCGAGCTTGCTCATAATGTGCGCCCTGTGGGTCTCGACGGTTTTTACGCTTATATTCATAAGGTTGCCTATCTCGTTGTTCGTATATCCCTCCGCGATAAGCTGCAGGACCTCCTTCTCGCGGTTGGTCAGCTTATCCGTCTCTCCCCTGGTCTTTTTCTCTTCGTCCTCTTTGAGGTAGCTTTCCATTATCTTCCTGGATATTATAGGCGAGAAAAACGGGTTTCCGCCATTGACCGAATGTATCGCCTTTATCAGTTCGGTCGTAGCCGTCTCCTTTATCAGGTAACCCGAGGCCCCCGCCTTTAATATCTGGAAGACATACTCCTCGTCGTTGTACATGGTCAGAGCAAGGACCTTGGTATCCGGAAGCAACTTCTTTATCTGTCTTGTCGCTTCGAGTCCGTTCAGTATCGGCATAGCGATGTCCATCAACACCACGTCCGGCACAAGCTCTTGCGCCTTCTTCACCGCCTCCCTGCCGTTTTCCGCTTCGCCGACTACGACAAAACCGCTCTGAGCCTCCAGTATAGCCCTGAGGCCCTGCCTGACTATTGTATGGTCGTCCACTACAAGGACTTTTACGTTGCCTTCCATGTCTATTCTTCTCCTTTCGTCCATGGTATATCAACCAGTAATTTAGTGCCTCTTTTGTTCTCGGTGAATATCCTGAAGTTCCCGCCCAGAAGCGAGACCCTCTCTTTTATGCCCATAAGGCCAAACCCCTTCGGCTGCTGCGCCTGGCCCTCCGCCTGGGGCGCGAAACCGACCCCGTCGTCTTCAACATACAGGCTGACCATGCCCTTCTGCGTGTCCTTGACGAGGCGCACCAGGACCCTTGCCGCCTTTGCATGCTTCAACGCATTCGTCAGGGCCTCCTGCACCACCCTGTAAAGCACGACCTCCATCTGCGGCGAGAGCCTATCGGACGGGCCCTCCTCGGTCAGTTCCACTTCGATGCCGGTCCTCTTGCGGAAGTCCGAGACCAGCCTGCCTATGACCGTGCTGAGCCCCAGGTCGTCGAGCATTGAAGGCCTGAGCTCGAACGATATCCTCCTCACGCTGTTGAGTGCGCTCAACACGAGAGACTCCATATCCTTCATCCTCGACCTGAGCGGCCCCATCTCGGAAGGCAGCTTGTCCGTCACCATGTCCAGGTTTATCTTGATCGCGGTAAGTATCTGGCCCAGCTCGTCATGGAGGTCGCGGGAAATCCTCTTCCGCTCCTCTTCCTGGGCCTCGATGATCCTCGTCGAGAGCTGCTGGAGGTCCTCGTTGTACTTCTCCACGGTCCTGATGTAAAACGAAGAGGTCTCGATAGCGACCGCAGCCTGGTTGGCGAAGCCGACTATAAGCTTGAGGTCCTCGATGCCCGCGCTTGTCCCGGCGGGCGGTTCGAGCACCATGAAGCCAAGGACCTTGCCTTTCGACATGAGCGGCACAAGTACGAAGCTGTCGAGGCCAAACCGCTCGGTGAACTCCCTGGGGACCTCGCGCCTTCCGCCGTCCTTGCTCACCACCTTGACCCCGCCGTCCTCCATTGCCTCCCAGAAGACCCCGTGCGGGCCGAACGAAAGCCTGTTCGCGGGAGAATCCTCAAAACCCAGAGCCACCCTGCAGTCTATGCGGTTGTCTTCCTCGTTGTATAACATGAACATGCACCTCTTCACCTTCAGAAGGGATGCGGCTTCGGCCATGATTATCTTCAGGAGCTCGTCAAGGTCGAGGCTCCGGGTGAGGGCCTGCGCGGTATGGAAAAGCGCGCTCGCCCGCGCCGAATGCCTGTTGACGTCCTCGACCTGCATTATGTTCTCGACGCCGGCGGCCAGCTGGTTTCCGAGGGCCATCATGAACTTCTCCCGCTCCTCCGACGACCCGGCATCAGGCAGCCCCGCGAGGTATAATACCCCCAGCGTCTTGCTCTTGGCCACAAGAGGGACGAGCACAAGACCGTCCTGCCAGCTCTCACAGCACGTCACTCCGGATTCGGCCAGGGAGACGCCCGCGCCTATGAAAACCGGCCTGCCTTCGGACATCACCTTGCCGCACAGGCAGCCGTGCGCATCCGCGCAGGAGGGCGTGGCCGTGAAACCTTCAGGCATCCCCGCCGAGGCCTCAAGCAATAACCCGTCCGCGTTAATCCCGGCAAGGCGCACCGCGGCCCCTTTAGACTCCGTGTCCGCTACTATGATATTAATGGCCTTCTCGAGCATGCCTGCAATGCTGTCCCCTCCGCCGAATGCCCCGGACAGATGGTTCAGGGTGGAAAGCTCGCGGTTCCTCAGCATGAGAAATTCCGAAACCCTTGTGCGCTCCTGTATCCCCGCCTTGTAGCGGCTTGACTTCATCACGGCGAGCAGGCTCCAGAAGAAGGCCAGGCTCATCAGGGACACTATAAGAAGAGTGCGCTCGAGGTTTTTCTTCACCGGGGTATCCATCTCGATGTCGGGGATTATCAGGCCCACGGACCAGACCCGCCCGGCGAACCGCACCGGCGAAAACGTGGCAAGCTCCGGCTCGCCGGTCTCGGAAGAGTTCATGAGCACCGAACCTTCCTCACCTCCCATCATCCGCCTCAGCATCTCGCTCGAGTTTTCTATCTGGTATAGCTGCCCGCTTCTCTGGTTGGCTATCAGCCTTCCGTTTCCGTCCACCAGGAATGCGTACCCTTTCTTGCCCGCGTCCACTTTCCCTATGACAAGCTGGTCTATCACCTTCAGGTCTATCTGTTCCGCCACCACGCCCTGCAGCCGACCGCTGCCGCGGCCTCCCGTGCCCACGGGCGCCGAGAGCACTATAACCCAGCCGCCCCTGGGGCCTGCCTTGGGGTCGCTCATATGGAACTCGTCCGCCTTGCTTGCCCCGCTGAAATATTCTTCCCCCGAGAGGTCCTGCTGGAAACGGTCCACAAGCGAGTCGGGGACCGAGTACATGAACCGGCCCTTGGCGTCCATGACGAAGAAGGAGTACATCCTGCGCTGGCGCATCCCTGACCGGAAATAAAGCTCCATGGCCGACTTGCCCTTGTCCTCGCTGCCAAGGAGCGGCAGCACGCCGGCCACGTTCATGAGGTCCCCTTTTTCGTGCTCCAGTAAAAGCCGTATCTCCTGGGCGGCGTACCTTGCCTCAAGTATCTTTTCCGCGACCAGCTGCTGCTTTATCTGCCTTTTGGTGTCCGTGTAATAAGCGTAGAGAAGAAACACCGACAGAAAGAAGACCATGACCAGCACGGCCAGCGGCAACAGGTCGGATTTGTCCAGGCGTGGGGCTGGTTCTTTCACCATGTATGGTTACTCTTCGACAAGAAGCCAGCCTTCTTTTATGACCGTCCTCTCCCCGTCCTCAGTGCGGACGACGAGGGTGGGGCCGAAATAGACAAAGTCCTGGTGGAAAGGAGTACTCACTATCCCGCCCATGGAGCTGTTGTCGCCGAATGCGATGTGTATCGTGCCCATTATCTTCTCGGACTCAAGGACGTTGTCAGGCCTGCTGGCCCTGTCGTTCGCGCCGATGCCGAGTTCGGCAATATTCCTGTTGTCCGGCCTTTTGGCAAGGTTGGCCTCGAGTTCCTTCCTGTACGGTTCGTCCCCCAGCACCTCGCGGGCAAGGCCGCCTTCGACACGCACCTTGAGCGGCGATGAGAGCCTGCGGTTGGGCGCCCACTGGAGCACCAGCATGCCCTCCGCCGTGCCTTCGACCGGCGCCATGTACACCTCGCCCGCAGGCAGGTTGCTGAACGACCCGGCCTCCCTCAGTATCCCCGTGTCAAGCATCACAGGACGTCCTTCTATGCCGAAGGAGATGTCCGTGCCGTCCCCAGTGGTCACGCGCACCGAGCGCCCACCCTTGAAGGCCGCGGCGATCCTTGCGCAGCGCCTCTCCACGGCATCCCAGTCCGCCTGCATGGAGCCCCAGAGCATGTCCTCTTCGAAAAGAGGCATGCTGGCATACCGGGCGCCCGCGACAGAGGTGAGGAGGTCCCGGAACCGGGTATGGCTGGTGGAGTAGTTTGTAAGCGCAACGACGGCACCGGCCGCGGCAGACCTGTTGCCTTCGACCAGCCGCCTTGCCTCGCGCACTTCCTTTTCCCCGGCCTTTTTATCCCTGATTGACGATAGAAGCCCGTCTTTGACAAGCGCGTCGACGGCTTCGTCCCCGAAGGCGGCGCGCCACAGGCCCTCGCCGGGCTCCGTCCCGTGGCTCCCCAACGCCTCGAACTCGGTGTACCGGACGTCCAGCCCGAGCGCGCGGCCCGCGTCCGCGGCTGCCCTTGCGACCCTGACAAGGCCCCCACGCCTCGTCCTCTCGACCGGGTCCATCGCCGCCCCGTCGGGGATGAGGTCCGTGAATACCAGGACCTTCTCGCCCGGACGCGCGCCCAGGTTCACCGTGAATATATTTTTAAGGGCCGCGCCCAGCCTGTCCACGTTGTCAAGCCCCCGCGATTTTCCCAAGCCCGGACTACTGCTCGGACAGGACGCGCCTTGCGCCCAGGTAGCAAGATACATAATACGAGTCGTCGAGGCCGGTTATCTCCACCTCGCCCTTGCTTGTGGACATGTGTATGAAACGCCCGTCCCCAACATATATCCCGACATGGGAGGGGTACCTTGCGTAGGTCCTGAAGAAGACCAGGTCGCCCCTTTTGAGTTCTGACTTGGCGACCGGCTCGCCGATACGGAACTGCTCCCTCGCCGAACGCGGGAGTTCAAGCCCGTAGGAGTCGAACACGCTCCTTGTAAAACCGGAGCAGTCTATCCCGCCCTGTCCGCTCCCGCCGAACCGGTAAGGTATGCCCTCGTATCGTTTCGTTATATCCAGTACGGCCGCGTCGCTGAAGAGCCCGTCGCCCATCTGTTCTGTCGTTAAAGGCCCGTCTACCGTTACATTAGACGTCTCTGAGGATGCATCGGGGGATATACCGTTGGACGCATTGGCTTTGTCCGCCTCCGCCACGGTCACACCTGGCACGACAAGCTCCTGGCCCACCTTAATCCTGTTGCCTTTTATATGGTTCAGCTTCTTGAAATCGGACAGCCCCATGCCATATGTCCTGGCAAGCGAGTACAGCGTCTCGCCCCCCTGTACGACGTGCATGGACGGCTTAGCGGGCGTGTCCGCAACCATCACAGAACCGGTCTTCCCGGAAACTTCCGGCATGGACGCGGCCAGCCTGTCTTTTGAGTGGCCCGCGGCCCTGCCGCGGCGTGGTATCCTGAGCGTAAGTCCGGCGCTCAGCCGGTCCCCTTTGAGGTGGTTTGCGCGCTTAAGCTCCTTCATGCTCACCCCGTGTTGCCTCGCGAGCGAATACAGCGTCTCGCCCCGCTTGACACGGTGCTTCGCGGCCATTGCGTGCCGCTTTCCATGCGTCCTGCAATACCCGTCAGTCGCGGTGAACAAGACAACCGCCGCGACGACCGCCGCCAGGACGCAAAACATCCTGCCCATAGCCTGCCTCCCTTAAGCCGGGCCTACAACCCTAACCCTACAGATAAATTACTAAGTTATCACAATCAAATATGTCTGTCACTAACAAAACGCCGGGGCCGGCTACTGCACGCCCAGAAGGCCCAGGGCCTCCCTCGCCTTTGCGCGCACCCCTTCCGTCTCATAACGGTCGTCGGCCATCTCCTTCAGGGATGCAACCGCACCCGGCGCCCTGACAACTTCGAGGACGTCAATCGCCTGCCACCTCACCTTGGGGCTGCCGGACCTCAAGAGCTTGACAAGCGGTTCGGCAAGCCGCTCGTCCCCGCTCGACCTTAAAGACTTTAGCGCGCCTATCAGCACCTGCTCGTCGGTTTCGAAGTACACGATGTCGAGGAGCCGGTCTGTTACCTTCGGGCTGCCGGTAGAATTCAGCGACTCCGCTGCGGCCGCCCTGACCGTCGCGTCCTTGTCACGGTCGAGCGCCTCCATCAGCGCATCGGCGGCCTTATCGTCGTTGAACTTCCCAAGCACAGCCGCGGCCGTGGCCCTGACCTCGCGGCTTTCGTCTTCCCTCAGGGCGCGGACAAGGGCCGCGACTGTATCGGCAGCGTTGTCCCATTTGTGTCCTGAATAGCGGCCCATGATGCCGGGGTTTCCGAGCGACTGGGCGGCAGAGCGGCGCACCTTGTACGAACTGTCCGATTTAAGCGCGTCCATCAGCCCCTTCTGGGCCGCCTCGTCCCACTGGCCCGAAAGCGCCTCGGCCGCGCTCATCCGGACGTCCTCGCTGCCGTCCCTCAGGGCCTTAACATATGCGGGCAGCGCCGACTTGTCGTCTATCATCAAAAGCGCGCCGAGCGCGGCCAACCTCACCGTCTCGTCCCGGTCGCTGTCGAGCACCACCGAAAGCGGCGCGACCGCGGCCTTGTCCCTGGATTCGCCCACGGTCCTGGCGGCGGCCTGCCGTACGGCGGGGTCCGGGTCCTTCAGGGACTCCAGAAGCGTGGTGAGCCGGTTGACGGGTGCGGCGTCCTGCGGGCAAGCAATGCCCGGAGCCAGGACGGCCAGCGCCGCTAACATGTAAATGGCAAGGTATCCGTTCCGCATGCTAACCCTCCAGCTTCTTTATGGCCGACAAGACCTCGGGGACCTTTTCGCTTGCGGGGTACGCCTCTATGAACTTCCTGTAGGCCCCGGCCGCCTTGTCCTTCTCACCGAGGGCGGCGTAGCGCTCGGCTATGCCTAAAAGGGCTTTTCCCTTGAAGGCGCTCTCGCCTATTAACGTGGCCTTCGTGTATTCAACTATTGCTTCCTTGTGCTTGCCCAGCGAGGCGTCGGCCTCGCCGGACAGGAAGTAGCCTTCCGCGCGGACGTCCGAATCGGCGGGGAAGTCCGTGGCCTTGCCAAGCGCGGCAAGGGCCCCGTCGTAGTCCTTCATCGAAATGAGCGCCCTGCCCTTCCCGACCAGCGCCTCGGAGGCGTAGTCCCGGTCGGAGGCCGCGGCTTCGTAGTGTCCGACAGCCTGGGCGGCCATGCCGAGCTTCTCGGACAGCTTCCCGGCCCTGATGGCGGAGGGCGCCTTGAGCGGGCCTCCGGCCTTTTCGGCGGACTCGAACGCCCGCAGGGCGTCTGCGTCCTTGCCGAGCGACTCGCAGGCCGTACCTAACTGGTAGTTCGCGTCGGCCAGCAGGCCGCCCGAGGGCTTCAGCGCGAGGTACTTGCCGAACGCGGCCTCGGCCTCCGGGTAGTCCTTGCCCTTGAACGCGTACTCCCCGGCCTTGTACCATGCGTCGGCGGCATGCGGGCCTTCCGGGTAAGCCCCGGCCAGTTCCTTGAAGGAAGCCTCGGCGTCAGTTGGCCGGCCTAGCTTGTCGTATGTCCATGCGCGTCCGTACATGGCCTCCCCGACCAGCTTGTGGCCCGGGTTTCCGGCGATGAAACGTCCGTACATATCGAGCGCCCGGTCGTATTTTCCGAGGTTGTAGTCGGTGTCGGCAAGCCAGTACATAGCCTCGGGCTTGATGTCGGCACCGGCCGTGTCCACGACCTTCTGAAGCTCCAGCGCGCCCTCGTCGTACTGCTTGAGGTTTATCTCGCAAAGCCCCAGCAGGTAACGCGCCTTGACCGCATAGTCCCCGGCGGGGTTCGACGCCAGGAAGTCCTGGAACACCTTCTTGCCCTCCGCGTACCTGCCCTCGTTGAACTGTGACAGCCCGAGCTGGAAGGCGGCCTCTTCGTTCACGTCGGACGGGACGTTGCTTTTCTTGAGCTCGCTCAGTATCGCCTGCGCGTCCTGGGTCCCGCCCTTCGCGGTAAGCACCTTCGCAAGCTCGAGCTTCGCCCTGGTGCCCACCTCGTCATCGCCGTGATTTGCGGCAATGCCTTTGAGCAGGGCCGCGGCGCCGTCCAGGTCCCCCGCCTTGACGGAGATCAAAGCCATCTGGTAGTCGGCCTCGGGCGCGAGCTCGTCCGCGGGGTTGGCCGCCGAATATTTCTCGAAGCCCTGGGCCGCCTCCTTGAGCCTCCCCTGCTTTAAGTCGGACCACGCAAGGACGTATACCGCCTTCTTCGCGGAGTCGCTCCCGGGATACTTCGCTATCACATCCCCATAGGCGCGCCCGGCGTCCTGGTACTTCTCCATGTTGTATAGGGCCTCGCCCATCTCGAGCCCCGACTCCGGGGCAAGCTTGCTGTCGGGATAGCCCGCCAGCAGTTTCCCGAAGCTTGAGTTCGCCCCCTCATAATCCTTAAGTCCCATCTGCGACCAGCCGAGCCCGTACAGTGCCTGGTCTCCGAATGCGCCCTTCGGGTATTTCGTCAGGTACGCCTCGTAGTTCTCTTTCGCCTTCTGGTTGTCCTTCGAGCCGTAATATGCCTCCGCTATCCCGAAGTAAGCCTTCTCATGGTAATCCGAGTCCGGCATCTGCGACAGCAACGCTCCGAACCCTTCGACCGCCTGCTGGTAGTTCTCGTGTTCGAGGTAGTCGCGCCCGGTATTGAAGAGCGCCTCGGCCTTCCTCTGCGTGCCGGGGTAGTCTGCGAGCAGCCTCTTGTATGCGGCAATCGCCTTGTATAGTTCGTTATGCCGTTCGTAGCTCTCGGCAAGCCCCATCAGCGCGTCCTGCGCAAGGGGCGAGTCCTTGTACTTGTCGGCTATCTCGGTAAAGCCGGTTATCGCGGGCGGGAAATCGCCCAGGTACAGCCTGCACCGAGCGAGCAGGTATTTAGGCTCGACGGAGTCCGGCCCGTCCGGCTCCGAGGCCACAAGCTCCTCGAGCGGAGGCTCCGCCTCCTTGAACATCTTAGCCTGGTAATACGCCCACGCGAGGCCGTACTTCGCGGTCTTCTGCTCCTGCTTGTCCTTGGTCCTGGCTAGCGCCTTGCCGAACGCGTCCGCGGCCTCGGCGTATTTTCCGTCTTTGGTCTTTATCTCGCCCAGTTTCAGGTATGACCCTGCCAGGTAATCGGAGTCCGGCATGGTCTCGACGAGCCTAGTGAACGCGTCCGACGCGGACGCCGTCTCGCCGAGCTTGAAATAAGACCATCCGAGCCCGTAGAGGTAGCGGTCGCGCCCCGAGCTGTCCGGATACTTCGAGAGCAGGGACATGTACTTCCCGGCGGCCGTACCGTAATCCTGCATCTGGTAATTTGCCTCCGCGACCCTGTACTCTACTTCGGACACAAGCTCATGGGCTGGATACTTTGCCAGGAAGTTTTCGTACTGGCTGAGCGCGTTTTCGAACTTGCCGGTCTTCAGGTATACGTCTCCGAGCTCCATCACTGCGAGGGGCGCGTCCTCCGAGCCCGGGTACTTCTTGAGGTTTTCCTCGAGTATGGCCCTTGCCTCGTCGAGCTTGCCGCCGAGAAAGGCCGCGTCGCCCATCCTGAGCCCGGCCCTGCTCCCGAACGAACCTCCGGGGTCGGCCTTCATGACGTCCTGGTAGGACTGCCTGGCCCCGTCGTAGTCTCCGGCCTGGACATATGACTCGCCGGCCAGAAACGACGCCTCCGCCGCCTTCTGGTTGGACGGGTACTTGGCGCTTACCTGGCCAAACGCCTCCGCCGCCTTCTTGAAGTCGCCCAGCTTCTCGTACGCGTGCCCCATCATGAAATTCGCCTCGGCGCCGAACTGGTTGGCCGGGTACGCTGCGATGAACGCCTTGTATGCCTCCACGCTTTTGGTGTAGTCCTTCAGGAGGTAATAGCAGTCGCCCTTCCTCAGCCGCGACTCCGGCAGCTTGGCCCCGGCCGGGTAGCTGTCCACGTACTTGTTGAATGCGGCCTGGGCCTCTTTGACGGAGCCCTTGGCGAAGTACGACTCGGAAAGCCCGTACAGCGCGTCGGGCGCGTGCTCGTCGGCGGGATAGGCCGTCAGGAACTTGTTGAACTGTTCGGCCGCCAGGTCGTAGTCCGCGTTCTGGTAGAGCTGGACCGCGGTCCTCATCAGTTCGTCCGGGGTGTCGGCATATGCGGGCAGGGCGAGAAACACCGCGGCCAGCAGGCTAAGTGATATCATCGTGCTTTTCATGGTGTGCTTTAGTCCTCCAGGAATATTCCTTCCGGCATCTTGAACTTCGCGATACCCCAGGTGTCCTCGCCGTTCTTCGTGTCCACCTGCAGGTGCGGGCCGAAGACCCTTACTATCCTCCTCGACGGGTTTCCTCCGTACAGTATGACCGTCGCGGTGGCGTTGCAGTCGCCGTCGCCGCCGCTGTAAAAGTAATTGGACTTGACCGTGTATGTGCCCTTGTCCGCCTTCTCCTGCGTGTAGACCTCCGGGCCGAAGTTGCCCTTCGAGTCCTGTTCGAGCTGGCCGCCGGGTATTGCGTCGCTGGACTCGTACATGCTCGGGCTCTTGTAATATGTGTGGCCGCCGGACGGGCCGAAGACGTGCAGGTCCATGTCCGCGTGCGGCTTGTCCCACGAAAGTATTATCATGATGTCCTTGGGCTTGACGTTTACCGTGCCCACGGACAAAGTCTGGCTCCTCGATACCTGCCCGTACCTGTCCGTGGCCTCGACCAGTATCGAGTTCTTCTCCTGCCCGAGCGCGACGTCCTGCTCGAAGTAGCCGCGGTTGACCACTATGTCCATGGGCCTGTCGTTTAATATCAGCTTGGCCCTCTTGATGTCCTGGTCGCCTATCGTGCCCTTCACCCTGACCACGCTCCTCTCGGTGACGTCGAAGACCTGCCCGTCCCTCGGTGAGATGATGTTCACGGGCGCGCCCTCGGTCGGCTCGCTGTAGTCGAGCGTTATGCTGTCCTTGCCCGCGTTCCCTTCGGTGTCGAAGGCCGTGACGGTGATGATGTTCCTGCCCTTGTGTATCGAGACGACGGACTCGAACGAGCCCCTGTCCACGGAGATTATCCTCGTGTCGTTGTTTATCGTGAGCTGGGCCTTCCTGGCGCGCGGGTCGGACACGGTGCCCTTTATAACCTGCGAGAGCTGCCTTGTGCCGCCGGACGACGGGGACGTTATAGCCACTATCGGGCCGACGCTGTTCTTCGCGACGACCCTGCTGCCGCGCGCCACGCCCGACTGTTTTTCCGTGGTCACGGGTTTCGTCTCGCCCCTCGCTGCGGAGGCGTACCTCTCGGCCCCGCTCCCGCCGGGCACGCCGAGCAGTCCCTCGGCCATCTTCTTGCCGCCCGCAGCCGACCGTGCCCCTTCGGTTGCGTCGGGCGTCCGTCCCGCGTCCGCTGCCGCGGCTGGCACGACCCTCGACTTCTCCGAGTCCCCGATCCTTACCGCCGGCTGCCGCCTCACTCCCGCCGCCGTGCCTGTTCCAGCGCCGCCTCCCCCAGCCTTGGGCGCAAGGCCGGACAGGTCGCCCGCCTTCCTCGGCCGGGCGTCGGGCGCCGCGCCCCTCCCCTGTCCACCTCCAAGCCCGAGCATGCCGGTAACCTTACTGGCCGCCCTCGAGAGGAACCCTCCTGCCTCGCCGGAAACATCATCTGCATCTTTACCGAGCGCGCGTGGGTCTGCCGCCTTCGCGGAGCCGACCACTGCCTTGCTTCCGCCCAGTGCTCCGCCTGACGGAGACGCGGGGTTGAACGCGGGCGATGCCGACCCGGCGCTGCCCCTGTCCGGGCTTGAGAACGACTCCCTCGATGCCCGGCCCGGCCCCTGTGCCGCCGAAGCGCTTCCGCCCGAGGCAGTCAGGCCGAGCGCCTTCCTGACGGGTATGGTCTCGTTGGAGGCGAGCATCTTCCGGCCCATGGACTCCGGGAGGTCCACCCTGCGTTCCGAGTCCTGATTGTCAAACTGCGGGCTTGCCAGGTCCCTTGCCTGGCCGGGGATCGCGGACATCGTCTTGGCCGTGCTTATGCCCTTCGAGGGTGCGGCAGCGTTTGGCCTGCTCATGTCAGCCGTGACGGACGCGCCCGACTGCGCCTGCCTGTCCATGCTCCTCGGCCTCTCCGCCGTATTATCCGTCCGAGCTTGAGATACCGGACCGCCCGCCCCTATAGAGAGAGGCCGGGCCGGGATGTCCTTTATATCGTTTCTGAACCTGTCCTTCATGGCGGGGGTGTCCACGGAAAGCGCCCTTTCGGACTGACGGATGGCACGCGCCTCCTCGCGCCTCGTATCTTCTTTCAGGCTCGCAAGCTTTTCCCTCTCCCATTTGTTCTGCTTGTCCTGCCTGCCCGGGCCGATATATATACCATCCGTGGAAGCGGCCGTCTCCGTCCGCCCGGCGACCGTACCCATGGCAGCCTCCCTCGCGGACGCGGTGTCCCCGGATGCCGATACCTCGCCCAGGCTCTTCCTGACAAGGTTTACGTCGCCTTCCACGGCGGCCTGCTGACGGACTTTCAGGTCGAGGGTCTTGTCCTGAGTAGCCCTGGCCATGAGCGCCTTTTCCCCGGCCCTTGCGGGCTCAAGCTCCGCCCCGGCCTTCCGGCCAAGCGCATCCCGTGCGGCGTCCGATGTTTTATCGGGCATCTCCACCCGGCCTGGCGCGGAGGCGCCCTTCTGCAGCTCTCCGGGTTCCACGGCCTTCCTCTCGCTCACCGGGGCCGGCATCTCCTGCTGCCCGCCTGCCTCCCCGGCCTCGCCCGACACGGAGCCTCCTGTTTCGGCAGTCTGTGCAACCTGTTCCTGCTCGACGTCGACGTATGTGAAGTCCTCCTTGAACTCCTTCTTGAACGGCAGGTCGTGGGTCGAAAGGTAGAACACCACGAACAGCGCAATGGCATGGACCAGGAACGAAGGCAGAATAAAAAGCGACTGCCTTCTGTGTTCGCGCCACCTGCCTATATCCTCGGTAAGAAACTGCGGGACACCCGCCTGTCCGTGCCTGCCTGCCGGTTTCCGCCTGTTCTTTTTCTTCGCCAGCCCGAGGTGGTATTCCAGCGACGCGGTATGGCGCGGGTCGTCTCCCGGGTCTTTGGTTAGCGCGTACGCGAGCACATCCTCGGCGTCCGCGTACCGGCCCCGGTGTATATAGATTACCCCCAGGGTCTCGATGCAGCGGGTCTCCGTGGAGCGGTCCAGCTCTATGGACTTCTTTATGCACAGCTCCGCCTTGTCCAGGTCGTGGTTCAAGTGCAGGAACACCCTGGCGAGCAGGTGCCATGCCGAGGCGTCTTCCGGATTGATTTCCAGGTGACGCTCGAAGCAGGCGCGCGCGGAGAGGTAGTCCCTCAGCTTGAAGTACTGCGTCCCCGCAAGATAAAGCTCGTCTGGTGAAAGCCCTTCCACGGTTGCGGACGACGGGCCGCCGTACAGCCCGCTAATGCTGTTTCTATGCATCGGAAAACCGTAATAACTCCAAGAGATTCAAGGCAGTAAAACCCAGTTTATTTTACGCCAAGAGGGGGTGTGATTTCAAGTTATATTTGGTATGCTACTTAAGCAGGTATCCCGTGACGAGGCCGGTGACGGATAGGATGAAAAAGATGAAGCTCAGGATGAACAGGTAGGTCAGAAGCCCGGCGTGCCGCCTCTTCTCCATGTTGTACCTGACATATTTCAGCATGACCTCGCCCAGGCCGGGCGCGCGGCCGGTGTTCTTCGCGGTAAATACGTACATAAGCACGAGGCAGGCCACCATCAGCGGGCCCAGGAACTCGACCATGAAAATGCACAGACTGTATAGCTCGGCCATATTTTACCCTTCCTTATCATCGGCGCTTGTTAGCGTGTAAACGCTCAGCACCGTGTCTCCGTAAACATAGTCCTTCCGCTTGGAAAGCCTCCCGAACCGGTCGGGCGCGTGCAGCTTCTTGAAGTGCTCGTAGGCGACTGCCGCTCCTTCGGACAGGCAGACCAGCTCGCCAAGAGCCTGCATCGCCTTCTCCCCTGCGTCCTCGTGGTAGGGCGGGTCAACAAATACGATGTCGTACGGGCCAAGCTCCGAGACGGTCGTTTTAAGGAACTGCAAGCAGTCCTTGGACACGACCGCCGCCCTGTCGCGGTAGCCCAGCGTGTCGAGGTTCTCCCTGACCAAGCGCGCGGCCTTCTGGGACGAGTCCACGAAAACCGCCCTCGACGCGCCGCGTGAAAGCGCCTCTATCCCAACCGCGCCTGTCCCGGCAAAGAGTTCCAGGAACACGGCCCCATCCACCCTGTCCGCAAGTATCGAGAACAGGGCCTCCCGGACCTTGTCGGACGTGGGCCTCAGCCCCTTGTGCTTCGGGGCCTTCAGGGACCGTCCCCTCGACTCCCCGCCCGATATCCTCAACCCTCGCTCCCGGTCGGCCCCTGACACGGTATGGTGAATTTGAATATATTCCCTTTTGCTTCGTTCTCGGCCCAGATCCTGCCGCCGTGCAGTTCCACGATGTTTTTTGCTATGCTTAACCCAAGCCCGGTGCCTTCGCCCTCTGCGCGTCCGGCCCCGGGTACGCGGGCATACTTCTCGAATACCCTCATCAAATCTTCACGCGGTATCGCAGGGCCGGTGCTGAACATCCCGAAACAGAGCTGTCCGTTCCCGCCTGCCCCGGCCTCCGGTTTGACGGAGAGCCTTATCTCGCCGTCCGGCGGCGTGAACTTCATTGCGTTCGACATCAGGTTGTTCAGGACCTGCGTTACCTTGAGCTTGTCCATCTCGCAGTGGGACGGCCTTTCCACGTCCGGCTCGACATTGAACTGAAGCCTTTTTTGACGCGCCATGGCCTTGTTTTCTTCCGCCCAACTGCCCACAAAATCGTTGACCTCGACCCTGGACAGGTTAAGCTTGAGCGCGCCCTGCTCCTTTCGCGCGAGGTCGAGGATGTTCGTAATCAGGCTCAGCAGGTAGGTCTCGTTTTTCTGTACCGCCTCGAGCGACTCCTTCTGCCCCTGGTTCAGCTCTCCGTCGGATCCGGAAATCAGAAGGTCCAGGTGCAGCATGGTGGACTGAAGCGGGGACTTCATGTCGTGCGAGCACATTGCGAGGAAGTCCGTCTTGAGCTTGCCCAGCCGTTCGAGCTCGGCGTTCTTTTCCTCCAGTGCGCTTGTCCTGTCCGCCACCATGTCCTCCAGGTGGTGCGAGTATTCCCGAAGCACCTCCCTGGCGTTTTCAAGCTCCCGGTAGGGCTTCTTTATCGAAGTAGCGAACAGCTTCATGTATATGAAGAAATACGCCCCGACCTTGTAGAGGTGGCCCATCAGGTTGTACGTGTCGTAAGGGCTCGCATAGATGGTGAAGTAAAGCTCCGAGAACACCGACAGGGCCATCGCTCCGATGAAGTAAAGGAATACTTCCTGCCTCGACCTCCTGTACAGCCTCCAGAAAAGGACCGCGGCCCCGGCGTCGAGGAGGACGGCGCAGTACTCGAGCCCGACCTTGAGACCGGTCAGCCCCTCACCGGGGACGAACATGGCCGGAAGGCCGTCGGAAAAGAACACTATGCCCGAGGAAATCCCCAGCGAGGCGAAAAGCCCGGCCAGCAGGAGCGGGTAGGGCCTCATGGAGGCCTTTGCCTTGTCGGTCTTGATGAATGCCGCGCAGAAGAACGCCACCCCCCCGAGCAGCCTTGCGGCGACCCAGAGCTGGGTGGCCTTGTTGACCGTGTTGGGGGTGATGAAGTCCGGCATCCCGTAATACGACAGGGCATGAACCGTATCCAGGATACCGAGAGACAGAAAGGTAACGCCAAGGAACAGGTCGCGGTTGTTCCTGTCCTGATAGAAGCTGTGCCAGGTGATGCCGAAACACATGAACGATATGATTACGCTTATCGACTCGAGGACGCTGTGGATGGCGATGTAGCTGACGGGGCCGAAATCGTGGTGCATCAGCCCCTCTGCCGGGGCGAGCAGGAATAACGCCGTCGAGACGGCAAGGAAGACGGACAGTGCCTTGTGCTTTTTTATCGATACAGGTAGCGCCATAAGCTGTGGCTCATTATAAAGTAAAAACTCCCCGAAAACAACCTTTAATAAGACATGTCCAATGATGCGGATGCGGCTTCCGCAGGGGAAGTACAATTTGACGCCCGGCCTTCATATGCCCTTGACAAGCACCCGGGGTTGATGGTATTTTAGGGGTCTCCAAGCCGGCCTTTCAAGATGCGGCCGGCAATGCCGGAGTGGTGAAATTGGTAAACACGCTAGGTTCAGGGTCTAGTGGGCTTAAGCCCTTGGGGGTTCGAGTCCCCCCTTCGGCACCATATCAAATCTAATGCGCCTCGCCCCAGTTGGGGCCCGCGATAGGTTTATCCATTTAAAGCTACGTGTTTCTTAATGGATTGTGCGTATCTTTCCCGTGCCTCAAATTTTTCCTCGGAAGCCAAAAACTCTGACTCCGTTATTTCATTCGTCTTAAATTTGATTAGATTGTTGTGGCGCTCTGCTCGCCATTGTCTTTTCTTAAAATTTGGCACAGCAGCTCCATGCGCCATGTTAATTCCCGTAATTATTTGATGTTGTGATTGGCGAATTCAAGTTGTAAGTGCAACTTTGCAGGTTGGTATTAAGGGACAAGCTGTGGTAGGCTCAATGCTTCTTAGACCAGCCAGTCAAAGGAGCGCTTTTGAGGAGCTACGCACAACTTACCCA
>Ga0334722_10003351_pt1 | contig 17310 bp, 35 predicted proteins | sample C3_bottom_MG_FD_207210 | JGI IMG/M metagenome (GOLD analysis project Ga0334722, IMG submission 207210) | Sediment microbial communities from Yellowstone Lake, YNP, Wyoming, USA - C3_bottom | ecosystem: Environmental > Aquatic > Freshwater > Lake > Sediment | place: USA: Wyoming | collected...
GATGCTTTCCAGAAGTCCCTGACCCCGATCTATGTCCGAAGCCAGTACGGTGACGGAACAAATTCCCTCGTCGACGCCTCCGCATTCGCCCGTCTTGGTGATAACCTGCTGACAACCGGGGCAAATCGGCCTACTGGAATGAGCCCGAGTCATGGTCGGCTTGATGCTTTTCTTCATTGTCTTGATTCTCTTTCGCCTGAAAAATCACCGCTTCGGGACCACGAAGTATCCGAGCCCGAAGACAACCACGAGCGCAGCGAGCGACAGGAGTGTGCGCGAGACCGGGTTTTCGACCGCCTGGATGCTCGGAGGCACGGTGAGCGCGATGGCAGCCCCTGCACCCATCAGGATCGTGTTCCGACTCATGCTCGTCATGGACGGAGGAGGCGCGCTCGACGGAGTCTTCTTCGCGTGAGGCGTCTCCTGGGGCGTTTCTTCCTTGTCGGCGGGCTTGTCGTCGCTCATGGGCGCCCAGACTAGCACACCGGTCACGACCCCGTCCTCTGCCGCTGCGTCGAGCGCCTCCACTGGCAGTCCACGCAGAGAAAACCCTTGCCGGTGCCGAGCCACCAGATCTTCGCCCACTTATCGCACCGGTCACCACACCGCCGGCAGTTCCCCGAATGCCTCGCCCGGATCCACCTCCCCGCGAGGTCCTTCGCCCGCTCGACCTCGGCGTTCTCCTGACTCGCTCGGGCCTTCACCATCGCCAGGGCTTCCTCGGCTAGCTTGGCCCGCGCCTCGGCGGCCTCGATCTTCAGCTTCGCCTGCCGGACGAGGTCCTCGTACCGCTTCTTCTCCAGCCGATCGATGAGCGGAGGCGTCACCCCATCGTCTTTCCCCACGAGCCGAAGCTCGTACTGCCGGAGCAACTTCACCCCGGTGAGCGCGCACGTCCTCGCCTCCTCCTCCGAGTGCGTCGAAAGAGCCTTGTCCATCAGCGCATTCACCTTCGCGAGGATGGCGGAAAGAGGAGGAGGCGACGGCATGCGAGTCAGCGCCGCTTCTTTCGTCTCTGTTCGGCCATCTTGTAGTCGTGCTGCATCGAGGCCAACCGAGTCTGCCGGTCGGCTATCTCACGAGCGACAGCCGCACGTTGCCCGTCCTCGCCCTTCTGGACGTTCTTCGTGCAGTGGAACGCGCCGCACTCCGGACAGAGGTAGGCCCGCTGGTACCAGGGTTTTCCCCACCGTTCGGCTTGCTCCATCGTCTTGAAGGCGATCTTCCTGCACGCCATCGCTCAGTCTTCGCCGTGCTGGATGTCCCAGAATTCGCGTGCCGCAGCGAGGAGAACATCGTTCTCCGGAATCGGTCCGATCTGACCCGTCTTCCGGAGGTACTTCACGAAGAAAATGAGATCTCGAATCACTCCCGTCACCTCGCGATCGATGGTGACCGTCTCCATGATCTTCTCGGCCATCACTTCTCCTTCCATCCCTGCAGACGAAGAACCCCTTCGATGTCGGGCAGCGTCCAGCCCGGCGGCTTCAGACGCTTGCCGTGGTCGTCCACCGGGCCTCCGGCCTTCCGCATGTTGGTGGCGTGGACCGCGTCCCAGACGTACTCGCCGTCGATGCCGAAAGCGAGGTTCGTGCCCTCGAGCACGTACTTGAGGTCGGCGATGGCGTCTGCGAGCGCGATGATGTCGGGGACCATGTTCTGGTCCGTGCTCTCGTCCATGATGTCGCCGACGTACCCCTGGAGGAACGCCACGATCCTGGTGGTGAGCACCTTGCCACCGCCCCCCATCGCCGCCAGCAGCTCTCCGAACTCCTCGGTGATGAGACGCATCCTGAGCCGGATGATGTGGTCGGCGGGGATCGCCGGTCGGGTCTCAACCGGGATGTCCAGAGCCACGTGAAAGTCGTGGACGTCTCGCTGCTCCTTGTTCATGTCGAGCCTCCTTTCCAGCCCTCGGGGAGGGGACTTTTCTTCCCTTCCTTGGCCAGCCGAGCGATGTTCTTCGGCAAGAACTCCATCCCCTCGAAGGCCAGCTCCCAGGTCCTGGGGAAGGTCGCCTGGACGATGTCCGCGAGCGCCCAGGCATACTGACGGATCTCGAATTGCGCGCCGGGCGCCATCCGGAGCGTGAGGAACGCAAGCCAGTTCCGGAGGTTCCCGGTTGCGCGCATCCGGGAATAGCGCGAGACGGGCGTGTTCAGCCTGGCCACTTCCTTGGCCATGCCGTGCCCCCGGTCCCACCCAAGGAACCCCTTGTCAGTGCTCATCCGGGCCGTCTCGATGATGGCCTGGTCCGAGCCCCAGTACTCCACGAAGCGCAGGTAGCCGCGATCGAGCACGTCGTAGTGCCCGTGCTCCATGCACTCCCACTCGTGGCCGTCCTCGTGCCCTGGACCCTCGTAGCCTTGGTCCTCGCGCGTCCGTCCATCGATCTTCAGGGTCATCACGAACCTCCTGCCAGACCAAGCACCGACTTGATCTGATCCCTCACATCATCTCCTCCGGTCTGGTAGGCGAATTCCACCACTTGCGCGATGGCAATGGCCTGCGACTTCGTCCACTTCCCGAGGAAGAAGTACGGAACGTTGCCGGGCCGGTAGAGCCTCCAGTACCTGCCATTCTTCTGGAGTTCCCAGGAGCTTCCGGGGATGGGCTCGACCGCCGCTTGTGTTGTTTCGGCCGGCGGCTTGGCCTGAAGGCTCTTCAGTATCTTCAACCTCGTCGATGTCTTCATGAATCGTCTCCCTTTCGTTTCTTCGCCTCGTTGATGCCCACGACGTTCTCGACCGGTTCGAAGTCCCAGTCGAGGAAGATCTGCCCCACGTCCGGCGGCGGCTCTCCGACCACCGTCATGACCGGATTGCCCACGATCCCGAACTTCCACTGGAGACTCCCGAACTTCTCGGCTGGGATCTCTCCACGTCTCCGGAGCAACAGGTTCACCGCCTCCAGGATGTCCGCCTGGGAAAGACGCCTCACTGATACTCCTCTTCCATGAACCGTGACTCCGCGTCCTCTTCGGCCTTGACCTTTCCAGCCTCCACCCGCTTCCGGAGCCGTTCGAGCTTCACGCCCACCTGGGCGTCCACCTGCGCCGCCCCGGCCATGTACCTTGCCGAGGCCGTCACGATGATGGCGTCGGCAATCTCGTCGATCAGATCCTCGGTAGCCGTGAACGTCGGATTGCGCAGAAAGTGACTCACGGCGACGACAAGCTCGGCGCACTCCTCCTGCACCATCCGCCACTCGTCCTCCCGCCCCCAGAGCCGCACGGCGTCCACCACGGGCGCGGGTGTGGCGGTGACGGAAATCACTCCAGCGTCAAAGCCATCCAGGTAGGCCTGCTCGAGCGCCGTGAGAGGCTCGGCCATGCCTTCCGTGTGGTCGTCGCTCTCCACGTAGTGATCATTGCGGTGGCCAGCCGGCTTGACGCAGGTCCAGTAGACGGGCCTCCCGTCACCATCGACAAGGCCTTCCGATCTGCCATAGGGAACCCTGACGAGCGCCCTCGCTCCGCACTTCTTCTCCTCGTCGCTCACTTCCGCCTCCGCTTCTTGCCGCTCGCACGAGCCAGCGCCATCTCGTCCTTGTCCAGATCTGCGCGGACCGCGTCGAGCGGTCCCTGAACCACACCGGGTGTTCCATGAAGGACCAGACCAAGAACCACCCGCTTCCTTCGCATGCGCGAGCGCCATCTCGGACCAAGAAGACTTTCCCGGGTCTTCTCCATGACACGAAAGCCCCCGAGCGCCGCCTTGAGGCATGACGCAGACACCTCGAAAGATCTCGCCGCCTGATCAAGGCTTCCCAACCCCACCATCCGGAGCCTGAGACGGTTCAGCTCCTCCTCGGTCAAGGGCCGCGTCGCCATCACTTCGCTCCTCCACCGTCCGTCAGCGGCCCGCTCCAGGCGTAGGCCGCCAGGTACCCGGCCATGACCGCGCTGGCTGCGACCACCATCGAAAGCCACTCCACACGAGTCTCGATCACTCGAACCTTCTTCGTCCGGCCATCGAGTTCCGCCACATGCCCCGCGCAGCACTCGACCCGGACGGCCCGGCAGATCCTGGGGCTCGTCAAGAACTCCTCCACGATCCAGAGCCCTCCCAGCCGCTTCGGGTTCTTGCCAACATCCACCGTCTTCACATCGAAACCGACCGCCAAAAGCGCCGCCCAGGCCGAACCACACTTCGGGCAGCCGGCGTCGAGCCCGGAGTAGCTGTTCGGCAAGAGGTCGGTGTTCTGGTCAGAGGGATCGGTGATCCTGGCCCACCCGATCTGACGCCAGAATTCCGCCTCCTGGCCGTCCGCAGGATCGCTGGCCCATTCTTCTTCTTCCTTCTTCCACTCCACTTCCTTCAGAAAATCTTCCGTCGTCATTCTTCCCTCGCAATCTGCATGAGCATCGTCGATGCCTTCCAGAGATGTTTCCAGCGCGGATCTGAGGCTTCGTAGCCTCGGCTCATCGGTTCCCCGATCCCGTGCTTCGGCGTCGTCCCCACCCGTGCCAGAATATGTGCCGGCCCGTCCACCTGCCTCGTCTTCCGACAGAGCGTCACCGTCAACTCTTTCGTCTCCGAGCGGTGGAACCTCCGGGGCGGATACGAGTACCGAGAACCCGTGGCGTAGATATGCTCCACGGTCTGGATGGTGAACATGCCATCCGTCGATCCGGCAGTTTTCGGAACGCGCGGCCACTTCATCCGAACCCAGGCTTCTCCACTCTCGGCCGCCCGGCGAGCGTTCTCGACCTCCCACATCACGTACCACGGCTCGCTGGCTGGAACGCGCGCCCTCTCTCCGATCTGCCGTAACTCGATCTCGGTGTCGTAGATCGCCCCAAGAAGCACCTGGGATTCGAGCGCGAACCGGTGGTCGTGGATCATCCCCGAATCCTCGTCCACGAAGCGCAACTCCGGGTGCCAGACGTGAATTCGATACTCGCTCCCACCACCGCCCCCGGCCTGCACCACGTATGCTTGCAAGAGACCGATCCCGTGGTGCCGCCACTCGAGAGTCGGCGATCCGATGAGCCTGCCCACCAGCGCCGCCAGCGCCGGGTCCGGCTTCCTGGGCGTCGTCTCCATTCAGTCGTCCTCCACGTCGCCGAACGCGCCGTCCTCGTCCGGCACACCGTGAGGAGAGCCGAACACCTCGAACGGCTTGTTGCGTTCCCTTTCGAACTCCGCTTCCGCCCTGGAAAACCTCACCTTCATCTCCTCGGAAAGCCCCGCCTTCAGCCTGGAAATCTTCGCCTTCGCCTTCGCCGAAAGCTCATTCATCACCATCTCCTGACGAGACGACATCATCGTCTGAACCATCGCCGCCTCGAAGACCTTGCGGAGCGGCGTCGAGGCGGCATCGCTCCACGGCATGAACTCGCTCACGAGCAGATCCCCGATCTCCCCGCGCGACAGCGCCCCTTCCACCAGAGCCCCGATGAAGATCCCCCGATCCCTCCGCTCCACCCGAAGCCTCTTGCCGAACTTCGCGCCGAGCACCGATTGCACCGCCGCAATCGTCTCCACCGCCGCCTTCTCGTGCTTCGGTGACGGATAGAATCCCTCCCAGTACGAGAAGTTGTAGTTCCGCGATTGCTTGCCGATCGGCTCCATCGTGATCCGGAGCGCCACCGGGTAGATGAGCTCGTGCTTCCGCGACTTGACCTTCACCCGCGCATTCGCCTTCGCCTTCGCCTTCGCCTTCACCTTCGCCCTCGCCTTTTCGGCCTTCATTTGCGTTTCTTTCTCTTCTCAGGTTGCGGAGCAACCGCGCCAACCGCAGGTTCGCCGGGTCCAGGAGCGGCGCGAGCCCCTGGCTCTTTCTCTGCTTCTTCTTCACTCACCCTCACCAGCACTCCCCTTGCCCCCTCGCCCTTCACCGCCCGGAGCACTTCCCCCACGACCTTGGTGAGGGTGTTGATCTGCTCCACGATGGCGTCGCCGTCGATGTTCGCGCGTGGGGCCGCGGGACGTGCCATGAGGCGATTCTGAAGCTCCAGGACTTCCCTCTGGAGCTTGGTCACGGTGGTCCCGGAACCCTCCTTGTCGTTCAGAGCGCGTTCGAGCTCGGCGATCCGGCTCTTCAAAGCGTGGGGGCTGTTCGGGTCGTGATCATGAGCGTGCTGGACGGACTCGCGGAGGACATCGAGGTTCACGATCGCCCGGACGTCCGGAACCGGGCGAGGCGTCCCGACCTGGGGGGTGATGGACGAGTCGAAGGTCCACTTCTTCCGGACGGCGACCTTCTTCAGGACCCCCAGCCACCCGGGCGACCAGAACCAGGCGGTGCCGACAGGGAGAGCGGGAAGCGATGCGAGCATGAGCCGGGTGCGAGAGAGATCGCTGTGCGAACGGACCCAGTCCTTGATGGCGTCGAGATCCTGGGGGCCGCCCATGCGAAGGACGACGAGGGTGCCGATCTGAGTGAAGACGTCCTTGTTGATCACCGCCGGGCGCTGCGTCACGACGGTGGTTCCGAGCCCGCGAGCGCGCCCTCGCCGGACGATGTCCTCGAAGGCGAGGAGCCCACGCTTGTCCTCGGGTTGGGGGCGCTGGGGAATGAAGAGGTCGGCCTCGTCGATGATGATGTGGAGGGGGTCCTTGCAGTTCTCGAAGATCTCCTCGGCGAAGTCGGCAACGAAGATCCGCTGGTCCGCCCGGCGCATGTTGGAGAGGTCGAGCACGGTCGGTGCCCGGTGCTCGAGCACCCAGCGCGCGATGGCTTTTCCGGATGCCGGGTCGAGTGGGAGGTCGCCGTGATCTCCGCCCAGGATGAACACCTGGCAACCTTCTTCCAGACCGTCGGCAGAAGAGCGGAGGCCCCAGTAGACGCCGAGCGGGTCGAGGACGACGACCGGCAGGCTCTGCATGGTCATCTCCTCGACCATGACCGCGGTCAAATAGCTCTTTCCAGAACCGCGTGCGGCGACGATGCCGATGGACTCGGTGACGACGCTCTCGGGAAGGGAAAGGTCTTCGGAGATGTGGAGGCGGACGGTTTCGTCGTCGTCGCTGTCGAAGAGAGTAGAGGTGGAGGTGGAAGGATGGGTAGAACCCGCGGTATGGCCGGAAGCGCCTTCCCCTGGCTCCTCTCCCTCTTCGCTCTCGCCGTCGGCCTCGTCATCGTCTTCATCCCCGTCCTCGTCCCCGTCTTCGTCCTCGTCCCCGTCCCCGTCCTCTTCGGTTTCCTCTTCCTCCGTCTCCTCTTCCTCGGTTTCCTCTTCTTCCGTCTCTTCTTCCGCCGCCTCCTCCTTCGTCGCCCTTCCGGTCTTCTTCGAAACGAGCGGACGCTGCTGGGGAGTGATCACCCGGGTCGATGCCGGACGCACCGCAACCGGGCGCTGGACGGGCGTGGCGGGCTTCGCAGTCCCGGAAGCGGCTGGCGTGGCGCCCCCTCCTGGCCCCGCCCAGGTACGGCGCTTTGGGGGTTCCTTGACCTCCTCGAGGAACACCTCCTCCTTGCCGTCCAGGATGTCATGGACCCGGTCCACCCGGAAGTCGCTCACGACTCGCTCGCTTTCTTTCGCATGGCAGCACGAAACTTCGATTCCATGAACTTCGAGAGCTCGGTCTGGCTTCCACCGATGGGGACGTCGAACTTCTGACCGTTCGGCAGGACGTAGACGTGGTGGTCTCCCCTGACCTTCAGGAACCGAGCCCCGGCCGGAAGCATGACCTTGCGCACGAATTCACGAGACTTCAAGGGAGAGGGTCCTTCTTCGCCGGGTCGATTCCGTCGAGAGTCGCATCCACGAGCAGAAAACGAGGCACCCTCAATCCATCCTCGCCACGAACGTGGTCCTCCCACCCGTCCCGATCCCCATGATGCCCCTGCAGCGGACGAATGTTGACCGAACCCCGTTCGAGCGAAACGTAGAGCACCCAGGGCTGGCGCGTCTCGTGGTGCGCAACGAGCGAGAGGGCCCGGTACAGGCCGCCCTTGTAGTGGCGATAGATCCCTAGGCGAAACGTCCACAAAGCTCCATCGATCTCGTTCTTCGTCATGAATCCTCCCAGTCCTCCAGAGGATGGATCTTCGAGCACGGCTCGCAAGCAACGAGGAGGCTCCCCGAAAAAACCTCCTCGCAAGTACCCGGCACCGTTCGCCGCGTAGCCTTCGTCCCGCAGTAGTCACACGACGTTTTCTTCGCGTTCTGGTGCGGCGCTGGATTCTTCAGCCGGTTCTTGAAAGCTCGCTCGTACCTCGTCGCGAAACTCTCCTGTTCGACGACCCGGCCCTTCTTGTCGTAGGTGTCCCTGTCTTCGAACGTCCGGATCCGATACCCACGTGGAAGCTCGGTCCACATGGTCGGTGTGTCGCACTCTTCTCCGATGTCGGGCCCGAAGAGGTACGGCGAACCGCCCCGGCGATCGAACCAGAAGACCCCGAACGAGTCCCCCGGCTCCGACTCGTACGTGTTGGGAAAGTACCCCATGTACCAGCCCGGCTTCTTCGGAAACTCTTTCTTGATGTGCCACGCCATGTAAAATCTCCTTCCGTCGCTTCAGTCGTCAAACACACCCTTCGGCACTTTCAGCCTCTGCCGCTGCGATGGCGGCGGCACGAACGGCGTCATCACCACGGCGGGCGTCGCCCCAGGATCCACGACGATAGGCCCCGCCACCGGCACCACCCGGTGCCTCCCTTCTGCCTGCTCGGTCTCCGACGCCTCGAACTCTCCGTAGATCCGGGACCGCCGCCAGAGGAACATCCCAGAGTGATCCATGACCTCCACGAGGTCCCACCCGCTTCCCGGCGGCTGGACAACCGGCCCCGGATCCTTGCCGATGGGCGTCAGGTAGACTTCGTACTGCTCGGTCGGCAAGAACATCCGGAATCACCACCAGTTGCTGCCCTTGAGCGCCACGAGCGCGAACGCCGCCACCACCGTGAAGCTGATCGCGTTGCCCAGGAAGATGGCCGCTTCCGTCGTCACGAAACCTCCTGCCAGGGTCCCTTGGCGATGACGTAGCCGTACTTCACGGCCCGGACGAGGCGCTCTTCGCCGATCTGAACGCGCCACCTCTCGAAGTCCGAAGCCCGCACGTCGTCCCCGGCGTTCTCGAAGGGGGAAACAGGGAGACCGGTGCGGAGGTTCCGGGGCCCCGGAGGGAGCACGACCGGGGAAGTGCTTTCTGGATTGCCTGGGTTGTTGCTGAGATTCTGATCCATGGACTGCCTTCTTTCTGCTTCCTGCTCCCGAAACTCGGCTTCGCGTTCGAGCGCGACGACGAACTCCGTGTCGTCGTACTCCCCCTCGATCCGTCTCCGGACCTTGGCGAGGGCGCCGCTCCTCACGACCGTGCGAGCGAGCTGGAAGATCTGAATCACGCGCCGCCGCTCGAGCCGATGACCCCACAGGACCCCGTACGCGAAGGCCCCCACGAGGTAGGCCAGCACGAAGACGAAGAGCCAGATCTGATCCCGCACCGTCATCCGGGCATCTTCCTTTGCCTACGACATACCAAGAGCAGCACGAATCAGAGCCGCTTCCTGCTGATTCGCCCAGTACAGCTCCTGATCCGGCTGCATCAGTTGATCCGGCTGCGTCAGCCAGTGGAGCCGGACCCCGAGGCCAGGGGCGAGGAACCGCGTCTTCTTGGTCGCCTTCTTGGTCGCCTTCTTGGTCGTGTTCTTCATGTTCGTTTCTCCTTCGTTCGTCATTTCCATCTCCAGAAATCGAGCCCCGACACCCCGAACCCGAAGCACGAAAGCATGAGCGGCTTCGGATACCCGGTCATCGTCCCCACGAATTGGATCCGGGGATGAAGCCCGAGAATCGCTGCCTTGTGATGCACGTGCTTCTCGAACCAGTTGGCGTCGATGCTGGCCGGAGTGAGCATCAGGATCCGCCTTCTGGGCGACGCCGAGGCGGCGCACGCCGCCGCCCAGGGGTCGATCACCTTGAAGGGCGGGTTCAGCCAGAGAAGCCCCTCCGGCCAGACCCGCCCCGGCATGAGGAGCGCATCATCCTTCTCGGTGTAGAAGCTGGAGCACTTGGCGTTGTCAGCGGTGGCTGCGAGATCGAACGTGAGCTTCCCGAACCGCTTCTCGACCGCGTCGATGAACTCCTGGGGCGTCTCGTAGTCCTGCTTCGTATCACCGTGTGAGATGGGCGCGTCAGGCATCGGAAAATCCCTTCCCTCGGATCTTCACGCTCTTCTTGGCGATCCGGATCGCCGGAACCCGGACAGCCACGCCCCCCGGCGTGTACAGGACCACCATGCAACGCCTGTCCGCGGGCGAGAACCACCACCAGACGCGCGCCGCGAGGTTCCAGGCGGAAGGCGAGACGGCGAGCCAGACCGAACCATCGTTGGCAATGAGGGCGGTCTCGTACGCGGCGCGGGAACCGAGATCGAGCGCTAACTCGTTGTCGCTCGACGACCGAGACCGGTTCTCGGTCTGGTCCTTCATGGAACAACCTCGCGTGACGCGGCAAGAAGCTCCTGGGCCTTCAAGGTGTCCAGGATCAACCGGGCGAGCTTCACCGACTGTTCCTTGGTGAAGGAGATGGTCATGGGAGCGATCGAGAAGCTCATCTGGTCAACCTCGAGTTGATTGAAAACCAGGCCGATCTCGAGGGCCCCATCACCGCCTCGTCCGCTCCGCAAGACGCCGGACCACGTCGAAGAAGGCGTTCGCGTTCTCCTCGGAGGGAAGAAGCAGATCACCGGCCATGAGAGTGCTCCGTACGCTGCTTCGCGCGTTCCGTGTTCTCTGCGTACTCCTTCGAGAACCGGATGATGAGACTTCGGATCGCCTGGGCTCGCTTCAGGTGAGGCGGAAGCCCGGGGTCGATCCGCTCCATCTCCATCTCCACCGCGACGTGGTGAATCAAGAGCGCCCAGGGCGGTTCGGCGGGTCGGTAGAGCACCGCCATGAAGGTCCAGCCGATGGCGTGGTCCTTGCGAACCCAGACGTCCGCCGGGAGGTTCACCGCGAGGTAACCGGAGAGGGATTCGAGCTCCTTCTTGCCAGGGAAGCCATGCTCCCCGCGATGCAAAACGGGATCGGGAATTCCCATCTTGCCGTAGCGCGAGTTGATGTCGAGGTGGTGATCACCTCGTTCCCGATGGCTCCGATACGTTCCGCAAAGCCACCGGAGCATGGTGTCGAGTACCTGCATCACGTTCCCCTGGTACCAGTATCCGTCATTGAGCAACTGCTCGTTGTAGATCATGAGCCCGATCGAGGTCTGCGCGATGACATTCCCGTTCGCAAACACCTTATTGATCAGAACGTAACCGCCTCCGTCCCCATCATGAGCGCCGTCGAGGCGCCAGAGCGCCCCCGACGAGAATCGAGGATTCTCGGTCATCATGTACATCTGCTGATCCATCACGACACCTGATGCCTTCCCTTGGTCGTTTCCACGAAGCTCCGGATCTGCTTCGACACCCGTCGATTGTCCTCGAGTATCTCCGTTGGCAGTTCCTTCTCGGCGCACTCCCAGCAGTAGGCATGAATGTACCCGACGTGAGAGAGCATCCCCGTCACGGCCCACCCGCTGCCCACGATCGACGACGCAAGAGCATCGGCAGTGATCGGCAATGGCACGCCCAGAACCGACGTGCAATTCTCTCCGACACATCGGAGAATCACGCCTCGCGCTATCGGAGAGCTCACCGGCTTCTCTTCCGCATCGCAGGAGGAAGAGGCTGCATGGGGGCTGTCGGCACTCCTCCCGTCGCCAGGAGCGCCTTCCGGAGCGTCTCCTTCGCGAAGGCCGCCTTGTCGGGCGCATTCTGGTAGCGCATGACGAGGAGCGTCACCATCTCCGCGACTTCCGGATCCACGGCTCCATCGAGCCCGAGCTGCTTCAGAACCCACTGGGGACTGATCGAAAACATGAGGACGTTTCCCTTCCTCCAACCATGGCCACTCACGGTGACGCGAGCAAGAGCGAGGGGGTCTTCAGAACCTGCGAGCGAACTCGAAGGCCCTCGGGGGCCGTTCCGGAGCCCACCGGAGAGAGCAACCGGGGCAGGGTCTCTTCATTGGACGGCGGAACGTGAGGTTTCCGCACACCCCGCAGATCTTCTGCGCCTTCCGGTTCGGATCGGTCCGCCTGGTCCGCTCGATCCCGATCACCACAAGACCCCGTCTCCTACCACCTTCTTGGGCCGCACCAGCGTCGCCGGCCGTGACGGTGTCGCGATCTCTTCCTGGAACTCCCTCATCGCCTTCGCGAGCGCCATCTTCACCGCGCTCTTCCGCTTCTCCGGGAGCGACGTGCTCGCCTCCACCTGACGAAGAACCCGGGCCAGCACCGCCAGGTGCTCTCCGATCGGTCGCTCGGTGGGGGGTCTCGGCATGATCCACTCTCCCTTTGGAACCCCGGCCGCCCGCGCCCCAGGCGGCGCGGGACGACCGGTTTCCATCCAAGAAGATCCGATCCTACAGCGTCGAGTCCTCGGACGCGAGCCGGGGAGTCGCCGCCGGGATCTGCTGGCTCCTCTTGCCCTTCTCGCCACGCAGGTCGAAGAGCCACATCGTGCGGTTGCCGCGGAGCTTCTGCTCCCCGATCGCCTTGGCCTTCACCCGGCCCTTCTTCTCCACGTAGAAGAGCATGTCCGTGAGCTTCGCCCGGACACCCACGCCGAGCACCTTGCCCGCCGGCAGGGTCTTGTCCTCCTCGCCGTCGATCACGGCCGAGCCCTCGCAGGGCTTCTCGAGCTTCACCAGGCAGACGTCCCGGAGCCGCCCGTCGTCGTTCTCGATCTGGATGCGGCCCACGACCTGCCCCTGGAAGGAAGATCCCAGCTTCGGCTTGAACCAGCCGTCGATGTCGGGAACGCCGACGGACTCGAAGGCGTTGTCGTTGAAGTCGGGGTCGTCCACCACTGCCATTGCCACGTTCTTCGCTGCTGCTGCTGCCACTTGATTGCCCTTTGGTTACCCCCGGAAAGTCGTTCCCCGGGGAAGAGACCCCACCATACTCACGGCCAGGAAGAGGTCAAGATAAAAAGTTACTTGCGATGCTACCCCCTGGACGCGGAGGCGCGTGGGTGATAGGTTCCGGGAGTCACGACGGGGCAGACAGGCTTCGACGTGGGATGAAAGGACGGTCTGCGCGCTGGGAAGTGGCTCCACCCTGACGGGGCCGACGTTAGTTGCGAACGACATCGTTGCCGCTGCGGCCTGAGAAGGCACAGCCAGTCTCACGGGAAGGAGTTCGAGTACCCGGTAGATTGTGAACCCACACGAGCCAAACTGCGCGGGGCCGGCCTCGATGCAGGAGCTTTGACGGCCGGCCGGATACGCTCGAATCCCCACGACACGGGGCGAGCAGGCCGTCCGGGAGCCCATCCCGGACTACGCGCGTGAACGAGGATCGGCTGGAAGTCTCGCGGACTCGGGTTCGATTCCCGACTGCTCCACCGGGGCGCTGAACACGCTCCGTGGTGGAGGGTGATGGAAGTAGGTTGGCGCTTGCCCATCGCCCCCGGAAACGGCTCGGAGACCCCGGGCCGTTTCGCTTTCTGGTAGGCTCGTGGGGATGAAGGTGAAGGACGTCGTGACGGCCCAGGAGATCGTGTCCGGGGCGACCGAGCCGAAGCACAAGATCCCCCTCTTCAAGGTCAAGCTCGTGAAATCCCGGGGAGTCCTCTCCTACCCGGTGACCAGGATCGGGAGCTCCGAGGACCTCGCCAGGATCGCCCGCTCCGAGCTCGGTCACCTCCCCCACGAAGAAGTCGTCGCCATCGGCATGAACGGTCGGAACGAGCCCATCGGGGTCGTGAAGGTGAGCCAGGGTGGGATCTCCGGCTCAGCCATGACCCCCGCCGACGTCATCCGGCCGCTGGTCGCCATGGGCGCGAGCGCGTTCGTCCTGGCCCACAACCACCCGAGTGGAGATCCAACCCCTTCCCAGAACGACGTCATCATGACCCAGGAGCTGAAGAAAGCAGCGGCGTGCGTCGGGATCTCGTTCCTCGACCACCTGATCATCGCGAGCGTACGAGCCGGCGGACGCTGGAGCTCGCTCCGGGACGCGGGGTACATGTGAAGCGCCTCGCCTCCACCATCCTCGGCATGCTCCTCCTCGGCTGCCAGCACGCCACACCACCCAGCCCCGAAGCCGGCCGAGCCACGCTCACCATCGCGAACGACACCGACTCCCCAACGACCGTCTTCGTCGCCTTCGGCGGCGACTCGATCGTGAGGAGCTTCCCGGGCTGCGCTCGTGCCGAGCACCACATCATCCCGATCGTCGAAGCAAACCCTCCGAACTGCTCCTTCCCACTCGAGGCCCACGGCTCGCACATCCTGCCGCTCGCCGGCCGGTACCTGAACGCGACCTTTTCATTCGGAGGCCCCGTCACCTGCGACGTGACCAAGGCCGAGGTCAACCTGAACAACCCCCGCTGGTACGACATCCTCGACGTGAGCCTCGTGGACGGGTTTTCCCAGCCGGTTCAGATCACCGCCGATGGCGTGCTGCTCGGCCCCGCGAAGGCAAGCGGGAACGAAAAGACGCTCGGCGTCTACCCCATGGGATGCGACATCTGCGTGGCCAGAAAGATGCCCCCGTGCGGGATGAGCCCAGGGAAGGACGGCTGCAAGTCGGGCACGCAGTACAAGCCGGATGTGCCGTGTCAGTGGCAAGGAACGCGAAAGGGCGGGGGCACGAAGACGCGCGTGGCTCTCGAGCCGTGAAATCAGGTCGCGAAGCGACCGGGGCTCACCGCAGGTGCGCGGGGTCCGGGGGCGCGCAGCCCCCGTCTTCTTTCCGGGTCTCTCAAGTCTTCATCTTGAACCAGTGGAGCTGTTCTCCGACCCCCAGCCCACCGAGCGGACGCGAGACGTTCTCCATCCCAGACACCGCCCCTTCGTAATCGGCCCCGGCCAGGAGCAACACCTTGTCCTTGGGTCCCACCACGCGCCGGATCTGCTGGCGCACGGCGAGCTCCCAGACCTCGCGCTCGATCCCCGAGAGACTCTTCAAGGGCCTCTCGTACGGCTGGAGCCGGGTTTCCGGATGCGAGAGCCCGTACATCCCTGAGAGGATGTACCAGCGCGCAGCGTGCTTCTCCGCGTAGGCGCGAGCCGCTCTGAAGAGGTTCCCGACGTAGAGGTCCTTCGCCTTCGTTCCAGGCCCCGGCCTCGCAGGAGCTTTTGTCTTTCCAGAACCCACGAGCGCGATGAGTGCCACGGGAAAAGAGACTACCACGAGAAGCGGGGGCTACGCGCCCCCGGACCCCGCGCACCTGCGGTGGGCTCGGTTGCTTCGCAACCTAGTCTGGAGCGTCCTCCCACCGGATCGTGCCATCCTCCTGGTGGGGGACGGGCTTCATGTGACGTTCGCCGGCCTCGAGTGGCGCGTCTTTTCGTCTCCAGGCGCACCCTCCGTCTTTCAGCCGCACCATGACGAGCGGAGCCTCCCCGGCATCGGGGAGCGTCGCATCACCATCCCAGTCGGCCAGAGCGACCTGGATCGCCGTCTCGAGGTCATGGTGCTCGACGGTGATGACCTGAGCGGGATCATCCGGAGGAAAGAGCCACACGACCCAGACCGTCGGCCCGGCGTTGTGGATCGTGAGCGAGAGGCCGCGTTCGTCGAGTTCCGCGGAGAGGTCGAGGATTGACCTTCGTTCCATCAGAACCCCCTCCCATCCCTCGCCACCTTCCACATCCCCCAGTTCCCGTGAACCACCCTCCGCTCCACCTTCCCTTCCCTCAGAAGATTCCGAAGCTCCCGGCACACCATCGTGGACTCGTTCTTTCCGACCCGCTTCACCACTTCCCTCAGAAGCATCTCCTCCCCATTTCCGAGTGCCCGGAGGATCCGCTTCTGGACCTCGTAGAAGGGCAGCTTCTCCTGGGGCTGGGGCCCCTCCGCCGGCAAACCACCGAGACCGATCACCTCGCGGATCGTCTCCAGTACCTCGACCGCTTCAGTATGTCCCATCTCCTCGACCACGACGACGTTGTCCCCATGGTTCAGACGTTCCACGGTGACTCCTCGATCGCCGCCAGCGCCGCTCCCGTGTTCGGGAAATCGTCGTGAACCAGCATCTCCCAGGATCCTTTCTCGGAATCCAGCTCGTAGAGCCCCATCTGCACCGGCTCGTCCGGATCGTCAGGGATCCCTTCCCCGTCGCCCCGGGACAGCACGATCTTCCGCTTCCTCCCCTCCTCCGCGTCCGTCCAGGTGTACGTCGCCGCCGCTGCACTGATCTCCGGGTCCCACCCCACCAGAAACCCCGCCTTCGCAAGCTGCAAATCCAGTCGTACCTTGATCATGGCTCCTTCTCCTTCATCTTTTCCTCGCGTACTCGCTCCCGCGCCCACGCGAACATCCTCGCATCGTGCTCGTCCCGGATCTTCCGGTTCTCATGCCCACACTTCCAGTCCTCGGGCAACTTGCCCTGGGCGTCGAGGAGGAGCGTCACGAGCGCACAGCGCCGCACGGCTTCCCGGTCCACCGTGCGTGCCGGCGGACACTTGCCCCAACCGTAGGCCGTGAGCCAGCGGGCGGGAGGACCCCCGCAGAGTCGTTTCCACCGGATGAGGCCGGCGTACCCGGCCCGGACTCCGAAGTCCGGATCTCGGAGGTCGTCCGCCGCGTAGTGGCCCGCGGGACGTGGCAGGTGGGGAGGTGGGGGAAGTGAGGCCCGGGGGCTCGCTGGAGGCGGCAGCCCAACGTCCTCGGCTTCGGGCGAATGCTCGAGGGCCCGGAGAGCGACGAGCTGGACCTGCATGGGACCGATGGCGGAGCAGACGGTCTTCCAGAGCTGCGGGGACTTCGTGACCAGGACGGGGTGGCAATCGCCGTCCTTCGGCCGGGCCTGGAGGCGAGCCTCGAACCACCGGACGGAATCGAGGATGGCGGCATCGACCTCGTAGGAGACGAGGAACCCAGGAGCGGCGACGTGGGTGTCGAGCTCCGCGCCAGCGGCGAGCTCCGCGCGCCAGAGGGTTTCGAGCCGCGGGGTCCGTGCGATGACGGGAGCCTCATGGGTGAGGATGAGGAAAACGAGGTCGGCGGGGGTCATGGAGAAGTCGTGGAAGGAACGAACGGAACCGGCAGGCCAAGAGCCTTCGAGCCCCGTTCGATGGCGATGTCCAGGATGCGTGCTTGGTGAATCGTCCAGCGAGCCTCGTGGCGAGCCGCCACGAGCGCAAGTACGGCAACGTGAAGCGAAGCACGGAGTTCAAGTACATCATCAGAGCGTGGTATGTCCGCATACGGCCCAAGCCCATCGTGCCCGTCAAGAAGCACAGTCGGAACATCGTTCTCCAGGGGCTCGCGCACTCGGTCGATACCCACCGCCGTGAACGTCCCGTCCAAGAAGATCTCCGAATCTTTCTTCATCGCGGCACCTTGAGCCCGGTCTTCTG
>Ga0334722_10003352_pt1 | contig 17307 bp, 17 predicted proteins | sample C3_bottom_MG_FD_207210 | JGI IMG/M metagenome (GOLD analysis project Ga0334722, IMG submission 207210) | Sediment microbial communities from Yellowstone Lake, YNP, Wyoming, USA - C3_bottom | ecosystem: Environmental > Aquatic > Freshwater > Lake > Sediment | place: USA: Wyoming | collected...
CTTTTCGCTCCTTCCTCCATTCTGTCTTGAATGCCTCTATTTCCGCTTCCGAGGCATCCTTTCCTAACTTATCACGCGCCGCCGTTTCTAATTCTTCCTCCGATTGTTCCGCACTCTTTTTTCGCTGTTCATTTTCCGCCTCTTTCTCAATTATGTTATCAATCGTTATCTCTTCTCCCTCTGCTTCTTTGTAATCCAATTTCATCAATTCTAACTCAGCTACCGATTTCTGTGTTAAAATCTTGCTGTATGTGTCATATTGTGTCTGATAAATCAGATTCTTATATCTTGCGAATTCAACTTGTTCCATGTTAAAAATGGAATCATCCGCCAATATCATATCAAATACTGTTGTTATGAAATTTCCTATTATAACTTGTTCCTTCTTCTTTGCTGAACTTCCGTTATCTAAAAAATCACTCAACACCTTAATCAAAATATATAACAATACTTCCGATGCATTGGCTACACTGAATTTGCTTTCCTTTATAACTTTATCCCACGCACAATTGTAAACATCCGATTTTCCGGTCAACGAATTTACTTCGCCGATGGTATATTGGAATTTTAAGGAATCGAATAATTCAATGTTCGCAGGATTCATAAATTGACCAATAACAATGTAATCATCAATTACACACTTCTGAACATCTTTCGTAAAATCACACATCATTTCTGGTAGGCGTTCTTGTATTTTATTGACATCATCATAGTGTGCAATCATCGAAACAAATTTGCGGAAATATTGGTTGATATATGTTTTCAATAATGCGATGCGATTTTCTTCACGTTTGTTAATAAGTGTGATAACTAATCGCGGCTCTTTATTTGTCTGTTCCGCATCAGAATAAACATTCACATAATTCCCCAATTCTCTCAAAAATTGTCCATATTTTGCTTTCACATCTTTGCCGACAATTTTCGATAATTTATTGACAAATTGGTCAATCATTTTTTCAATATCACTCGATGCACTCTTTAATTTCATTCCTAATTCACTACTCTCCTCCTCAGATTTCTTAGCCAATTCAAGACTTTTCTTTCCAATTTTGTCAACCAATTCCTCATATTGTTCTTTGGTATGTTTTTTTTCTGGATTCGTGGCTGTTGCTGCTGCAATCTTATCATATCCACATTTGACACACACATCTCCAACAAAAGAATGCAATTCACCAGTTGGACAATAAGCCGCAAATTCCTTTTCAATTATGATGTCATCAACTATATTAAAAACAGGATGATTATCTGTGTAATTTATTCTTACAAATGGTATTTCACCTCTTGTCATAGAACCTGATATAACTCTGTTATCAAAATCTTGTTGCAATGTTTTTGCATCCGTCATATAATCCACAAATGCTCCTGTTTTGGTTTCTTCATTCGCCATTAGATAACCGTCTTTCACAGAATAAAGACAACATCCGTTGGCAACCATGTTCGGATTTTTCTCGATGAATTCACCCACGGCTTTCTGCAATATCGCCTTAATCTGTTGGTTGACATATACATTCCTCTGAAACAATTCCGCATACGTATATCCTTCCTCCTTCAATTTACCAATTTCCGGTGCTACCCATTCCAATTCTTGTCGCTTTGGCACATCATCGCGCTTACTTTCCGGTTCTTTTTGTGCATCGTATGCACGTCGGATTTCGTATAACTTTCTAATTTTACCTTTGCGTTTTAGTTTTTCGATCCATTTGGACATTTCTCCGACAATTTCTTCTTCATTAGCGAACTGGGTCTTGCCATCTTTTCTCTTCACCGAAATCATCTTTCTTTCCCCGACTAAACATCCAATGAATTTAGTCAAATCTTCACCAATAGAACAATTACTCTTGATACGTCCTAAATGAATATCTGGAACAGAGGTTTCAATATAGATCACGAAACGAGCTGCTACAAGACTAACACGTTTCAATTGTATTAATTTCTGACAGAGTGCGGCGAATTCTCCTTGTTCATCGAGACGTTTGATAACATCCATTGATTTGCCACTGCTTTTGAATTTTGTGAAATAGAATTTTTTGCAATCATTCAACGATGGTATTTGTTCCGTTATAATATCACCCAAAACATCAATATATCCTAATTTGTCAATGGAAACATTTAACTGTTTCGCAAGAGATGCAACGATATCACAATAGCTAATAGCACTGTTGATTTGTTCATTTGTTAAACCAAGTAAACGCAATTCATTCTCGAATTCTAAACTATTACATGAAAATTCATCCGCTCCGCGTCGGTGCATTCTTTCACGAATCTCTTTTTTCTCATCAATCCACTTTTCCGATGTCCTGATTGGATTTCCTCTATCATCGAAACCGGCGGCCTCATCGAATTCAATCTTGCCCAGAATACCGCCACATGATTTGCAAACGTAGAAACCATTATTAATAACACCGTAAAAATTATACATTTGTTCAGTCAGTAAATTTTTAATATTATTATTCGACGTATAATCGATGCGTTTCATAAAACTGTAATGACCACATATCAAACCAACGCCGAATTTCTTGGAATATATCCAATTTTTGATTAGAATACCATCCAAATCTATCAATTTATATATTATATATTTCTGTATATTACGGTCATAAATCCTATTGAGTGCATTCATAATAACCGTTAATTCATCCGGTATTTCCTTAGTAATTTCGACAACTTGTTCAGGCTCTTTACGAGTGGTCAACATAGGTTTCCAAAACTGTGAAAGCAACAACATGTTTTCCAATATAGCACTGGCATCGCTCTTTTGATTCTCAACTAATTTAGATAGATCTTTGAATGATTCGTCGGCGGATTTGAGACGCAATTCATTACGAACTATTTTCTTAGACCGGCAACCGAGTTGCGAAAATTCGCAAGATATCTCCTTTAAATCGGCGACATCGAATCCATTCAATTTACAGAGACAAGGTAAATTACTTATGTCATCAACGTTTTTCAAAAATTCCCACTTAGTCTTTGCTTTTGACCATTTGTAGAGTTTTCGCTCTTTTATAACAATAGCAACATCACCTTCGACAAACACGGTTTTATCTTTACCCATTTGTTCCATATCGCGAAATTCCGCAACATATTTAATGCATTTATCATAGAAACTATTAACTTTCCGTTCCTTTTCAAACGTTTTTTGCAAAGTCTCATAATATTTTTTAACATCGCGCAACAAATTTTTGTAATCCGGCGTTTTCTTACTGATTATAAAGTTGTAATAATAACTACCATAATCACGCTGCAAATTTATCCAGTTAATACGTTTTTCCAATCGGTCATAAACGGTATCTTGTAATGGATATTTGCCATATTTGCCGACAATTTCTGCGTCATAAAAATTGGCATCATTATAGATGGTATCTTTATAATCATCAACCGGTTTGATCTTTGGCGGATGGAATGGTTTAGCTGCTAATTTGGTTTCTGTTTCGATGGCTTGTTTAAGACGATCTTTAATTGGTTGAAAAGCATCGGCAGGTATTTCTGATAAGGATAACATGTATTTGCTAATAACGTTGTGCTGTGTTATTTCCATATAAGACGGGAATATTGCATCAATTAGTTTTGGGAATTCTTCTTTTGTAATTTCAGTAGCTTTTGTATCAGTGTTTTCGAAAAGATACAGAACATTTTCATCGAATTCTTTCTCAACAATATTACTGAAATCGCGTGTTATTTTAACGGTTTTATATTTTAGTTTTGGAATACCATAAATACGGCCTTCGAAATTGGTTAGTTTCGTTGAATCAAATCGAATTCCTATTTTATTTTCATCGATGCGTTCTATGTCTTCAAACACACCATCTAATGCAGGATTTCCATGTATTATAACTATATCACCTGTTTCGAGACCGTGATTAGGAATGGTAAGAATTGTGGTTTCATCGGAAATATCGAGATGTGTGATATTACCAATTAAATTGTTTTTTCCGGTTGCTGATGAATCCTGTTCAGTATTAATAAACAGAAATCCAACTATATTAACCTCTTCTCCATTTATAACTGTTCGTTTTCCAACGGATTTTACACGCTTATTATCATCGAGAATATCGAATGGTATTTCAAATGGTGCGAGACCCACTCGTTTCTTCCAATGTGCGGTATCGATGTCGGTTTTTCTAATAAGTTCGGTATTATTGCGAAGGGATACGCGATAATTATTTCCATGTATCAAATAAGGCATGGTTAATTTATGAGTGTTGATCATGTATCTTTCCAGATCAATTTCTGATTTAGCGTATTGTATGTTGTATTCATCGGTGCGTTTTAGCTGAGTGATTAAATTTTCATAATGAATTGCGTCAGTATTAATCTGATCTTCATTTTTGTTTTGTTTGTCAATGTTTTCGGCGAGTTCTTCATTACTTATTTTTTGTTCTATTTTTGAGTAAATGACTTGTTGATCAAGAACAACCGGAATTATAAATTTTCTGGCAGCAGCGAATTGATTTTGTTTGAATTGATGTTTTAATGGGTAATCATCAGTAATGGTTTTACTTTTGTGTATCATATCTAATAAACTATTTGTTTGCAGTTCAATGCGTTCTTGTATGAATTTATTATTATGTAAATCGACCGGAAGTTCTTGTAAAAAAAAATTAATATAATCCTCGCGATATACGTTATCATCTTTATATACACGTTCATATTCTGGTATTACTTCTAATTCTTTCACCGTAATTATGTCATTTTTGAATAACTCATCAATATCTGTCATAATATATTAGAGGTATATTTTTCATATTTAAAAAAAATATACATAGATAAGATATTATCAATGGAATTAATTAATTACTTAAAATCGAACAACTTAGTCTCCTTCGAATCCGTTAAGGAAAATATGGCATTAAATAACTTACATGTCAAAGACGATACATCATCATCAACGAATCTCTACATGATCTATTACAGTTTTGGACAAGATTTGCCACAAGCATGGATGCGCCAGTGTCGCGGTATTATTTTAGAGAAGGAAACGAATCGCATTGTCTGTTATACATTCGATAAGAATTATGATTCAATAACGGAATTGGAACCGAATTATAACAGAATAGAAGAATTGATTGACGGAACACAAATCAGATTATTTTTCTATAATGGTGAATGGAGATGTGCGACAACACGATGCATTGATGCGAAAAAGGCGTATTGGTTCAGCGATAAATCATTTTTTGATATGTTTGGAGAAGCAGCCACTGCTATCGGATTTGATCTTAACAAATTAGACAAGGCATGCTGTTATGCATTTGTGTTATGTCATCCGGAAAATCGCATTGTTGTAAAGTATGAAAAACCTGCGTTATATCATGTTTTGACACGTAATATGAACACATTACAAGAAACTGAGTGTGATATTGGTGTTGCAAAACCGCGACGATATGATAGCTTGCCTGCATCAGGAATAGCGATAATTGTTGATAGGAATGGGCGAAGAATGAAGGTGCAGGATGATAAATACAAGTTGATGAAGGAATTAAGAGGTAATGGAAATAATTTGTTCTTCCGTTATCTAGAATTGCGTAAGGATGGATTAGTTGATCAGTTTCTCGAATATTATCCGGAATATGAGAAAAAGATTGAAGAATATCAAAGGGAATTTGCTAATATGACTAGTGAAATTTATAAGTTGTATGTATCAAAACATATTACACATGGAATCACTGATGAAACACCGAAACACATGAAGCATATATTGTATATGTTGCATGGCAATTATTTGCGAACTGGTCGCAAAATAACTTATGTGAATGTTGCGGAAGAATTAAACGAATTGGATGTTAAATTGGTTTGTCATATGTTCAATAAAACATTCGGTTGCCATTATCGAGAAGATTGATCTAGCAATATATTGAAACGTAATTAAAAAATAATACAATAAAACATCAAAAGAATATCTACATATTATTATATGTATATATTGATTAGTATCGTTGTTATTCTACTGATTTTATCATATTTCGCATCAACAACAATAAATGCAGAGGGATTCAAAGATTATAACCCATATCAAGAAATATTTAAATTCGATTATGATTATCAATTAGATCCAATCCAATTCAAAGATAAATGCAATTTGCTCGGATTAATTGATGAATATTATGGCGGCAAATCCGATGCCTATAAAGATAGATACATTCCTTATATTCTTGATTACGGTTTCTATGAACTTAATCGCGATTATTAAGAACTCCGGACAAAAATATTCATGTAATCCTTGCCGGCTCGTTCTAAAATTCTTACCGTCAAATGCAACAACTTTTGCACACCTTCCGCCAGCAGGAACTCCGGACATTTATCGATGTAATCCTTGCCGCCGCGTTCCAAAAATCTTACCGTCAAATGCAACAACTTTTGCGTGAACGCCGCCAGCAGGAACTCCGGATATTTTGACGCTGTAATCCTTGTCGCCGCGTTCCAAAAATCTTACCGTCAAATGCGGCAACTTTTGCACACATGCCGCCAACAGGAACTCTGGATATTTTGTCGCTGTAATCCTTGCGGCTGCTATTAGTTATTTTGCTTATAATATTTTATAGGCAAAATATATGGATATAACTATGATTATTTTTGAACATTGTAAAAATATTAATAGAGATAATTTATGGATTTATTTATTGATTGCTTTAATAATTATTTATTTTGTTATGCATTCTGTTTCGTTCTTTTTCAAAATTCCTGTTATAATAATATTGTTAATAATACTTGTATTATGGTATAAGAGTAATCCAACTAAGAAGATTAAAGATGTTTAATTGTTGATATATAAAAACGAATTGACGACCGAATTGAAGCTAAACTTTCTTAACGATTTTTATTTTCTTTGTTGTTGAAGCAATGGGTGTAGGATTATCCCATTCATCCTTTAACTTTTTAGCAAGTTCTGCTACATTGTTCATATTTTTAATGAAAACTTCGCGATTCTTTTCCAATGTGTTATTGTTTTTCAACGCTGTTCTGATATACATTATATTATCATTCGGATGAACAATGCGATAGCCTGCAAATCTGACTTCTTCCATTATCATCAAATATTGTTGCAATAGATTTCCGATTGTATCATCCTCATTTTCCATTGTGAAATCGAAACTATCAAGAACCATATCACTTGTTTTGATAACGATTCTTTTATCGAAATTCGTTATCAAATCATTCAATTTATCAAGCAATATCTGTAATGCCATCGAAACTATTTCCGAGGTAGTTAATGTGCCGATTGTTTCTATTTCAAAAAGATAAATCGCCGGTTCATTCGCACCATTCTTGATATAATGCTTATATGAATCACCAACTTCAAAATCGGCATATTGTTCCGGTGATAATTTCGCTTTGAATTCCTTCAATATCTCATCATTTCTTTTATATGTCATGGTTGCAATAGAAACGGGAGAATGTGCTGAACTGTTTTGTTTCGAAATCTGTTTAATCACTTTCGCTTTCAATTTCATCTCTTGATTGGGTTTCAACTTACCAATTAACACATTTTTCGACAAAAGAAACAATCCATTATCAATCGGTTGTCCATCAACTACAAATTGCAAATCACCAGACATGATATCAATCATCGATGTTCCCTGTTTATTCGCTTTTTCAAGACTGACCGTCAATTTGGCCAAATCCATGTTATCAAATCCATGATATAAAAGCGGAATGAAAGGCAATCGTTGCGATATAATATCGTTATTAAGCATCGAAGAGTTGATGTCAAATTCAACGGATTCGCGATGGATAGCAAATATTGATATATCGGATAATGCAATGCGACGAATGGCATTTGCAAGGCCGACCTTTATGCTGGAATCCTCGTTATTTATTTCGAAGGTCAATGTGTTTTTATTTACGTTTATGTTTTGAAATACCATAATATAATATATTTATTATAAATCATTTTTTAATATCCAAACCTATTTTTTTTGATAAATGGCGATACCATCGGCATCAAATCTGCCGATAATCCAATTAAACTGCGCGAGTTTTTTGTTCTGTTCATTTATCATATTACCTATATTACTATATTTAACAAGTAATTTTTTACAATGTTTATTTTCATCTCCATCAAAATTTAGTTTAAAACCACTCTCAAATCTAATAATGTCTGATGAATCATCAAATACGTTTTTTGTTTTGTTTTTGATACATTGATACATAGAATCTGCATCTTTCTCCAACTGTTTTTGCATTTCTTTTTGATATTCTTTTGCATCAATTATATCACTCAGTTGTTTTGATTGTGGTTTGTAATTTATCGTCCATTTTCCATCGTCAGCAGGAGTAAGCAAATTCCATTCGTTCTTATTTAATAATACATTCGTTTCGTCGAGAACACTTTTGTTTTTGCGAAATTCTTTCCAAAGAGATTTACAGTCGGCTTCATCATACGTTGATTTGTTTTGAAAATGATAGCTTGCAAAAGTTCTTGGACTCTGGTCTGCTTTGTTTCCAAAATTTTGTGCCATTATTTCCATTGCTTTCATAAAACAATTATATAACTTTTTCGGTGCTTCATCTATTTCCTTCTGACGCTTTTCTTCCTCACGTCTGACGTATTCACTCCCATTCATCATTATTATAATATCCGACAATACCATCATTTTTATTCCGAAAAACTTCCACCACCTCCTCCACTGTTGCTATCAAAAGATTAAGCAGGAGGATCAGATGAATATGATGGCACTGGATCAGATGAATATGATGTAGTAGGAGGATCAGATGAATATGATGTAGTAGGAGGATCAGATGAATATGATGTAATTGTTATTGGTGCTTCAAAATGTGATGTTATAGTTGCACTAAAATGATGAATTTTTGGTTCATCAAACGAAGTTGTTGTAGTAGTTGTATGAGTGGGATTAACCAATGGTTCTTGATAATAATGTTCGCATTTTCCTTCTGTTTCTGTTTGAGGTTTATCTACATTGTTGTTGTATGTGTTTGTTTCATTATTGTGATATGTTGTTGTTTCGTCATCATCATTGTTATATGTATTATTATGTTGTTTGGAATAATCATATACTTCATCCGAACCGCTGCTACTACTAGTGCTTTCATGATCATCATTGTAATTTGCTATTTGAGCAGTTCTTAGATCAGTGAAATGATGATGAGCGAAATACCGAGATTCATCATAATATACGATTCCAAGCTTAATTCGTTCTTTCAATTCTTTTTCATATTTAGCTTTTTTTGCGTCGGCTTCTGTGTGATAAAACTTGTAAGATGTGCTATTGCCCATAATTTAATTATAACAATGCTATCAATTTTAATTATTATAATATAAGACGGTTGTTTTGAATATATCGGGTTCATTTTCTGAGGATATTTTTTCTTGTTATTGTATAATGAATTACCTTTATTATAGTAGTGTTAAATCGCCTCTTTGCCCCAAGGTTTGGGCTAAATTAAAAGAATATCCTGAGTTGTTCAGCTCATTTACAAAAGTTGATGTAGCAGATCCTAAAAATAAAATTCCCGGTTATATCGAAACCGTTCCAACTATGTTAATAAAAACACCAGCCGGTCAATATACAAAATATGCAGGTGATACTGTCATGACTTGGATTAAACAATGGGAAGATGCAATGAAACCTAAACCAGTTAAAAATACAACACCCACTGGTTCGCCTCTTGCTAATAATAATGTAATCACACCTCCGAATGATGGTCTCCTATCCTTTGATCCGGAAACATCAGGATATTTCTCGAATTTTGAATCAGTAATGGGAGGAGCTATGCCAATGGGTGAAGGAACAGGAAGTTTTACTTTATTAGGTGGTGGTGGTAATCCTCAACAGCAACAAGCACAACCAACACAATCTTCACACCTAACACAACAAGATTCGCGACAACCCCCGAATGGTGGAGGGAATTTCCCGCAACCTATTGAAACCCGTGGAACTGGTAAAGCCGATGAAATTAAAATGAAGATGGATTCATTGCAAGCGCAAAGAGATATGGAAGTTCCGGGGACAGTGAGGAGAGAGGGTGGAATTCCGGATATTGGAGGAGGTCAAAGAAAAGTTATAAGTAATTAGGTGCGTCCTGGCTTAAAGAAATAATTATCAATAAAACTTATATGACGAGTCAATTAACATTATTCAATAAAAACGTGCAAGATGCGATAGATTATTTGATTAAACTTGTTGAAAAAGACAATAAACGAAATGAGGAAGTTAAACAGTTGAAATTAGCGCGAGAAAAGATTGGGTTAGCGAAATCATATGATCCGCAGAAAATCCTGCTTAATTTTTTCAAATTTGTGTATCCATTCAAATCGGATATTATGAACAAGAACGAAAAATTCTTTTTGGAAGAGGACATCAAAAAGTATATACAAAAAGAAAAGATGAAAGAATACGGGATTGATAATATCGATGAAAAATATCTTATAACAAAATCCATTGATATCAAAAATTATTGGAACACGATGACAGATGCTCAGAAGAATCAGATTTGGCAATATTTCCAAAACATGACAATATGTTGCGAACGATATGTTATACAAAACACTAAATAAAGCTTAGTTTGATTCACTACTGCGTTGTTTTTATATTTATAATTATATTTAATATAATTATAATGATGGAAGGATTTCACAAAGTTTATATCGATTTCTTGAAACATCTAAAACATGCCTATCCCGAACTTGATGTTCACCTTAGTAGTTTTCATAAGAAAGACTTATTGCAACAATTTGTCCAATATATTCTGCCTTACATTGAAGATATTTCAATCAAAAATCTCGACGCTTTCAAATACAAGCATGATAATTTCATTGTTAAAAATGTGGAATTCCGCAAACTACTCAAATTGGCAGAGAAACGCGAATCCCTTGACTCTATTTGGAGATATTTACAAACCATTTACATCGAAGCTTATAATACTGGTTTGTTAGATACTGCAATAGCAAGTTCGCAGAAATTAAAGGATATTCTAGCGAATCATAAGGTTTGGATGCAAAATATGGTTAGTAGTAATAATATAAAAGCTGATGATTCCGAATCAGATATTTCATCGTCGGATGATGGTGATAATAATGCTGACAATGATGTAAATAAGAAGGAAGATGACTCGAAGAAAAATGATGCGAAAAAAGAGAAAGATGATGCGAAAAAAGAGAAAGAAGAAGACGGGAAGAATCCATTCGCGGGAACAGCTCTTGGAAAATTGGCGGAAGAATTAGCGGATGAAATACCGAAGGAAGATCTTGAATTATTTAAAGATGTAAAATCATTTTCGGATATTCAGCAAAAATTTACTAGTGAAGATGGAGGCAAAAAATTCGGACAAATGTTCAATTTGGTCAGTAAAAAGTTCGAATCAAAAATAAAGAATGGCGAAATTGATCAGCAAAAACTGATGCAAGAAACTGGACAACTTTTAATGAAGAATATGATGGGAGGTGGTGGTGGCGATGGTTCAAATATGATGCAAGAGATGATGAAATCAATGATGGGAGGTGGAAACAAAAGTAAGAAGAAGTCTAAGAAAGGTCGCGGTAAAAAAAGACGCTAAGCTGACTATTTTTAAATGAATATATCTTTCTTTATATAATATATATGTCTGAACCATTCTGGTATGATAATTTATATATATTATTTCAACATGTTCAGGATTTTTTTCCATCCGCGGAAATGACTTTGGTTGAAAAACTAAATGCAATCATGCGGTTTGCAATTTACATCGGTATTATATTGACGCTATTAACAGGAAATTATTTATATTTATATATACCTGTTGCAATTGGATTATTCACAATATTTATAAATAAGAATCAACGCGATAACATGGAAACTTTTTTCGGAGGTTATCGAATTAAAGAAAATGAATATGGCAAAAAATGTGTTTTGCCAACTCTCGATAATCCTTTCATGAATTTTAACCAGATCACTTCTGATCGTTGCAGACCTGCTGCTTGTAAGTCATATAACAACCCAGAAATCAAGCAAGAAATTGAGAACAGGTTCAACTATAAGTTGTATCGAGACGTTTCTGATCTCTACGATAAGAGTAACAGTCAACACCAGTATTATACGGCTCCTGTCACACAAGCTTGTTCAGACCAAGCATCATTCGCGAAGTGGCTGTATGGTCAAGGACCAGTTTGCAAAGAACAGACTGACAAGTGTGCTCCCGAATACAGTCCTTATTTCAACCAGCAAGTTTTTACCCAATACGGGGTTAAATAAATTCGTTTATATTTAAAAAATATTTACAATGATTATCTATAATGGTTAAAAAATGTGAATATTCTAATTGTAAAGTTAGACCAAGTTTTAATTATGTTGGAGAATCAAGTGGAAGATTTTGTAATGAACATAAATTAGATAAGATGGAAAATGTCAATCATAAAAAATGCGAACATGATAATTGTAAAGTTAGACCAACATATAATTATGAAGGAGAATTACGAGGAAAGTTTTGCAAAAAACATAAAACAGATGATATGGAAGATGTTATAAGTAAAAAATGCGAACATGATGGCTGTAAGGTTAGGCCAACATATAATTATGAAGGAGAATCATGTGGAAAATTTTGCGGAAAACATACATTAGATGGAATGGAAGATGTTGTAAATAAAAAATGTGAATATGATGATTGTAAATCTAGACCAATGTATAATTATGAAGGAGAATTACGTGGTAGATTTTGCAATAAACATAAATTAGATGATATGAAAGAAATAGGCCGAATGACATGTGAACATGAAGGATGCAAAATCCAACCAAGTTTTAATTTTCCTGGAAAATATCCAGGAAAATTTTGTAGTAAACATAGATTGAATGGAATGGAAGATGTTGTTAATCCAAAATGCGAAAATGAGGGATGCAAAATTCATCCGAGTTTTAATTATGAGGGAGAATCTCGTGGTAGATTTTGCAATATACATAAGTTAGAAAACATGGAAGATGTCATCAGCAGAAAATGCGAATTTGAAGGATGTAAAATCATACCGCATTTTAATTATGAATACGAATTTCGTGGAATATTTTGTTGGAAACATAAATTAGATAAAATGGAAAATGTTGTTCATAGAAAATGCGAATATGAGGGTTGTAAAATTCAACCATCTTATAACTATGAGGGGAAAACAAAGGCAATATATTGTAGAGAACATAAATTGGATAAAATGGAAGATGTAATAAATAAGAAGTGCGAACATGAAGGATGTAAAATTTATCCAATCTATAATTATGCAGGAGAACAGAGAGGAAAATTTTGCAATAAACATAAATTATATAATATGGAAGATGTTTTCAATAAGAAATGCAAACATGGAGGATGTAAAATTAGCCCTAGCTTCAATTACTTGAATGAAACAAGACCGATATATTGCTCTAAACATTATTTATCAGATATGATTAACGTAATATCGCCACGATGTCTAACGCCAAATTGCGAAATTATTGTTACAAGAAAAAAGTATAATGGTTATTGCTTAAACTGTTTCATCCATTTATTTCCAGACGAACCTGTATCAAGGAATTATAAAATAAAAGAAAAATGTGTAGCCGATATTCTCCGTTCAACTTTTGATAAACATAATTGGATTTTTGATAAAATAATAAATGGAGGTTATTCAAAAAGACGTCCTGATGCATTATTAAAACTAGACACTCACTGTGTTATTATCGAAGTCGATGAAGATCAACATGACGATTATGAGATTATTTGTGAGAATAAGCGTATCATGCAGATATCTCAGGATTTAAGTTTTGCTGATACTGTTTTCATCCGTTTCAATCCAGATGCTTACACTGATGAAAATGGAGACCATTTTGATTCTTGTTGGGGAACAAATAAGATGGGTATTCTTACTATTCGTCAGAATAAGAAGAAAGAATGGAATCAGCGAATAAAAACTTTATGTGATGAGGTTCAAAAAGCAATCGACAATCCTCCCGATAAAATGATAAGAATAGTCCAACTATTCTACGATGCAAAATAAAATATCTTCTAAATATATTATAATAATGAATTCAAAGAATTTCAATAACATGACTGCGTTGAACGATGACCCATGCTACAAAGACACACAATTCAAGGAAAACATGAGCGCACTTTACTATAATATACCTGGATTTGAAGTGGATAGAGTCCAAAATTCTACTCGAAATCAATATTTCGAAAGTCTCGACAATTTAGCCATGTATGAATACAACAAAGACTCCTTCTTCAAGAATGTCGATTCCGAATCCTGTTTATTCGAAGGCAAATGTGGAAATGTCATTACAAATAGTGGTTGCCGCGCTGATAAACAAGCCAATACTAGCAAATTCGTTTATCCTTTTCAAGGTTATCGTTATCCCGACGAATCCAACATTGATACCTACTCTCGTCTCGTAAACAGTGCCATCACTCACGATAAAACTTCTTCTCGCGGTGTCAGCATTGATCGTTTCATTCCATTGTTAAAAGCCGTCAAAGATGAAGTGCAAAATGTCGAACATTTAATTCCGAAATATTGGGTTAGAGGTGGTATGGATACTCGAAGTGTTATTCGTAATATCGATTATCTAAAATCCTGCGGTGTTGCTAGACATTAATTAGACTTAATACTCATAACCTGTTCATGTTTCATCGCTTTAACTATTGATACTATACATTCTTTGTTATTATCAATCATATTTTTAATTCTATCATATAATTCTTCATCTACTTCACGATTTATTTTCACATCCCTTTGCATTCCATTATCCATTAATACTGTGCAATAATCATCCTCTAAACCAATCACTTGACAATCTTCACGATGAATAACTGGCACGTCCACATTATGTGAAGATGCCACCGTTAAGACGTATTTCTTTCCAGTAAATATATCAATCCCAACTAACATAACCTTTGCATGTCCATGTTTACCAGTTTTACTCGAAGTTAGTTCCACAATTTTACACGGAAATCCGTCGACGACAACATATTCATTTTTTCTAAGAGCAGAACATTGTTGCGGATATATATTATTTGATTCTTCATTCGCCATAATAATTAATATGCAGGTTTTTCTTTAAACATAATGGTACAAAAATCCTGCAAGAAATAATCTAACAATACATTATACTACTATGTCGTTTAATAACTTGCTTTATGATAGTTGCAATTATCGTGAAAGATTGAATGAATCAGCAAGCGTTCTCGATTACACTTTATATAAAGGTAAATATGATAACACTTCAAAATGCCGTAATCAATTCGGATTGGTTGGCGAACGTTATGGTGATTCACAATACTCGGGAAATCTAACAGATTTGGAAAGCGATTTGCGTGGTCAAACACGCATGCTTTCAAATTGTCCAAGCAAGAAGTTTATCCCACCAGGACGCAGATATCCATTAGTAAATACAAGAACTTGTGGATATAGAGATTGGGCTGACTACAAAAGAAGGCCGGCAGTTTATTATGACAATTCATTAATCGGACGCATACGAAATTTCTTTGGCTTATATTAGTCATATTAATCATACACAATTTCAACACCAATTTTCTTTTCCAGCTTACTGATTTCTTTTAAGAGATCATCAGTAATCTTATCACGTGCAACATAACTAATATGAAATTTATAATCGAAAACTGGATAATCGAAACTTTTATAATAGGATTCGAACTTCTTGTTTTGCAATATTTGTTTTAGAGTTGCATCACCTTTTTTGACAATTTTTTGATATTGACCATCAAACTCCGCAAATCCATTCTCTGAATTCGCTATATAATTATATTTATACCCATAGCGTTCAGAACTGCTTAAATCCGTTGCTTTATCAATTTGTCTGAATATTTTGTCGTATTTCTTTGACGGGTGTTGAATATATTGACGAATGAATCTACCTCTTATGTAATTATCGGGAATACCTTTTATTTTCATCAGAATATATGTCATTGTTTTTCGCGATAATATATTGATGTAATACTTAACAATAAACATACGCAAAATGATGAAGACAATGTTTTTTGACCTGAAAAATATTTTGGTTTCAGTTTGTCCACTTTTTTTGATAATATATTTAATACCCTCTTTTTGCAATTGCATGAATATTGCTATACGTTTTATTAGATAATCTTTATTAATCGCATGTATAACCTTGCGATTATCATCATTATATCTTATTTTATCATTTATTAAACAATAAAACTCGTAATTGTTGAAATTTAATTCGTCATTCGTTTTACTAGGCATTACTATACTGCCATTCACATCATAAAAATAACAATCCATATAATAATGCAAGATAAATTACATAAATTATAACATAGACATGACTCCAATAAACGTCCACATTTTTTGCAATAATCGTCATCTTTCTTTTTAACATGTTCCTCGTAATCATAGTCAAAATCCAAAATTGATGATGCCTGTTGTTTTTGATCAACAACTGGCTTATTATTGTATTGAGAACTGCATGAACATTTTTCTAACAATTTTCCGCAATTATTACAGTAATCCTTGAACATTCTATTAGTTGCCTCTGGATTGCAACCATAACATACGGATTGAAAAGACTCATTATATACACATGCCGAATGTATGCTATGTTGCATCCACCACACTTTTATCATCTCTGTTCCATCGATTTTTTATGAGAATCGCCGAAAACAAAAATGATGCCTCACACCAATATATTATTATAAATGGATCAACTTTTCTATGATGCTTGTGCCAAAGGTGATTTGAAATACATAAAAGAACAAAGTCTCATCAACTCAGGTGGCTTAATTGATTATGGTTTATATCATGCCTCTCTCAATGGTCATAAAAACGTATGTGATTATCTTATCGCCGAAAGAGGTGCAAACAATTTTAATCATGCATTATGTGGTGCCCTTTATGGTAATCAACCGAAGTTGGTTGATTTTTTTATTGAAAAAGGTGCGAACGACTTCAATTGTCTTTGGTATGCTTGTTCATCAGGAAATGAAAAATTAGTTAAATTAATTCTCGATAAAGGCGGAAAAGATTATCTGATTGGTCTTAACGGTGCTTGTAAGCACGGTCATCTCAATATTGCAAAGAAAATGATTGATTATGAAACTGTTGCACAAAACAAATTTGATTGTCGCAATATCAAACAAGGTTTTTGGAATGCTTGTCAAAAAAATCATTTGGAAATAATGATTTATTTGTATAAAATTGGTTGTAATGAATGTCATTGTCAAAAGCCAATAATCGATCATTTTCCGGCTGCTGAAAAAAAGTGATAGCAAATTGCAAGATATTTTATAATGATGCAACAAAGAATAATACCGACATATTATCCAATTGGAACTGCGTTAATAGGTAATACATTAGGCGCTTTATATGGCTGGTACAAAACTCAT
>Ga0334722_10003353_pt1 | contig 17306 bp, 15 predicted proteins | sample C3_bottom_MG_FD_207210 | JGI IMG/M metagenome (GOLD analysis project Ga0334722, IMG submission 207210) | Sediment microbial communities from Yellowstone Lake, YNP, Wyoming, USA - C3_bottom | ecosystem: Environmental > Aquatic > Freshwater > Lake > Sediment | place: USA: Wyoming | collected...
CGCGCGCGGCAAGCACGGCGAAGTACTGCTGCTTGACCTGCAGCGCGATGTTGAAGCGCTGCGACGTCTCACCGGCATCGGCGGCATCGACGTTGGCCTGCGCCGACTTGAGGTTGAACCAGCGACGTCCGCCGTCGAAGAGCTCGAGACTGGCCGACAGGCCGCGCGAGTACGACCAGGGCGAGCCGCTGTAGGGGACGAGCTTTCCCTGGAAGAACGTCTCGCCGCCCTGCCGCGAACCGGAGCCCGAGGCCGAGAGGGACGGGATGTACTGGGCGTAGGCCGTGCGCACGGCGGCCGCGGAGGTGCGCAGCGTGTTGCGTGCGGAGACGGCGGCCGGCGCATTGCGCTGGGCCAGCCGCACGGCTTCGTCGAGGGCGACGGGGCGCGCGCCATCGCTCGCCGGCTGCTGGGCGGCGAGGGCGAACGGCACGGTGATCAAGAGCAAGGAAACCCGCTTCATGTCCTATTTCTTCTCCTGCGCGCGGGCTTTCTGGTCCCGCTGCATCTGTTCATACACGCGCTTCTGGTCGGGCGTGAGTACGGCCGAGATCTTGGTCCTGGCCTCGGCCCGGATCGAGTCGAGCTGGGGCCGGATGGGTACGACGAGGATCGACTCCGCCCGGAAGCGGGCGTCGAGGATGTTCTCGACGGCCGACCGCTGGTCGGCATTCAGCTTGAGGTCCTTGGCGAACCGGTCGCGCATGTCGCGCACCGTCGCGCGGGCGCTCGGGCCCGGCATGAGCAGGCGGTCAACGGCGACGCCGATGGCCACGCCGGCCACGGCGGCCGCAAGGTAGAACGCCAGGGCCAGTCCTTTGGTTCGCGTCATGGTTGGCGAGGGAAAGCGGCGCCCCGGGGGCTACCGCCCGTTGATGTAGTTGACCATCGCCTGCCGCTCCGTCGCAGCGTCGTGGATGGCGAGGGTCGGGCCGCCGGCGCTGGGGCCGACGACGGAATCGAAGGCCATCTGGCGCTGCTCGGCCCGCGAGCGAAGGAAGAGCGATCCGGCGACGACGAGGGCGAAACCGGCGGCGATCAGGCCGATGCGCGCCCACTGGGCGGGCACGTACCACCAGGCGTCGAGCGCATCGCCGCCGGCGACGCGATCCATGATGCGCTGCTCGAGGGCGCTCCAGTAGCCGTCCGCCTCGGGGGCGGCGTAGAGCGTGCGCAGCGCGCGGGTGAGGTCCGCCTCGCCGGGATCGTCATCGGGGACGAGGTGGGGTGCGGAATAATTGGTGGTCATTGGGGACTCCTGAGCTGTTCGAGGAGCCGTCGCAGCGCCGACCGTGCATAGTGCAGGTCGGAGCGCGCCGTACCCTCGGGAATGCCGAGCAGCTTGCCGATTTCGGAATGCTTGAACCCTTCGACGTCGTGCAGCACGATGACGGAGCGCTGGCGCTCCGGGAGCCGGGCCAGCGCCGCCTGCAGCCGCAGCCGCAGTTCGTCGGATTCTGCGGGATCGCGGAACGGAGACGCGATGGTTTCGGGCAGGTCGTCGGCGTCGCGCACCTTGCGGCGGCGCGTGATGTCGAGCGAGGCGTTGGCGACGATGCGATGCAGCCAGGCCCCGAACGCCTGGTCGGGCAGGAAACGGTGCAGGGCGCGGTACGCGTGCAGAAAGGCGTCCTGCACGGCGTCCTCGGCGTCCTCGTGCGTCGTGACGATGGCGCGCGCCACGGCATAGGCCCGCCGCTGGTGGCGGCGCACCAACTCGGAAAACGCCTCGAGCTCGCCGCGCTGCGCGGAGAGCACGAGGGCCTTCTCGTCGTCGGGGCGGTCAGGCGTCGTCACGCGGCGGCTGGAAGGGCCGGCCAGCGGGAGTGACGCCGGACGCAGGGCTATGGTGGTCATCGCGTCTCGTCACGGGGTGCACCCTATCAGACGAATGACGGCTCTGAAACGTTGACCTGCAGGCGCGCCGTGCGGGGTGCCTGGGCGCGGGGGCGCGGGATGCCTGAACGTTCCGAAGGGCGCGCGGCAATGGCTCGCGACTGCCGTTCCCCCTGCGCCCGTCCACCGCGCGCCACCCCCCCGCACGCACCCTCATTAAGACCCCGCCAGGCCCAGGGCGGTTGCATTGGCCTTCAGCGCCTCGACCACGAAGGCAATGTGCGCATCGAGCTCGACACCCAGTTCCTCGGCGCCGCGCGTGATGTCCTCGCGCGACACGCCCCGGGCGAATCCCTTGTCCTTCATCTTCTTGCGCACCGACGACGGCTCGAGGTCGAGGATGCTCTTGCTCGGGCGCACGTACGTGGCGGCCGTCACCAGGCCGCAGAGCTCGTCCACCGCGAACAGCGTCTTCGCCATCGGCGTCGTGCGCGGCGCGCCGGTGTACTCGGCGTGCCCCATGATGGCGTCGCAGATCTCCTCGGAGACGCCGAGGCCGCGCAGGTGACGGACGCCGGCCGACGGATGTTCCTCGGTGGCGGAGTGCGCGTCGTTGGGGAAGCGCTCGTAGTCGAAGTCATGCAACAGGCCGGCGACAGCCCAGGCTTCCTCGTCGGCGCCGAACTTGCGCGCGTAGGCGCGCATGGCGGTCTCGACGGCCAGCATGTGCTTGCGCAGCGATTCGCTCTGCGTCCATTCGCAGACCAGGGTCCAGGCGGCGGTGCGGTCGAGGGGCATGGGAGAAAGTCGATGGACGGTGGACGACAGACGATAGCAGGAACACTCAAGATACCGCGGGCGGCATGAACGGAGAACGAGGAACGGTCAGCGGACAACCGTGAACCGTGGTCCGTTCACCGTCCACCGTTCCCCGTGAACTACGGGACGCGGCGTGCCCCGCCATCGCCGGCCGCGGCACCGTCCGGGCGGCGTGCCCCGGGCGCGCCGCCGGCGGGACGCAGCGTGGGATTCTTCACGGACTCCGGCACCTCGGCCCACTGCTCGGCGGTGAGGAGCTTCTGAATGGACTGCGTGGCCTGCACGTAGTTGTTGCGCGCGTCCTGGAGCATGGGTTGCAGCTTGGGGAAGAGCGTCTGCAGGTCGCCGCCGCCCTTGTCCTGCTTCTGCATCTCCGCCTCGACGCGCCGCGTCACCGAGTCGGTTCTGGCGCTGAGCGAGTCGCCGATGGCCTTGAGTCCGGCCTCCTGCGCGGGGGTCAGCTTGAGGATGTCCTTGAGGTCGAGGATCGGCGTGACGGGGTTGGGCGCCAGCCGGCGCACGATGGCGCGCACGTCGAGGCGGGGCCGGCTCGAGGCGCCGGCCTTCAGCATGCCCTCGAGCAGCTGGCGCTGGCGGTCAACGCCCACCTGCATGCGCGCGGTGAGCGCGATCTGGAAGGGATTGCGCAGCGCCGACCGGGCCAGCGCATTGCTGCCGAAGCGCTCGTTGACCGTGTAGCGGAAGCTGTTCGTCGTCGGGTCAAACCCCTTCACGTACAGCAGCGTGTTGTCAACGGCGGTCGGCTGGCCCCAGCCGCGCAAGTGGTCGCTGCCATGCACCAGCTGGTCGAGGCCGGCCAGCGGATTGACCAGCCCCACCTGGATCTGCAGGCGGCGGCCGAGGGCCGCGCCGAGCTGCGGGCGGAGGTTGAGCTGCATGTCGAGCGAGGTGTACCACGCCGCGCGGCAACTGTTGCGGCTGGCCACCTGGTTCTCCTGCGACAGCAGGCAGTCGCGCGCCCGCGCCGGCGCGACGTCGAGCAGACGCCGCATCCCGCCGCCGATCGCCGTGTCGGGCGCAGCGGTCGGGCTGAAGATGAACGCGCGGTCATTGCGCGAGCCGTCGCCGTTGATGTCGCCGCCGACGCGCGGCGTGTACGGCTGGCCCGACTGCAGGCGCAGGATGCCGGTGACGTCGAGCCACGGGCGCGCGAGCCACGTGAGCGAGCCGTTGATGCCGTGGCGTCGCTCGAGGTCGCTGGTGGAGACGCCAATGACATTCGGGTCGCCGGCGGTCGTCGGCGAGGAGAATCCGCCGGCGGCGCTCCCGCCGGAGAAGGACGACTGGTCCGTGGAGCGCGTGAACGTATAGCTCAGGTTCCAGATCAGCTGCCGCAGCGAGTTGCCGCCCACCGACGCGGTCACCTGCGTCGTGTGCGACTGGAGCGGCGAGGCCACCTCGAAGACGAATCCATACTCCGGGTGCAGCCGCGAGGCGGTGAGCGTCGTGGCGCCGCTGAACGGGACGATGGTGGCGGCGGGCACGTACACCGGGCGGTTGCCTTCGCGCGCCAGGAAGAACTGCGGCGCGGTCGCCAGGTTGCGGTCGGTGACGCCGTAGAGGCTGGTTCCCAGCGCGTACGAGGCGTCGATGCTCGCGTTGTAGCGCTGCAGGAATCGCTTGGAGAGACCCAGCGAGCCCTTGATCGAGCGCGGCGTCGCGAACCCCGGGGCGAATGCGGTGACGTTGGGGCGCGTCCGGCTGAGCGGAACGCTCGGCCCTGAGCCGTCGGCGCACGTCGTGGGAATCGTCGAGAAGTCGTGCAGGTACGACGGCCAGTCCGGCATCGGCACCGCGCCGCCGACGCACACCAGCTGCGTCTCGCCGCCAGGGAGTCCGGTGGCGTCGATGGCCGACGAGAACAACGCTGTCGGGGCGCGGCCGCGGAACTCGCCGATGCCGCCGCGCACGATCCACGGCTGCGGGAGCTGCGGCTGCTGGCGAGTTTCGGTGGCGAGCATCTGCATGAGGCCGCCCATACCGCCTGCACCGCCCCGAGCGCCGCCGCCACCACCGAATCCGCCGCCGCCCTCGCCGCCGCGCGGCGCGCCACCCGCCTGGCCCGGTCGATTGCCGCGCCGTCCGGTGTCGGGAGGCAGCCCCAGCGTCAGCGTGAAGCCGAGGCGCGGGCTGATGCGGACGTCGGACGGAATGCGATCGGTGTGCAATCCGAACTTGGCGTCGACGTCGGCGTTGTACGCCGGCTGTCCGTCAATGCCGCTCCCCTCGGCGCGCGCACCGTATGTGAGCTGGAAGGCACGACTGGGGCGCCAGATGTCGCCGAAGTACAGCGCCGCCGTGACGGCACCGCCGGTGCGCTGCGCCGGCGCGAACGAGCGCGTGAACTGGCTCGGGCGGTTCGCGTCGAAGTCGGCGAGCGACAGAAACTGGAAGTTCCCCGACCGGTTGGACCCGGCGGTCGTGTTGAAGCCGGAGCGGTTGACCAACCCGCCCAGCTTCCAGCGATGCTTGCCGCCCCCGGACAGCCACGACAGTTCGTCGGTGACCTCGAGCGCGGTGTTTCGGGAATCGTTGGGCAGCGCGCCGTTGCCGCCGAAGTCGAGACCGCTGAAGGCCACCTGCCCGTTGGAGAGCGTGCTCCCGACGAGCACCCGACCCTCGGGGAGGCGCAGGTACGGGTTCGCGCCGCGCGTATCGAGGCCGTACGAGCTCTTGAACTCGTTGAGGAACTGGCCCATGACCGACGACAGCGACACGAGGCCGCCAACGCTGCTCCCCTTCTGCTCGCCGGCATGCGTGGGGACGCTCTGCGCCGAGCTGCGGAAGCCGTCGAGCAGGCTGCCCGAAATGTTGCCGCGCACCGACAGCGAATGCGCCTCGTTGAGCTGCTGGTCGAGGCGGATGATGCCGGTCAGGTTGTCGGTCGTGCGGTCATCCGGCACGAGCGCGTTGCGCAGCGGCAGGCCATAGCGCGTGAGGAGCGAGAGGAAGCGCGCGGCCGAGTCGGCCTGCACGTTCAGGGCCTCGAGCGTCTGCGTGCCGGCGCCGAGCAGCGACTGCAGCGCGTCGATGCGTCGCCGCACCTGGAAGCTGCCGAACCAGAACGTCTTGTTCTTCACGATCGGGCCGCCGACGCCGCCGCTGAACTGGTGCTGCGTATAGGCGCCGCTGAACGTGCTGGCCGAGTTGTCGCCGGTGGCGAACTCCAGCTCCGGGTCGCGCAGGGCATAGGCAAAAGAGCCGGCGAGGTCGTTCGTTCCACCGCGGGTGGTGGACGCCACCTGGCCGCCCGTGAACTGGCCCCGTGCGATGTCGTAGGTGCTGGTGATCACGCGCGTCGTGCGCACCGCCTCGGCCGGCACGCTGCCGCCGAACGAGAGCCCATCGAGCGTGACGAGGTTCTGGTCGGCGCGCTGGCCGGCCACGGAGAAGCCGGCCGACGAGGTGTCGGTGCCGGCGATCCCGACGACGCCCGCCGAGAGCGCCGCGATGGCGTTGGGATCGGAGGCATCGACCGGCAGCCGCATCAGCTGCTCGCCCGTGAGCGAGCGCTCGGTGCTGCCTGGCGTGGGTTGGTTCTCGTTGGAGCGCGGGGTCTGGCGCGCGCTCACCGTCACGGCGCCGAGGGCGGCCACGGTGGGCGACAGCCGGAAGTCGGCGACCAGGCGGTCCTCGTCGGCGAGGCGGTTGAGGCTCACCGACGCGGGCTGCAGGCCGATGGCGCGCGCCGTGACCTGATACTGTCCGCCGCCATCCGGAAAGAGCAGCGTGTACTGGCCCTTCTCATTGGTGGTGCGGATGCGCGTGGTGCCGAGTTCCACCGACATCACCTCGACGCGCGCGTTGGCGACCGGCCGATTCTCGGTGTTGCGCACCGTGCCGGTGATGATGTCGGTGGTGCTGCCGACCTGCGCCGTAGCGAGTCGCGGCGCCGCCATCAGCAGCGCCGCCGCGAGCATCAGAAACCGTCGCATGGGGGGCGCGCTGCTCAGGGACGCGGCATCGGACGCGACCAGTCGCCCGGACCGCGCGAGGGAGCGCCGTTGGGGAATCGTTTGCGGAACTCGGCCTCGCGCCGCGCGCGGGCCGAGTCGAGCATCGAGCGCTGGGTCGGCGTGAGGATGCTGTCCATCGAGCGCCGCGTCTGCGCCATGAGCGAGTCGATGGCGGGCTGGGTCGACTTGCGGATGGCGCGGAATCCGCTCATCTGCCGCTCGATGAGCGTGTCGATGCGCACCGCCTGGTCCTCGGTGAGCTTGAGCTCGGCGCCGAGCATCGCGCTCGGCCGCCGGGGTGTGGAGCGGCGCTCGCCGTGCTCTACGTCGCTGCGTGACGGTCCGCCGTGCGGGCGGAGCACGCTGCGGTCGAGCGCCACGCCGCCCAGCATGCCGGCCAGCGCGACGACGACTAGGACGCCCACGGCGAGGAGCCGCGTGGAGCGCGTGGGGGGCGAAACCGGCGTGTCGTCCGCCGTCGGGTCCATTGGAGTGTTGTCGTTCATCGTTCGACGGCCATGGCTATGAAGATTTCGGTGGAGTCGGGGCCGACGACGGCGTCGACCACCGCCGCGCGGGAGCCGCCGGCCACGGCGCCGCGCAGGTCGGACGCCGGCGCGGACTGCGCCGCCGACTGGGCGGCGAACTCCGCCTCGGTGCGCACCGAACGGTTGAGAATCACCGCGGCGATCAGCGCCGCCGCGATGCCGATGGGCACCGCGGCCCGCCCGTAGCGCGCCACCCAGCCGTACCACGGCGTGGCCACGCGCCGCAGCCGATGCCGCCGGGCGGCCACGGCGATGCGCTCGCGCAGCCGGTGCTCGCGCAGCAGGGCGCCGAGCACGGCATCGCGTTCGGGATCTTCCGCCGCGATCGCGTGGGTCGGGTCGAACAGTTCGTCGGTCATGGGCTTCCCTCGTCCCGCAACGGTGCCAGCGCCTTGCGCAGGCTCTTCTTGGCCTGGTGCAGGTGCCACCGCACGTTCTCCGGCGTCAGGCCGAGGTGTTCGGCAATCTCGACGCCCTTCCACCCTTCCACTTCGAACAGCATCACGATCTCCCTCTGTCGCGGCGTCAGGGCCGCCAGCGCGACGTCGAACCGCTCCCGCATTTCCGTCCGAATCAGCTCCTCGTCCGGCAGCGCGTCGGTGGAGGCGGCGTCGACCGATTCCGGCTCGGTGTGCCGCACCCGCCGGGCCCGCAGCTGGTTGATGCCCAGGTTGCGCAGCAGGGTGAAGAACCACGGCCCGAACGGACGGTTGGGGTCGAGCAGCGGCAGCCGGTCGAGCGCGCGCAGGAAGGCATCCTGCACGAGATCCTCGGCGTCGGAGCGGTCGCCCAGCAGGCGTTCGGCGGCGACGAGAGCACCCGGGAGATGGCGACGGACGAGCGCATCGAAGGCCGCCGGGTCGCCGCGCCGTGCGCGAGTGACCAACGCGGGTTCGTCCGCATCGGTCGCCAGCTCGCGGGTGGACTCTCGCATCCGACTATTCCAACACGCGGACGGGCGCGACCGTTAGCCGCACCCCAGGTTCGTGGACCGCGCTGCGCGGACGCACTCAGGCACCCGGCGGCCGACCGCCGCCGGGCATGCCGCCGCGGAAGTCCTCATCGTCCGCCTTCCAGAAATCCTCGACCTTCGTCTTCTGCTCGGCGGTGAGGACCTTGAGCGATTCCAGCCGGGACCATTCGTCCCCCTCGCGGATGGCGCGCAGGATGGCCGCGCTATGCGTGCGCGCCGTGGCGAGGCGCTCCTGGTCGGCCGCGGTCATTCCGCTGGGGGCCGCGCCGCCGCCGGCATCACCGCCGCGCCCTCCTCGGCTGCCGCCCCCGCCCCCGCCGCCCGCCGCGCTGGCGCCGCCGAACGCCGCACCGCTCGCCGAGCGCATCGACACGCGCACGGAGTCCCACATGCGATAGAAATCGGCGTTCTTCTCGCGCAGCCCATTGGCGATCGCCTTGAGCGCCGTCAGCTGACTGTCGCTGAGGGCGAGCTTCTTCCGGCGGTCGAGCACGACGCCCACCGGGCTGTGGTCCTCGAGCTCCGATGCCCGCGGCATGGAGAAGCCACGGCCGCCGACATCGCCGGCGCGCTCGCCGCGCACGTTCACGCCACGCTGGGCGGCGGCCAGCGCCGGCAGCGAAGCCAGCCCGAAGACAACCATTAGATGACGCGTTCGCACGAAGGCCTCGCGGTTTGTTGCAGTCTGGGGACGCTACGATAGAATGCCTGCCGATCGAGCAACGCGCGAGGGGCGCGCGACGCTGGCGGTGCCGCCACGCGCGCCGTCAGTGGGCGCCGTCGCGCACGACCACGCCCCGCGGCCGGCCATTGTGCCAGAACAGCATCAGGGGCATCGATGCGAGCAGCACGAATCCGCTGATCCAGTAAATGCGCGAGAAGGCGAGGACGCTGGCCTGCACGCCCACCGTACGGTCCATGATGGCGAGCGCCTGCTGGTGCGCGACGTTGAGGGACGCGCCCTTGGCCATCAGGGCGTGCGTGAGCCCCTCCAGGCGAGCCTGCACGTCGGGTGCGGTGGCCACCAGGTGATCGGTGAGCAGCGCCTTCTTGGCCTTGGTGAGGTGGTTCAGCAGCGTGGCCATCACGGCGATGCCGATGGAGCCGCCCAGCTGGCGCGTAAGGTTGAAGAGGCCGGTGCCCGTTGCCATGTCGCGCGGGGCCAGCTCGGCGAGCGCGATGGAGTTGAGCGGAATGAACATCAGGCCAAGCCCCATCCCCCGGAGGACAAGCGGCCAGAACAGGTCCGCCCTGCCGCTGTCATAGCTGAGCATGGCGAGCTGCCACATGCACAGCATGAAGAGCGACGCGCCCAGCAGGATGACGGGGCGGCCGTCGCGCGACATGCGCATGCGGCGGCCCATGGTGGCCGTCGTCACCGCCGACGCCAGCGCGCCGGGGAGGATCACCAGCCCCGTCTGGTTGGCGGTGAATCCATGCAGCGCCTGCAGGAAGACCGGCAGGACGAAGACCGAACCGAAGAGCGCGAAGCCGAGCACCGCCCCCATGATCACGCCGGTGGCGAGCTGCCGGTTCCGGAGCAGGTGGAAGTTGATGACCGGCTCGTCGGTGTGCAGTTCATGCCAGACGAGCCACACGAACGAGATTGCCGACGTGACCGCCAGCGACGTCACGAACCGCGACTCGAACCAGTCGTACCGCTCGCCCCGCTCGAGCATCCACTGCAGCGATCCCACGGCGACCGTCAGCAGGACCATGCCCAGCCAGTCAACCTTCTCCGAGCGCTCCTGATGCTCCGAGTCGGTGACGTACGTCCACACCATCGCCGCCGCTGCCAGGCCGAGCGGCACGTTGATGTAGAAGATCCACGGCCAGTTCCAGTTGTCGACGATGTAGCCGCCCAGCGTGGGCCCGAGCGTGGGGCCCACCATCACGCCGACGCCGAACATGGCCTGGCCGATGGCCACCTCGTGCGGCGGAAATGCCTCCCACAGCGTTGCCTGGGCGGTGGAGAGCAGCGCGCCGCCGCCGATGCCCTGCACCACGCGCCAGAAGACCAGCTGCAGCAGCGTGGTGGAGGCGCCGCAGAAGAACGACGCCGCGACGAAGAGTAGGATGGACGCGGTGAGGTAGCGGCGGCGCCCGAAGTACGCCGAGAGCCAGCTCGACATCGGGATCACGATGACGTTGGCGATGATGTAGCCGACGCTCACCCACGAGATCTCGTCGAGCGTGGCGCCGAGATTCCCCATCATGTGGGGAATGGCGACGTTCACGATGGACGTGTCGATCAGCTCGAGCACCGCCGCCATGGTGACGGCGATGGCGATGAGGTACTTGTGCCGGTACTTGTCTGGCGGTGGGAGCACGACGGGCGGGCGGAGGAAGGGGGAAGGCAGATGGCAGGAGGCAGATGGCAGGAGGCAGATGGCAGGAGGCAGATGGCAGGAGGCAGATGGCAGGTGGCAGATGGCAGATGGACGGTGGCGGTGAACCATCCAGCATCCACCGTCTGTCATTCACCCATGCTCACCGGCCTGCTGTCGTCTATCGGCCCTCGACTCTCGACTATCGACTATCGACTACCTCACCTCCACGTGCGCCACCACGCTCAGCCCCGGGCGCAGCGGACGCGCCTCGCCGCAGCCTTTGGTGATCGCGATGCGCACGGGGATGCGCTGCACCACCTTGGTGAAGTTGCCCGTCGCATTGTCGGGCGGGAGCAGGGCGAAGCGCGCCCCCGTCGCGGCGCCGATGCTCTCCACCTTGCCCTCGACGTCGCAGTCGGGATACGAGTCAACCTCGATCGCGACCGGCTGCCCGACGCGCACGTCGGCAAGCTGCGTTTCCTTGAAGTTCGCCGTCACCCACGTGTCGGCGCCGTCCACGAGCGTCAGCAGCGGCTGCCCGGGCGCGACGAGCTGCCCGACCTCCACCTGCTTGCGCGAGACCACGCCCGTGAGCGGGGCCGCCACGCGGGTGTAGGTGAGCTGCAGGCGGGCGTTGTCGAGTGCGGCGCGCGCCGCGGCCAGCCGCGCCTGCGCCAGCCGGGTGCCGGCCTGGGCGCCGCTCAACTGGGCGTCGGCCGTGCGGGCCTGGCGCTCGGCCGCCTGCAAGCTGGCGTTGGCCTGGTCGTACGCCGACTGCGCCGCGTCGAGTTGCTGCCGGCTGACAATCTGCTTGCCGACGAGTTCGCGCATGCGCGCCAGGTCGGCCGTCGCCTTGGCAACCTGGGCGCGCGCGGCGTCGATCTGCGCCGACACCACCTGCCGCTGACTCTCCGCACCGCGCATCTGCGCGTCGGCCTGCCCGCCCTGACCCTTGCTGCCGGCCACCGAGGCGGCCGCGTCATACTCGGCCTGGGCCTGCGCGAGCCGCACGGCGTACTCGGCACTGTCGATGCGTACCAGCACATCGCCGTCCTTCACCAACTGGTTCTCGGCCACGGCAAGCTGCGACACGTAGCCGCCCACCTTGGCCAGGACGGGGACGATGGAGCCGTCCACCTGCGCATTGTCGGTGCTCTCGTGCGAGCGGTTGTAGAGCACGGTCCGGCCGACCCAGAAGATTGCGCCGGCGGCGGCGAGAGCGATGATGGGGATAAGGGGCTTCTTCATGATGGCGATGGAGGATATGGACTCAGGATGGCGATCGAGGATGGCGAGTGGCGATGGCGATCGGCAATTACGGAAGCTCGGTGACCGTCCCCTCGGCGCGGGCCAGCATCACGCGCGCCGTCTGGAACGCGGCGTGCGCGTCCACCACCTGCGTGCGGGCGGCGTTGATGCCGAGCGAGGCGGTGATGACGTCGGCATTGCCGCTCACCCCGGCCGTGAAGCGCTCACGTGCCTGCTCCAGCTCCTGCTGGGCGAGCGAAAGCCGCTCCTCGGCGGCGGCGAGCATCTCGCGCGCGGTGGCGAGATCGAGCAGAGCCGCCCGCACGTCGATGGCGGCCTGCGCCTCGAGGTCGCGCCGGCGGGCATCGGCCTCGTGCACCTGCGCCTGCTGCTCCTGCACCCGTCCCTCGCGCCGGAAGCCGTCGAAGAGCGGGACTGATACCTGCAAGCCCCACGTGTACGTGTTGAGCAGGTGCGCACTCGAGGGGCCGATGGCGCCCTGGTCGCCGAACACGCCCAACGTCGGCAGTCGTTCCAGTCGCGTGGCCGTCACCGAACGCTCCGCGGCGACCTTCTGCTCCGCGGCGGCGCGGATGTCGGCGCGATGCTCGAGCGCGATGCGGGTGCCCTCGACCGCTGACGGACTGGCCGCATCGACCGGAAGCGCCATCAGCGAATCGGAGAGCACGAGCCCGGCGGACGGGTCGAGGCCGGCGACGCGGCGCAGGTCGAGGCGCGCGCGGTCGCGATCGGCGCGCGCGGCGATGAGCTGCACGTGGGCCATGGACAACTGGCTGCGGGCGCGGGTGACGTCGAGCGCCACGCCCACGCCGGCCGTCACCTGCTCCGCCGCGATGGCGAGCAGCTCGGCCGCGAGGGTCGAGTCGGCCAGACGGGCGCCCAGCACCGCATCGGCGCGCGCGGCGCGGACGTACGCCGCGGCGGCGAGCGCGGCGGCCTGCTCGCCGGCGCCGGCCGCGTCGGCCTGAGCCACGCGCACCTGCTGGCGCACGGTGCCCAGCTTGGCGGCGACCGACAGGTCGAGGAGGTTGGCCTGCGCACGGCCGCGCAGGTCGAGCACCTTCACGGGGGGAATGATCTGCCCGTTGGGATCGAAGACCGGGTTGCCGTTCGCATCGCGGAAGGAGAAGCCGAAGGTCGCCGTGTTCTGGTTGCGCTCGTTCTCGCCTGCGCTGAACGACAGCGTGGGGAAGAGTGCCGAGCGCGCCTGCCGCACGCGGGCATCGGCCTGCTCGACGCGGGTGCGCGCCACCGCGGCGCCGCCGTTCTGCGCGGCGGCGAGGCGTGCGGCCCCGCCCAGCGTGAGGGTGACCGGAGACTGCGCCGCGAGGACGCTCGGCAACAGCAAAAGGAAGGCGCGAAGGATCGTATGCATGGTGCTCATGCCTGGGGGCCGGTGTAGGCGGGGTTGCGGAGTGCGGCGAGCGCAAAGTCGACGATGCCGTCGATGAGCTGCTGGCGGTCGCGCTTCTGGTACTCGGGGCGGATGGAGCAGCTGCTGACCCAGTGGCGGTGCATCACGACCAGCGAGTTGGCGAAGCCGACCGCGAGACGTGGCTCGACCGGACGGAATTCCCCGGTCCGGACGCCGCCGGCGATGACCGCCTCGAGGAGCGCCCACGCCTGATCGATGACCTCGCGGTTGTAGAACGCGAGCAGGTCGGGGTGCTTGGTCAGTTCCGAGATCAGGATGCGGAACCAGCCGTCGAACCTCGGGTTTGTGGTGAACGCCCAGTTGGCACGGAGCGCCCGTTCGAGCGCCTCGCTGGCCGAGTGGGGGGGCGGGCCCTCATGCGCGCTGCGCAGCTGGGCGGCGATGACGTCGTTCACGACCGCCTTGAACAGCTCTTCCTTGCTTGCGAAGTACAGGTAGATGGTGCCCTTCGACACGCCGGCGCGCCGGGCGATGTCGTCGAGCCGGGCGGCGCTGAAGCCATGCTCCGAGAATGCCTCGAGGGCGGCCTCGATGAGCTGGTGCGGGCGTTCACCCGGGAGGCGACGCCAGCGCGGGTCGTGCGCGGTGAGTGGTTCGGAGGCTCTCGCCATCGTGATTATCTGACTTACGGGTCAGGAGGGAATCGAAAAGGCCGCGCCCGAGGCCGGCCTTACTGACTAGTCAGTAAGTTATTAGTTGTGCCGGAGTCGTCAACCCCCTTTTCGCCGCGTGGAATGACCCTGACCGCAGGACCGGTCAGGCCCCGAGGCACTGGGGAATGGGCGCGCCCGCGTTGAGTGCAATCGAAAGTCGAGTGAATTATTCCAGAAATTTCACTCGGCCGTGCCGGCGGTCTTTGCGCTTACCGCTTGCGGCGCAGGAGTCGCAGCTGCGACCTGAACTCGGCGAGGTCCGGGGGACGGATTGCGCCGATCTCGTCGAGCGTCGAGCGGTAGCCCGCCGAGGCATTGCCGGTGACGAGCAGCGCGACCCGCCTCGGCATGGCGCGTCGCAGCCGTCGGAACTCGTCGCCGACCGATGGATCGACCGCGGGGCGCTCGACGCTGAGGGCGACGGCGTGGGCGCGCGTGAGCACGGCGGCTCGGGCGATGTGCTCGGCGGGCAGGCTCGCGCCGAGGTACGTGACGCGCCATCCCTCGACGGCGGCCGAGAGGGCGGCCAACAGCGCGTTGAACTCGTGCATCTCACCCACCGGCGTGGCGATGACGACGCTGGCCCGGGCGGCGGGTGCGCCCGCCGTTTCGATGGCGCCGTCGAGCGTCCGCCGAAGGACAGACCGGGCGAGGTGCGCATGGACGGGGGCGAGTGTTCCCGGACGCCACCCCGTGCCGACGTGGTCGAGCAGCGATACCACGAGTGAGTCGAGGTACTCGGCGGCGTGGAGCGCGATGGCGGCGTGTCGAAGGGTGGCGGCGAGCGCTGGCGCATCGAGCCGGCGGATGGCGCGCAGGCAGTGGTCGAGGTAGTCGGCGGCCGTGTGCGGGGCCAGGCGCGGCGCGCGGTCCCCGGGCCGAGTGGTGCGGGCGGACGGCTTCACTTCCGCCGCCGCATCCTGATCGACGAGGGCGGCCAGTGCCTTGCGGTCGAGTGCGGCGACCTGTCCAATGCGCCGGCCCGCGAGGGTTGCCTGGTAGAGGAGCAGCAGGCGCTCGATGTCGCGATCGGAGTAGAGCCGCTGGCCGGTGGGGGAGCGCGACGGCGCGACGACCTGGTGGCGGCGCTCCCACGCCCGCAGCACGTCGACGCTCAGGCCGGTGCGGCGGGTGACGACCCGCATGGGGTGACGGGCTTCCGAGGGGTTCCAGCGGCGGGCCATGGCGGGGAACGTGGGTCGGCACGCCGGGTGGTGTCAATGCATTGTCCCGGACATCTCCCGGCGACCAACGGGGCAGTATCGGCAGATGTCCAATTATCGTCTAGCACAAAAGATGGACAAGAAACTCCTCCTTTCGGGTGAGAACGGAGTACCTTGAAGGAGGGAGACCGGCGAGCGTCTCCCTCCGGCTGTTCCATGCCTCGCCCGACCTTCACGAGAGGGGATCTTCATGCGTCGCACGATCACCCGGGGAGCCGCGCTGGCCGCGGCCGTCTTCACGCTGGCGTGCGCCGAGCCGACCTCGCCGCTCGACGTCGTCGGGACGTACGCGCTGCAGTCGGTCAATGCGTCACCGCTGCCCTTCGCGCTCGCGCCGGGGGGTGCGACCAAGGTGGAGGTGCTGGATGATGCGCTCTTTCTCGCCTCGACGTCGAACTACTCCGAGGTCGGCCACAAGCGCTACACCGTCAACGGCGTCGTCACCGTAGTAGCCCCGGTGGACGCGGGCACCTTTTCGCGGCGCGGGAAATCCATCGCGCTCGAGAGCCTCCTGATCGGCCACTGGGAAGGCACCATCAGCGGCAACACGCTGACGCTGGTGCAGGCGGGATACACGCTCGTGTACACGCGGTAGCCGTAACCCGTGCTCGCACCGCGGGCGCCCGGGGGGCGCATCGCGGGCTCGGCGCGGGGGCACCGGGGGCACGGGGGCCGGCATCCGAGACGCGCTGCTCGAGGCCGAGGATGCGTCCGGGCGCCTTTCGCATCGCGGACGTCCGGGGCATCTTCGATGATCCCGTCCCTCTCCCCAGCCCCCTCCGCCGATGAGACCCATCCGCGCCCGGTTCGCCCTGCTCGCGCTCCTCGTTGCCGCCTCGCCGCTGCTCGCGCAGGAGAGCGACGCCGCCTTCATCAAGGCGAACTACACCAAGCACATCGCGCGCATCGCCATGCGCGACGGCGTGAAGCTCTTTACGATCATCTACGTGCCGCGTGATGCCGCCCCCGACCGCACGTACCCGATGATCATGGAGCGCACCTGCTACTCGATCGCACCGTACGGCGAGAATGATTACCCGGCCTCGCTGGGGCCGAACCGGTTCATGATGCGCGACAAGTACATCATGGTGTACCAGGACGTGCGCGGCCGGTTCATGAGCGAAGGGAAGTGGATGAACGTCCGGCCGATCATCGACAACCCGACGGGCCCGACCCAGACCGACGAAGCCACCGACACGTACGACACCATCGAGTGGCTGCTCAAGAACGTGCCCAACAACAATGGGCGCGTGGGGCAGTGGGGTATCTCGTATCCCGGCTTCTTCACGACGGCCGGCATTCTCTCGCGGCACCCGGCGCTGAAGGCCGCCTCGCCGCAGGCGCCGGTGACGGACTTCTACTTCGAGGACTTCCACCACAACGGCGCGCTCACCCAGGGCTACTTCTATACCTACCCGGTCTTCGGCTTCGACCCGCCGGCGCCGACGTCGCAGATGTGGTTCATGAGCAAGATGGTGCAGGAGGGGTTGCCCGCCGACTACGACTTCCAGCTGCGCCTTGGCGCGCTGAAGCACACGACGGAGAAGTACTACGGCGACAATTACTTCTGGCGCGAGCTGGTGGACCACCCGAACTACGACAAGCACTGGCAGGACCGCGCCATCGCGCCGCACCTGAGCAACGTGAAGACCGCGGTGATGGCGGTGGGCGGCTGGTTCGACGCCGAGGACCTGTACGGACCGCTCAAGGTCTACAAGACGATCGAGCAGAAGAACCCGGGCATCTACAACACGATCGTGATGGGGCCGTTCCGCCATGGCGGCTGGGCGGCGCAGGACGTGGTGCACACGCTGCACGGCGACCTGTGGTTCGGCGATTCGCTGGAGACGAAGTTCCAGCGCGACGTCGAGACGCCGTTCTTCCAGCACTTCCTGAAGGGACCGGGCGACGGCAAGACGGGGCTGCCCGAGGCGTACATGTTCGACACGGGCAAGAAGGAGTGGGAGCGCTTCGCCAAGTGGCCGGCCGACAACGCGCAGTGGAAGTCGCTGGCCTTCGAGCCCGGCGGCAAGCTGGCGATCGACGGCAAGGTGGACCCGGGGAGCGACGCGTACGTCAGCGACCCGGCCAAGCCGGTGCCCGGCCGCTGCGTGGGGCCGAGCATCGAAGGCTTCACGATGTACCAGTACATGAGCGACGACCAGCGCTGCTTCAGCACCCGGCCCGATGTCCTGTCGTACGAGACGGAACCGCTGGCGGCCGACGTGACCCTCGGCGGCGAG
>Ga0334722_10003354_pt1 | contig 17306 bp, 17 predicted proteins | sample C3_bottom_MG_FD_207210 | JGI IMG/M metagenome (GOLD analysis project Ga0334722, IMG submission 207210) | Sediment microbial communities from Yellowstone Lake, YNP, Wyoming, USA - C3_bottom | ecosystem: Environmental > Aquatic > Freshwater > Lake > Sediment | place: USA: Wyoming | collected...
GGGGATTCGATAGAAATTCGGCTTGGAGCTCCTGAATTGTGAGGTGTGAAACAACTGGAGGTAAGGGAAGTTTTTGAGGACGAATATGCGGGGGTATTTTTTGGGGAGGTTTTTTCTCTTCTGTTTCTCCTATAGGAGATAGACGGGTAGAAGAAAAATGGTATGATGAGATTTTGGCCATATCAGGTCGCAGTGTAAAATTTATGGATTTTCAGAGGGGCCAGAACGGGGGATGATTTTGATTTTGCCAATGGCCCGTTCAGTAGAGGAGAGCACTTCGAGTTCAAAGTTATCGTGGGAAAGGCGCCATCCTTTTGTAGGGATGGTTCCCGCACAGTGGTAAATGTAACCGCCGAGGGTTTCATAGTCGGGATCGGGAGGGATCCGAATGCCGAGCTGTTCTTCGATGTCGAGGATCGACATCTTGGCGTCGACGACCCAGCCGCCATTGGGTAGTTCGTAAAAGTCCCGGTCTTCACCGATGTCGTATTCGTCTTCGATCTCGCCAACGAGTTCTTCTAAGATGTCTTCAATGGTGACGATCCCTTCTGTGCCGCCGTATTCATCGACGATGATGGCCATGTGGATTTGTTTTGAGCGGAATTCTTGTAGAAGTTGGGAGATTTTTTTGTGCTCTGGGGCGTAGAGGACCGGCTTGGCGATGGTGGAGAGGGGGGCATCTAGGTCTTGGTCAGGGGTTGCGTAGGTTTTGAGCAGGTCTTTATAGAGGACGACACCGGCGACTTTATCGAGCGATTCGCGGTAGATGGGGATGCGGCTGTACCCTTCTTTGGCAAAGAGGCGGCTTGCTTCCCGAATGGTGGTTTCAGCCTCGAGAGCAAAGAGGTCGACGCGGGGCACCATGATCTCTTTTGCAACCCGTTCTTTAAAGTTTAGAAAGGAGCTGATGAGTTTTTGGTCGGCGGGGGCGAGGTGTTTTTGAAGCTCTGATTCTCGGATCATCTCGCGGAGTTTGACTTTGTCTGTGAGTAGCTCGGCCGATTCTTCTTCGAGGTGAACTTTTCTGAGAAGGCCGCGGGTGAGATAGAGGAGGATCCCGATGATTGGGTAGAGGATGAGGAGGTAGAGTGAGGCGATGGGGGCGGACCATTGGAGGGCTGCTTTACTCCAGAGGGTGGCGCTTAGGCGGGTGAGGTAGTCGAAAAATATGGAGAGGGCAATGATTGATCCGCCGATTGAGAGGAGTGGAATCCAGTCGCGTAGGGAAGGCTCGTCGAAGAGGGTTTGGCGGAGCATGGGCAGTGTGTAGATCAGGAAGAAAAAGCTAAAAACGGCGTAGGCCAGTTGGTAGATGTGCTTGCTGAGTGAAATGGCAAAGTAGAGGTTTTCCCATTCGTGTTTGCGGAAAAGGTGTTTGATGAAGGGACGGAAGAGGACAAGAGAGGTGTGGGCGGAGCGGAACAGCTCTTTCGATTTAAATTTGCCGAGCCGGAGGATGGCTGTGCTGCAGCTCGTCAGCGCCAAAGCGCCGAAGAGAAACAAGATAGGGAGAAGGGGGCTTTCGAATAGGAAGGTCATCGAATTGATATCTTTTTGCTCTCAATGAGAGCCATACAGGCTTTTTCTTTTTTCCGCATCGTTCTTCTTACTTGAGGAGTCAGATCGTCGTATCCGAGGCAGTGCAAAAGGCCATGAATAATGTAGAGAGCTGTTTCTTTGTGGGGAAGTAGATGGTTTTTTTTCGCGTAGGCGATGGCTACTTTAGGGCAGACGAAGACTTCGCCTAGGTGCTCCTCATCGATGGGGAACGAGATGCAGTCGGTCGGGGTGGGGTCGTGGAAAAAGGCCTGGTGGATAGAGGAGATTTTTTTTGATGTGACAAAGTAGATTGACACTTCTGTGTGCTTAGATGCTTCGGCCTCTAGAACCGTCAGGACCAGGTCTCGTACCCCTCTTTTAGAGAGGGGCAGATCTTTTTGTTGATTGAAAATAGTTATTTTCAAGGAATTTAAGCGGAGGGGGTTTTAGGAAGGCCTGTTACTTTTGTATTCTTGCCGTCCTCCCAACGTCCCAATTTTCGAAGCATATCTACTCGCTCAAAGCGCTTGAGAACATTTCTCTTCTTGGCGCCTTTGCTCGATTTTCCATAACTTGTGTGTCTGGTCATAATCGGTTAGCTCACTTTGGGGATAAAGCGGGTCGGCATCGACTCACCGCTCATCGCGTTTTCATGTTTTTTATATCCGAATTCAAGATTGTCTCTTTTCGGTCCGGTTTTAGGGGAAGGGGGACGCGGTCTCCGGGGGGAAACAGCTCTCCGCTCGCCTTGTTTGCTCATACGGGTCATAAGGGTCTACTCCTAAAAAAATACTACCCGCGGATTATAGGGCCTTGCCCGGATGAATTCAAGTCTAAATTGAAGAACTCCTCCCTGAAGGGAGGAGATTCTCCGCTCCGGTAAGGGGCGGCAAGTTCCTTGCCGCAAATGGACAGATAGCTCGCTTGACCCGGCCCTGAAGGGACAGGATTGCGTCGAGCTGCCCGTTCAGGATCTGGATTCAATGAGGAATTGGGCCTGTTTATAGGCGTCGAACCGGATGGAGGAGAGGTTCTTCTTATGGGGAGAGGTAAGGTCTTCAAAGTCATAGATAATTTTTAATGGGCCATCAATTAGGAGGGGAGTTGAACAGAGATTAAAGGCCATTTTGGCTGAATTCAAATTTTTTTTTGAATTGGTGATCGCAATTAGTTCTTCTGTCAGTCCATCAGTTGCGATGTGGGGAAGGAAGCCAGAGGGGGGTGTTTTCCAGAGGAGCTCGTCGACGTATTGTAGGGTCTTTTCATCTTCGACAAAGATGATCAGCCGCTCTTTTTTTTCAAAATGGGAGGCAGCGGCTTCGGTTAGGCGGGCCAGCTTGATTTTAGGGTCCCGGATTTGGAAGAGGACGACGCGGGTCATTTTTTGATTTCCGGTTCGGGAACGATGACGCCGCAAGAGACGAGGAATTTGACTGCGTCTTCCTTGGTCATGTTGGCGGGGTGAACATTTTTTTTGTTTACGAGGAAGAGAAACCCGGAGATGGGGTGGGGGGCGGTTGGCATGAAGACGGAGACAAGCGGCTGGCCTACTTTTTTCTGGCACTCTTCTGCGGCGTCTCCGGAACTGAGGCCGATGCAGTAGTTGGGTTTATCGGGAAAGGGGATCATCACCGCTTCTTTAAACCCCTGCTTCCCATCTGGCGAAAATAGGGCAGAAATGACGTCGCGACTCACCTTATAGACCGTTTTGACAAAGGGGATATGGGAGAGGATTTTGTTGGTGAAGCGCATGAGGTTGACGAAGAAAAAGTGTCTCGCGATTGCACCGAGTGCGAGAATGAGTAGGCAAAGGAGGATTAAGGCCAAGATTCGGGATAGAAAGAGGCTCATGCCCGCCGGTAGGGCAAAAGGGACGTAGGAGAGGATCGTCTGGACGATGGGAACAAACGGGGCTGTGAAGATGTCGAAGAGGAAGAGGATGATCATGGCGGTGAGGGCAACTGGGAGTAAAATGATCAGCCCTGTGATGAGATATTTTTTCATGAATGGATCCTGTTTAAAGAATAGCGGGATTCGTTCACAGGTCTTCTCCTCCTGGTCTGCCAGGCACCATTACGCCGCAAGAGACGATGTATTTGATCGCCTCTTCACTTTTCATGTCTAAAAAGATCAAATCAGCTTTTGGGATCATAATGAGAAACCCTGTGGTTGGGTTTGGTGTGGTGGGAACAAACACCGAGACGAGGTCGTCATGCACAGAGTCGCTGCACGAAGTGGGCGAGTCTCTCGAGATAAGACCTAAGCAGTAACATTCTTTGTGGGGAAAGGGGATCATCACCACTTGCTTGAAGGATTTTTTTTCTGAAACGAAAAGGGTTTGGATGATGTCTTTAGTCGTTTTGTAGACTTTATTGACGAGGGGAATTTTGTGCAGGATCTTATCGCCGATTTTGATGAGGGTATTGAAGAAAAACCAGCGGGCAACCATTCCCAAAAAGAGGGTGAATAGAAAAAGGCAGATGAGGATGAGCACTTCGCTTGTCGTCTGGATGGCTTGTTCGGAGTTGGGCCACTCAAGGGGAAGCTGCTCGAGCAAACTGACCATGAGGCCCATGAATGGATGGGTGAGAAATCGGACAAAAAAAACGACGACATAAACCGTGACGGCTAGAGGGAGAAGTGTTGCGAGCCCAGTGAGAAAATACTTTTTCATCTTCACTCTATCATCATCTTCCCCACGGTTTTATGCAAGAGCGGCTTGGAGATTCTCAAGTTGAATTTCATCAGCGCAGAGTGTGCGAAGCGCACAGGCAGAGACGCTGAGGCCGCAGAGGCGCGAAACGCGCAAAAGAAAAAATATTTCTCTGCGTACTCTGCGCCTCAGTTTTTCTCTGCGCTGATGAAATTCAGAATGAATATCGCGAAGATTAGGTTCGTTTACGCTTGGGGGCGGGGGTGAGAGGGGGTGTGGATTCGATTGACCATTGTGATTCTTGCAGGATGTAGTCGATCCGGTCGAGGCGTACGTGGAGAGGTTGGCCCGCTGTGAAGGTTTTACCGGTGCGAGAGCCACGAAACGACATCCTTTCAGCATTGTATTCGAAGTAGTCGTTGCCGATTTGGGAAATATGGAGCGAACCTTCCAGATCAAAGAAAGGAACCTCAAAGAAGATTGCAAAGGGTTTGATTTTAGTGATGACTGCCGGATAGATGCGAGTGGGGTCTTCCGCAAAGTGGGTTTGAGCAAGGCGGAGTTTTTTGAGGAGGACGACGGAGCTTTCTGCTTTGAAGGAGAGCCGCTCTTTTTCGGAGCAGGCAGTCGCGATGGCAGTCAGGTCGGCGTCTTCTGGTAGTTCATTGGTGAGGAGCCGTTCAATGATGAGGTCGGTATAGCGCCGGATGGGGCTGGTGAAGTGGCAGTAGTGTTTGAGGGCGAGTCCATAGTGCCCGATGTTTTCTGGCGAGTATTGGGCAAGGCGCATGCTGCGGATAAAGCTGATTGACAGTTGAGGGAGAAGAGGGGAACCTTTGGCTTGTTGAAAGAGAGCCTGGATATCAAGGTGGGTCGGCTTGCTGGGGAGTTGGAAGCCAAGGGAACGTGCAAAGGTGTAAAAGTCTTGGAACGATTCGGCAGTCGGCTCTTCATGGATGCGGTAGATGAGTATCTTGCCTTGATTGGAGAGATGGATGGCGGTGAGTTCGTTGGCCTTGAGCATGAATTCTTCAATCATCTGGTGGGTGATGTCGTATTCGACCCGCTCGATTTTTTGCGGCACGCCTTTAGCGTCGACAATCACCACATCGTCTGAAAGAGCAAAGTCGATACTGCCTCGCTCGAACCGTTTTTTCTTGAAGAGATGGCAAAGTTCCACCATCCGATCGAGGAGGGGTGCGTGGGGGCTGTGGGCTTTTTCCTCCAGTACGGCAAGCGCTTCTCGGTAGGTGAACCGTTTTTGGCTTTTGATTGCGGTGCGGGCAATTTTGTAGTGGACGAGTTCCCCCTCGGGATTGAATTCAGCTAAGACTGAAATGGTGAGGCGGATGAGGTTGGGTTTTAGACTGCAGAGTTCATTGGAGAGCTCTTCGGGCAGCATCGGGACGCATCGGCCGGGAAAATAGGTGGAGTTGCACCGAAGATAGGCTTCTCGATCTAGGTGGGAGTCGGGTTTCACGTAATGAGCCACGTCGGCAATGTGAACACCCAGATGGAAGTGGCCTCTGTTGTCTTTGGTCAAGGAGATTGCATCGTCGTAGTCTTTGGCGGTATCGGGATCGATGGTGACCGTTTCGTCTTCAGTTAAATCGAGCCGATCTTCGATTTGGGCTACGGTCACTTTTTTGCCGTAGACTTTTGCCTCTTCGATTGCCTCTTTGGTAAATCCATCGGGCAATTCAAATTCTTCGATGGCCGCATCGATGTCGATGGAAGGGTCGCTGATGTGGCCGATGAGGCGGGAGAGTTCTGCTTCGACGAGGTCGTTTTTATTGTGCCAATCGAGCACTTTGCAAATGACCCGGTCCCCTTCTCGCAGAGTCTGGCCTTTTGGTTTGACGAGCACTGGCTTGTCTTTGCCCAAAAGAGGGGCATAAGCAATGTAGTGGCGGCTCGATTTTTGGATGATGGTGCCAGCTAAGTGGGTGCGGCTCCGCTTTAATATGGCGACAATGGCTCCTTCGGGGCCCTTGGCAGAGACCACTTCGGCCACTTCGACTTCTACAATGTCCCCATCGACTGCATCTTTAACGAGGTGCTTGGGGATGAATACGTCGGGGCCTTCAGCGGGTTTGACGAAGCCAAATCCTTTGTGGTGGACTGAAATGGGTCCGGTGACAAGTCTTTCTTTTGGCTTGGGAAGGGATATTTTTTTGCCTTGTTGGTTCAATAGGCCTGCGTGAATTAAATCTTTGACGATTGTTTTAAATAGGTCGGCGTGCACTTCGGGAATGCCCAACTGGGCAGCGAGTTCTTCTTCGCTGATGGGCGTATACCGTTTACCACCAACGAATTGGAGTAGAGTTTTTGTTAAATTTTGCGTGAGCTTGGTCAGCTTGGGGCTGGTGTGGGCGGGGGCGTTTTTTCGCTTTTGGCGACCCATTTTTTCCTATGATCTTTTATACCATTTATCAAAATTAAACTTCAGAACTGCGGGCGTCTTTTACCTGCGGGCCTTCGTCTTCGCCCTCGCAAACTCTCTGAGTTTGCTTCATGCTCCAGACTTTGGTCCTCGGCAAAATACGCTGCGCATTCCTAAACCTTATTTTTGACCAATGGTATTACCTAGATCATAGAGCCCCCAGTGCTAAAATGAAAGGGTAAAATCCAGCCTAAGCTAGTGCCATTTGATAGGTTAGGGTAAATAGCTGGTGTCCTTGGATCATTTTAGACGCTAGACTTTGCAATGAGCTATAGAGATTAGCCGCATCTTGTGAAACGAGGGCGGGCCCTGGATCATTCTCCCATGCTTTTTCATTTAACAAAGTGCACTGATTTTTTTCAGAATCGACGTGCTGAATGAGAGCTGTCATGTCTTGAGGGCTTAAGGCCCAAAAGGAATTGTGCAATTCAATCAGGAGATTTAAATTTTCAAAATAGGTGGGAGCATTGAAATAATTTGGGGAATCGGCGACAGGCTCGCCCCGTTCTATAGCCAGTCGAATAGGTTTTGGCTGAAAAATAGCGGCACGAAGCATGAGGATGGAAAAAAGAATGGTACCGTTATTAAAACAGGTTTTAATGTTGTCTATCACGTCCTTCTTAAGAGCTCTGGGAATTCCAGGAGCTCCAGGAACTCCTTCGTGGTTCTCAATGATCTTTTTTCCCATCTCAGCAGATACGAAATAATGCTTATCTAAATCAATAAGTTGAAGGCCTTCGAATGTATGTGCTCTTCCATCTCTTGTGCATGCGAGGAGCTTTTTTGGTAAGTCCTGGTATGGTTTTAGCAAGTCATTCAATTCCTTAGGGAGTTGATCGTATTTTTGGGTGTAGTCGGTTGCGATGAGACCCGTTTGGGTGAGCCAAGCAAATGTTGCGGTGAAAAAGGTGTAGACGGCCTCGCAAATACGGCTGATTAGTCCGATTAGATCGCACTGTTCGGCTGCATCGGATAGGCCGTTCCAGATGGGGGTCATTTCTTTTTGAAGGCAACTGATGTAGGACATGGCGCGCTCCGAGCTTTTTTGTGAGGGCGACATGATGGAGCAAGCGAGCAATTTAGAGCAACTGGCGAGCAGAGAGGTGGGAGGTGAGGGTAGATACGTCTGTGTAGAGTTCGGCATCGATGCCGTGGCAGCGGGCGGCTAGAATATTTTCATTGATGTCATCGGTGAAAAAACAATCGGATGGAGCGCAGTGGGCGGCTTGGATGGCTGCGTGGAAGATTTTGGGATCTGGTTTGGCCGCTTTTACTTCATAGGAGAGAACTTGTTCATCAAAGTAATGAAGAATGGGATAGTTGGCGGAGATGAATTCGATGTGGGCCGCGCTGGTGTTGGAGAGGAGGATAAGGCGGAGTTTATTTTTTTTAAGGGTTTGCAAGAGGGGGAGTATTGCCTTATTGAGGGTGAAGATGTTGGAGGCGGCGAGGAAGAATTCGTGTGGGGTAAAGGATTTGGGAGAGGCTTGTAAGAATTGGTGATAGATCTGTTCGCTTGTGAGTAGGCCCGTTTCGTATTTGTCGCGCAGTTTGTTGTGAATGAGCAGCTCTTGGATTTGATTGGCTGAGAGACCCGTGCATGAGGCAATTTGGGCAACCATTTTGGGATGGCTGAAAAAAATCAGGACATTGCCGAGGTCAAAGGCGACGGTTTTAGTCATGCTTCCTTTGATAGCTCAAAAAGGTATTTTTGAGCAGCATCGCAATTGTCATGGGCCCTACGCCCCCGGGGACGGGAGAGATGTGGGAGACGATTGGGACCACATCATGGGTGTCGACATCTCCAATGATTTTCCCATTTTTTCGGTGGATGCCAACATCGATTACGATGGCGCCCTCTTTGACCATATTTTTATGGACGAAATGGGGTTGGCCGAGGGCCGCGATGAGGATATCGGCAGTTTTGGTGAGGGAAGCGAGATGGGTCGACTTGCTGTGACAGATGGTAACAGTGGCGTTATAGCCGCTCTTTTTTTGCATGAGAAGGGCGGCGAGAGGTTTTCCCACAATGTTACTTCGACCAATGATGACCACATGCTTCCCTTCTGTGGAGATGTGGCTTTTTTGGAGAAGGTAATGGATCCCTTGCGGGGTGCAGGGAACGAATCCGGTTTCATCGCCCAAGAGGAGCTTGCCCATGTTGATCGGGTGAAATCCGTCCACATCTTTATTGGGATCAAGGGCATTCATGATCGCTTTTTCATTGATGTGGGCGGGGAGTGGAAGTTGGATGAGGATTCCATCGATATTTGGGTTGTGGTTGAGCCGGTGTATGTGTTCAATGAGGCTGGCCTCTGAGGTGGAGGCGGGAAGTTCGATGAGGGTGGAGACGATGCCGGTTTCAGTGCAGGCCTTTTTTTTGGAGCGGACGTAGGACTGCGAGGCGGGGTTATCTCCAACGAGGAGGAAGGCAAGGCCCGGTTTGCGCCCCTTTAGGGCCTGTACGTTCGCCTTGATTTCGTCGATGATTTGGGAGGCGATTTTTTTTCCGTCGAGGATTTTGGTCATGTGAGTGTTCGGTTGAGGAGGGTGAGGGCTTCTTTGTGGATGGTTTTATTGGAGGCAAAGATGGGTTTGCGAGAGTGGAGATCGAATGGCTTTCCATCCCAGCCACTGACTTGACCGCCCGCTTCTTCGACGAGCAATTTGCCAGCCGCACAGTCCCAAGGAGCTAAAGAGACTTCAAAAAATCCATCGAAGCGGCCTGCTGCGGTGTAGGCGAAATCGATCGCGGCGGCGCCCATGCGGCGGATAGGAATTCCGGCTCGAAGAATATCGATGAAATGGTCGATGCAATGGTAGGGGTTTTCTTTGAGGTTGTACGGAAAGCCGGTGGCTAGAATTGCTTCGTGTAGGTGTTTGGTTTTACTGGTGCGAAGGGGCATCCCATTGAGGGTGGCTCCTTTCCCTTTTTCTGCGATAAAGAGTTCATGGGACATCGGCTGGAAGACGACTCCGCAAAAGAGTTCCCCTTCTTTTTCTAGTCCGATGCTGACGGCGAAGAGGGGAATTTGGTGAGCAAAGTTCACCGTTCCATCGAGAGGGTCGATGATCCAGGAAAGGGGAGCTTTCGCTTGTCCAGAGGCGCCCGATTCTTCGGCTAGAAAATGGGAGTTTGGAACATTTTGCCGGATAAAGTCGATGATGAGTTCTTCCGATTTGTGATCGTACTCGGTGACTAGGTTGTGGCTTCCCTCTTTGGATTGGATCGAGAAATGGGTTCCAAATCCTTGCCGCAATAGGTCGCCCGCGCTGAGGGCGGCCTCAATGGCAATGAGGGTCAGGTGGGAAAAGGATTCTTTTTCTTCAACCAATAGATCACCCAGTGGCGGCGTAAGGTTTGGAACATGACGAGGGGGCCGGCAAACCAAATAAGGGCATAGACTGCATCGGCCAACGGTAGAAAGAACCACTCGGTCACCCACCATTTTCCGCAAAAAGGAATTCTTCTGTCAAAGAGAAAAAGCAGGGAGAGGTTAGTGAGGGTGGCCGAGGCGGATAAAAGGGCGGTGTAGAGAGCGAACTGGATGGGTTCTTCGTTGGAAAATCGGTTGCGGAAGCGGTAGCAGATTAGAGTGGCAAGGCAGTAGGCGAGGGAATGGAGTCCAAAGGGGTCGTTGGATAATAGATCGATGAGAAAGCCGGCTGCTGAGGCGAGGAGCAAGGCTCGCGTAAGTGGGCGGGTGAGGGCGGAGAGGGAGAGAAAAGGGGCAAAGGCAAGGATGGGAAGATCGGGATAGAGGGTCGATTGAACGAGGAGGGCGGCCAAACTTAGGCAGAAGGCGAAGAGGAGCATTTTTGTTCTTCCAGTCGCTGCATGGTTGAGCGGAGAATTGAGGCGTTTTCTAGGAGAAGTTGATGCCACTTCCAGGCCGATCCGATCAAAGTTGGGAGGTCGGACCTCTTTGGTTCCCACCCGAGAATCTCTTTTGCTTTCCGGCTATCAGCGGTGAGGACTCCAGGCTCGCCGGAGCGTCTATTTTCAAGTCTGACCGAAAGGGTTTTCCCACAATGCTTTTGTACTGCATCGATGAGTTCGAGTACCGAGCTACCCGTTCCAGTCCCTAGATTGAACGCTTTACTTTGGGGATTTGCGAGCAGGTGTCGGAGGGCAAGAACGTGGGCGTCGGCCAGATCTAGGACGTGGACATAGTCACGGATGGCGCTTCCATCGGGGGTGGGAAAATCGGTGCCATAGACGACGATTTCAGGTTTTAGGCCGAGGGCTGCTTGGATGATGGAGGGGATCAGGTGGGTTTCGGGGGTGTGGTTTTCTCCAATTTCGGTATCGAGATCGGCCCCCGCGGCATTGAAGTAGCGTAAGGCAATGGTTTTCAGTCCATGGGCCGAATCAAAGTCGGCCATCATTTGTTCAGCCATCCATTTCGTCCGCCCGTAGGGGTTGATGGGAGCTTGGGGATGTTCTTCGGTTAGAGGAGTCTGTTGGGGGTGGCCATAGATGGCGCAGGTGCTGGAAAAAATCAGGTTCGAGACGCCATGAAGACGCATGGTTTCTAATAGAGAAAGAGTGCCGGCCAAATTGTTTCGGTAATATTTTGCTGGATCGGTCACCGATTCAACTACAAGGGCATTGGCTGCAAAATGAAGGACTGCGACAGGACGAAAGGTGGTGATGGCCTCAGATAACTTGGCTTGATCGGCTAAATCTCCCTGAACAAAAGGGCCCCATTTAATGGCGTACGCATGCCCGGTAGAAAGGTTATCGTAGACGATCGGCAAAAAACCGGCTTTCGAAAGAGTTTTGCAGGTGTGGCTGCCAATGTAGCCGGCGCCTCCCGTGACCAAGATTGGAATAGCCATTAGAACGCTCCTCTGGAAAATACGACTGCTGGAATGGTCTTTGCGATCACGACTAAATCCTTCCAAAAAGTTCTGTTGAGGGCGTACTCTTCTTCTATTTTTCGCTTCTCTTTCAGCGGAATTTTACTTCGCCCCGAAATTTGCCACACTCCCGTAATGCCAGGGCGCACGGTCAGTATTTTTTTTGTGCTATCTCCATACACGAGCCTGATTTCTTGCAAAAACTGCTCTGGAGCTCCCATCAGTGCGGGAGGACGCGGGCCCACTACACTTAGATCTCCTTTTAACACATTCCAGAATTGGGGAAATTCATCCAGAGAAGTTTTTCGTAAAAACTTTCCGATTGGAGTGATACGCGGATCGTCCTTTAGTTTTTGGTAGATATCCCATTCCTTTCGAAGTGCCGGCTCTGTTTGGAGCAGATGCCAGAGTCTCGTTTCTGCATCGCGGTACATAGTCCGAAATTTTATGCAGTGGATGATCCGTCCACCCCTGCCAAGTCGTTTGCTGGAATAAAAGATGGGACCTCTAGAGGTAGAGCCGACTAAGATGGCAAGGACCACTAGAAGAGGGGAGAAAAGGGTTAGACAAACAAAACTAAACGCAATATCGAATGTCCTTTTTGGCCAACCGTGCTGCACTGGCAGGAGGCCATCTTCTACGACTGGCTTGACTTTTTTTAATCTTCGAAGTGTGTCGATCGTTTTTGGTGAGCTAACCTGTGTCATGTTGACATGAATTTTTTATGAACCGCCCATTTGCGTCAACCAATTTACTCAAGCATTTACTGACTTTGTAGAATATCGGGGGCGCCTATGCTGATGTAGTCGAAGCCCCGGTTTTTCATATCGATCGGTTTGTATTGGTTGCGCCCGTCGAAAAAGGCAATCCCTCTCATCCGATCCCGAATTGGCTTGAAATCCACAAGACGAAATTGCTTCCACTCAGTCAACAAGGCCACTGCATCGGCTTCTGCCGCAGCTTCCATTTCATCCGCGCACCAGGTGATATTTGCGTGATCCGGAATCATTTTTTTTGCATTGGGGATGGCCACAGGATCGAACAAGCGTAAGAGTGCTCCTTGGCTGAGCAGCTGCTCAATGAGGGAAAGTGAGGGGGCTTCCCGCATGTCATCGGTATCGGGCTTGAAAGAAAGTCCCCAAATGGCGACTGTCTTTCCTTTCAATCCGCCCCGGCTTGCGAAATAGTGGATCATCTTTTTTCCCAGGAGCTTTTTTTGCCGATTATTTACGGCGTCTACAGCTTCTAAGATCGATGCATCGACCCCAACTTGCTTTGACTTGGATACAAGCGCGCGGATATCTTTTGGAAAGCAAGAGCCTCCGTATCCGACGCCGGGATAGAGGAAGCTGTACCCGATCCGCGAATCGGAACCGATCCCTTTTCTCACCTCATTGACGTTCGCGCCCACTTTTTTGCAAATTTCAGCAATTTCATTCATGAATGAAATGCGCGTGGCGAGCATTGCGTTCGCTGCATATTTGGTCATTTCGGCAGAGAGCGTGTCCATGTGAATAATTCGGTCATGGCTCAGCGTAAAGGCAGAGTAGATCTCTTTGAGTACATCGGCGGCTTTGGGCGAGTCAGATCCAATGATGATCCGATCGGGCTTGAGACAGTCTTGTACGGCAGCCCCTTCTTTCAAAAACTCAGGATTCGAGACCACATCGAATGGGACGGAAGAGCCCCTTTTTTTCTGTTCATCGCGCACGGTTTTTGTCACAAAATCGGCCGTTCCAACTGGAACAGTCGATTTGTTGACGATGATTTTGTATTCATTCATCTCTTTTGCAATCGATCGAGCGGCAGACTCTACGTAACTGGTATCGCATGAGCCATCGTCTCTGGATGGAGTTGGCACAGCAATAAAGCAAACTTTGGCATTCGAAACGCCGTACTTATAGTCGGTTGTGAAAGAGAGCCGTTTTTGCGTCAGATTGCGCTTTACAAGTTCCTCTAATCCGGGCTCGAAAATAGGGATGATTCCTTGTTGCAGCTTTTCAATCTTGTCTCGATCGATATCGAGACAGATCACCGTGTGTCCCATTTCGGCAAAGCAAGCCCCCGTTACTAAGCCGACATAACCTGTTCCAACTATCAATATCTGCATGGGCCCCAACTCCTAAACGTCCTAATATCAGTAACAGATAAGAGAATTTAACGCAAAGACGCGGAGTCGCGAAGATTTTCATATATTCTCTCCGCGTCTTTGCGTTGATATTGTGAATTTCGTAAGATACCATAGATATGTACCATCATCGATTGCAGGATCTAAAAACGTTGGGTGTTTACGAATGGGAACAGAAGAGTGATCCCTTTCGTGAACTCTTGATCAGTTGGAATGCAAATAGGCCCAAAATGGGCCAATATGCAATTGCTGTGAGCGTAAAGAGGAACGATTGGTCTCCATGGTTTTCCTATGCTGAATGGAGAGCAGAAGGGCAACGGAGCGGTCATGTGGAAGCCGATGGAGTATGGGTGTACCAAGATGCAGTTGAGTTGAGTCAGGATGGAACGGCATTTCGAGTTCGAGTAAAGGCGGAAGGGGGCGCGACACTGCAAGGGTTTAAGTCTTTGCATGTGTGCGCAAATTGTTTGCAAGTGTCTGATTGCGAGCCTATTAAGAATGTACGGCTGGCAATTCCAGGTGTTTCTCAGATGGTGCTCACAGATGAGCGTAAGAGGAGACTGTGTTCGCCCATCTCTATGACTGCAATTCTTCGGTATTTGGGGAGATCGGTTGATCCCATTGCATTTGCAGAGAAAGTTTGGGATGAGAAGTTCGATATTTTTGGCAATTGGGTATTCAATACGGCGCAAGGGTATGCAGAGCTGGGTGGGGAGTGGTCTTGCTGGGTGGAGAAATTGTCTGGATTAGGGCGGCTGCATGAATTAGTGAGTAGGGGAATGCCGGTGGTGATCAGCGTGCGGGGACCTTTGCTCGGGAGCGCACAGGCGTATGAAAAAGGGCACTTGCTCGTCGTGTGTGGATTTGAGGGGAAAGAAGTACTCTGCATGGATCCTGCGTTCCCGACCGATGCGCTAACGCATGTGCGGTATGGGATGGAGGATTTGATGAGAGCCTGGGAAAGAAGGAGTCGAATCGCTTATGTATTTTCGAAAAGTTTTCCTTGAGAAAGGGTAAAACGGCGATCGCAGCGAGAAGAGAGGTCGGCATCGTGCGTGACGAGGAGGAGTGTTTTTCGATGGTTTTTGACGAGGTGGAAGAGGAGGTCCCGAATTTGGTCCGCATGGGCTTGGTCTAGATTGCCAGAGGGTTCATCGGCAAAGATGAGCTGAGGATCGTTGCAGAGGGCTCGGGCAATTGCAATCCGCTGCCGTTCGCCTCCCGAGAGGAGCTTGGCGGGAAAATGGGCTCTTTGTTCCATGTTGACTTGTCGTAATAGTTCTAGGCCGTGAGATGTGGAAATGGGGAGCCTACCGATGCGAGCGGGCATGAGGACATTTTCTAGCGCGGAGAAATCATCTAGAAGATTGTAAGATTGGAAGACAAATCCGATGTGTTGGTTTCGGAAGAGGGGACCGTTTTGCGACTTTATTTCTTTGCCATCGATCGAGAGCTCGCCGCTGCAAAATGATTCCAAGGTCCCAAGGATGTGGAGAAGGGTTGTTTTTCCCTCACCTGATCTGCCGGTGATGGCAATCGATTCACCTGCATAGATGTCTAGGTCGATTCCTTTCAGGATTTCAATTTGTTCCGGCTCGTAAAAAGTTTTAGTGAGTGCGCGGGCACGAAGAATCGGCTCTTTCATTCGGCCCTCAGTACTTGGGAAGGTTTAATGCGGCTGGCTTTAATCGCGGGGATTAGGCCAGCAAGCAGTGATAAGAGGGGTGTAGCAATGAGGACAAAGAGAAGAGCATCGGAGCTGAGCTGATCGGGTAGATGCTGGCCGAAAAAGGCTGGATTGAAAGCGGCGTGCCCCTGCAGTGCGCTGAGGATTGCAACTAGTGAATCGATGGAATGCAGTGTAACAAGGGCGGCAGTCCCGCCGAGAACGCAGCTGAGAAGGCCCATGGTGGTTCCGCACATCGCGAAGATAAAGGCGATGCTCTTGTGGGAAGCTCCCATCGATTGGAGGATGGCGATTTCTCGCTTCTTATCATTCACGAGAAGGATGAGGAGCGAAATGATGTTGCAGCAAGCGACCAAGAGGATGATGCCAGCGACGAGGGTGAATAGGGTCCGGTCACTTCGAAATTGGGTTAAAATGTCTTTGGAAAATTCATATTCTTCGTAAGAGGAGATGCGCCAATATTTGGAGATGCCAGCCTGTTCAAATCGGAGGGCGAGCTCTTCTTTGAGTGGTTCGATTTGGCTAAAGTCTTTGGGCCAGATAAAGATCCCATTGGTCGGAGTGCCATCGGGTGAAAAGGTTTGGGCGGAGGCGTAAATTTCACGGGTGATGGAATTGGGGACGATGAGGCACCGATTGCCGAGCGACTGGAATCCTGGGTCGTAAAATCCGGCGACTCGGATGGGGATCCGGTGATCTTGGGAGGCGGCGGCACTTGGCGCTGAGTAGGCGAGGGTTCCTCGGTCGCCGAGTTCGACGCCGCTGTCGCGGTAACTTTTGGGGAGCAGGATGGAGGCCGGGCTCCCTTGCGGCAGTTCGATCCGTCCTTGCTCTACGCGTGCGTAGGCAAGACTTTCATTGGGGATTAGAAGCTCAGCTAAACGGGGATTTTCATCTGATAGGGAAAGGAGATAGCTCATTTGAGACAGGGTAGAAATTCGTCCCTCACGTACCAGTTCTAGTTTCAAGAGGGCGCCGCCGATTTCGAAATCTTGGTAGCGCATCTCGGGAAATTGACTTTTTAGTCGATCTAACTCTTCGACCGCTTTTTTGACCGGGTCGACCGAATCGGACTTAGACCAGTAGAGGGGGATTTCCATGTCGGTATCTGGAGAATAGGGATCGGACAGGGGGCTGGCGGCTTTTTCGCCGATTGTTTTTACGGTGTAATTGGAGGCGGAGGCGATGGTGTCGATTTGGTAGTAGTATGATTTATAATATTCGTCGGTAGGAGAGATGCGTAGGGGAGCGTGGAGGGAGGTGAGTTTTGAGAGCCAATTCTTTTCAATGCCAGCAGTCACCGATAGGAACACGAGAACAAGCCAGACAACAAGAGAGATCACGGTGACCGATAGGACGGAGATCAGCGCCGTGGACAGGGCCCTTTTTTTAGGGACGAGGTATCGAAGAGCTACATTCAGCTCAAACAATGGTTATTTCGCTTCTTTAAATGTCACGTGGCGGCGGAGGGACTTGTCGAACTTCTTCAGTTCTAATCGCTCTGTCGTATTGCGTTTATTTTTAATCGTCCAATAGCACTCATCAGACTCGGTGCTTTTTAAACGGATGGGTTCGCGTGCGCCTTTCTTTGCCATAATGGTTCCTCACAAATATGGCCTGCATGTTAGCTGAAAAATCCTCTTTTATGCAATGGGGATGCGAGGAATCGCTTCAAGATCAAGAGGGGCTGAAACGGGGTTCTTAGTAAATTTTTGAAATCCGAGTCCCCCGATCATGGCTGCATTGTCTAGGGTCAACGAGGGGGAGGGAAAGTAGACAGGGAGGTGGGGGAAGGCCTTCTGTATCAGGGTTTTGAGTCGGAGGTTATTGCACACCCCTCCACCCAGAAAAAGGGCCTGGCAGGGGAATTGTTTTGAGGCGAGGAGCGCTTTGGCCATCACATCCTGGAAAGCAGTTTCTTGAAAAGAGGCGGCTAAATCGGCTTTTTCTTGCCCACTAAAAGTGTCTTTAAGAGTGTAGAGAACGGCGGTTT
>Ga0334722_10003355_pt1 | contig 17299 bp, 14 predicted proteins | sample C3_bottom_MG_FD_207210 | JGI IMG/M metagenome (GOLD analysis project Ga0334722, IMG submission 207210) | Sediment microbial communities from Yellowstone Lake, YNP, Wyoming, USA - C3_bottom | ecosystem: Environmental > Aquatic > Freshwater > Lake > Sediment | place: USA: Wyoming | collected...
CATATGAAGACCAGTGAGGTCGACGCTGGCACCTATTACTTTGGTATCTTTGCAACCTGCTTTGATTAGACCCCTTGCGGTTCCGGTAACATTTCCTCCGCCGGCATGGGTTATTACAACTGCATCGGGATCTTTACCCGCAACAGCTCTCACCTGATTTGCCAGTTCATAACCGAGGGTCTCCACACCTGCTATGCTGAATGGCGTATAAAGGGATGCATTAAAATATCCGGTTTCCTCCAATAGCATGAGAAAGGTATAGAAGAGTTCCGGACCTACGGTCAGCTGCCATACCTCTGCTCCATAGGCCTCGCAGGCCCTTCCCTTTTCGAGGATTTCCGGCTGACCAACCTTTCTACTGTCAAAAACTTCCTGAACTATTATGCATTTTAAACCCCTCATGGCAGCCTGGGAAGCCACTGCAGCACCGTAATTGCCGCTGGTAGCCGCCATTACGCCTTTATATCCTTTTTTCATCGCATGGTATACCGAAACCGAAGCCCTTCTGGCTTTAAAGCTTCCGGAAGGATTGCATGCCTCATCCTTTATAAATATCTTAGCTCCCTTTCCTTTTGGAGATATCCTTTTAACCAATTTATTTATATTTTTAAGTTCAATAAGAGGAGTATTTCCAACCCCAGTTTCCTTTTGAATGGCTATTATCTCTTCTATGGAATATCCTGCCTTTTCCATCATTCTTTCATAATCAAAGGCTATGGCAGTTATATTGTATTCATCATAATCTATACCTACGGATTTCTTCATTATTTCCTTTTTCCTCGACATCACACCTGCATAACTTAAATCCCTATGCATTTTCATCACTCCCTTCAAAAAGGAGGGAACGAACCCTTAGTACGGCTTCCACAACATCCGGAATCGGCTCACCGAAATCATGCTTAAACTTCGGATTTATTTCGGATAGTATTCCGCGTTCTATCCTATCCGCAAGAGTTCTGATCTCTACTTCTTCGCCTATTTCCGCTTCTTCATTCAAAAGATAGCCGTTTATCCATGCTTCAAGAGGAACCTTTTTGGTATCATCCGGGACCTGAGGAGCCCTTTCCCCTGGTTCCAATATTCTCTTGTAGACCTGTACCCAATCTCCCTTCTTCGCTTTCATTATTATTCACCCTTATATATGAGTTTTCTTATATCCGTCAAAAGTGCAGCCGGCAGCGGTAAATCCTTCATACTGACAAGGCCCGGTCTTGCATTTATTACCGCAGGTATCATGTTAACCGCCGTTGCTATTGTACCTATTCCGCCGGGAATTTCCGGAGTAATCTTCAAATTGATGTTAGGAACACCCTCAATCCATATGTAATCTCCCGTTTCGACTCCTTCCAATCCCGGATGTATTTGCTGTGGATGTTCAAGGGTTATAACAACTTCGCCGTTTTTAATACCGTATGCCGTATGTTTGCAGCCGGCTACCATACCCGGATAGACCTTTACATGAGGTGTTTCACGGTATACATTGCTTATAATTGGCTCCCTCTCCTGTCTGATTTCATCCAATTCCCAGCCGAGCCTTGCCGCTATCATGCTTATGGATTCCGGGAACCCTATATGCCCGACGATGGAACCATCCTTTAATCCTCTTTCAAACTCTTCTACGGTTGTACCTACGCCCTGGGTCTTCATAACGGTAGGTCCAAAAGGTGAAAGGTCATTAATTCTCGCTGCTCTTATCTTTTTAACCTCCATACAAGCTGTGGTCAAGCAAAGAATCAGTGTATCCAGAACAAATCCCGGATTTATTCCGGTACCCAGAACCGTAACCCCTTTTTCCTTGGAAAGCCTATCTATCTTTTCCGCCAGTTCCCTGTTCTTAGCGAAAGGATATGCCATTTCTTCGGCTATTGATATTACGTTATGACCGAACTTCACCGCTTTTTCTATCTGAGGATAATTCTCCTTAACAAAGGAATTGGTAGCAATGAGGACTATATCCGCTTCATTTTTAAGAACCTCATCGGGCTCTCCTGAAACTTTTACACCTAAATTGCCGGTTCCAAGAACTTCACCCAGATCCTTACCGATAATACTCGGCCTTGAACCTATCGCACCAACTATTTCAATACCTTCTTTGGTAAGGAGAAGTTTACCCATTCCCCCTCCCATAGCACCTAAACCCCAGAGAATTACTTTGACCTTTTCCATACAGCAACACCTCCTCAAAATCTACAACCTATTATCTTTGCAAAATATATGCCAGTAATAATTAATAAAATTTCACCATAATTGTATAAATATTCTTAAAATTTCCACTACACATATATTCTAAAATACGCACATAAAAAAATAAAGTAATTTTAAACGGTTTTAAGCCCTGATTAAATAAATTAAATAGCGTATGATTTGTTTTGCATGAGTATGGTCAGGTATGCTTCATATTATAATTTTGAATATAAATTTAGGTAATTTTTCATATGAAAAAATTGTGCTAAAAATTTGTCTTTTTAAAGCCCTCTGCCGATTTTTAATCTTAAAGGTTGACAAAATATGTGAATATTTCTAAAATTTCTATTATAAATTTAAATATAAAAAAAAATTGAGGAGGAATATCATGAAAGAAGAAATAAAAATGATACTTGACATGCTGAAGGAGGAAAAGATAACCGCCGAAGAAGCTGAAAAACTAATCTTAGCTATGGAGAAGACATCAAATATCAAAAACTTAGAAGATAAACTTGAAAAACACATTAAAAACATAGCCGCATGGAGTAAAAACCTTGGAAACAGGTTCACCGATATAGGCAACACTATAGCCGAAAATTCTGCAGAATTTATTAACAATCTTGGAGAAGTTGTTGAAAAAATAAGTAAAACTTATTTTTGGGAACCGCAAAACCTAATAGAAAAAAATTATATATTGGAACCCGATGGATTACCCTATTCAGTTCACTTTGAAATCAACAACGGAAATATTAGTATTAGGAAAACCGACGACAAAACACTGAAAATAAGAGCAATCATAAAGAGCTACAAAAAAAATACAGAAGACCTAATAACCTATAATGACAGAGACCATCTTATATATATTAAAACCGAAAATACAACATGGCCAATGAGCGTAAGTATAGAAGCCTTTTTACCCCAGAAAGTTTTCTCAGAAGTTTTCCTCAAAACAAAAAGCGGAACCATCTCATTAGCAGAATTACAATGCGATTCCTTAAGCCTTTTAAATTCCAAAGGAAATTTGGAGGTCTACGATACAAAAGCTAAGAACATATCCATAAATCTCACAAACGGTGAAATAGCACTGAATAATTCGGAAACTTTTACGATTGACTCGGCCGTAACAAACGGAAAGTTATCTATTAACAAATCTGCTTTTCAAAAAGCCATCTTGATTGCTTCTAACAGCAATATAGAAATATTCGAACCATTGTTTAGAGATAACCAATGTCACCTTGAAGTTGTAGTAACACAAGGAAACATTGATATACATTTAGACAGAATGGATAACGTAGGTTATTCTATAACGGCGAAAACCTTTTTCGGAAATATCGATATTAAATTGCCTAACATCATATTTTTATCCGACCTCAGAAACCCGATAAATAAAGAAATTAAGGCCCAATCCAACAAATATGAAACCTATAAAAAGACCGTAACCATCCAGACAAGAACCACCAACGGAAATATCACCATAAAAGAAAAATAATAAGCCCCGGTTTTCCGGGGCTTATTATTAAGCCTTTCCACTTGCCTTTTGTAGTACGCTGTGGTTCTTGCTGTATGCAAAATAGATTATTAATCCAGCCAGCAGCCATACTCCAAATCTTATCCATGTCGCCAGCGGCAAGCTGTACATCAGATAGAAACAGAAAGCAACGGTTATCAAAGGAGTAAAGGGAACTCCGGGCAATCTGAACTTTCTTTCAATATTCGGTTGTGTCTTTCTCAAAACGATAACGCCTATGGATACAAGGATGAAAGCAAACAAAGTACCAATATTACAGAGCTCTGCGAGAATATCTATCGGCAATACTCCTGCTAATAGCGCCGTTGCAATACCTGTTATAACAGTACATATATGCGGAGTCCTATACTTGGGATGTATTGATGCAAAAACAGGCGGAAGCAACCCGTCTCTTGCCATAACCATAAAGATTCTTATCTGGCCGTAGACGGTTACAAGAAGTGTTGATATAATTCCAACAATTGCACCAACGGAGACCAGAGCAGAACCCCAGTTTATTCCAACCTTTGATAACGCATACGCGATGGGAGCAGCCGTATCAAGCTCTTTATAGGAAACCATACCGGTTAAAATAGCCGCAACCGATAGATAAAGAATTATAACAACAATCAAGCAAATTATGAGACCAAGAGGAACATCCCTTTGAGGATTTCTGGTCTCTTCAGCCGCCGTCGAAACACCGTCAAATCCTACAAAAGCGAAGAATATTACAGCTGCACCTGTCATAATACCCTTCCAGCCAAAGGGAGCAAAGGGAACCCAGTTAGCAGAATTTATATGGGGTAGACCTAAAATGATAAATAGAACTATAACACCGAGTTTTATCGCTACCATAATGTTATTTGTTCTCGCACTTTCCTTAACGCCTATATAAAGAATCCATGTTATAAATAGGGTTACCAATATAGCCGGTAAGTCCATTATTCCGCCTTTCATTGGAACGGCAGTCAATGATTGGGGTAAGGTTATACCGAGATTTTTCATAAGTTCCACAAAATATGCCGACCAACCCGAAGCAACGGCTCCTGCAGCAACAAGGTACTCAAGCATTAAGTCCCAACCTATTATCCATGCAATTATTTCTCCGAAAGCTACATATGAATAGGAATAGGTGCTACCTGCAACTGGAAACATAGCGGCAAGCTCCGCATAGGTCAAACCGCAGAAAGCAGCTGTTAAGGCACCAATTATAAAAGAGATAATAACAGCTGGACCTGCATACTGAGAAGCAGCAACACCAGTTACAACAAATATACCGACCCCTACCGTACAGCCTATACCTAATGCTGCAAGGTCTAAAGCTGTCAGGTTCTTCTTGAGCCCGGTCTTTTCAACCGCATCATACAGCATTTCGGGCGGCTTGGTTTTCCAGATACTCATTCAATACCTCTCCTCTCCTAATTTTTAGTTTAATTAAAATGATTGGAAAAAAATTGATTTTATTAGACCTTTCCCCTCCCTTCGATATAATTATATAGTATATTATATATTCATATTCTACATTAATCAAATAAATCCTTTGTCCATTGCAACATTAATAATTATTCATTCTTATGAAAGAAAATTCTAATTATTATTTAAAATAAAACAATATTAAATTTTCAAAAAATTATCTTTAAAAAAATAAGAAAATATCATCTATTTTTCAAAAATATATCAGGCCTTTCCACCATCTTCTGAACTATGAAGGAAGCAACGTGGTTTGCCAGAGTCCCCGGTCCAAACCCGGCATCATAACCGAGTTCCAATGCCAATTCGTGATTAATCCGCGGGCCCCCGACAATCAGGATTATCCTTTCTCTAAGACCTTCCGCCTCAAGCACTTCCACCAGCTTTGTGAGGTTTTCTATATGGATATTCCTTTGGGTAACCACCTGGGATATCAAAACGGCATCCGCTCTCAGCTCATATATTTTTGCAACAAGCTCTTCTATGGGAACCTGGCTCCCCAAATTATAAGCTTCTATTTCGGGATACCTTTCGAGGCCGTATTCTCCAGCATATCCCTTCATATTCATTATGGCATCAAGACCTACGGTATGCGCATCGGTCCCAATGGTTGCCCCTATTACCACTACCTTTCTTCCTATATTCTTTCTTATATATTCGTTAATTTCGTAAAAATCCATTACCTCCATATCCACTTTTGCTACACTTATCTTGGTAAAATCCACCGAATGCTGACACTTTCCGTAGACTATAAAAAAGGTAAAACCCACTCCCAAATCCTTTTTATAAACAACCTGAGGCTCGTCGATACCCATCTTTTTTACAAGCTGTTTGGCTGCTTCCTCCGCCTCAAGGCTTTCGGGTACGGGAAGAGTAAAGCTCAGCTGTATAGCGCCGTCATTCATGACATCGCCGTAAGGCTTTATATTTGTAAGGTCAATTTTCATAACCTGCTTCCCTCCCTTTCCCCTTCGGTTCTATAAAAGGGATTTATATAATCCATTTTTTTCTTTACAACGCCTTCGAGACCCTTTCCACCGGTCATGGTTCTCTTAACCTGGGCAAACATTCCTTTGGAAATGGCCTGCATAAGGCCTATTTTTTTGATTTCCTCCAGCATTTCCACCGCTTTTTTCAAAACCTCGTTGGCCCTAATTTCAATTCTTCCACCAGGTTTAAAGGATATCTCTTCATAAAGGTGCCTTGCATTATTCATGATATACCTTGCATTTTCTATGCTTAAATACCTGTCATGCATAAAGGGTGTGTGAATCGCTTCGGTCAAAATGCCCAATAAATGTATTGTCTGATTTGTAAGCACCGAAACCAGGTTGAACATCCCATCCTGTATATGGCCTCTAAAAATGTTTCCGGTCATATATTTTGTAGGTGGCATATATTTTATCGGCGAATTGGGGAAAAGCTCTCTTACGAGCTGTGCCTGCGCTATCTCCCATAAAAGCCCGTCTTCCATATCCGGATTCATCTCAAAGGCATGACCCAGTCCCAGCTGTTCCTCCCTTAACCCTGCTTTTAATCCGAATTGCTCGTTTATAAACTGGGAAGCTATTACGGTATGTGCTTCTTCGTATGCATCCGCAGTGGTCAGATAATTATCCTCACCGGTGTTTATTATGATATCCGCATAGCTTATGAGCATCCTCGAAAAGAACTGGTCAACAAAGGTCCTCTGCATATTTATATCCCTAAAAAGTATCCCGTACATTGCATCATTCAGCAAAACATCAAGCCTTTCCAATGCCGCAATAGCGGCAATCTCCGGCATGCAAAGGCCTGAAGAATAATTGGTAAGCCTTATATACCTTCCCACTTCTTCACTCACTTCATCAAGCGCCTTTCTCATTATCCTGAAATTTTCCTGGGTTGCATAAGTTCCCCCGAAGCCTTCGGTTGTGGCTCCATAGGGTACATAATCGAGAAGGCTCTGGCCCGTAGTCCTTATTACGGCAATTATATCCGCACCCTGTTTTGCAGCAGCCTTTGCCTGTATTACGTCTTCATAGATATTGCCGGTTGCAACAATGACGTAAAGGTAGGGCTCCTTTCCAAGTCCAAGCCTTTCTATATATTCCCTTCTTACCTTATTATTAAACCTTATTTTCTGGAAAGCCTCTTGGGATAATTCCCTTATAATCTTCTCTATACTTTCTTCCCTTTGTACCGGAACCCTCGTCAGGTCTATTTCGCCGTGTGCAACGGATTCCGCAATCTCCTGCGCCGACTTGCCGTAACAAGCCATGGCATTTGCTATCCAAAAGGCAGCACCTCTACCCAACTCCCCGGCCCTTAAGATATTATCCACTACTACATTTGGAAGTGGTATACCTTCGTCGTCAACGCCATCTACCCCAAACAAACGAACAACAGCCCTTTCTACAGACACGGTGGTATACTGTTTTATGAAATCTATGACTTCCTCTGTTATTTCATCAGCCAACCTTCTTGCCCTTATTACCAGAGCTTCATCTATATTTATCCTGTTACTCACCGTTTATTCCCTCCTTCCATTAATTCGTAAGCTTTATCCATTAATTCTTCAGGCAATCCCAAAATAGCAGCAATCATAAGCGCGTTCCTCGGCGGTTTTTCATTATGCTCTACTCTTTCGAGGGTATAATCCATAAACCTCGGCAGTAAATCAAGACCTTCCTTCTCTTCTTTAAGTTTTTTTATAATCTCTTCCTTCACTTCTTCCTTTAGACCTTTAACCCTCCAGTGTTCCGCATTTTTACCTATTCCATCAAGGTGGGTAGCGATGATAACGGTGAAATTGCTTCTATTATATAGGTAATTCAGAAGCGCTTCCACCAACACCTTCGCCTCTTCCGGGTTGGTACCTTTTGCGGTCTCATCAAGGAGAAGCAGACCCTTCCTTTCTCTATGTGCCAGGACGTGATTTATTTCGGTAACTTCCTTCCCAAAAGTGCTGAGACCTTCCTTCATATCTCCGTGAATATCACCTATATAATGTACAAATTCCATCATGGGAAAGGAAAAACTCTCCGCCGGCACGAATAAACCTGCCTGAGCCATCGCTATAAATAAACCGATAAGCTTTAGAGTCACCGTCTTGCCACCCATATTCGCACCGGTTATCACGACCATCCTTTTATTTATATCAATGCTCTGGGGCTGAAAGCTTAGCCCCATCCCTTCCAGCACATCCTCCAAAAGGGGATGCCTTCCCCCTTTTATGGTTATCTTACCCTCGCCAATATTTGGCCTCACGCACTTCTTTCTAAGCAGGTATTGTGATTTGGCTTGAAGCCAATCCAAATAGGAGAGAATATTTTCGTTTTTAAGAAGTTCTTCGGCATAAAAGCTCACGTATTCGGTTATCTTCTTCAAAACCTCGGTTTCTTCTTCCTGTTCTTTCTTCCTGAGTAACTCGAGCTTTGCTTCCAGTTCTTCTTCGAGGCTGTCCTTTTTTACCTTAAATATGATATATGAGATTCCTTCCTCCCTTACATAGACACCATCTTCTAAATAGAGGGCCTTTATCTTTTCCCTATCGTGAAATTCTACAATTATTTCGCCATCCCTTTTGACCTTAACTCCGTACAGATTCTCAAGATAAGCATACCTTTCCCGCCTAAGCGAAGAAAGCTCCTCCTGTATGTTTTTTATTTCGGTTCTTACCTTTTTCAAAACTTCTGAATAATCATCACTTACATAGAAGCTGTTTTCCTTTCCGCCTATTTCAAGAAAAGCCTTTAATTTTGGAAATTCCCTCAATTTCCCCTTCGTCCGTATCCCAAGTTTCTCTATAAGTTCGGAAACCGAATGGCAAATAGCTATGAACTTTTTTATATTAAATACATCGACTATATCGAGGATATCACCTGATAAGGCTTTATAAACAATGGATTTCACCGAAACCGCATCCGAAAGTAACAGGAAAAGCTCCCTTAATTCTCTCGGATTGTCTATTATAAGTCTGACGAAGGACTCGGTCCTATCCCACTCCTCTTCGAGCTCTTGCTTCTCGAAAGGAGCAAAAAAACCGATATTCCTTTTATAGTTTTCTCCCAGCTTACCCGAGGCCTTGATATCCTCCAAGATCTTATCAAGTCCAAAAATCATCTTTTGGTTCGGATCTAAAAACATATCATCACCCCACATTATAACAGCGTCTCATTACCACGTCTATAACAGGCAGGGGATGAAGGTCAAAAGCTATATCCTTAACAAAGTCTTCTCCGTAATATCTATGTGACGCAGGATTATAAGGATTAACGGTTACCGCCAAAAGGTTTATTCCGTAAAGCGTTTTTATGGAAACACGTCTTTTGATATTCTTTATAGAAGAGGAGCCGAGAAATATGCAAGTCGGGTCTCTGACCACAATGGTAAGACCATCAAAACGAAACCCCGATAAAATATCCCTATAAAGCTGCTCGGTTAAAGCTCCGTTTAATAATAGGATAGCTCCTTCCTTCCTTATATTCTGCGCTATTTCAAAACCGCTGTTTATAGCGGTTTGATAATCCAAAACCTCCACCCCATCATCATACACAACCGCCATTTTATTCTCCCTGCTTAGTTCTTCCAGCAAAGGCCTTTCGGACTTAAGCGGAGGTATCTTGAATAGCTCCACAAGCTCCTTCGTCCTCTTCCTCACCATCAAAGGATTTTGGTGAAGGGCTGCGCCCGTCGAAAGAAATACCGCATCCGAAATTAGCGGCGCAGCCGAAGACCTTCTGTCAAAGGCTCCGTCTATATAAAACCCGTCAACATGAAATTCCAAAACCTTTTGCATAACATTTTTGATATCGTCCATCTTATTAAGACCGGAAAGAAGAATGCCCCCGGCCCTCTTAACCTCGGCCAAAATGACACTACCCATAGGACTTTTTATACCGAGGTCTTCTATTACTTCCACCTTTGCTTCGGTCAAATTGAGCGCCTTGGTAGAAGTCACCACCAGCGTCCCTTCATAAACATATATCTCGGGTTTTTTATGCCCGAACATCAAATCGGCGCTCTCTCCGTCAATACCGATGGAAGCAACGGCTATTTTCTTCTTCATCTTCTCGGATTCCTCAATTAATAGGTTTAATGTTTCGGTTTTACCCACATTTTTTGCCATACCGACTATAGCAACCGTCCTGGCATTTTGCGGAATAAGTTCAAGAAGCATTTTTAGTCCTCTCCTATGCAGATTGCCTCTCCATCGTATAATTTGGCCAATCCTATGTGGTCGTCCAGCTCTTTACAGTAACCGCAGTTTTCGCAATGACTTATCTTATCATCGGGTTCGGTATATACACATATTTTCCCCTCGAAGTTTCTTAAAATTACCTTTTTATCCGACATAGATATGAGGTACTGCGGCATCACCGGAATCTTTCCACCACCGCCCGGTGCATCCACAACAAAAGTAGGAACGGCAAAACCTGAAGTATGACCCCTCAAAAGCTCTATTATCTCAATACCTTTTGCCACCGAAGTCCTGAAATGCTCTATGCCCTTGGACATATCGCATTGATAGATATAATAAGGTCTTACCCTTATCTTAACGAGTTCATGGACCAGTTTCTTCATTATATAGGGACAGTCATTGATTCCCTTCAATAAAACCGACTGGTTGCCGAGCGGTATGCCGGCATCTGCGAGCATCTCGCATGCCTTTTTGGAATACTCTGTAACCTCCTTGGGATGATTGAAATGGGTGTTAATCCATATTGGATGATATTTCTTCAGCATATTAACAAGCTCCGGCGTTATCCTCTGAGGAAGGACGACGGGCGTCCTCGTTCCTATCCTGATTATTTCAACATGCGGAATGCTTCTCAACTCCTTTATTATATATTCAAGAAGTTCATCCGAGACCAATAACCCATCTCCGCCGGAAACCAAAACATCCCTTACCCTCTTATTATTTCTTATATAATCTATAGCCCTGTCTATGGTCTCCTTCGGCATCTGTTTGTCGGTAACCCCGGCAAACCTTCTTCTGGTACAGTGCCTGCAGTACATTGAACACTGGTCCGTAACAAGGAACAAAACTCTATCCGGGTATCTGTGTGTAAGACCCTTTACAGGTGAGTCTACATCCTCATGCAAGGGGTCCTCCATATCAAACTCACCGAAGTGAAGTTCGCGGGATGTAGGAACTGCCTGCTTTCTTATGGGACATCCGGGATTATCCCTGTCCATAAGGGATGCATAATAAGGGGTTATGGCCATCCTCAAAACCTTTAAACATTCCCTTATACCCTCTTCTTCCTCCTCGGTAAGGGATATAACCTTTTTTAGGGTTTCCAAATCGGTTATTCGATTTGCGACCTGCCATCTCCAGTCATTCCATTGTTCTTCGGTTACATCCTTCCATAGCGGAATCTTATTCCAATAATTCATAACAAGACCCCCCGATCATACAAAAAGCCTTGTAAATATTTCCCTTAGTTTCGGGTTTTCCCTTAAGGTATGAAGAGCTATTTCGGCATGCCCTTTGGTATATCCGTTACCTATTATCATAGTAACATCCTTACCTATTCCTTCGGCTCCGAGAGCAGCAGCCGTAAAGCTCGTGGCCATGCTGAAGAAGTATATAAGACCATCATCCTTGGTAGCAAGAATCGACGACATCTCGGTACCCGGTATATTGACGCAGTTTATGGTTATATCTGCCAATTTGCCGTTCGTAACCCTCGAAACCTCTTTCAAGACTTCCACAGGTTTTGTCGCATCAACCACAACTATTTCGTCAGCCAATCCCAACTCCATAACCCTGGTCCTTGTAGATTCGCTGTGAACCAAAGCTATAACCTTACCAGTTATACCTGCCCTCTTCTTGGCTTCATGCAGGCACAACATTCCGGATTTTCCGCCAGCACCAACTATAAGGACGGTGTCTCCGGGTTTTACAAGCTTTGCGGTCTGTGCGGGTGCTCCTGCCACATCTAAGACAGCAAGGGCTAAGGATTCAGGCATATCGTCGGGAAGTTTTGCATATATTCCACTTTCAAAGAGGATTGCATGGCCGTCTATTTCCACCTGGTCTATGTCCTTATATATCTTCTTTATCCGGTATATCTTCAGAGGAGTGAGCGAAAGGGAAACAAGGCTTGCTATCTTATCTCCTTCCTTTATTTCGACCTTATCCTTAAGAGCTGGCCCGATTTTTTCCACGGTCCCTATAAACATGCCGCCAGAACCCGTTACTGGATTATGGTGTTTTCCCCTTTTCTCCACGATATCCAGCATTATCTCCGCAATCTTGGTTTCGTCGCCTTTAGCCTGCTCTTCTATCTGGGTAAAGCTCGCAGCATCAATATTCAATTTTTCAACCCTCACCAATATTTCATTGTCATAAATCTCCATGGTATTGTCAATTTTCCATGCCGGTTGCGGTAAACTACCTTTTGGTTCCAATACCCTGTGAGTTCCGTAAGGACATCCCATTCTCATATGTTATCCCTCCTGTAGCAATTAATCTTTTACTCATATGCTTTGCAAATAACATGCCAATTTTAAATACATAAAAAAAAGAGGTTATTTATAACCTCTTGAAATAACTTTCGCGACAAAAAATAAGCTCTTGCCTATTTATAAGCATCCAGAATACCACTCAAATTCAGATTCTTTATTTTGTACTGCAGGGTCTGTCTCGGTATTGAAAGCAGGCTTGCCGCATGGGAGATATTTCCGTGGCTTTGTTTCAGAGCTTTTATTATAAGGTTTTTTTCCAGTTCCTCTACTGCATCCCTCAAGGGCATCAATTCAGAAAATTCTTTTTTGGTATCTTTAACATCACCGTTTCCACAGAAAAACCTTATATTCTCAGGAATGTTTTCAAGCTTTATTATATCATCCTCGCATATGCTCATAGCACCAAGGAGTACATTTTCCAGCTCCCTTACATTGCCCGGCCAGCTGTACCTCATAAAGGCTTCCCTTACCTCACTGGATACTCCCCTTATGGAAAAACCCAGTTCCCTATTGTATTTTTTAATGAAATGGTCTATAAAAACAGGTATATCATTCTTCCTATCTCTTAAAGGGGGGAGATATAAGTTGACAACACTTAAGCGAAAATATAAGTCTTCCCTTATAAGTTTATTTTTTAAAGCTTCCTGTGGATGAATATTCATAGCCGCAATTACCCTAACATCCACCTTCCTCAGCTTGGTATCGCCTACCCTTCTTATATAACCTTCTTCTAAAACCCTCAAAAGTTTTGACTGCAGCTCCAAATCCATGGAATTAATTTCGTCAAGGAAGAAGGTTCCTCCATCGGCCAATTCAAAAAGTCCAGGTCTATCCTCCGCTCCCGTAAATCCTCCTTTTATGGTCCCAAATAAAATCCCCTCCAGCAAATTTTTAGGTAGCGCAGCACAGTTCTGGGCTATAAAGGGTTTATCCCTTCTCAAACTGGCATTATGAATTGACTGAACAAACAGCTCCTTTCCGGTTCCCGTTTCGCCGTAAATCAAAACGGGAGTATTGGTCATAGCTATCCTCTTCGCAATGTTTTTTACTTTCTGAATTTCCGGACTTTCTCCAATTATATCATCAAAGGTATACTTTATTATACCGTTTGTCTCCTTGTTTCTATTTTTCTTAAAGGAGTAAAGCTCTGCCTGAAGGTCCACCACCTTTTCGGCCAGCTCCTTGACCTTGGTTATATCCTTTGAAACCTCGAGAGCTCCGATAACTCTCCCGTTATATAAAACCGGCATGGTAGAATTTAGAGTGGTTATGTTTTTACCCTTGTAATTTACAAAGGTCTGCTGATAGTTATAAATGGGTTTTCCAGTTTCAACCACCCTCAAAAGGGTGCTGGTCTCCCGTGTAAGGGAAGGAAATACCTCCAAAATATGTTTGCCTATTACCTCGTTTATATCGGTACCCTCAAACTGTGATGCCGCATAATTATAGAAAATGGTTATCCCATCCCTGTTTATGACGTGTATTCCTTCATCTATAGCATTTAAAATGGATTTAAAATATTCGAAAAGCTCGTTCAAATCCTTTAGGCCCATCTGGGATATGTCAAAACCTGCTAACATTTTAACGCCCCCTTGCCAAAAGTTAGGCATTAGGTTTAAAAAAAAGAAATGAAATAGGGAATCTATATTAAACCGAGTATTTTCCTCGCTTCATCGGGAGTTGCTACTTCCCTGTCGAGTTCTCTTGCAATTCTAACAACTCTTTCCACCAATTGCGCATTACTCTCAGCTAATACGCCCTTCTTATAATAGATATTATCTTCGAATCCAACCCTTACATGTCCACCCAAAATAATTGACGCCGTAGCAAGCGGAAGTTCAGTTCTTCCTATGCCCGCCACCGACCAGGTAGAATTAGGGGGCAAAGATTCGACAAGGTGTAAGAGATTTTTTACCGTACCGGGAATTCCTCCTGGGACTCCCATAACAAAATCGTAGTGTAGCGGATTTTTTAGTATTCCTCTTTTCACCAATCTCTGAGCATTTTCTATCATACCCACTTCAAAGACCTCTATCTCCGGTTTGACTCCCATTTTAACCATTTCAACGGCAAAATGTTCAATATATTCCGGAGGATTATAAAAAACATCCTCTCCGAAATTTACCGTTCCCGTTGTAAGTGTCGCCATTTCGGGTCTTAAATAAACCGGCTGAATCCTTTCCTCCTTTGTCATACCCACTGCTCCACCCGTGGATACCTGGATTATTATATTGCATCTTTCCCTTATCAATTCCATGGTTCTTTTAAAGATTTCCTTATCCTGGGTCGGTTTACCATCCTTATCCCTTACATGAAGGTGGACCATGCTGGCACCTGCCAAATAGCATCTGTACGCTTCCTCCGCTATCTCTTCTGGAGTCACCGGAAGGTTCGGATTCTGCTCTTTGGTTACCTCGGCACCTGTTATAGCTACGGTTATTATAAGCTTATCCATTGTTCGACCTCCTCTGCTTGTCTTTCGGAACAACACAGGTACCTGAAGCCCTTACAACCAGGATGGGCTCATCCAAAACCTCTGCTGCCGAAGGGTTAGAGGGGTCCTGAAGAGATCTTATGACCTTATAGGCTTCAAACTCCATTTTTCTTGATGTGTTTCCGACCTTTGTTATCCAGCCCTTCGCCTCTATATAGTCCCCCGCGAAAACCGGAGCCTTGAATTCGACCATATCATAGGCTACAAAAAGTCCTTCATCGCCATCGTGCCTTATCAGAAGCTCTGTAGCAACATCACCGAATAGCTGAAGTATCCTCGCTCCATCCACCAGATTTCCACCGTAATGGGCATCATGGCTACTCATCCTAACCCTAATCATCGCCTCATACATAATACCACCCCTTTTTCACTTTTATCACTCCATTAATTTTGCAATTTTCATACCAAACCTTAAAAGTCAATATCGGAGCGGTATTCGATTTACTAATGACTAAATTTCGGCATTTTTCAATTAGAAAGTATGCTGTTAATGGAACTTATAATATATTTTTTTTCCAAATGTGAAGTATCAAACTCCAGGCTTCTCCTTATAAAATCCATAAACTCATTTACATTGGTATAAGCCAGGGGAAGATTCAGCATTATCTCCCTCATTTTCACCCTTTTATACTTTTTGTTCACATTATCAAGGTGCCACCCCATGTACTCTATAAAATCTTCTATTTCAAAGAGAAGTCCCGCATATTCGTCGTAATATGAGTCCATATTTGAAAAATCGTCTTCAACATCCACAAAAACCATGTCTTCCAACAGTATGCTGTATTTCAAAAGTTTGGAGGCCATCTGCTCCATGTCTTGAGACCTCAGAATTTCTCCGAAAAACTCCATATTCGTAAGCTCATTTACCAGGTCTGAATATTTAACAAAAAACTTATCCCATTTATCATGAAGCTCCTTATTAGACCTGATATAGTCCCTCCTGAGACCCATAAAATTCGCTTTTTTATCGAGAGCTTCGCAGATAACAGCATACCACTTGTTCAACTGCTTATCCCCGGATTCTGGTAAATTTTCAAGGACTATGACAAACCTGTTAAAAATCAATATGGAAAGCTCGTAAAGATACAGAAGGTAGCTCACATGCTTTAGCAATCGGTTGACCTTTTTTTTCTCAATACTAAGCTTATATTTCGACAGGTTCTCGAAATCCTGCTCCTTTATATGATTTATCCTGGAATAGATAAGCGGAAACTTTTCCGAATAACCGATTATATCCTCAAAGAATATGTTTTCCCTTACATGTCTTATAACGTTAAGAAGGGTATCGGTTCTCCCGTTTTTCCAAAAATTATTTATAAGGCTGGTTCGTATATAGTCGGAAAACAGTTTGTTGGTCATTCTTACTGGAAGAACCGAAAGGATCTCCCTTATTCTCGAGGCAGCATAATTCTTATCCTGCATTATATAATCCCTGACACGCCTATAAAATGTCGGTAGATCCACCTCAACCTCTTTGAACTCCAGTTCTCTGAGTTTATAATTATATTCTATAATCTTATATAAGAACTTCAATTCCTTGACGTAGGCCTTTAAAACATATAGATTAGCCCTTAAATCCCTGATTAATAATTCTACCTTTCCCACCATTCCGTCCATAAATCTTTTCTCGGTAACCCTATACCCTTCCATATTGCAAAACAGGTTCTTTATAAAAATTATGGTTTTCGGAAGCTCTTCATCCAGTTCGCATACAGATTCAAATTTTTCATCATCAAGCCTCAAAATCAAAAGCATAAAATAGTCCATAATCTCATACAAGGCCATGGTAGCCATTACATCAATCTGAAGCTTCATAACTTCACCGGTTATATTCCTTAACTCTTCGAGGTCATCCGCTTTCCTTATTTTCTTCTTTAAAGTTTTCAAAATCGAAAATTCTTTCTCCAATGTTTCCATAACCGTCACTCCCGTCTAATTCAATGATAACACAAAGGAGGACGAAATTACAACAAAAAAGAAACCCTTAAAGGTTTCTTAAAAACTTGGAAGATACGAGATACCACAGGGTTCCTAAAATAGCACCTCCAAAGAGACCCGCAAGAACGTTGAAATCAAATAACTCATAGTTAAGACTTTTAAGTCCCATATCTCCTGCATAAGCTCCGACAATGGAAGATAGGATAAGCCCTAAGATTATCTTGGTATTCATCTCTTTATATCCCCTGGGC
>Ga0334722_10003356_pt1 | contig 17298 bp, 14 predicted proteins | sample C3_bottom_MG_FD_207210 | JGI IMG/M metagenome (GOLD analysis project Ga0334722, IMG submission 207210) | Sediment microbial communities from Yellowstone Lake, YNP, Wyoming, USA - C3_bottom | ecosystem: Environmental > Aquatic > Freshwater > Lake > Sediment | place: USA: Wyoming | collected...
TATAGGCCCCCAGCAACGACCCGAGGCCTCCGAGGACAGCTATGACGAACCCTATCAACGTGTAGGGCCCGCCCATGTACGGATTTATGCCCACCGGTATGAAGAGCGTGAGGAACACGCCTCCCGCTGTAGTGGTCGCGATGCCTATGGCGGCGCTCGCCGCGAATACTCTATCCACGTTGATGCCCACGACCACGGCCCCCACGGGGTCTTGGACCACGGCCCTGATGGATCTGCCGAAGTAGGTCCTCCTGAGCGATAGGTCTAGGGACAGCGCTATGGCGAGCGCCAGGACCGCGCCTGCGAGCTTGGAGATATCTATCTGAAGGCCTGCGACCTCCACCGACCCGATATTCCAGCTGTAGCCGACGAAGTCGGGCCCCCATAGGAGTCTGGCGATCTCGGCGATGAGGGCCCCCAGCGCGAACAGCGCAACCAATATGTTGAGCTCGCCCGCCTTGTTCAAAGGCTTGATGACGCCTATATACACGAGATAGCCCAGCAGGGCCCCTATCGCGAAAGCGAGCAAAGCAGTGGCGAACGGCGGCCACGCCCACAGGATGAAGGCGAAATAGGCCGCGTATGCGCCCAACATGACGAAGGAGCCGTGCGCCACGTTGATCACCCTCAATACGCCGAAGATCAGGCTGAGACCCAAAGTGGTGAGCCCGTATATAGAGCCGAGAATAAGGCCGCTCAAAAAATACGGGATTACGTCCATCACCCTACTTGCAGAGCTGCCCGGCAGCCTTTTGGTCCCACGTCAGCGATGGGTAGAACAGCTTGGCCTCCGCGACGGCGCTCGGCCATACGACTACTCTGTTCCCTCCCTGCCACTGGGTCACCACCATGGAGTGGGCCACGTTTATATTCGTCGTGGAGTTCAGCTTGAACTCGCTGAAGAACGTCATGAAATCGGCGCTCCTCAGCGCCGCCAGGACCTTGTCGGAATCCACGGTGCCGGCTTTCTGCACGCCGTACAGAATCGCCAGCACGCCCTCGGCCGCCCAGGCGGCGTGGTAGCCGGGATCCACCTCCTGGCCGCTCATCTGCTTGGCCACCTGTCTGAAGTATGTTATGAACTCCTCCTTCGTCGGGCCGAACCACTCCACGCCCTTCTGCTTCGCCAGATCGGGCGTGTACCCGACGCCGGGCTCCCAATCCGAGGGGCCGACGATGCACTCCGCCTGAGTCTTCAGCGTCTTGTAGAAATCGGGCACCAGCGGCGCCACCGACAGCGCTATGAGCTTGGCGTTTACCTTCTGAGCCGCGAGCTGCTGCACGGCGAGCTGTCCGTCGTCGAAGTGGCTCGCGACTATTATGATGTCGGGGTTGGCCTGTTTAACCTCGAGGATCTGCTGCGTTAAGTCAGTCGGAGAGGACGGATAGACCTCATACACCACGACCTGCAGGCCGAGCTTCTCGGCGTAGGCCTTGGCGCCCTCGGCCACCTGCCTGTTGAACTCGCTATCTCTATACAGGATCGCGACGGTCTTCACCGTGGGGTCGGTCTTCACCACCATGTCGAGAACCGGCACCATGTACTGGCTGGCGGGCGCCGCCACGCCTATAACGTACTTGAAGCCCTGCTGGAATATGCGGTCGGAGGAGGCGCCGACGACCGCCATCAACACGCCGTATTTTTCAGCTATGGGCGAGACGCCCAGCGCGAGGTCCGAGCCGTAGGGGCTCAGCAGGAAGTTCACCTTGTCTTGAGTCACGAGGGCCTCCGTGATGCTCTGGGCGAGGTCCAGCTTGGACTCGCTGTCTCTGTACAGCAACTTCACCTTGACCTTCTTGCCGCCGCAGTCGATACCGCCGTGGTCGTTGACCCAGTTGACCACGGCTAGGGCGCCCCAAAGCGAGTACTGCCCCTCAGAGGCGTATCTGCCGGAGATGGGCATAGCCGTCCCAATGACAATCTCGTCGGGACATTTACCCGCAGAAGTCTGGGTAGGCTGTTGAGTGGACGTGGATGGCGGAGTGGTGGATGTAGTCGGTGGAGTTGTCTGCGGAGGCGGGGTCTGGGACGACGTGGTAGGAGCGCCGGCGGGTGGTTGCATCGCCATCCAAGCAACCACGCCCAATACGATCACAACCACTGCCGCAATGACGCCCCAGAGAGTTTTCGAACCAAGCATGGTCCATGGACAACTTAACTATTTAAACATTATTCATAATTATATATAATTATATATGTATGACAACGAAGCACAGCTAAGAAAACAAATTGGTAAATATCGATTTCGGAATTCATAACTATAGTCCTAGATTTTTATATGATTTTTATTATATTAATATAGCCTTCCAGTTACGTATTTTTCTGTGAGTTCATGTTTTGGTTTTGTGAATATATCTCTTGTCGGTCCCCACTCGACTATTTGCCCCTTGTATAGGAAGGCCACGTAGTCGCTTACCCGCGCCGCCTGCGGGGGGTAGTGGGTGACGAGCACGATCGTCACGTCTCTCTTTAGCCAGAGGAAAAGCGCCTCCAACCTGGCGGTGTTCTCCGGGTCGAGGTTTGCGGTGGGCTCGTCGGCGAGCAGAACCTCAGGCTCGAAGGCGAGGGCCCTCGCGACGCAGAGCCCCTGCTGCTGGCCGCCGGACAGCTTGCCGGCAGGCATGTCGAGTCTGTTCCTAACCTCGTCCCAGAGCTGGGCCTTCTCAAGCGCGGAACGCGGGCAGAGTTTGTCTCCGCATCTGCGGTATGGGTTTCCACTGTCTTTTTTACCTCCCGTAGAGCTTCGCAAGGCGTCTGAGCCTTCTGGCGTGGGCGGGGGGCGGCTGGGCGTGGAGCCTCCATTTCCAGTTGCCGCGGGGGGTGGCTGGCTTGTTTATCCTGGCGTCGCTCCCTAGGCCGAGGACGTCCTGAATGGGGACCACGACGGCGTCGGCCACCGTGGAGAAGAGGAGCCTCGCGAAGCACCAGTTCACCGCGCCTCTGCATCCGCCCATGTAGGCCAGGGCCTCGCGCCTCGCCCGGGGGGTCGCCTCCTCCAGCCACCAGCCCACTATGGTGTTGTTGTCGTGGGTGCCCGTATAGGCGACGAGGTCGCGCTCGTAGTTGTGGGGCTTGTGCTCGTTGGCGGGGTTTCCGTCCCAGGCGAACTGGAGCACCCTCATGCCGGGTATCCCCAGCCGCCTCCTCAGCTCCACCACGTCCGGCGTGATGAGGCCGAGGTCCTCCGCGATGAGCCGCGGCAGGCTGTCCTCCACGGCTCTGAACAGCTCCTCGCCGGGCCCCGGGGCCCACCTGCCATTCACGGCGGTCTCCTCGCCGTAGGGCACCTCCCAGTAGGCGGCGTAGCCGCGGAAGTGGTCTAGGCGTATGTGGTCGAAGGCCTCCAGCAGCCTCCTCAACCTCCGGGCCCACCAGGCGTAGCGCTCCCGCCTCATCGCGCCCCAGTCGTAGACGGGGGTCCTCCAGAGCTGGCCCGTGGGGGAGAAGTAGTCGGGGGGCACGCCCGAGACGTAGAGGGGGGTTCCGTCCGGCGCCAGCTTGAAATATCTGCGCCCCTCCCAGACGTCCGCGCTGTCGTGGCCCGGGTATATGGGGAGGTCCCCTATTATGAAAACGCCGAGGCTGTTCACATGGCGCTTCAAGTCCAGCCACTGGCTCCAGAAGACGTACTGGACGTATTGGTGGAACCGGGCCCTCCGCGCCAGCCCCTCCGGCAGGTCCGCCCCGTCCCTCAGCTCCTTGGGCCACCGGGTCCAGGGAGCGCCGTAGGCCTCCCGGAGGGCCATATATCTGCCGTAGGGCTCCAGCCACCAGCTGTTCCTCGCGGCGAACTCCTCGAAATCCCTCCAGCCGCGCCTCCCCTCGAAGGCCTCCTCCAGGTACCGCCTCTTCATCCGCCACGCCGCCTCGTAGTCCGCCCTATCCGCCTGCCGGCATTGAGGCGGGGTCCGCGCGAGCACGCCGTCGCGCGCAGCCTCGGCGAGGAACTCCGCGAATTTATACGCCTCCGGCCCCATGTCGCCCACGTGGCATCCGCCGGGGAGGCTGAAGACCGGGAGCAGTACGCCGAAGCCCCTCAACACGTCTCAATACTCGGCCCGGTTTATAGCCTTGCGGATCTCAGGCATGCGCGGATAGCCGGCGACGTGATGCCTGCGCCCAACGAGCGCCGAGCTTCTGACGGCTTGAGGCCGGTGGGCTCCTCCGGCCGGCGCGTCGAGAGGTGGCCGAAGGGCTGGCTGAACCACCGGCGGCGTGTGCCGCGCGGAGCCGCACATGGACGATCGGTGCGCACAACCGAAGGCCCCCTCTAGGGTGGCCTGCTCTACGCGGCGGGGGACGCGGCGCTGGGGTTTATAAAACGTTGTGGAGTTTGGGTCTACAAAGTTTTTAAGGCGTTGTGGAGTGTAAGTAAATATATTGAGGACTTTAATCCTTGGTGGGCGTCTAGGGAGGGGGTCGAGGAGATGGAGATCTACCGTCGGTATGCGGAGTCCGAGGTTAGGTGGAGGCCGGATCTCGCCCTATTCCTAGGACTGCTGGACGTGCCTCAGACCGTGGAGGTGTCCGTACTCGCCTAGAGGCCGGCCACGACTCAGCCTGCAGCTGAGTCGGCAAGGACCTGCCCGTCTATCTTGCTAATGTCCGTTTGTCGCCTAACACGCTAGGGGATAAGCCGGCCGGGGTTCAAAAGTCCCTTGGGGTCGAAGGCCGCTTTGAGCCTTCTATACAGCTCGACAGGCTTTTCGAGCCCTAGGTAGCGTTGCTTCGAAATCCCGGTGCCGTGATGGTGGGAAATAGTGGCGCCGAGCCTCTCGGCCTCAGAGTAGATTGTATCCCATATTTTGAGGTAGAGGGACTCGCTGGGCGCGAAGAGTATGGTGAAGTAGAGACAGGCGCCGTGACGGTAGACGTGGGAGATATGCGCCGTGACGGAGTATACCCCCTCCATGCCTTTCAGCGCGTTCTTCACGGTGCGGTGGAGATCCGCGACCTTGTCCCAAGTGGCGGCGAGCTCAGCTGTATCGACCACCAAACCCCGCTGAAGAACTCTGGAGATGTGGTCTCGGTAGTTCTGCCGCTCCTGCAGCAGTTTATCGACCAATTCCGGGCCTCTGAAGCCCTGTCTCAGAATACCAGAGACCTCGCCTTTAGCCGCCTCCAAGAAGGACTTGGTCTGGGTTGCGAAGCGGAAGATCAACGCGGCGCCTTCCAGCCCCGTGTAGTACGCAGTCTCAAGCTCGTCGTACAACCTGACCATCTTGGGGGGCAGGTCCAGCGTCGCCAGCTTCTCAACGGTCTCGACGCCTTCCTCGAATGTGGGGAAAAGCGCCGAGTCCTCCCATACGAACTTAGGCAGATCGTACAGCTTGAGCTCAGCCGCCGTGATGATGCCCAAGGCGCCCTCGGCCCCCACGAAGATCTTGGACAAATCAGGCCCAAGGGAAGACCTAGGAGCCCTTCTGAAGCTAGTCCAGTAGACCTCTCCGGGGGGGACCACGACCTCCAACCTGCCCACCACGTCCTCCACGTTTCCGTAGCCGCTGCTTGAATGGCCGCTACCCATCGTCGAGATGAAGCCGCCCAGGGTCGCTATGTCCATAGACTGCGGGAACTGCCCGAGGGTGAACCCCGCCTGGTTCAAGGCCCGTTCGAGCTCCTGCAACACGACGCCGGACTCCACGACGGCATATCTCTGGCGGCCATTGACTTCGCGTATTTTGTTGAGCTGTTTCAAATCCACCACGATTCCGCCGCGCGGCACGCTGGCCCCCGTCACCGAGCTCCCCCCGCCCACGACGTTTAGAGGGACCCCCCTCTCGTAAGCGAATCTGACGAGCCTCGCCACGTCCTCCACGCCCTCGGGCAACACCGCGGCTACCGCGGAGCCGAGGTAACTCCGATTAATCCAGGCAAGAGGCCACCAGCTCTCCTGCACGTACTGGATGGGAGGAACTACGCGGCCTGGAAAAAGGGCTTTAAGTTCTTCAAGGATTTCATCTTCCCCAGCCACGTCTCATAGTTCCTCTTACAATATAAAGACTCGCCTCTTATCTGCGCAAATCTCCCTAGGGGTCTCCCCAGCTCCGTAAGACCGTCGCCGTATGCGAGAAGCGACAAGACGCCGCGCGCGGTCCCTTCGTAGTCCTCCGGTTGCTCCACGGGGGCGTCCACCACCGAGGCTAAACAGCGGAGGAAGCTACCGAGCCTAGAGCCGCCGCCGTCTACTCTAATGCGCTCCGCTCTATATCTGCCGGCCTCTATGACGTACCTCACGTAGAAGCTCAGCGTCGCTACCACAGAGGAGAGCAACTCCTCGCGCCTAGTGTGGAGCCTCAGCCCCATCAACGCGCCTCTGACCCAAGTGGCAGGGGGGTACTGGAGACCGGCAGGTGCAGGAAGCACGTAGACGTACTCGCCGCCGGGATCTAGGCCGCCTAGCTCCTCATAAGTCGCCAGGCCCAGCGAGACTAGGCCATCTATAAAATGCCCAGCGGCTGGCAGATAGGCCTCCAAGCCGTACCTCGTATCTCTGCCCACCCTATAGAGAACCAGCGGGACTAAGCCCCTTCTTTCTGCATACTGGACTGTGGGCATATCTACGAAGAGCCCGGTGCCCAAGGTTACCTTAACCACGCCGCGATTCGTCGCGCCCTCGGCCACGGCCGCCGCCTGTTGATCGGCTATTATCGCGCGGAGCTCCATCCCCTCGACGTTGCCGAAGTCGCCGTAGTTGTCCACAACCTCCGGCAACGGAAGCTCCACGCCGAACAGCTCCATAACCAGCGGGACGGGCTTGAAGCTCTTCGGGTGTATGAAGCCGCTTAGAGTGGCGTTGGTAGCGTCGCTTACGTACCGCCGCGCCAGTAGATACGCCACGAAACCGTCCAAGGTCCAGAGGAAGCACGTCCCCGCCTTCAGACAGCCGCCAAGGCCGCCGTCTCTATAGGCTCTTAGAAACTTGAAGAGGGGCGAATATTTCCTGAAGAGGATGCCGAGTTTAGGCAGGTGTTGCAACGCCGCAAACCTCCTGCCGTATAGGTCGTCCACCCTGCCGAAGAGCCAGGTGTAGACCGGCGTTAGGGGCCTGCCTCCTCGGTCCCACGCGACCACGGAGGCTCTGTAGGTCGCCACGCCGAACTTACGGACGCCCTGCTCCCTAGCCACGTTGAGGAAGTGTTTTATGGAGGCGGCGATGCGGCCCGGGTCCTGGGTCCCGTCGGGGGAAGTGACGTTGTCCACGGTCTCTCTATACCGCAGAGACAGCTCTTTGTCGTATACAAAGATCTTTATCTTAGTCGTCCCGATGTCAAGAACGCCGTACATACCTCAACGCGCATCCCTCCCTCACTTTAAACACGGCGTATTGGGTAGAGACTTGCGCCTCGGTGCCGCATACCTCCACAACGCCGGGGGCAGGCACCTTGACGACGACCTCCCCCGCCGTCACGCCTGGGAAGACCTCAAGCCCGCTTGCGTATACCCTGAACCCGCCGCCTTCCAGCGCCTTTATGAAAAACTCCACGGCGAACCTCATGAAGTTCACGTCGTCGATAACGACGGCGGAGTTGCCGACTCTATACGCCGCGCCCAGCCAGCTATGCGGCACGGCCTCGGCAATAACCAGCGTATCGACGTCGAGAACGCCCCTATCTGTGACAACCTGCGCCAGGCGCTCGGAGCCCCGTAGCTCTCTGACGGTAGCTCGCTCCCTGCACCAAAAGGAGGGGCCGAACACCTTCACGTCGACGCCGCCGTCCGAGAGCCGTCTCGCAAGGCCCTCAGCCCATTTATTACAGCCGTAGACGGCCACCCGCCTCCCAATACGCCACCCCAGCTCCGTCATCCTCATCGCGGTCCACAGGGCGAAGACCCCCGCGGGCCTTGTGCCGAAAATCCCAAGCTCCGCCGGCGTCTTCTCCCGGAAGCCCGTGGCCTCTATTACGACGTCGCCGCAGAACCTGCCCTGGTCCGTAGCCACGCACTTCCCGTCGATAGCGGTGGCGGTGACGCCGAAGCGGACCCAAGGCCAGTCCCCAGCCGCGTAGTCCACATGCAATGTCCACACGCCGCCGGGCCTCTCGAGACGTTCCAACACCACCACCTCGTGGCCTGCGTCGTGGAGCTTCTCCGCGGCGTAGAGACCTCCAAGCCCCGCGCCTATAATTACAACACGAGCCATGACCCCCCGCCGAACTTCGTGACCTCCCTAGGCTCAACGCCCAGCTCCTCAGACACTATCTTGAGGACCTCCGCCACGCATCTACTGCCCTGGCACGGCCCCATCCCCATCCCAAACCTGGCCATAACCCCGTCGAGAGTCCGAGACCCCCTCCTCACAGCCTCCCTAATTTCGCACTCCGTAACCCCCCTGCAGAGACACACCACTCTTCCACACTTGGTATACGGCTTCGGCGGCGGAAGCTCCTTGGGCTCCCTCCTAGGCAGGCCGAGACCCTCCAACGCCTTGACTACGTCCTCGGCGAGAGCCGGAGCCCCGGTAAAAGCCGGAGACTCTGTGCCCAAGACATGCACCGTCCTGCCCGTCGTCTTGACCATCACGTCGCCGGTAGGCGACAGAGGCCTGTTGCCTGCAAAGACCTTCACGGGGGTGAGGCCCTCGAAGTCCCTGAGATATTTCCCGAACTTCTTCACCAGAAGCTCGAAATCCTCTACGCTCGTCGAGAAGTCCTCCTTATCCCTCGCATCGGTTAAGTTGGGGCCGATGAGGATAGTGCCGTAGGCGGTCGGTATGATGGCGCCGCCCTTGGTCCGCGGATGGGGCCGAAGCGTGAGAGGCGCCAGGATTGCCTCGACCTCCCTGCCGTGGAAAACAGCCATGACCCCCTTCCCAGGAGCGATATCAACGTCGATCCCCAGCCCTCTGGCTATCTCATCAGCGTACAGCCCCCCTGCGTTAACCGCATATCTAGCCGACAGCTCCCCGCAGGAGGTGCGCACCGCAACGCCGTCGGCCCTCTCCTCTATATGTTCCACGCGGCATCCGAGGTAGAACCGCACGCCCGCCTCCCTCAACGCGTCGTAGAGGCGGTAGATAAGGCCAAAGGAATCCACTACTTTGTAGCCGCGCACCAACACGGCGGCTGCGAACCTGAAATCCCGCCTGTATCTCCGGCACCCCAGACACGGACGGGCGTCGACCCCGTGGAGCCGTAGATAGAGAAACGCGGCAAGCACCACGGGCAATTTCCACCAGCTGTCGACGGCGAGCAACGCCGGCACTTCTCTACACGCGACGCCGAGCCATCTGCAGATCTCCACATATTTAGGGTTGCCGCGCCTAGCGAGGCGGCTTTTGTAGGAGCTGAACGGCAGCTGGATGACGTGGAGCACCCCTGCATGACGTCTGGACACGCCCCACCCGGGCTCGGGATGCCTATCCACGACCGCCACGGAGAACCCCCGCCTGGCCAGCTCGAAGGACGTGAAGAGGCCCTCCACGCCGCTCCCAATAACTACGACGTCGAAAACCACAACATAAAAATACCTGTCATATATTTATACATGCCCAAGTTCCCGAGCAAAGAATGGGCCGAGGCCTTCTGTCAAGCCCTCAACGCCTCCCCCGAATACAGAACCGCCGCCTCTAGGTGGGAAGGCGACATAATCTTCCTGGCGGTGAACGTACCGCCCGAGGCGGGAGAAGGCGGCACGGTCGCCATGAAGCTCCTCCTGAAGCACGGCCAGTGCCACGGCGCGGAGGCGTACGTCGGAGACGCCGCAGCCCGGGCGGACGCCCCCTACATCCTCCAGGCCGACTACAGGACCTGGCTGGACGTCATCGCCGGGAAAGTCCAGCCCATACCGGCCATGGTCCTCGGAAAGATAAAGGTGAAGAAAGGCAGCTTCGCGACCCTGGCCCAGTACGCCCCCGCGGCGCTGGCCATGATAGAGGCGGCGCGGAAGGTGGGCACGCAATGAAGATCCCGATACGGATGAAGGCCGCCCTCTACAGGGCGCCCGGACAGCCGCTGGAGCTCGCCGAGGTCCCCGTCCCGACCCCCGGCGAGGGGGAGGTCTTGGTGAAGGTCGCCGCGACGGGCATCTGCCACTCGGACCTCCACATATTGGACGGGGAGATGATACCCCCGCCTGAGGGCTTCATACTGGGCCACGAGGTGTCCGGCTGGGTCGCCGAGCTCGGCCCCCGTTGCGAGAACCCCCACGGCCTCTCCCCGGGGGACCCCGTCGTCGTGTCTTGGATAATACCGTGCGGTAAGTGCTACTGGTGCGCCCGAGGCCAGGAGAACTACTGCCCGTACGCCGCGGCGAGGATGCCGGGCCTCATAGGCCTGAACGGGGGACACGCCGAGTACATGGCGGTTCCCGAGACCGCGGTGTTCCCCATACCCAAGGGGGTCGACGTGCACACAGCCGCGGTCATATCGTGCGCCTACGGCACCGCCTACAGGGCGTTGAGGGAGGCCGGGACCGGGCCAGGCACCTCGCTCGTGGTCGTCGGCGTCGGGGGCGTGGGCCTCGCCGCGGTCGAGCTCGCCGGCGCCCTAGGCGCGCGCCCCATAGTGGCGGTGGACGTGAGGGAATCCGCCCTCAAGAAGGCGGAGGAGCTGGGCGCGACGCATACTGTCGACGCATCCGGCGGCGACCCCCTGTCGACTGTGAGGGAGATCCTGCCGCAGGGCGCCGACGTGGTCTACGAGACCAAGCCCAACCCCGACCTCAAGCTGGCCCTCGAGACGGTCAGGAGAGGTGGGACGATAGTGGTGACGGGGCTCGGCACATCCACCCTGGAGATCCCGGCGAGCCACCTGGTCATGAACGGCATAAGGGTAGTGGGCAGTCTAGGCTACAAGCCCAGGACGGACATACCCGAGCTCCTGTCCCTCGCCGCCGCCGGGAAGATAGACCCGCGGCGCCTGGTCTCCCACCGCTACAGGCCTGAAGAGATAAACCAGGCCTACCAAAACCTCAGACAAGGGAAGCACCACAGGGCCGTGGTGATCTGGGGCCCGCAGCCGCCCGGCAACCCCTAAGGAGACGGCACAGCTTGGCGCCCACAAGCCGCTCCAAAGCTCGGCGCATGCCCACCGCCGCCTACCGACGTCAGCCCCGGCCATAGCCGCGCCGCCGCCTCTATGCGGGACTGCCGTCCGGCGCCTCCGCGGCGTTCCCTGCTCCGCCCAGATTCCGGAACGCGGATCACATTTATTGACTTCTAATTATTATACTTGTGAATCAACAATTTTTCGACAGGGAGAGGGAGCTGGCGTGGCTGGAGGAGCTCTACCGCAGAGACGGAGCCCAGCTGGTGGTTCTCTACGGCAGGAGGCGGATAGGCAAGACGGAGCTGCTGAGGCGTTTCGCCTCGGGGAAGAAGGCGGTGTACCTCTACTGCGAGAGGACCTCGGCGAGAGACAACCTGGCCAGGTTTAGGGATCTGCTGGCAGACGCTCTGGGGGTCGAGTTCCTGAGGGGCGCCTCGTTCCCCGACTGGGAGCCTCTCTTCAAGGCGGTGCAACACATCCTGGAGAGGGAGAGGGTCGTCATCGTGTTCGACGAGTTTCCCTACCTAGTCGACGTCGACCCCTCCCTCCCCTCCAAGTTCCAGCGCCTCTGGGACGAGGTGCTCAGCCGCACCAAGGCCTTCCTCGTGCTGTGCGGATCCAGCGTCTCGGTGATGGAGAACGAGGTGCTCGGCTACAGGTCGCCGCTGTACGGCAGGCGGACGGGAAGCTGGAAGCTGGGGGAGCTCCCCCTATCGGCCCTGAAGTTCTTCTACCCGAGGCCCTTCGAGGAGCGGCTCTATGTGTACGGAGTCGCCGGAGGCGTGCCGATGTACCTCAAGAGGTTCGACCCCTCGGAGCCCTTCTGGAGCAACGTGGAGAGGGAGTTCTTCACTAAAGGCGGCTTCCTCTACGAGGAGGCCGAGTTCCTCCTCAGGCAGGAGCTACGGGAGCCGCGGAACTACTTCCTCATCCTGAGGGCCATAGCGGACGGCCGGAGGAAGCTCGGCGAGATCGCCAACGAGACGGGGCTCGACAAGGCGGCGACATCCCGCTACCTCCACACGCTGGAGCTCCTAGGCCTCGTGGGGCACGAGATACCGGTGCTGGAGCCGCCGAAGGCCCGGAAGAGGCTGTACCACATCTCGGACAACTACCTCGCCTTCTGGTTCGGCTACGTGCAGCCGCGGAGGGCCTTGGTGGAGCAAGGCATGGGCGGCGCCGCCGTGGAGGAAGTAAAGGCTCTATTCCCCCAGTACATGTCGCGGGTCTACGAGCAGGCGGCGAGGCGCGTGGTCCAAGCCCTCCACCCGGGCTACAGGGTGGGGAGGCAGTGGGGCAAGGCGGGCGGGAAGGCCTACGAGATAGACATCATGGCGGTGGGGCCCCGGGGCGACGCAATATACGGCGAGGTCAAGTGGTCCGAGGCCGTGGACTGCGCCGGAGAGAAGGAAAGGCTTAGGGAAAAGGCGCTGCCCGGCTTGAAGCCGGCCGCCCTCTACATATTCGCCAAGTCGTACAGGCGCAGGGAGCCGGGATGCCTAGACCTCGCCGACGTGGAGCGCATAGTGGAGGCAAACGGTCTGTAGGCCGCCGAGTGGAGGCCGCAACGACGCGCCGAAATGTCGCGAAGGGGCGGCCGAGCCGCCCAGAGGCGGCCCATCGCCTGTCGATCTGAAGAAGAACCTCCCGCGCCTTCGGCCTGCGGCTATGGATGCCGTCGGCAAGCTCGGCGGCTTTCACTGCGTGAAAACCTCCGGAGCCTCTATTCACGGCGGGGGAAAGCCGTCCGCCGGGCCTTCACGACGGCGCGGGAAAGCATTCCTTTTTAACGAGGAGGATCGGGGGGCTATGGACGGCAGGAAAATACTCATATGGGCCGCCGCCCTGGCGTTGCTGGCGGTCGCCATCCACGCGGCCCCGGCCAACGCCACGGCGGTGAACGCAACCCAGACCAACGCGACGCAGATAGGCGCGAACGCGACGCAGGCGGCCAACGCAACCGGGCCGGCGGCCAACGTGACGCGGTTGCCCAACGCCACGGAGGTCTACGTCGTCACGCCGTCGGGCACGATACATCTGGTCTACGTGTCCAACGGGACCCATCTGGTGATAAACTACAATAGAAATGTAACAACCGTAAACCTCAAGACGGCGATATACAACGGCACTACGGCCTACTACATACACGCGGTGGGCCACGCGCTGGGCGCCTTCAACAGCACCTACGTGTCCCAGGTCCTGTCGCAGATAGCCGCGGCGCTCAAGGGAGGGAACACCACGCAAGCGCTCTCCTTGCTGAAGCAGTTGGCCGGCTACGTGGCGTCCAGCAACGCCACCAAGAAGGCCAAGCTCAACATAATGCTCACCGCCAAGTCGCTCAACGCCACGAAGCCCAACGCCACCTACCTGATCGCCAAGTTGGAGTACGAGGTCGAGAGGAGGCTGGGCAGAGTCAACGGCACCAGCAGCGAGCTGGAGGTGAAAGCCGCGGCGTCAAACCTGTCGCAGATATCGGACTTCCTCAACGCGGCCGCCTCCCAAGTAGCCCAGTACAGCCCCGCCGACGCGGCCCAGCTCAGACACGCCGCCGCGCTCCTGGCCAACCTAACCGCCCAGATCAAGGAAGCCAAGATAACGCTGGTCAACGGCACACACATAGAGATACACAAGACGGCACACGGCTACAATGTCGAGGTGAAGGTCGGCAACGAGCACCACGAGCCCGAACACCATGAAGAGCACGGCAACAAGGCCGAACACCACGAGGACCACTCCGGGGCCAAGGCCGCACAGGGAGGCGGACACCACGATGATCACGACAAGGGCGGCGCGGCTAGCCAGTCCGGCGGCCAGAGCCAGCCCAGCGGCAAGCAGAAGAGCTCCGGCAACGAGACCGGCTAACAACCCCCCTCTTTTTTCTACTTCCCCCTCCTCCCCGCTAGGCGTCCTTGGCGTCGATCTTCACGGCGCCTCCGGCGGCCTCAGCCGATATCTCCAGGACCCCTCTGCCTCCGGGGCGCGGCTTCGGTGTCTTGACGATTCCGCCGGCCGCCGAGGCCCGCGCCGACAGGCCCACGTCGGGCGGAAGCTCCAGCGATAGGTTGACCGCGCCGCCCGTCGCCGAGACGTCGAGCCGCGACGTCCCCTCGAAGGGGGAGTAGCGGAGCCTCCCGGCGAAGGCCCCGCCAGTCGCCTCTATGGATACCGCCCCGCGGCCCAGCGAGAGGTCGGCGTCCACGACGCCCCCCGAGACCTCGGCCCTCAGCTCCGACAGCCCGAGGGAAAGCGCCACGTATCCCCCCGCGACGTCCAGAGCCAGGGACTCCACGCCCTCGAGGAATATCTCCACGTCGCAGCCGCTCGCGGAGACCGCGCCCGGCGAGATCTCGAAGTCGTCGGCATCCCTGCATCTGGCGACCGCGCGGTTGGGCCCCCTAGATATCCTCACCCTCCCCCCGTCGACCTCCACCTCCACGCGGCCGCTGTGGGCGAAGGACCCGCTGTAGACCTCCGACAGCCCCTCCCTCCGCCTAAAGGCCTTGAGGGGGCCCAGGTAGCCCAGCAGCTGAACGGCGAACTTGAGGGTGGAGACGAGGATCCCCCTGTCCGTCACCATAACGACGTCCCTCGCCTTGGCCTCCACGTAGGGCCTGAGGTGCCTAGGCGCCTTGACCACGGCCACGTCCCTGACCTCCTCCAGAACCCCCAGGAGCTCGGGCGTCACGTCCCCCTCCACCTCCAGAATCGCCGTGTCGAACACCCTGATCTTCCTCCCCTCCCTCCTCGCCATCTCCAGAAGGGCCCTATCTATCTTCAGGACCGCCCTATCCGAGAAGACCAGCTCCCCCGCCCCGGCCCCCGGCCGAGGCTGCCCCGCCCCCTCCAGCGCAGACATCACCGAAAGGGCCCTCCTGCCCAGCTCCGTCAGCGCGTAGAACCCCCTATCGCTCTTCTCCACAAGCCCCGCGAGCTTCTTCAGGTGGAACGCCAAGGTGGGGCTGTCCACGCCCAGCTCCTCCATCAGCTCGCTGTACATCCTCGGCCGGTCGCCCAGCAACTTAAGCGCCCTGCGCCTCAAGGGATGCGCCAAGGCTTCGAAGATCTTGTCATCCATAGGAGGAAGAAGACGCATGGATTTAAGCAGACTTGTCAAGCCTCAACGACAGCCGCGGGGCGGCCCGCCGGCCCCCATGTAAATCCGGCTCAACACGGCGGAACCCCGACGCGCCCCGGAGTCGGCCTCAACGCGCGCGGAGGTGAGAGGGGCTCGGATCACGGCGATGTTTATAAGCAACTGACGCTGTGGGTCCGTGTTCAGCGACTTCGAGCTCCTGCGGGCCTACGTCGAGTCGAGGAACGTCGCGCAGGCCGACGTGGCCCTCGTCAGGAGGGCCGCCGAGGCGATTCTGCAGGGCAGGGAGCTCGACGGGAACGAGCGGAGGGCGGCCGATCTGCTGCGGCACCTCGGCCTTGCGGCCGCCTCCATGCCGCGGAGGGGGACCCGCGTCGAGTACAGGCCGACCCCCCAGCTGGCCCGGGCGGCCCAGGGGGACTTGACCCTGCTTGCGGTGAGGCTCGCCAGGTGGACCCCCATGAGGATCCTGCTGCGCTATCTGGCGCTGAAGGGCGGCGAGGCGGACCTGGAGGAGGCGGCCGGGGAGCTCGGCGGCTTGATGGAGGACGTCACCGGGCGGTACCTCCCGGCGCTGAGGCTCGCGTATCCCGGCCTGAGGGGGCCCGTGAAGAAGCCCTTCAACATGCACGTCCTGGAGGCGCTGCTCCTCCGCCTGGGGTCGGAGGTCGGGCTCCTGAGGTACGAGCGGGGGGCCGCCTCCCTGGCGGAGCTTGCCGACGAGCTCGCCGAGGAGGGGCAGGCCGAGGTGGTGAGGACCGGGCCCAGGAGCCCCGTCATACTTGCCGCCGTGGCGAGCGCCGCGGCCTCCGGCGGAAGCGTCTATATGGTCTCCCCCTGGATAGATAGGGAGGTCGCCTCCGCGCTGGCCCCCCTCCTCAAGGGGAGGGCCGTGGTGGTGTCCAGGCCGCCTAGGGAGGGCGGGCACGGAGAGGCGCTGGGGCTCCTGTCCCAACGCGGCGAGGTCCTCTGCTACGCCAGGCTCCACACGAAGGCCGTCGCCGGCGCGTCGGCCGTGCTGAGCAGCGCCAATCTGGTCAAGGCCAGCCTCCTGAGGAACATAGAGACGGGCGTATACTACCGCGAAACCCCCACGGCCCTGAGGCTCCACCTAGAGGAGGTAGCCGCCTCAGCCAGGCCCTGCCCAACCTGAGGGCGGTTGAGGATCGGGGAGGGGAGGCGGAGACCCATCCACACGGCCACCTCGGCAGTTAAGGCCCGCGCGCACACGCCTTCGCCACAGCGCCGGCGAAACCCGCCGCCTAACCGCACCGCCCAAGTTCCGATGCCACATACGCCGCGACGCAAGTCCCCACCAACGCCACGGATACGCTCCACGTATCACAGGCTACGCGTTTCAACCTTTCTTTTGAGATTCGCTTCGGCCTAGCCAAGACATCGCCCAGCGTGAACGAGCCGGTTTCAACCTTTCTTTTGAGGTTCGGTAGACTGAGAAGTATTGCTATCGGGACAGCAGAACTAGAGTTGTTTCAATCCTTCTCTTGAGATTCGTACATGCCGAGACCGCAGGGCTGTACGGGCGCATATGCTGTGTTTCAGTCCTTCTCTTGAGATTCACTTGACAAACATAATATCAGGTACGATTGGGAAAATACATGGGAGTTTCAATCCTTCTCTTGAGATTCGGTTCAACGAGGTCATGGATTGGATGAGGAATAGGAACGTGGACGTCTACGTTTCAATCCTTCTCTTGAGATTCACTACATTGGAGCAAGTGCGAGGCTGTACTTCTACATGCCCGAGTTTCAATCCTTCTCTTGAGATTCGAAGTACTACAACGGCCCCCTAGAATGCCTAAAGGTAGAGAAATTCAGTTTCAATCCTTCTCTTGAGATTCTGGCTTAAAGAGAAGCTCAATGGCATGCTTGGGCCGATAAGGTTTCAATCCTTCTCTTGAGATTCGTAACACTGACAGTGAAAGTCATATTGACGTCGCTAACTCGATAATGTTTCAATCCTTCTCTTGAGATTCACGTGCAACACATAGCGATACAGGATTCATACCTCACTGTTTCAATCCTTCTCTTGAGATTCGCGGAAGCGACTCTCCGTCTTCCGCACCCCCATGACTATTGTTTCAATCCTTCTCTTGAGATTCCGGGTTTTTTGTGTTTTGTTTCTGGTGGTTTTTAAATGTTTCTCTGGCGGTCTGCGGCTGGGCCGCGGCGTGTTCTCCATATTTCGCGAGGGCGACG
>Ga0334722_10003357_pt1 | contig 17294 bp, 13 predicted proteins | sample C3_bottom_MG_FD_207210 | JGI IMG/M metagenome (GOLD analysis project Ga0334722, IMG submission 207210) | Sediment microbial communities from Yellowstone Lake, YNP, Wyoming, USA - C3_bottom | ecosystem: Environmental > Aquatic > Freshwater > Lake > Sediment | place: USA: Wyoming | collected...
TTCACAACCGCACTGATTATAACAACTTGCCGCCAAATTTCACAGCCGAAACAGCATTTCAGAAGCGTCTTTACAATTGCTGCATACACAGTTTGTAATGTCCACTACGCGCTACGAAAAATCAACAAGTTAGAGGGTGTTGTCGAACCGCATAGTGTGCATATACAGTATACGTATACTACGCGCACCCCCTAGATTTTCGTTGCATTCCGTGTTAGCCTCCCCACGATGCCGAATCCACCTTATTTCCGGCACGTCTCGCGTCAGCCGGTCCAGCGCCCAGAAGACGACCACGTCGAAGCGCCGCTGCGTCGCGGCGCGCAGCATCGCCTACAGCTCGGCGCGGGCCGCGCGGTGCCGCCCGACTCGCACTCGCGGTACTCGCGTACCACCACCCAGCTCTGCGCCGCACGCATTATCCGAACGCCTCCTGCCGAAAGGCGACCCAACCAGGAACCTCACACCGCGCTCGGCGGTCGATTGCGCGAGTCACCGGTATGGCTTGTCCGTCGCAAGCCCGCTGGTAGAACTGCCGGTCTGCACCCTTGGCGCCGCGATCGGCGCCAAATGGACTCCGCCGCCCTCCCAGTTCACCGCAATAGAGGGCGATCCTCTCACTGTCTGCGCACACACAAGACCTGGACTTTGAGGTTACCGCCGGCCATGACGCCTTCCTCCGGCGCTGCCACACGGCTCGATCTTGCCCAGAGTCCGCATCGGGTTTTGCTCTTCTGCCGCCACTGCGGCTTCGGGTATCGCCTCCCTGCTCATAAGCTCCGAGGTGCTGGCGGCTGCCGGGTGCACAAGCTGCGGATCGAGGTAATAGTAGTTTCCCAATATCCCACACGCGATTAACAATTCCGGCTCTGCGCCAGAATTCGTGGGGAGCCGCATTCTAGGCCGCTTTCCTGAGAACCACGAATTCGGTGTTGGTGACCGCCATGCGCTGGGCCTTCAGGAGCAGATAGCGAAGGTTCTGGTAGCCGCGACCGCGTCGTAAGAGGCTCTTGATGTTGCCGTTTACGGCCTCCACCACCCCCAGCGGCACCTTCGTCCGGCAGTAGTTCAGGATGCCATCCAAATGATCGAGCAGCATCAGGGCCAGCTTCCGCAGCGGCTCCAGCCGCTGCCAGCGAAGCTGATCGATCCAGTTCTGCAGGTAGCGCAGCATGGCCCCTTCGTAGTGGTAGCTCCATAGTCGGTCGAGGGTTTCCTTCAACAGGTGGGCTTTCATCACCCGCCGGTTGAGGGCGAACAGCTTATTCAACTGCCGCTTCTTGCCAGTGTCCAGATGCACCCACCGGCTGAGCAGCAGCCAGCTTTTCCCCTTCACCAGCCCTCTCATCCGCCCGCCTTTGCGGAAGAACTCCGCCCGCCGCACCTCGTCCACCGCGTCGTTGGCGTGCTGCATGATGTGGAACTTGTCGTAGACGATCCGGCAGTTGGGTGCCCGCTGCGCGAGGCTCAGCCGGTACGGCTCCCACATGTCCACGCAGGCGGCTTCGATCCCCCGCCGTTGTCGGGCGCTCAGCTCGGTCCGGAAAAACTCGTCCAGCGTCTCCTTCTTCCGCTCCCGTCCGAACCATAGCGGCTCACCCGTCTCCAGATTGCACACCACCGTCAGGAACCTCTGCTGCTTGCCCAAATGAATCTCGTCCACGCCCATCTGACGCAACGCCGGCTGGCGGCGCCCCGCATCCCAGCGCTCCAGATACCGCAAATCAATCCTCCGCACCGTGCTCGCCGACAGGAAAAACTGCCGGGCCACCTGCCGCGCCGCGGCACTCTCGCAGGCCAGCCCCACAGCGTCCTCCAACCGATTGGAAAACGGCGCCTTCGTCGGCAACTGCAGCACCTTCTCCCGCTTGACCCCACATTGCGGGCACTTCACCCGGTAGATCTCAATGAACACGGTCGTCTGGAACTCCCCCCACGGCAGGTCGCGCACCGCCCGCTCCCTGACCTCGGCGACCTCGGTGAACTTCCGCCCACAGCCGGAACACTCGATCTTCCGGTTGCCGCGCTTGCGCCGAATCCACAGCTTCAGCGTCTTGGCCTTTTCATCAATCTCAAGCCGGTAGACCCGGTACCCGGGCCAACTCAGAATCCTGGTGAACTCGCTGTCGGTACGCAACTTCAGAGTCTAGCCGAAACCTCCCTGACCCCGGAAAACCCGCAAACTCGCCCCACCCCACGAATTCTGGCGCAGAGCCGAAAATCGCGGCGTGACGTCAACAATCAAACCTCCATGCGCTTTTGCGCGGTATTGAATTTCACGCGCCGGCCCGTGCGAAGCGATTCCACGGCCATCGCCAGCACTACGGTGGTGTACTGGCCCATCTCCACGGTGGCGTTAGGATCATGGCGCGACCGCACGCAGTCCAGGAAGTTGCGAATGTGCGAGCGGGTAGCGGATTCGAAGCTGCCGGGTTTTCGTTTCTCTACACTCGGTTTCATGTCGATGGCGCTCGACTGGGGGAACAGGGCGTAAGACTCGCGGCCCAGGTCGAAGCGCGCTTTGGACCCGTGGAACTGCATCATTTGATCGTTGAACGCGTTGTACCTCATGGCTTTGTAGCCGATGGTGAACACAGCTAGGTAATTCTCGGGGTACTCGATGGTCATGGAAGCCGTCTCGGGTACTTCGGCGCCTTCCAGGTTCGGCCTTCCTCCAGCGCAGGTGACCGCAGTGGGGAAGGTGGAGTTCATCATCCAGTGGATGGCGTCGATGAGGTGGGCCCCCTGCGCGGTCAGGTGGCCGCCGGAGTAATCCCAGAAGTACTCCCAGCCGTGGAAGCGGGCCGCGTCCAGCGGCCGTTTAGGAGCCGGGCCCAGCCACTGTCGCCAGTCGAGCTTGCCTTCCACGCCGCCACTTCGCAGCCCTTTCCAATTGTTCAGCCACCAGCTCGTGACGAGACGCACCTCGCCGAGCGCGCCCGAGGACATGATGCGCTTGGCCTCCTGGTACAGGTCGAAGCTGCGCCGTTGCGTACCGACCTGCAACACCCGTTTGGTCGCCCGCACGGCTTCGACCAAGCGGAAGCCGTCCTCGATCGTATGCGACATCGGCTTCTCCACATAAACATCCTTGCCGGCGTTGACGGCATCGATAGCGATGGGCGCGTGGGTGTGATCCGGGGTGGCGATCACCACGACATCGATGGATTTGTCCTCAAGCAACCGTTTGTGGTTGTCGTAGCCCTTGGCACCGGTGGACGCCTCCTCGAGGCCTTGCCGCAGGTGAGGCTCGTAGACGTCGCAGACCGCGGCGACCTCGGCGCCTACTTCCTTAAACTGGGCAATGAGGTACGTGCCGCGGTTGCCCGCGCCGATGATCGCGGCGCGAATCCTGTCGTGGGCGCCGCGCAGCCGCGCGCCCGCCACGGCCGAACCGATCAGAAAAGTTCTACGTTCCATGAGCGGTCTCCATTTTACACCAGCACCTTCCCAACGTCGGCGATGTATAACGGCACACCGCCACCGTGACTGTAATCCGTCCGTAGCTGAAATCGGAGTACAGCTCATCGCTCGATGGAATGGGGAGGCGGCGGGGTTTGGTGGTTTCACCGGTTGGGTGCAAAATTGCTTGCCCATTTTCGATGGCTCTCTCCAAGAAACCGAAGTGCTCGCCGGCCGCTGGCGAACTGCCGTTTGAATACGATTTTGACCATCCGGCCGAAGAGGTGCTCACCGCCTATGCCGGGGTTCCGCTGTTGGTGCGGGCGGCGCGGTCGTTGGGCTTGGCGGAAAGCGTGCAGCGCCATCTGCGTGTGAAACAACGCCAGCGCGGCTGGGACGAGGCTACCTACGTGGAGAGCTTTCTGGTGTTGAACGCGCTGGGCGGGGAATGTTTGGAGGACTTCGAGCGTTTGCGGGAGGATGCCGGCTTGGCGGAGATGCTGGGGCACGGGTTGCCGAGTCCGGAGGCGGCGCGGAAGTTCCTGTACGCGTTTCACGACGAGGAGCGCATCGCGCAGGCGCAAGCGGAATTACCGGTGGGTCAAGTGAGTTATATCCCCAGCGAGAGCGAGCCGCTGCGTGCTTTGGCGCAGGTCCATCAGGAGTTGGTGCAGGAGATCGGGCGGCGTTGCGGCGAGCAGAAGATCGCCACCGTGGACCTGGACGCGACGCTGATCGAAAGTTTCAAACGGGAGGCGAAGCCGACCTATGAGGGGGGTAAAGGTTATCAGCCCCTGCTGGCCGGGGCGCCCGCTGGGCCGGGCGGAGATGGATTTGGCGTTGGCCGATGAGTTCCGGGACGGCAACGTGCCGGCGCAGGCGGAGCCGCTGCCCACGGTCCAGCGGGCCTTCGCGGCGCTGCCTGCCAGCGTGCAGGAGTTTTACTTTCGGGGGGACGCGGGGTGCTGGGACCGAAAGCTGGTGAACTGGCTGCGGGACGAGCGGCGGGAGGGCGGACCGCAGGGCTTGATTACCTTCGCTATCAGTGTGCGGATGACGCCGAATCTGAAGAAGCACATTCTGCGCTTGCCGGGGAATTTGTGGAAGCTGTACCGGGAAGATTGCGAGGCGGTGAGCGAGTGTGCGGACTTGCTGAACTACTGGCCGAAGGAAGAGGACCGTCCGGAGGGCGCCGGGCCGTTGCGGTACGTGGCGATTCGAGTGCGGAAGCGGCAAGGGGAATTGTTTGCCGACGGCAGCGAGTTCCGCTACTTCGTGGTGGCGACGAACCAGTGGGAGTGGAGCGCGAAGAAGCTGCTGGAATGGCGCCGGGAGAAGGCGGGGTCGGTCGAGGCGCTGCACGACGTAATGAAGAACGAGCTGGCCGCGGGGGTGATGCCGTGCGGGCGGTTTGGGGCCAACGCGGCGTGGCTGCGGCTGGCGTTGCTGACGCACAACGTGCTCACCGGGTTGAAGCGGATTGCGTTGAAGCCGGAGTGGCTGCGGGCGCGGCCCAAGCGGCTGCGGTTCCACTTCTTCTTGTCGCCGGGCAAGCTGATCCATCACGCGCGGCGGCTGGTGGCGCGCGTGGGGCGCAAACTCAGCGAGCTGACCGAATGGTCGGAGGCGTGGGCGCTGTTGTCGGCGACGGGCTAGGGCGGGAGCTTACGGACGGATGATCAGAGCGCTGTGAAACCTCTGTCCCGGAGGTGTGCGCGACGATCCATTCCGGCGGGCGCCGCGGTCCGTCAGCGCCCCCGATCCCCTCCCAGACAGCACCTCCGGGATGGACTCACGGGTCCCGAGCGGCCTTTGCCCCTTCCCCAACCACGAAAGTCCGGCCTGCCTCACGCGCTACGGACGGATTACGGGCGCGTGAGCATTCTCGTTTGCGCCTCCCTGCGGGCTCAGTTCCCGACGCGAACAAATCCGATGGCTTCCAGAACCACCTGGCCTTCGGCTCCGGAGGAATAAAGCACCACACGCGCCGGCTTGTCCGCCCGGAATCGGTAGCGGCCCAACCGGCGCCAGTATCCGAACTCCCTCATGTCCACACGCACAATGCTGCTTCCCTCCGCATGCACGACTTCGAAGCGGGCGTAGGCCGCGTTGCCAGGCAACGCCGGGAAACTCACCCTCACATCGTAGAGGCCGTCGCGCCGGATAGGCAGTGTGAAGCTGGCGGAAACGTTGTCCTCCGGGCTGCCGACCAAATACTTGAACTGGTACAGGCCCAGGAAGCCCGTCCCAGCCTGCTCCCGCCAGGGACCGCTGAGAACCACCCCGGGTTGGTTATAGTAAAGCACTCCGCTTTCGCGCGCCAACCGCGCCAGATCGCCTTCTGCCGGCGCCCGACCTTGCGGTCCGATCTGGGCCACGTCAATCCAGGAAAAACCGCTGGGGTACCCGCTGAAATCTTTCCGCAGCGCAAAATCCCCTGCCTCGGGATTTCGCAGCGGCGAGGGCGCCGTGAGGTCTGGGATCACGAGGTTCCGCTCATCCCTTGTTCCCTGCGCATCGGCCTTTCGCCATTTTGGAACCCAGAGTTTCCGGTCGCCGACCACCACATTGTTAATGAAATGATTGTCGTCGCCGCCGAGGAAATTCAGGCCACCCCCGCTAGTGTTGTAGACGATGTTATTTTCCACGAGCGTGGAGGAGGTGAACCAATCCAGATAGACGCCGCGGGCAATCCCGCGCTCGGCTCTGCCGCCGGGCAGTTGCCGCCAGCCCCAGGCATTGGCGATGAGGTTGTTTCTCACGATATTCGGGGCCGCCAACTGGTTCATGGTCGCGATGTGGATGGCGCCGCCGTCGTGGGTGTCGTTCATGACCTCTTCGATGCGGTTGTACTCGAAGATATTTCCGCCCTGGTTGCGAAAGGCGAAGATGCCGTTGCGGGACATGTGGTGGATATGGTTGTGCGCCACGTAGTTGCCGGCCATCAGAGCGGTTTCAGCGGGTCGGGAATCCAGGTGGACGCCGCTCGAATAATAACGGTTTCTGCCGCAGTGATGGATGTGGTTGCGGATGATGCGATTGCGGAGCGGCGCGGCCTTAGCGGCCGCCGGTCCCGGCGTATAAACCTTCGAATCGTCCATGTAGCTGAAACGCGCCGAGGTCAGCAGAATGCCCCCCGCACCGCCCTCAGTAATCTCGTTGTCCTCGATGACGTTCTCGCACGAGTCGAGGTGGAGCCAGATTCCATATCCGCCGTTGCTAACAAAGCGGCAGCCTTCGATGCGGCAGTGCGAGGCGTTGCTGAGCAGCAGGGCGGCGTCGGTTTGCACGCGCGCCTCAATGTGGCCAAGCGTGTAGTCGGTGTGATGAAATTCCAGATTCCGCAGGTAGACGTACTTCACCTGAGTGCCAGCCTCAATGTCGCCTTTTAACTGCATGATGGCGTTCAGACGCGGGGCGACGATCGTCATGCGGTTGGGGTCTCGCCCGGCGCCGGGTTTGTAGTACAAGCGCCCGGCGGCGCGATCGAGAAACCACTCCCGCGCCTGATCCAGTTCCGAACGCGCGCCCTCCACGTAGAACCAGGATCCGGCGATAATGCGAGCGTGCGGCTCTTCTCCCCCCAAGCGGACAATGGAGCGGCTCTTGTCAAACCCTTTGATGGTTTGGATTTGGTTGAAGAAGCGCCACTCGGGAACGACGTTGATTTCAGCTCCCACAAGCGCCTCCCAGTTGGGGCGATCGCGGTTGCTGTCTACACGCAACCAGTCCCTGCCGCCGTCCTGTGCGAATAAGAACGGAGGCCTGTCACCGAGGTTGGGGTATCGGGCGCGCACTTCGCGGCGTCCGTTGACGAACAGTTGCCGGAAGTTCACGCCCTTGAGTTGATCGGGAAGCTCCGCATACCAGATGCCGTCCGCAGTCTCAAACCAGGGGCCGCGCACCGGGAATCCGCCGCTGAGCACTACGCGCTCTCCCTGCTGTGCCCGGTAAATGACGGGAGCCGTGGCCGTGCCGGAGTCCTGAGGCTCCAGGACGATCGTTTGCGGCAAGTAGTAGACACCGCCCCGCAGGATCACCTCGACGGGCCCCTTCAACCGACCTTGGGCTTTGAGGGCGCGGATGGCATCACGGGCGCGCGTAACGGTGGCGAAGGGCGCCGATTTAGTACCAGGCCCGGCATCGTTTCCGTTCGGCGCAACGTAGAATTGGGTGGCGAGCACGGTGGGCGCCGTCACGATGGCTAGAAGAGGAAGAACGCTCTCGAACCGTTTCATTTGCCTCCTTTGCCAAGGTTACTCTTTGAGTGCGAGGTAGACCATGATGCGGGCAAATGGCTGCGGCCCTTCCAGCCCGATCTCCAGTTGCAGCCAGTGGCCGAAATCGCGGAGAGCGAAGGAGCCCAGCCCCACCTCCCGCATCTCAAGGCCCTTTGAACCCTCGTCGCACCAGAACATGCCGTCCGGCGAGATTCTCGGCCGAACCGTCAGCACAGTGTCTGGAGACATCTCCAGAATGCGGACGAAAACTCTGGCCTCCGAAGCCCAGGCTACCTCGTACGGTTCCGTGGTTATGGGCCCCGTGATTCTTCTATTGCGTTCGAGTACCGCAGTGAATGATCGCCGTACCATAGTGCCTCGCTATTCCCTTCATAGCTGGCGTCCGCCTGCGAGAGCCGAAAATGCGTCTCGAATCCAGCCGAGCCGCCTGGGGCTCAGGAGTCCGTAGTTATACAAGCTGACGCCCGCGACGCCCAGTTCCATGGCGCATTCCACGCGCACCCGCAGCTCGCTGGCGGAGTTGATGAACTCGCGGCTCATCATAGTCGTCAGCACCAGGCGCTCCGGTGAGAGTACGGTTGCGGCCCAAGCCAGATCCTGCCGACTTTGCGCTGCCTGCGGGAAGTGCGCCTGGACATACACGTGGCGGCACGCCTGGGCCCGATCGCGAAGCAGCCCCCCTTCTTGCCAGGCCCGGGCGCTCGGCCGCGCCAGCAGGCCGCTGTTCATGTCAACCTCGCAGCCCGACTGGCGCGCAATCTCCCTCACCTCCAACAGCAGTGACCTGACAATCGCCTGCCGCGCTTGTTCGAACTCGTATAGCGCGGGTTCCTCCCTCAGCAACGCGGCCAGTTCCGCTTGATCGAACCCGGCCTCGCCGGCGTGTCCTTCGTGCTGGAGGAGCTTTTCTACCAGCCGCCGGACGGTCGCCTGAACAGGCTTCATGTCTATCCCTTGCCGGGCAGCGTGTTGGTAGCAATGCTCGCAGAAGCATAGGGCCAGCAGGTGTTCCCCCACCGGTCCGGGAGATACAAACATGAGTTCATGATGCTCGCGATGAACCGCGTCGAGAAACCAGAAGCTGTCGAGCAGGATTGCCTCCGGCGCCAGGCTGCGGCAGACATCGCGTACCAGCGCGCACAAATAAGCCCGGACATCCGGATGGCCGGGGCACAGCGCAAAGGCGTAGCGATTTCCGAAGGCGTTTTGCACGCTCAAATCGGGACGCGCCAGCCCGATCGTCGTGTTGTGACAACCGATGATGGAAGCGGTAAAGGCAAGGCCACTGCGCCGGCAATGATCCCTGCATTCGTACACGGCTTTGACCACGCTGGGATCTGGATTCACAGGCGGCAGGGGAAAGCCGGGCAGGTAGAGAGCCGCGTGCGGCTCGAAATCGAGCCAGTCAGCGACACGATAGTAGTATCCCAGACCAGGCTGCCGGGGCCGAAACAGCCTTGCCCGGTGGTAGTTAACGCTCAATAACACCCTGTTGCACAGCAAAGTGTTCACGGTTTCGATGGTGGCGGCACATCCTTCCACCGCCGCATCCCACGGGAAAACATGGATGGCGCGCACCATGGCTTTATTCACCAATCCACTGAAACCAGGACCGAATCCACGTACAGGAAGTTACGCACCGGCTTGTGCGTGCGGACATCCATGCAGAAGTTCAACAAGTTGTTCAGTCCTTTGTAAGGGTGATCGTAAACCGGCACCGGCAAGTTGCGCAGGTCCATTGTCTTGCCGTTGACCTGCAATTCCGTATTCCTGCGCAAGCGCGTGTCAAAGTCCCATCGTAGGTAGTGCCAGTTGATCTTCGAGGGCAGCTCGTTGTAACAGAGAGGTTGATATCCGTCCGGGACCGGCTGCCAGTCGCCGGGGTGGACCACATGGAAGTCCTGATTCGGCGGCACCATGCCGGACATGACCATCTTCGTGCTGGGCTGAACCGACGTCTTATACATCCACGTTTGCACCAACTTGCCCTCGTCGGTGGTGTTCAGGTAACGCAGGGCGCAGTGGTACCTCACTCCCTGATCACCTTCGCAGACGTCATTACTGAAAGTGAAATCGCCGAAATTCAGCTCAGAAAGATCGACATTACCGTCCCAGCCCTCGACTGGCTCGAACAATTGCTCGGCCTTGAACGCGAAGTAGGCCTCAAACCTCACCAGTCCCCGTGAAACAAAAGTCAGCCTCTTGATGCATTGGCTGATGTGCCCGGCGCGGGGCCGGGTGGCCAGTTTCAGGGCATAGGTGCCATTCATACTCCCGTGGGTGCCGATGTCAAAGAACGTGCAGTTGGAGAGCTGCGGCGGACGCAGGTCTGCCGTCACCGCCCGTACTTTGTCCAGGTCGCCGTCGTGGTTCCCAATCAATTCGCACCAACCGTTGATTCCTTCATCGAAATCGTCATAGAAAAGGATGCGCGAAAGCGGGTTGAACTTGGCCAGATCGGGACGAAGTGAGAGGCGATCAAAGCTGCTCATTGGTCCTCCAAGCGCCAGCGAAAATAGCGGGTCATAAAATCCGTCAGCAGTACCCTGTTGCCGGTCCGGGCCGATTCGTAGATGGCCAGCACGATCGCTAACGCTATCTCTGCGTCGTCGAGGCCGGGGCGTGGCTCCCTGCCCTCGCGGAGGGAGGCAAGGAACTCGCCGACCTCCGCAGAGACCGGATCGTCGCCCGAGCATTCTATTATTGCGGTGGCACCGCCGGCCGAGATGCTGAGTTGCTGGCGGTCGAATTCATCTATGCCGCAGTCCGCGCTCGCCTTGGTGCCGAAGATCTGGTATCGGTGGCGCCGCTCGTGGCCGGGAGCGGGGGACCGATAGGCGGCCAGGCAGGCACAAGCGCCGCAGGCGAACTCCAGTAGGACCACCGCCAGGTGTTCCACTCCCTCGCCCGCGTCCGCTTGGCGGCACACCGCGTGGACGGCCGTCACTTCACTGCCGAGTAACCACCGCAACCGGTCCACTGTATGGATGCCTCCCATCATGACGATTCCGCCCCCGGCTGCGGCCCGATCGCCATACCAGGCTGGTGCTGAGGGCCCCAGGCTCTTGGCCACTAGACAATCAGTTACCAGTTCGACTAACCCGAACTCCCCTGATTCCAACCGGCGCTTCAACTCGATCGTCGAGCGCAGGAAGCGGTGCGTAAAACCGACCATGGGAGCCTGCCGGTGTTCGCGACACGCTTTGCGGATCACCCAAGCCTCTGCGGCTGTCGTGCAGTGCGGTTTCTCGATCAGCACCGGGATGCCGCGCTCGGCGCAGTACAGCACCGCAGGAAGATGCAGGTTGTGGGGAAGGCATATGCTTATTGCATTTGCTCCGGCTGCCACCATGTCTTCAAGGCGCGCAAAGGCCCGGGCGCCGTACGTCCTGGCCAGCGCTTCCGCCCTCTCTGGATCGGTGTCGGCGACCGCAAACAGCTGCACGCCGTTGCGCGCGTAGGCCTCTGCATGCGCCCGGCCCATCAATCCGGCGCCGGCGATTCCCACTTGCAGGCTCATGAGTGTTTCCTTCTGGCGCGGGCTGGTTCGGCGCTGGCCAATTCACGCCTGCGCTGAACGCCCGGGCCGGCGCAGGCCTCACTAATAACTCCCAGCTCTCCGGCTAGCAGATGCACGACGACCAGGCCGAGTAAAGGAAACAGGCTGAACATCAAGAACACCGCCTGGTAGGAGCTCCGTTGCACCGTCCAGCCAATCACGAGTTGAGTCAGGATTCCAGCCACGCCCCCGAACATTCCTCCCAGCCCGGATACCGGACTTACGTACCGCGTAGGAAGCACTTCCGCCGGGATGGCGATGTTTCCCCACATGCCGTGCCCCAGCGTGAGGCAGGTGACAGCCACCAACGCTTCCGCCCCGCTCGGCGCCCGGCCCGCCTGGTAGGCGGCCGCCAACATCGCCACCGACGCTCCTAACATGGTGGCTTTGCGCGCACGGTTCACTGAAGCGCCGCGTTTGACGAGTTGCCTGGGGATGAGACCGCCCAGGATGTTGCCTGCCGAGAGCCCCGCGTACGGTATCCACGCATAGCGTCCGACTTCCTCGAGCGAAAAGCCGTGTTCCCGCTGGAAAAATTTGGGAATCCAGAAGCTGACAAAGTAAATGATGGGGTCCGTCAAAACCCTGGCGAGGATACACCCCCAGGTCTTTTTCATGGCCAGAAGGGCGCGCCAGCAAACAGGGCGATCCGGCGGTTCCGCGGGCGACTCCTGCACGGCGCCAGAGCCGGACGGCTCCCGCCGATAGGCCGCCAGCCACAGCGCAATCCACACGAAGCCCGCCGCCCCCGTCGCCACGAAAGCCGTGCGCCAACCGAACCGGGGCGCCAGGCAGCTCACCAACGGCGCCGACAGCGCTGCACCGACGGCTCCTCCCGCTGCGAATAGCCCGATGCCCGCGGCGCGTTCCTCTACCGGAAACCGTTCGGCGATCGCCCTGGCGCCGGCCGGGAAATTGGCGGATTCAAACACGCCCAGCATGAAGCGCAGAAAAAGCAGGTGCGCCGCCGAGCTGGCGAAGGCGTGAAACATGCTGACTAGCGACCACCCGCAAACGGCTACCGCCAGTGCGAGCCGCGTTCCCATCAGGTTGATCAGCCCGCCGCTGACGCCATACATGATCGTGTAACTGATCAGGAAGCACGAAGTGATCTGCGAATAAGCGATGTCATCCAGCCGCAGTTCCTTCTGAATCGTCGAGGCCAGCACCGAAAGCGTCTGCCGGTCCACGTAGTTCAGGGCGGTGGAAAGGAAAAGAATGAAGCTGAGATACCAGCGGAACTTGCCGCCACCGCTTCGCGCCAATGAGCCTCCATTCTCCATTAGAAGATCAGTTTGAGGCCCAATTGACAGATGCGCGCGTCCCGCGCCGAGGTGATCGCGCCAAATGCGCCGCTAACGTTCCTGCCGTCCGGACCCGCTTTGAAAGTTGCGTCCGGAAACCGGAGGTTGACTTTGTTGAACGCATTGAAGCTTTCGGCACGAAACTGGAGCCGGATGCCCTCCCGGAGGTTGATGTCCTTGATCAGCGACAGATCGAAGTTAATCAGACTCGGGCTGCGCACGTCCGGCAACACTCGCCCAACGTTGCCGAGGGTGAAGTTGGGAGGGTTCACAAAAACGTTCGGGTTCAGCCATTGCCGTGCCGTGCGATTTTCCAGCTTGGCGCTGGCGCCCGTGGAGTTCGGCCGGTCAGCCCGGAAATTACTCGCGCCGCGCACCACCACCGGCAGTCCGCCCTGCAATGTGGCGATAAGGTTCAACTGCCAGCCACCCAAAATCTTACCGGTCACGATGTTCGAGCCGCCCCAGCGCCTGCCCTTGCCCACCGGGAGCTCATATATGGCGCTCACTACCAAACGCTGCGACACATCCGTCGGATCTATGGAACGTTCGGCGCGCCGGTTAAATTTCCCGTTCTGGTAGCCGATCACATTGGTTTGCTCGACCGCACCGAACTGGATCGGGTCTTCCACGCTATCACTGATCAGCTTCGCGTTGGTATAGGAAGCGAGCAAAGCCAGACCGCCCGACATCCGCTTTTCTACGCTGACGAGTAGGGCATGATAGATGGCGTTGCCCAGATTCGGGTAGAGGACATTCACGTTGGTGTAGTAGGGGAATGGTCTCAAAGCTTGGCTCAGTTGGATGGTAGCAGCTCCCAGTGCGCCAGGTACTCGCCCGGCATAAGGATTGGGTACCTGGTTTTGCAGTGCCATACCCAGCGAGTAATGTTCCTCGTCAAGCTGGTTGAGGTCCCAATTCCCCCCGATGACATGGGTCGCGTGGTTGCCGGAGTATGTGACCTCCAGCAGCCAATGCCGCCCGACCTGCTGTTGTAGTGACAGATTCCATTGTTGCGACGTGGGGTACTTGTTGGTCGTCTGGGCGTGCGAGACGGAGGAGCTGAGCAGGTAACTCGGGCCCAGCTTTGCCCCCAGCGGTTCTGTAGGCGGGAAGGGGAACCCATCCTTGAACTGGAAGGCGGGAAGGTTCGTGTTGCCGCCGGGCGGGTTGTACGTGGTCGGTGTGCTCGCAAAACCTGCGTCGCTGCCGAAGAACTCCACGTAGAAAATGGTCGGCATGAACATCCCATACCCACCGCGCAGCACCGTTCGCTGGCGCCCAAAAAGGTCCCACGCGAATCCAAAGCGGGGATGGAAGTTGTTCCGGTCGCTTTGCCACGGTGTACGGCCATAATCCAGACCCGCGTACTCCATCCGGCCCATCAAGCCGTTCTCCGGGTTTCGGGCGTAAGGATTGAAATTTGACCGGCCGTTGTGCCGCTCGACCGGCGGGGATTGGTAGTCGTAGCGCAGCCCCAAGTTCAGCGTCAGCCGTCGCGCGACTTTCCAGTCATCTTGCACGAACCAGCTTGCCGCGTGCCCCTCCATGCTGGATCCCAGATGGGTGGCCACGCTGGCGCTCCCCACTGCCCCCACCATGAAGGTGGCAAACCCACTACCCGTGCCGGCCGGCTGCTGCGGATTCCCGGTTAGCCTGGCCGGAAAGCTGAACGAGCCCGAGTGGTTCGAGCGCAAGAGATTATTCGCCTGCCGTATCCGCATATCCACGCCCACCTTGAAAGTGTGCTTGCCCAGCACCATGGTCGCCGCATCGAAAAACTGCCACTCGTAGGTGCCCCGCACGCCCTGATTAGTCTGTCCGATGCCCGCCAGCCCCTCAATATTGATGGCCGGCAGGACGTAGCGCGGGACGCTGGGGGGCAAGCCCAGCTTTTCTGGCCAGTTCTTGCCGTAGCTAGCCGGGGTAAAAGGGAAATAGACCCGTGATATTCCGGCCCGGAATTCGTGGATCACCCGCGGCGAGAACACATGGCTGTCGGAGAAGACAAAGTTCTTTGGCTGGAAATTGTCAATCCGCTGTCGCGTGTCGGGATCCGGATAGGCGCCGCCGAATACGCCGGCATCGCTGCGGTGCCGGTACCAAGACAGCCGCACAAACCAGGAGTTGTTATCGCTGAGCCGGTGGTCCAGGCGCGTCGTATGCTGTCTCATAGACAGGGTATTCTTGATGACGGAAAGGAAGTTTTTCTCGTTGGTGAACGGATTGACCGGAACCCGGTTGGGCAGGGGTAGTAGCACCAGCGCTTTGACCGATGACGGATCGAGGCGGGAAGGCGGAATCACATTGCCGCTAAATGGGTCGCGCACGAAGCCCGCTCCCGAGGGGTTCGGCCGCGTGCTAGCCGGGTCATAAATGGGCACTAGCCGGCCGGTCGCGTCCCGAAGATCGGTGAAGGAGCCGGCCCGCTGGCCCTCCGTGGGGACGGTCAGGATTTCGTTGCGATAATTCTGGTATCGCCACTCCTCATAATTGAAGAAGAAGAAGCTCCGGTTCCGCCCATTGTAGATCTTGGGCAGCAGCACGGGCCCGCCTGCCGCGCCGCCAAATTGGTTGTACCGGAAAGGAGCCCGTGAGACTGCAAACGCATTTCGGGCGTCAAAGATATCATTGCGCACGAACTCGTAGGTGGTGCCATGCAGCTCGTTGCTGCCGGACTTGGTGACGATGTTCACTACTCCCCCCGCGGTGTAGCCATACTCGGCGGACATGGTATTGGTCTGGATCTTGAACTCCTGTATGCCGTCAACCGCAGGATTCACGGCCAACTCGTTTCCGGAGAGAGTGTTGTTAATATTGCCGTCAAGCAGGAAAGCGTTCAGCGCGGGCGGTCCGCCGTTGATGCTGGTGTTGGAGAGGTTCGTGCCGCGGTCCCCAAAGCCCGACTGGGTGGGTCCGGCAACGGAACGGACCCCGGGCGTCAGCATCATCAACGCCAGCGCATTGCGCCCGTTGAGCGGTAGATCGCTGATCCGCCGGTTTTCCACCACCTTGCCCACAGTTGCCCCTTGCGTCTCGACCAGAGGCACTTGTTCCAGGACCGTTACCGATTCGGTCAGATCGCCCACTTCCATCACGAAGTCCACGCGCGCCACCTGATCCACAGTCAACAAGACTTCGCGGGTACTGGTCTTCATGCCCCTGGATTGAACCCGGACGGTGTACGAGCTGGGAGGGAGCAATTGGATCGAGTAGTATCCGTCAGCATTCGTCACCGAGGAACGCGTTATCCCGGTCCTCTGATTGGTTATTTGGATCACCGCTCCGGGAATTGCCGCTCCGGTGCTATCGGTGACTTTTCCCGTCACCTGGGCGGTCTGAGCCGGGAGCGGCACACATGCGGCCAGAAGTCCAATGACAGCCCAAAGGGCTTGGAGCCTGTTCATCGTCAAACCTCGAAGCACGTTCAGTCGGGAATTTCCATTTTGGAGTCCCGGTCACGAGAAGTGTACACCGCCCCCCCCACGTGTCAAGCCCGCGAATTGGGTCATCACCTACGATCCGCCGGAGTGGTACATGCCTCCCAGGGACCGCTGCCCGCTCCCTCCCTTCAAGTGGGACGAAGAACGCCGGGCCCGCCTCCGCGCCGAGCTCGACGCCTACTACGCCAAGCTCTACGGGCTCAACCGTAAACAACTCCGCTACATCCTCGATCCTGCGGACCTGACCGCCAAGGAAATTGCAACGATCCTGGACGACAGCGAAGAAGTGGCCGATCCCCTCGACCCGGAGGGTTACCGCAGGCGCGTCGAGGCGAGCACCTTCCCCGGCGAAACCTTCCGTGTGCTAAAGGAAAAGGAAATGGCCCGCTACGGCGAATACCGCACCCGCCGCCTCGTGCTGGAAGCCTGGGAGCGGCTGAACGCGAGCTGATTATGGCGGCATTCAGATTTCAACTTCCACCCATTCAGGATGACTTCGAGGAGGAGGATGTCCGGAGCCTCGATGTCGGCCGCAGACAACTGTGCACCGAATGGCCGAACGTGGTCTACCCGCCCCAGAGCGAAGATCGGGATTGGACGCTAATCCTCCCGTTTCCGAATACGTACCGCAACGCGTTCGAGACGATGTGCAGCGTTCAAGCGTGGCCGCATGTGGCGGCCACGGGCAAGCTGTGCCTCTACCTGAAGGGGATCGACTGGGAAACCGGCCCGCCGCATGAAGTTTACGATTGGATCGCCACGGTCGGGAAGTACGTTGCCATGAAGGACATGCTCGCCCTGTCATTTGCTCTGGATTACGAAAGGGAGGCGGGCAATCCAAGCCGGCCGCAGACCGAAATCGGCGCTCTCAGGGCGCAAGCGAAGCCCTATGGCGGTCAGGCCGCCACCAAACAGACGACCGCCGCAGCGGATCAACTTGTCGTCCGTTGTTTGGCATTTCTGGAAGAGATGACGTGCTACAACTCGGCCAACTGCGTTGTGGCGATGCCGCCTTCGGACCCGGCCAAAACGTACAATCTACCCCGTTACCTCGCCGCGCAAATCGCGGCGAGGCTGAACCTTCCAGACCTCAGCCAGCACGTGCGGACAATCAAGGCGAGGAACTCCATCAAGGCCGTTCCGCTCGCCCAAAAGCTCGACACGCTTCTCGGCACGATTGAGGTCGACGCCGGCGTTTTCGATGGCAAGCACGTCCTGTTGATCGACGACCTGTACCAGTCTGGCATCAGCATGAACTACTGCGCTTTGCTCCTCCTGAAAGCTGGTGCGAAGAAGATCTTCGGGTTGGCTTGCGAGAAGACGTGCCGCAACGACGACAATGTCGGCG
>Ga0334722_10003359_pt1 | contig 17286 bp, 28 predicted proteins | sample C3_bottom_MG_FD_207210 | JGI IMG/M metagenome (GOLD analysis project Ga0334722, IMG submission 207210) | Sediment microbial communities from Yellowstone Lake, YNP, Wyoming, USA - C3_bottom | ecosystem: Environmental > Aquatic > Freshwater > Lake > Sediment | place: USA: Wyoming | collected...
TGTGTGTGTGTTGTGTGTGTGATACATAGTCTCGGACAGGGGATCATAGGAACAACACCGACGACAAACGACAACACCAAAACTCGGTAAACAACAGGATGGTATTATTATTAAATTATTAATTATTTTTTTTATTATTGGTATTATATTAGTTTGTTCACCATCTTTGATTTTGGTATTCTGTAGATGTTAGGGTTTGGTTTTTAGTCCTCTTGTTTTTTGGTAATCTGTCTATGACCCCCTGTTGGGGACAGGCTACCACAATCAATGAGCACACACACTGAGCACACACACTGAGCACTATCACACTGAGCACTATCACATAACGTAGCTATCTCATTGATTCTAAACAAGATAGAGTCCTTGACAGGCTCTCTCACTCACAATACAATGGCTGCATCAACCGCGGAGGCTTGCCGAATGACACACGATTTAATTTCTCTACTAGGCAACATAATGCAGCAGGAATGTGGACATTGTGGAAGAACTGGTATCCACTGTCCAGCCTGTGGTGCAAAGAGCCGATATGCTAAGGTGTCAGAGGCAACAGTGCGGCCAATGTCTCTACCTAACAACTCAACAGTAGATGTTAGGGTAATGGTGTATGCCTGCCGTTCTTGTGGTCTTCAATATGATGATGGGGATTGGCTCACCAAATGTGAAGTACCTCAGTTTGAGTCCAAATCCATGAAGGAACGGCGAGCGCAGGAGGCAAAGGAGCAGGAAATGGCAGAGATACTCGCCAATCCTGAGTCAAGAATGGCGCTGCTTCGCAGCCTGTTCCCAAGTGGTGATGGACGGTCTATCAACATACAAACCTCTAAGACAGTAGAGCCACAACTAGTTGCTACTAACCCTGAACGCATTGACAAAGGACCAGACATCTTTGAATTGGAACGGAAACAACATGGCGAGCCACCGAAATAACCTAGCTACGCTGAACATTGTGGCTATAGCTATCATTATCCTTTCTTTATTGGCGGAATATACCAATAGCATTCTGCGATTGCTATCTGTTATTAGAAAAGCAATCATGACATCTCTACAGTAGACCAGGAAGGAGGCTTGACTATGCTAGATGGTTACCAATCCGCATACCAACTCATCAGCTTTTTTGCTGTTTTGTTGTTAATGGCGCCCGGTGCCATTCTTAGCTTGCTAGTCTGTGTCAAAGTGTTCGAGTCGGCACGATATGTTATCAAGGATGTTTTGGCAGTGATGGTTGAAAGGCACTAGCCAATCTAGCAGGAGGTGACAACCATGAAATACTATTTCAGCTCTGTTTCACACGACATCCAACTCCTCGAAGCCTCAACCCACGCGTATGGACCAACGTCCATCGGTGTTGATGGATGCAGACACACATTCCTTGAGAAAACACCATTCAACGACGAACAGTATGACCAGCTTATCAGAGCAGCGATTGAGGACCATTTGAAGAACTGCGTTAATTGTAGATATGACAACGAGATAACACAGGGCGTGCCAGGCCGTTGACGTTCAGACTCTAAACATCAATGGTTTAGTGCTGCTGCATTATGACTAAACAATGGATATGGTTGTTAGTACGGCGTAATCCAAATCAGGTCGCACCTGATACGAGGTCAGTACAGACCATGACATTGAGGTAATGCGGTAGCACTAAGCTATTGATGATTCTAAAGCTCTTACAAGCTATCAGTAAACAGAAAGTTCTTGACAAGAATAGCTCTTAGTTGTACAACTGAGTCATCCACCAATCGCAATAACAAAAAAAGCGACCAGGCGGATGAATCTAAACCCAAAAGAGAGGTGCCTCATATGAGGTCAGCAACAGAAACCCGAGTCGTCTTTATCGAAGGTGAGGGCGACGAAGCTGCACGGAACGTGTGGCCGGAAAAGAAGGTCACCAAATACAATGAAGAAGCGGTCAAGGCTGGCAAAGAACCGCTCGACATTGTGGCAAGTCAGACCTTTGAGTTCCTTGAAGTCGAATCCGTCGAGGAGGCTGGGGAACTCTACGGTGCTACATTGCTGGATGTCATCAACCGTGGTGGTATCCTAAAACAACAGATGTTTGTCCGCTCCCTGATGTCTGAGGATGTTTTCGCCCCAGTCGAGGGAGTCTACAACCTGCGCGAAGCATGTGCCGAAGTCACAGAACGGCGCAAGGCTTCGCCGGCAGAGAAGGTAGCAAAGCTGCTCAAAACTCTGTCGCCGGACGACATCGCTCGCATCCTGGCACAGTTCCAGGCTGCATAATCCTGAGGACGTGCGGCGTGATGAGGAACGCACCTCAACCAGGTTAAGGGGCCTGAGAGGGCAGTTTGCCGTGAGGCTATAGCCTCCAACCTCAGTAAGAAACCTAGTCGGTGAGAATCCGACCACGTCCTCAACAAGAAGCGCAGCAAGTCGTCACCTCACCTGCGCCAATGCCTGCTACGCAACGGGCGCTATTGCCAATGTGTAGCAGGCATTCTTTTTATTCTTTCTTGGAGAAGCAATCATGGCATATAAACGCCGGAGTTATTCTTCCAATCCATTCCAACCCCGAACCCAGGTTCGTATCTGGTGGGATGCTACTCTTCAAGGCTATTGCATTACTAGTCCTTGGAATCAACAATTTGTTGATACCATAAAGATGCTTGTCCCAAGTAGCGACCGCGCTTTCTTTGATGATAAGAAGATGTGGTGTTTCTCCGAAAAATACTTGGACGGCATCAAGACCTTGTGCGAACGTCTGTGGGGCCAGGGCTCCGTTGTCGTTATCACCAAGACCCAGTCTCAGCAAACCACCTCATCGGCACCAATCGCAAAGGCAAGCATCAACGACGCAATGGCCGAATTCATGCGTGTTTTACCGTATGAAGCCGCGCTGAAGGCATTTCGTCATGCAGCAATGATGCTTCATCCGGACAGAGGCGGCGATATGACCAAGATGAGCCTTTTGAATACGGCCTGGGAACGTATTAGGAAGGAGGTCTATAATGAGCGGTGACAAACTCTCCAAAGGAATACGTTTCGGCTTGACTGGACTCGCCGCCCGTGCCGCAAACTTTAACCAAGCTAAAGCGCAAGACGGTGACACAAAGCCGAATCGCATCGCTTTAATGCTAGACTGTAGCGGTAGCATGGCCGGCCAATCCATCGACGATTTGAAGAATGCCGTTCATGGCTTCGTCGCTGCCTGTAATTTCAGCGACACTGCCATTGCTATCGCTACCTTTCCTGGCGGAACTAGCTACGATGACGGAGACGGCGGCTGCGGTAGCTCTGGCACACCTCTAATGAGCGGACCCGGTCTGGTGCTGATGGAATCTGACCGGCTTTCAGCCGGCGGTGGCACGCCAATGTTTGGCTGCCTTGAACGGGTTATCAAATCCATTCCGCTAACGCGGGGCGTTATTGTGTCTGACGGGGATGCTACCGACAGCGACCACAGTTATGAAGAGACCACCGATAAAAGATTGCAGCCATACATCGAATCCAAAACTCCTATCGACACCGTCCACATCGGTGATAGCAGCGGCGGTGAGGAGACCTTGAAAGAGATTGCTCGTCTAACCGGTGGTGTCTACCTCAAATTCCACGACACTTCACAATTCGCAACCGCCTTCAAATACCTAACTCCCACCTACCGCGGTCTGCTAACCAGTGGGCAGGTGAAGATTGGAGATTCTTAGGATGGAAAAAACCAATGACTACTGTGTAAAGCTCCACTTCCTCGGCACCGCCGAATTCACCATAATTGACATCACAACCGCGGATGCTTTGGCAACTGCAAAGTTGGTGCTTGAACAGCGTCTTGCCGACATTCCAGGGGTGAGACTGGAAGCGGTAACAAGAGCAGAAGCTAGAAAGGAGACATCTGAATGAAGGACATTAACAAGCCAAAGATTGTGGAAATTCTTATTGGTAAGGATATAAACGGATGGACAAATGTCTGGATAAACACTGAAGAAGGCTGCCAATTTAGAGCGGAACAAGTTGGAGAGGTCATCTTAAGCGACCAAAGGTTGAGAGAGGTATCGGATGCTATTTGATACTATTGATGGCGAAGCATTACCGCAGCAGTCCACTCTTCCATTCAGTAATATAGACCGAATTAGGGTAGCATCACGGCGCTCTGCCCACAAGACTCACACTGCCAGGGCGAAGCCATACGGCCACCACACCAAACATCATTACCACGTTCTCATATGTCCCCATTGTGGCAAAGCTACAATGACAGACTATCGGCTGCGCCATACCTACAAGAGCCTAACAAGATGGCTTCGCAAGCAGTTTGGCCTACGGCGGTTCTTTGCCAAAAGGCTTGCAAAGCAATTGGTGATTCATCAGAATGAGGTGACGATTGCAGGCTCCAACAGCGCCAACCAGGCTATCTGAGGAACAGCTAGAGGTCGTCGGCAAAATCACCATCAAGCTGATGGAGCTTGGCTTATCCGCCAGCTTCCAGCCGCCAATCTCTGTCGGCCCTATTATCTCTTGTTACCGATTCTCACCAGACGGCTCCACAAGAGTCTCTGCCATGGAATCATTGGCAGATGACTTTGCGGTTCTTCTAGGGGTCGAAGATATAATGGTGAAAAGGATGCCTGGCGAGTCTGCTGTTGGTGTCTTCGTCCCTAATCGCCAGCGGACGCTTGTCAAATTCCTAGACACGCTAGCCCTAAACTGGCAACAATCAAAAGCGGCTCGTGTACCGCTCAACTTCGGTGTTGACTATCTTGGTAATGGATTCGTCGAAGATTTAGCTACGCTCCCGCATTTGCTAATAGCTGGCTCGACAGGCAGTGGCAAATCCACCCTAATATCTTCAATGATTGCCGTTGTTATCAACATTGTGAACAGCAATGCCATCAAGTTTATCCTATCAGATACCAAAAACGTCGAGTTCGGGCACTTTGTCGGTGCCCCGCACTTGCTATTTGACCCAGTCACCAGCATCTACCAAACCATCGAGAAGATGGAATGGCTGTGTGAAGAGATGGAAGACCGGCTCAAGAAGATTGGTAAGGCAGGCTGTCGCAACATATTTGAGTATAAGGAGAAACTCAATGCCACACCAACCATCGTCCCAAACAACTTCCACGGACCGGTCGAAGACTTACCGTACATCATCCTCGTCATCGACGAGCTTGCCGATATTCTCTCTGACAGTTCACGTCCGGGACAAAAAGGACCATCAATTGGTAAAATCGCTGGCGGATTCCTTGCGAAAATTGTCCAGAAAAGCCGCGCCGCTGGCGTATACGTCATCGCTTGCACACAGCGGCCTTCTGTTAACATCGTGTCAGGTTCGATTAAAGCCAACTTCCCGGCGAGACTTAGCTTTCGGTTGCCATCTGGACCCGACTCTCGAACTGTTATTGGAACTGAAGGAGCTGAGCACCTATTGAGCCAAGGTGATATGCTCTATTGCAGCCCCAACCGACCCGGAATCACCCGGCTACATGCCCCATGGGCATCAATCACTGACATCAAAGCCGCGGTTGAAGCAGCGATTAGGAGAGAGGAGCAACAACCATGACCAATAAGGAATTTGCAGAGAGTTTACGAGAACTAGCGGATTTCTATGATACCAACGAGGAACTAACTCAAGTAGGACTTCACTATGTTTGGGCTAGTGATAAGGAAGATCTAGCTAAATGGGCCAGAGCCTTTGGTAGCTGCGAGAAAGAGATTAGTGTCGATTATTATAGTCTCAAGAAGAAGTTTGGAAATCTTGAGCTGCATATAATAACTCCTAAGAAGGGAGTTTGTAGGTCTAAAGTCGTCGGGAAAAAGTGGGTAGAAGAAACAGTTGTGGAAGGTATTCCTAGCAGAGTTACCCCTGCCCATGAAGAGGATGTTGTTGAGTGGGAATGTGACGAGCCTCTGCTCGCTCCGAAGGATGAGGTGCCAGAATGAAACTCTTCGCCATCTCCCCCATCTACGACCCCAGCGCCGCTCACCACGCTCACGACATTGCCATCTTGGTGACCAATCGCTCCGATGGCTCCGTGGAGAGATTCGCCATGATGCCACGCATAAGTGCCCATTCCTGGCTCGATACCCACAAATATGACCCAGAGAGATTTGCCGTCTTATTGTGTGGCCTGTGCATCTTTGGTGAGATAATGTCGCTAGGATTGGATGCGGAATTGCCAGGAGAGCTTAAACAGATGCCACCGAGTAGTTCTGCCATCAACTAGGTAGTGACGCTTTTTGTCATTTTAGCTGTAAGCTACTGAAAACAAAGCAAATAAAAAGACTTGACAAGCGACACAATGAATTACATAATCAAGTGTGACCCAAAAAAATCCTCTCAAAGAAACCAGCCTACGGCTTCCAAAAGACATTCTGGACCAATTCAAGCGTAGACTGACTCGCCGTGGCGAGCGTTCGTTTGTCATAAGAGAATTGATTAGTATGTTCTTGAGGGGTGAAGTAATGGTCAAGACGCCGGAACGCATTTATTAGCCTTAGTAGGATTCACTGAATAGCGCAACTAGGAGAAATCAACCATGCCACTTGAAGCCAAATGCTTCCGTTGTGACAAGCCTGCCGAACGGCACTGTGGTATCTGCTCCAATGCAATGTGTGGTGACCACTCATCAGTTGATGACCCAGACTTCTGCCTGGAATGTGTCTCACCGGAAAACACTAGAATCAACTCCGAACCTCTAATCGACAAAGAAGGCATCGAGCACACCGGCCGGCATATAACCATCGAGGGTGATGGATGGCTCTCTAGTATCGGCATCATTGCTAGGCTCACTGATGATGAGTTGCCGAGATGGATAGAGAAGCATGGCCGGCTGCTCCGTGAAGCCGAACAGCGCCGTGACTACAATCGGATAATGCTTGGCGCTCTCCAGATGGAGTCTGAAGACCGCCGTATAGCAGGTATCAAGTTCGCACGCGAAATAGGGCGGCAAATGCCTACGCAAAGAGTTATCAGCGGCACAGCATTGCCAAGTAAGCAGCCACGAAAGCAGGTCTCTTTGGTAGATAAGCTAAAAGCTGCTGGTGTCACCAAGGAGATGTTAGAATCCATATTAGCAGTCGCGTTAGGGAAGGCAAAATGAATGGCAAGCCAGAATCCAAAAGTTGACGAGTACGGTGACTATATCTCCGACGCATGTTCGGTTGACGACCATGAGGACTGTGATGAGGGAGGAGGGCTATTATTATGGGACAGATGCCATTGCCCATGTCATCGGCAGGAGATGACAGCCAGTCAAAGAGAGAAGTGGTAGCCCCAGGCGTCCTATACGAAGTATTAGGTAATGATCCAAAGAATGACCGCTGGGCCTTTTACTTCGACGCATCTATGATGGGGAACTTCTCTGACTGCGAAACCAAATTCCAATATGCCTATCATTACCCAGATGGCGACAAATTCGGTAGGCTCCAACTTCGTGGCGACCGTAGCTTTAGCATGTCCGTCGGCAGTTGGTGGTCCGCCGTGATGTCTGATTTCTACGAACTAATGGCAGCCGGTAATCTGTTGTTAGCTCACGTCATGGAGTCTGCCGGCCGCAATTGGGTCAAACTCAAGATGGATGAATTTAAGACTCTCGACCCAAAAAGATATGAAGCATTCGGTGGAGACAGCGGCGCTCTCCTGATGATTTCGCAATACTTCACGGCGCAAGCCGACATCGACCGACAAAGCTGGAGGATAATCGCTACTGAGGCTGGCTTCGGCCGCAAACGGGAATGTTTAATTGGTGAGAACGACAAGGTCGTTGTCTATCTAATCGGCGTCCCTGACCTAATCATTCTCACCCAAGAGCGGCTGATGCCGGTTGACCACAAAACTAAAGATAAGATCGACCGTGATATTCAGGGTCAATTCAAGCCTCACCGGCAAACCGCCGGCTATATCTACAGCACTAATTTAATTGCTAAAGACCTTGGCTATGACCGGGTTGTAGACCGTTGTGTTATCAACGTAGCAGCGCGATCAGAACCAACTGACAAACCTCGTGATGGCATAAAGCGGCCAAGGTTTACGCGAGTCTATCCCAGCTACTCACAGGAAGAACTCAAGGAATGGCAGGCCGACAATATAGCCGACGCTACGCGAATGCGCGAAGCCATTGAGACAGACCATTTCCGTCATAACGATCAGGCTTGCCATAAATACAATAGGAACTGTGCTTATAGGCCGATCTGTTCGGTCAAGCCATCTTCGAGGCTAGTAGTCATTAAAGCGAATTATGAAGTAGCAAAAGCATGGGTGCCATACGAAGTCGATGAATAGGAGTAAGAATGATAATCAGCCACAACTCCGAAAAAGAGCAGCCCACCGACCGGCTTAAAACCGCAATCGTTGGCCGCTACAAAGTCGGCAAGAGCTGGCTCTGTGCCACGGCTCGTAGGCCGATTCTCTTTATTGACCATGATTTGCGGGCTGAGGCCCTCGCAGGCAAACCTGGCGTCTTTGTCAAATCCTTCAAAGACGGTGCCTGGTTCATGCAGCCAACTGCCTTCCAAGAAACTATCGACGTTATCACTAAACTCGAAGACAGCCTTTGTCTGGCGCCGCTCTTCCCAGAAGCTAACCTTCCTGCTGATTTGAGAGTAGCGACTTTGGTATTTGATTCCGGACAGAGTCTTTCTGCCTCGGCAATGCGTCAGGGCTTGTTCGGAAGCAAAGAGATTCGCCGTAGTATAGTCTTTGGCTCCTACACCGCGCACATCCCTAAATCATTTGATGGCTGGCAATCCGAGATGAAAGCCGTCGAGGATTTGGTGATTCGTGTCATGGGACTACCAGTCGATTTTCTCATAACAATGCACGAGACCGCTGAAGAGGCCACAGACTCCACAGAAGAAACACCGAAATACACCGGGCGTACTGGGGTGTATCCTCCAAGGCTCAAGAATCTTCTAAAGAATTTCAACGAAGTTTGGCGGGTAGACCTTGCTCCTGCAATGCCGGCTGATCCAAAGAATCCCGGCTTATATCTTCCCAGAGTGCAGTGCCGTCCGGATTACAAATTTGATGCTTGCACCGCGATGAAACTGGACCAGTTTGAGGAGCCGAATATTGAGAAGATGATTGCGAAGCATCTTGAACGGAGTAAATATGAACAAGGTTGACATTTTCAATCTCGACGCGCAGGAATTCATGGCGAAGATTCCAGATGAGATGGTGGATGTGCTCATTACCGACCCTCCGTACTGGAGAAGTTCGGTCCCCGCGGTGATGACCGATGAAGTCGAGCAAATCAAAAAGGAGAAGAAAAATGAAACTCGGTAAGCCGGTTGTTGTGACCACAGAATTTCGCGGCGTGTTCTTCGGGTATCTAAAGGGACGGCCATCCAAAACCGTGACCTTGGAGAAGGCCAGGAATTGCATCTACTGGTCCTCCGACGTTAAAGGATTTATGGGCCTTGCTGGGGCTGGCCCAACATCCTCGTGCAAGATTGGCCCTCCGGTGAGGTCGATTACCCTGCAAAAAGTAACTTCCATTATCGAGTGCGAAGATACCGCCGTAACTGCTTGGGAGGGTGCGAAATGGGAAAATTGATTTTTGGTAAATCTCCAGAGGACGTTGCCGGTTACGGTTACGGTAACGGTGACGGTGACGGTTACGGTTACGGTGACGGTTACGGTTACGGTTACGGTTACGGTAACGGTAACGGTAACGGTTACAGTTACAGTGACAGTGACAGTTACGGTGCCGGGGCAAAAGATTATTGGAATGAGGCTATGCAAACATATTCTTCTTCATGGTCGAAACAACAACGAGATCGTCTTTGTGCACTTCGTGGGAAGTCGGTCTTGGCCTTCTGGAAATCGAAGAAGGATGGCACTCCGGCAAATGGTGGAACTGGGCAAGCCGTAACCGTGGGATTGATTCAAACCGAGGAAGGCCCGCTTGATTTGTGCTCCCCCGGAACGTTACACGGAACTTTCATCCCTCCGAAATGGAAAGGCGAACGGCTCTGGATTGTAGCCATGCACGGAGAAACTAAAACCCAAGAAGACAAAATCGGAGCACTCAAAAGGGAAATCATCGGGGAGTGCATCCAGCCGGGGGAGGGGAATCGAGGCTAATGATGAACCCTAGCCCCCAGTCCCCAGCACCTAGAACCCGTGCAGCCATCTACGCCCGAGTCTCAACGGCGGAGCAAGATAGACGGAAATTCTGAATTGTGAATGTCGAAGCAATCGAATCTAAACTTTCATATCGGCTTCATAACGAAGCAACTTCAAATCAAAAGAGGTAATACTAACCATGCCCAGAATCTCAGTTCCAAAAGACCAACTCGAAGGTATCCAGCCAGTCGAAAATGACACATATACAGTACGGCTGGATGGCTTTGAACCTAAAACAGCAAAGAAGGGCGGATCGGTCAATCTCAATCCAATTCTCAAAATTATCAATCACCCAAAGCACAATGACCTTCGCCTTTTCAACAACCTGAACAGCAAGGCAGGCTGGATTCACAAGGACTTTGTCCATGCTTTCGGCCTACCAATGGAAATTCAAGGCGACGAGGCACTGATTCCTGGAGAGTTTCAGGGCCCCGAAGCCACTCCCGAGAAGTGGGTCTATGTCGGTCCACTTCTCGGCCGAACTGCACAACTCGTTGTTGTTCAGACTCCGAACAGCAATACCGGGAATCCTCGCAATGAAATCAAGCAGTTTCTTTGCCAGGTGCCTGGTTGTAAGGAGAAACATTCGACTGATTTGACCAGTAAGTAGGTCACTAATCTGCCAACCAATCGCATCAGGCGAGCGTCGTTATGCCGGGGTTTCCCTATGGTTGTCCTCGTCACTCCAAAGACGCGCTGGGAAGCATGACAGAAACCAGTAAGGTTGGCTTTTTTAGGTTTTTATGAGAGTAGGCAACAAACCACAGTGGGGCGAGACTGGTAAATCTCTAGAGGAGATGGCCAAGGAAGCAACCGATATTGCCACCCAGCTCATCGACTCTACACAGGCAATGGCCGAACATGAGGCCAGATTTGTCATCGGTGTCCTCGAACGATTAGAGAAGTACGGTGACAGGACATTCATTTCGCCGAAGCAGCTTTTCTGGCTTCGAGACCTTCTAGAGAAATATCTATAATGGAAACAATTTCAATCACAGACATTCAGGTGTCTGACAGGATACGAAGTGAGATGGGCGACATTGATGCCCTCTGCAATAGCATCAAGGAGTTTGGGCTGATCCAGCCAGTCGTACTCAGCAGAGCTGGTAACTCTACTGGCGATAGCGATTCCAATACAGTATTACCTATACTTGTTGCGGGAGGCAGGCGCCTAGCGGCCGCGAAGCGTCTTGGCTGGATCACCCTTAAACATGGTCGTGACTTCATTTGGCGTGAAGAAGAAGACGATCTCCGCCGCAAAAGCGTCGAAATTGAGGAGAATCTCCGTCGGAAAGAGCTAACCTGGCAAGAGCAAGTCGCCGGGAAACAGCGTCTTTTAACCCTAATGCAATCCATCCACGGTGCCCCCAGCCAAGGCGGCGGCCTAACCCGCGAACAGCGTGCCGCTGGCACAGGCACTGGATTTGGTGTCAACAAACTCGCCGCCATGCTTGGTGAATCCTCCGCTACAACAAGCAAAGACCTAGAAATCGCGTCAATGCTGAAAGCGTTGCCGACACTAGCCTCAGCAGATACCAAAGAGTCTGCATTCCGCAAAGCACGAATCATCGCCACCATTGCTGTAATGTCTTTGGCAAACAAAGCCAGAGCAGCTATTATCGGTGAGCCTACCCCAAAGGAGTGGACACTATATGAAGGACCATTTCAAGACAATATCGCCAAAGTGGATTCTGAATCGGTTGACTTAGTATATACCGACCTCCCTTTCGGGGCAAATCTTGCTCAGATGTCAAAGCACGATACAGGTGTGGTTGGTTACTCCGATACTAGAGACGGCATCGTGGGTAGTCTTCGTGACCTCCTCCATGAGTCCTACCGAATTCTTAGACCAGATAGATTCGCCGTCTTTTTCTTCGGCTTTAACTACTATTCGGAGCTTATCACGGCCCTTGAATCTGAAGGATTTGCCTTCAATCCTGTCCCAGTAGTCTGGTTCAAGCGGACTCGAAGCACCGAGAGCCCCAACACTCGCTATGCCAACGCCTACGACCCTGCAATCGTAGCCATGAAGGGCTCACCGGTCTTTATCAGACCTGGTCAGACGAATGTCATCGAGATTGCGCCAGTGACATCATCCGAAAGGATGCAAATTGCCCAGCAACCTATCGAACTGGTCACTAGATTTCTACAGGACATGACCTCTGAGAACGCTTTAATAGTCGACCTAATGGCGGGCAGCGGGACAACCGGCGTCGCCGCCATTAAGGCTAAGCGCCGCGTTATAATGTTTGAACGTGAACCGTCAGCGTGTGCCATCATAAAAGCTAGGATGGGCGCTCTGTGACTCTTGCTGATAGCCTTAAAGCAGAATGTCTCGCCAAAGGTCTAAGATATGTCGGCGGTCGTGGCGACCCACACTCACCTTGTTGGGTCTTGGGGGAAGCACCAGGGGAACACGAAGAGCAAGCTCTTTTGCCGTTCATCGGCCCATCAGGCCGGGAACAAGACCGGATGATGTCTGAGGCCGGCTTTAAGCCACATGAATGCTATTTTACAAACCCATACAAAGTGAGACCGCCCGACAATGACCTATCAAAACTCGAAACCTTGGGCATTCAGAAGCCGATTTATGAAGCTGCATTCCTTGAAGAATTACGTACATATCACCCCGCTATTATTATTTGTGCTGGTGCTACTTCCCTTAGCCTTCTTTGTCCTATCCTGTGCAATAAACGAGGTGAGTTACCAATCTCTAAATACCGTGGAAGCCTTCTTACATCCCCTCTATTTGATTGGAGCCACTACGTTATACCTGTGTATCACCCTGCCTTTATTCTTCGAGAATGGACGGAGAGACAAGTCTCGGTATTCTGCTACGCCAGGGCTAAGGAAGAACTAAGCTACTGGAGGAAGAACGGCAAACTTCAGCCATTGCCAGAACGCCAATTCTTGACGGAGCCATCCTATGAGGACACCCACGATTACCTGTCAACAATTTTGCAGGGAACTGAGAGAGTTAGTATCGACATCGAAATGCTCCAACGAAAGCACGTTTCAACCATTGGACTGGCTAAGTCGCCAAATAGTGCAATTTCATTCGGGCTATATGATTTTAAGTCATTGGATCAAACTGCTAAAATTTGGCGCCTTCTGGATAGGATTCTACGTAACAAAAGACAGATCGGCCAAAACTACGTCAACTTCGATTGTTGTTGGCTGGAATCAATCGGCTTTCAGCCTCGGCTTGATTTGGTGGAGGACACACTAATCCGTCATCACATCCTTTGGCCTGAGCTAGAACACAGTCTCCAATTTATGACTATCCAATACACCCGACAGCCCTTCTATAAAAACGAAGGCAGGAAATGGGTTCCGAGGGATGGTAAGGCAGCTTTACAGAGGTACAACGCAATGGATTGTGCAGTGACCTATGAAGTTTATCTTCGCCAAGAAGAAGAGTTCGTGGAGCGATAGCGTGCCCACTCTACCCCCTGACCCGCAAAACCGAGCACCCGACTACGACAGCGGAACTAAATCCAGGCTCCGAGCGTGCCCACTCTCGACCTGGTCCCTGACCCGTTGCCGAGTGACTTTGGGGCCATTTGTTGGTCAGGGGATAAAGTGGGCACTCTAAGATGCCACTCTTTAACAATCTCGGAGACTTTTACCGGCAATACGAAATGCCCCTCGCCCGCACCATGCACGCTGTCGAGCAACGTGGTGTCTTAATGGACGCGGCCGGCTTGGCCGAACTCTCTACCTATATCAAGGCTGAGTTGGTCAAGTCATGCACCAATATCGCCAAGACAACCGGTGCAGCTGTAGGCTGGGACAAGCTATCATCGGCTGCTCTTGGCCCTAGCGCCATAAATCTTCAGGCGCCAAAGCAGGTGATTGAATTTCTAAAGGCCCTTGGGCTAAAAGTCCCAAAGAATCGTAAATCTGGGAAGGAGACATCCAATGAAGAAGCACTTAACACCCTCTTTGCGGAAAGCGGGAATCCGGCCCTCAAAGAGATCCTCCGAGCCAGAGAGCTTTGCAAAATTAAAGGAACATATGTCGGGGCTGAACTTCTCGATAATGTGCTCTATTGTAGCTATGTTGTCGCCGGAACAGTTGGCGGACGACGAAGCTCTAGAGTCAATTTTCTCGGATATGGCACAAACCATCAAAACCAGCCGAAACACTCAGACCTCGGGAGGAGATTTCGGCGTTGTATCATCGCCAGGCCCGGGAAGATTTTCGTTTCTTGTGACCAAGTCCAGGCAGAGGATTGGATTGTTAACGGGATCATCGCCGATGTAGCTGGTTACTCCAAAGGATTAGAGGAGCTCCAACAGGGCATCGACCGTCACACGAGGTTAGCGAGCTTTATCTTCGCCAAGCCTGAATCTGAGTGCGGCAAAGACGCCAATCACAACGATACACCATTTAGGTTCATGGGCAAGAAGACCCGTCATGCGTTCAACTACAAAATGCAGGGCGGCAGAATGTCAGCTGAACTAGCTAAAGAAGGCTACTCAGTTGACAAAGCATCCTGCGAAGCAATGCTTCAGAGAGTGAGGCAATATGACCCAGCGGTCGAGGACGTATTTCAGCGATATGTTGAATCGGAGCTCACCATCAAAAGAATGCTCCGGACGCCAATCGGAAGAGAGCGGTATTTCCTCAACCTACGATCCTACGGAGATAACAACAAGACATTCCGTGACGCATACTCCTATATACCTCAGAGTACCGTGGGTGACAATACAGGTCTCGCTATTCTTTACTGCGAGTCGCATTCGCCGGGCTTGGTGGTTATGGACGTTCACGATGCGTTGGTTCTTGAGGTTAGTGATTCAGTCAGCAGTATCCGTTCTGCGATACATCTGCTCACCGAATCGTTTGATAGGACATTAGAGTTCCCAGTTAATAAACTACAAATCAAAATCCCAGTCGAACATGAGATTGGGTACTCACTAAGTTCTATGGTAAAATGCGCCGACTCAAGCGAAGCTGGATTGAAAGCTACATTGGCTGGATTGAAAACGCCTCCGAGTCCCCCCAACAATACCATTGGTGGTGTGCTGCAACCGTTATCTCAGCAACCATGAAGCGGCACTGCTGGGTGGATCGAGCCAGCTATAAGCTGTACCCGAATATCTATACCATTCTTGTCGGGCGGCCAGGAATCGGCAAAGGCGCCGCGTTAAATCCTGCACTTCTAATCGCAAAGGAGGCTGGAACCCTAAATGTCCTCTCCGACCGGCTCACCATTGAGTATGTTCTGGAAAGACTCGCTAAAGGTTTTACTTCTCCTACAGCTACGAGCGCTGGGGGAATTGCCATCGGCACTGATAGCTCTGCTCTCATCTTTTCGCCTGAACTCTCTATCTTTATTCGTAGTAGTTCTGACGCCCTTGGTGATCTGTCTGATCTTTGGGATTCTCGTGAACATCCTTTCGATTATGGTACTCGCAGCCGTGGACTTTACACTATTACGAAGCCTTCTATTTCTTTGCTCGCTGGCTCAGCGCCTGAATGGCTGGTTAAAAGCATCCCTTCCGACGCTGTTGGAGGGGGATTCACAAGGAGGGTAAACTTTGTTTACGCAAAAGATAAAAGTAAAAGCATCCCGTGGCCGGTCAACCATCAAGGCTCTAGAGACAGTCTTGTTGACGACCTCCGGCACATCTCCAGCGTGCTCCGGGGAGAATTCCATTTCAGCAAAGAGGCTAAAGACTCTTTCGATGTCTTATACGATGACTGTACCCCGGACGAATTTGATGATGAAGCTACGTCGGCTTATAAAACATCTAAATGGGCTCATGCGACCAAACTGGCGATGGTCTTGTCGGCGTCGAGGGGCGACGATATGGTTATTGGGAAGGAAGATTTCGACACGGCGACAGTCCAAGTTGAAGTAGTTCTAAAAGACTTAGCGATGGTCTTCAGAGCCGTTGGCGATTCTGACTTGGTAAATGCCTCCGATAGGATTCTCAAGTTTGTTGAGCTAAAAGGCTATGCCAGCAAACAAGATATGCTTCACGCGAATTGGCGCCACATCACTTCAGAAGACTTAGATAGAATCCTAATGACGTTTGTTCAGGCGGGAATTATTGGGGAAGTAAATCGAGGTAATAAGATTATGTATCGAATCTTACAACAGCCAACAGGGGTGAGACCATAAAAATGCAGTATCACCCTAGAAAATTTAAGCTGTGCTTCTCTTCTCCTGAGCATAGAAGATTCGTACTCAAATGTAATAAAGCCCAGAAATTGCTTCTTGAAAAGATGCTGTTCGAGGATTGCTGAAGAAATCATAGTCCTGGACTCAAGAAAGACGAGGCTATGGCATTACCAAAAGGTGAATGGTCAGCTAAGTTTATTACTTTAATGAAGAATCGCTGCCTACAAGGATTCTTCAAGTATGGGACTATAAAGGCCAATTCTCAACTTACTGATAGAATAAGAAACGCTATTAATCGCGTAGAAAAGTATCAGGATGATGGCAATACAGAATGGTTAGTTGATGCCTCAAACTTTCTCATGTTCGAGTTTATGTATCCATCACACCAAAAGGCTCATTTTAGAGCAACAGAGGGTGGAGAATCGCCTGGGATAACTGGCACATCTGAACGAGAATTTCACAAGAAATTCTATCAACATGAAGGGGATTAGATATGACTAAAGAGGTAAAATGTTTCCTGGCACCGACAGAGGGTCGTGTGGTAATTCGTGAGGATCAGTTCTCCTACCATGGGAAACTTGAGATCCCCGAAACCGCAAAGCGCCGGCCAACAACCGGCGTTATCGTTGCTGTTGGTGACATCGTTAGTCCAAACCTCCAAGTCGGAACGCGGGTCGTCTATGGCCAATTCAGCGGAACGCTAATTCAGTTTAAGTCTCAACCAGCGTTCCGCATCCTTGGACAAGAAGAGGTTCTTGCGCGGATTCTCTCGGACATTGACCTAGAGCTTGATACAACAGGCGCCTAAGCTGGAGGCTTAAACGTTGGTTCTTTACCGCTTCTCGCTGACTTACCAGACGGCTTGGTCTTCTTGAAAACAGGCAGGCCCTTGTCATGCTGACCGGGGCTTACCTCCAAAGAATCACAAACTGATTTGACTTCACTAACTCCCATTCCACCCTTCATACCGCCTCCTTTGTGTTTACCTTTTCCCACTTGAGTCCTCCTTTGTTGTTCAGAATATGAATATCAATGGTTAAAAAGACGCATCCCCCGTCGGGGGCTTCTTGACCCG
>Ga0334722_10003360_pt1 | contig 17284 bp, 10 predicted proteins | sample C3_bottom_MG_FD_207210 | JGI IMG/M metagenome (GOLD analysis project Ga0334722, IMG submission 207210) | Sediment microbial communities from Yellowstone Lake, YNP, Wyoming, USA - C3_bottom | ecosystem: Environmental > Aquatic > Freshwater > Lake > Sediment | place: USA: Wyoming | collected...
CCGGCTTCGGCGTCCCCTCGACGGCCGATCGCAACATGCCCGCTCAGCAGAACATCCGCGCCGGGACGATCGCGGTCGTCCTCGTACCCGGGAACCGACTCGCTGACATTGTGCCCAGGGCTGCCGAAATCCAGGAGGCCGTTCGGCGAGCCCAGCCCGGCACCGTCACCAGGGTGGGACGAGCCCGCTGAGGGCCCGCCGCCAAATCCACTCGCCTGGGCCGCCAGCGCCCCCGCTGCCCCCACCCGCCCCGGCCGCCCTCGCCTGGGCTGCCAGCGCCCCCGCCGCCCCCGCCGCCCCCGCTGCACCGGCCGCCAACGCCCGCACCCCGTGCAACCTTTTCGGGCCCGGCGGTCATGTACAGGGTGTGACTCGCTCCACGAACGGGATGACCGGCACAACCGGCCCCACCCGCCCCGGCAACCGCGGCCCCGCACCCGCACCCGAGCTCGACTGCGCCGCGGCGCGCCCGCTCATCGAGGCGTACCTGCTCGACGAGCTGGGCGAGGCCGACGGCCGGCGCCTGGCCGGCCACCTGCGCGACTGCGCGGCCTGCTCGGCCGAGCTCGGCGGCGCGACCCGCCTGGTCGGGCTGCTGGCGGCCCTCCCGACCCCGGCCCCCGCGCCCGACCTCGACGAGCGGATCATCCTGGCCGCGATCGCGGACCGCCGCCGGCGCCACGAGCACCGCTCCTGGCTGGCCGACCTCCGCCTCCAGGTCCTCCGGGGCGCGATGCGCACGACCGGGACGCTCGTGGTCACGGTCGTGACCGTCGCCCTGCTCGGGAGCGCGTTCGTCTTCGCGGCCTCGCAGTTCGTGACCCAGTTCCCGGCCTTTACCTCGCGTGCTACGATGGCCCCCGAAGTGACGCCGACGCTCGCGCCGACGCCTGAGCAGACCGCCGTGCCCACGGCAACCCCGGGAACGGGGACCTCCACGCCGGCGGGTGTCGTCGCCACCCCGACAATCGAACCCACCCCGGTGCCGACCCGGGAGCCCACCCCGGCACCGACCGAACCGCCGGCCCCGACGCCGGCGCCCACCCAGGCCGCGACCCCCGAGCCGACGCCGGAGCCGACCGCATCGCCTGAACCCACGCCAACACCCACACCGACGGAGAAGCCGCGGCGGACACCACCGCCCTCGGCCAGTCCCTCTCCGTCCGATTCGGCCGCCCCGTCGGCCACCCCCACCACATCGCCGTAACTGCATGGCGCGCAGGGCGCGTCGTGCCGTTCCGGGCCTTCCGGAAGGCTGTTGGAAAGGAAACGCTAGCCGGGATCCACGCAAGGAGGGTGGACGATCATCCCGGACCCCGACCCGCGGGTCGGATCGACATCAACCACATACAGGAGGTTTCATACCTTGACTATCTGGAAGAAGGCGGTAAGCACTGGCCTCACGGCCACGCTTCTCGCCTCGCTCCTCGCAACGGCAGCCGCGACCTCCGTGTTCGCCGCCGCCGACAACACGCCGGCGCTCGACTGCGCTGTCGCGCTCGACACCACCACTTGCAGCCAGGTGGCGGATGGCGCGAGCATTGTGACGCTCGAGGGCGTTGCGCTCACCGATACGCTGGATGGCACCGGGTCGGGCTCTCCAGACGCGGGCACCTTGGTTGTCACCGTCGACGCGCCAGCATTCACGTCCGCAGCTGGCTTCACCCTGTCGTCCAGCAACAAGACGGCCACGTTCACCTTCACCGGGTCGAACGACCTCTCCAGCAGCGACACGCTGACGCTGACGGCTCCGACGATCGCGGGCACGACCACGGTGACGGTCGTGCACCAGTCGGTGCCTGATCCGGTGACCGGGCTGGTCACCACGACCCCGCTCGGCAGCCTGACCGTCAGCTGGATTTCCGGCACGAACCTGAACGTCTCGGAAGCCAACTCCCGCGTCAAGATCGTTGCCTCGTCGGGCCTTTGTACCGTCGGGAGCGGTGAGTTCACCGAGGCGGCCGTCTCGTCGGCGCCGGCCTCGCCGGCTGGTGCCAGCGTGGCCAAGCTCTGCGTCCTGGTCAAGAACGGCGCTGGCTCGACCGTGCCAGCTGGCACGACGGTCGGGGCCACTATTACCCCGGTCGGACTCCTGACGGATGGCTCAATCACCGGCCAGAACGCGTCCACGACCACGAACTCCTCCGGCGTCGCGAGTCTTACGATCAAGTCGTCGGGTCTGGCCGGAGTGGCCACGATCGCAATCACGGTCACCCAGGGCACGACGACCACGTCGTTTGCTCCGAAGACCTTCACGTTCAGCGGCAGTCTGGCGACGCTGGCGCTCGACAATCTCGTCTACTCGCTGGCGCCGAGCGCCTCTACCGCGGATGTTGCATCGGTGACCGCCAAGGACGCTGCTGGCAACACCGTGGCATGCCCGACCTCGGCTACCGTCACTGACTCGGCCGGCCTGCTCACCGGTGAAGTTGTTACCACCAACCTCGACGGAGACTGCGTTATCCAGGCCGCTGCCGGTAGCGTCAAGGGGAGCACGACGCTCTCCATCAAGAGCGGTTCGATCAGCTCGAACGCGATCACGATCTACGTGGCAGGTACGGCAGACTCGTTCACCGTGGCGTTCGACAAGACGAGCGTCGCTCCAGGGGCGACGGCTACCGTCACCGTCACGATCAAGGATGCCGATGGTCGCCCGATCCCTGACTCCAGCGGCGCTGGTGTCACGGTGACAGCGAACTCCGGTGCCCTGCTCGGAACCGGCGCGGTGTCCAATGGCAAGGTCGTCTACACGTTCCTCGCGCCGTTCAATACGGGCGTCGCGACGGTCGTTGCGGCCGTGTCCGGCGTCACGGGTACCCAGTCGGCTTCGATCAACATCGGTGCGGTCGTCACATCGGGCACGGCCGCCTCGGCCCTGGGCGTGACGACCTCCGGTCCGTTCACGACCACGACCAAGACCCCGGCGATCGGGAAGTACGTCACCGTCAAGCTTTCGTTCGGCTCCAGCGCTGCCGGCCAGACCGTCGAGATCTGGACGGCCAGCAAGAGCTCGAGCGGTGTCTGGTCGGCCTTCACCGTGAAGACCAGCCGGATCGCGAACAGCAACGGCGACGTCTACTTCTACTGGAAGTCCTCCTCGGCCGCGTGGCTGTCGATCCGGGGCAAGCTCGGCTCGGCCTACACGAACGCGGTCCAGGTTCGCTGGATGTAGTGATCCTCACCGGGGCTCGTCCAGCCGGACGGGCACCGTGAGCAACGAGGGCCGGGGCACGCGCCCCGGCCCTCGTTCTTTCTTCGGGGGTATCCTCGCCAAGATGACTCGCCGTCCTCCGCTCCTTCGTTCGCTCCTCGTCGCCGCCCTCCTGGCAGGCGGGCTGCTGGTCGCTCCGTCGGCCGCCCTCGCCGGGCCGGAGTCGGACATCCCGGGCATCCCGCTGCCGGCCCCGGTCGTGTCGGGGCAGCTCGGCGGCCCGATCTACGACGTCGTCTACCGGCTCGACGTGCCCGCCGGGTACGTGATCGTGGCCGGGCTGAGCGGGACCGCGGGGACCGACTTCGACCTCTACCTCTTCGACGCGAGCGCGACGACGGTCGTCTCGAACACCGGCCTGCTGACGAAGTCGATCGGCCCAACGAGCTCCGAGCAGCTCTCGTGGCCGACGCGGATCGGCGGCACGTTCTACCTCGACCTGAACGGCGCGTCGGACGTCGAGGGCACGTACACGCTCTCCGTCCAGGTCGTGCCCGACCCGACCCCGCCGACCGCCGTCCTCCTCGTCGCCGGCGGTGCGAGTCGGGTGAACACGCCGGCGATCACGCTCCAGCTCCTGGCCTTCGACGACCTCTCGGGGGTGACCGAGATGAGCCTGAGCGCGGACGGGCTCAACTTCCTGCCGCCGGTCCCGTTCCAGACGCAGTTCCCGTGGAACCTCTCCGGGGGCGACGGGCCGAAGACCGTCTGGGCGCGCGTCTACAACGGCGTCGGGCTGGCCTCCGCGCCGGTCTCGGTCACGGTCGTCCTCGACACGAGCGGCCCGACGATCGTCACCCGCGACCCGGCCGACGGGACGACCGTGACCGACGCCCGCCCGCCGATCTCGGTCACCTTCGACGAGCCGATCGACCCGGCGAGCTGGGCGAACCTCGGGCTCGTCGTCCAGGCTCCCTCCGGGGGGATCGTGCCCGGCTCGTACGCGTACTACCCCGCGACCCGGACCGGGACGTTCACGCCCTCGGCGGACCTCGCGCCAGGCTACGTCTACATCGTCACCGTCGGCGACGTCCGCGACCTGGCCGGGAACCGGGTCCGCGACACCGGGTCCTGGACGCTCAAGCGGCTCCTGGCGACGTCCGTGACCCTCGCCGCGACGCCGAGGGTCGTCGTGTACGGGCGTTCCGTCGGCCTGGCGGGTGAGGCGTCGCTGCCGCCCGGCGAGAGCGCGACGCTCGAGGCGCGGCCGGCGGGCGCGGAGGCCTACGCGGTCGACCCGACCGTGGGCCCGCTCGCCGGCGCCTGGTCGGCGGTCGTCGTCCCGCGCTCGAACACCTGGTACCGGGTCTCGTACCCGGGCTCGGCGACCGCGATCGCGTCGTCGGCCGAGGTCCGGGTCCTCGTGCGGCGGGCGGTCGTCCTCCTCGGCCCGGGTCCGGCGACGACGCGGAGCGCTGTCGCCGGGAAGCCCGTGACGCTCGCGGCCCAGGTGACCCCGGCCGGTGTCGCCCGGGTCTCGTTCCAGCTCTATCGCTACGACCCGGCGCGACGCACCTGGCGCTATGCCGGGAGCTTCGGGCGGACGACCGACGCGACCGGGCGGGCGACGCTGACCTGGACGCCGTCGGCCGGGCGCTTCTACTGGCGGGTCGCCGTCCTCTCGACCGCCGAGTACGCGAACAACATCACCCCGGCCTACCGCTGGTCCGTGCGCGGCTGAGCTCGGTCAGCGGCGTGGCGGTGATCGGCGCGGCGTCGCCCGCGCTCATGGTCGACGAGCTCGTACTCGTATTCGTCGCGCTCGAAGACCCGGCCCTCGGGGGTCCGTCGCGCCGGCCGCGGGTCCGCTCACTGGCCCGTCGCGCCGGCGAGCCTGGCGATCGCGTCGACGGTCGCGAGCTTCTGGAGGATCGTGTCGTGGGTGGCGCCGTCGAGGGTCGTGGCGGTCACGTCGTAGCCCGCGGCGCGCAGGAGGTCGGCGAACTCGGCCATCGTCGTCGGCGGGGCGACCGGATCGCTCGTCCCCGCCAGGAGGCGGACGGGCGGTGCCGGACGGCCCGTCCGACGAACGAGCGCGGTGACGTCGCCGGCGGCCCAGGCGTCGGGCGCGCTGGCTCGATCGCCGCCGAAGAACGTGGCCAGGAAGTCCTGGCCGATCCGGTCGAGGGTGTAGACGCCGGCGATCCCGGCCAGGGCATCCGGGTGGCCGTCGCCGCGCGAGGCGAGGCAGGCTGGCTCGTCGGTCGCGAAGTCGTGGGCGGAGAGGGCGACGACCGCGGCCGGGAAGCCGCCGAACGAGTGGCCGACGAGGGTGACCCGGCCGGCATCCCCGCCCAGCTCGGGCGCCTTCTGGCGGGCGAAGCGGACGGCGCAGGCGACGTCGGCGAACGTCGCGGGGTAGCCGCCGCCGTAGGTCGGCGAGGAGCGGTAGTCGGCGGTGAAGACGACGGCGCCGCGCGAGGCGACGATCCGGGCCAGCTCCCAGAGGTAGCCGCGGTTGCCGGGCGGCAGGGGTCCGCCGGGGATCATGACCACGATCGGCAGGTCGCGGGCCGCGGGCGCGGGCGGGGCAAAGGCGTCGATCCGGAGGATGCAGCTGGCGCCGTCCGGGCCGCAGGGGACCGGGCCGGTGAAGTCGATGTCGCGGACCTGGCGGACCGAGAGGCTGGCGCAGGTGGGGTCGGCCTCGCCGCAGGGGGGCGGCGGCGGGCCGGCGGGGCCGGGAGCCTCGGGGGTCGCTGGTGTCGAGGTGGCGGGCGGGGTCGCGGGCGGCAGGGCGCCAGGGCTCGATGGGAGGCTCGTGCTCGGGGTCGGCTGGCCTGGCGCCGGGCTCGATGCCGCCGGGTTCGGGGTCGCCGGTCCCGCGCCGGCGCAGGCCGCCATCGCAAGGGCGAGCAGGATGGCGAGGGCGGGCGGGCCGAGGCGGGCGGGCATGCCGTGGCGGGCGAGCGGGTAGTGGCGGACGGGCGCGCCGAGGCGGGCGAGCGGGCCGAGGCGGGCGAGCAGGCCGAGGCGGACGGGCGGGCGAGGGGAGCGGTTGATGGGGATCTCCGTCGAGCGGCGGGTGGCGGTGGCGGGTTGTCGGGTGGCGGTGTCGGGTGGCGGCGTCAGGCTGGAGAGGCCTGGGCTGGTCGAGGCGCCTGGGCGGGTCCGCGGCGGCGGCTGACAGGCGGTCGGGGGTGGCGGTGTCAGGGCAACCCTAGCCGAATCGGGCTGATCCGGTCTCCGGCGGGAACCAGCCGGTCGTCTGTCGCGTCGAGGGTGCAGTGCCAGCGCCGCCAGGTCGTCGGCGGTCGTCCGTCAGGTGGTCGTCCGTCGGTGGTCGTCCGGCGTCGGTCGTCCGCCGGCCGGTCGTCCGTCGGCGGCCAGGCGTTCAACAGGCGCCGGATAAGGGGCCGTGAAGCGCGGAACTCGACAATGGACATCCCGTTGCCTCCGGCGCACACTGGTCCACCAAGGTAGGCAGTTGAGGAGGGAACCATTCCATGGGTCACGCTCTACCTGGAACGTTGCGGATCGGCCGCGCCGGCGCGGCGCTGACGTCGGCGCTCCTGCTTGCATCGCTTCTACCGTTCGGCCCCGTGGCGACGGTGCTCGGGGCAGCCACGGTGGTTCCAGCCACCGTACTGGGCAGCGTGACCGGCGTCGAGATTCCAGCCGACACGGCGGCGGACGCCCCGGTCCCGGAATGGTCGACGCTCGTTGGCCCGCAGATCATCGAGGATCAGCCGGCGCGCCTCGTCACAGGCGGGACGATCATCCTGAGCTTGCCCGCCGGATTCGAGTTCGAGCCCGCCACCGGCTCTGTGGCGGGCGGAGGCTCGGGCTGCGACATCGTATTGACCGCGTTGTCGTTCCCGACGGCCTCCACCGTCAGCGTGACCGTCACGACCCAATCGAGCGCTGCCTGCACGGTGACCTGGAGTGGGCTCCAAGTTCGCCCCACGCACGGGACCCCGTTGAAGACCGGCAACATCACGAACGTGGGCAATACCGGCCCGGCTGGCACCACTAGCTATGGAACTCTGACCATGGTTGCCGGCACCGCCTCGAAGCTCGGATTCACGCAGCAGCCGAGCAGCTCGCCGAGCGGTGTCGTCTTTCTCACTCAGCCCAAGGTCGCCGTCCAGGACGCGGTCGGGAACACGATCACGTCCGACAACACGACGACCGTGACCCTGACGCTCTCCGGGCCGTCGTCGGGTGGTCCGGGGACGCTGGCCGGTTGCACCTCGGCCGTGACCGTGGTCGCGGGTGTTGCGACGTTCAGCGGTTGCCGGGTAACCGGGACGGGCATCGGCTACAAGCTGACGGCCGCTGCGACTGGCCTGACGAGTGGGACGAGCGCGTTCTTCGACATCCCGGACAACCTCGGTTTCGAGACGCAGCCGGGCGGCGGCGCCGGAACTGGCAGCAAGGCCCAGGGCGGGATCGCCTTCACGAACCAGCCGAAGGTGACCGTCCGCGCCGGGACCGCGAACTTCACGACGAACAAGGCCGTGAACGACACGACGACGACCGTCACCCTCTCGATCCGTTCCGGGACGGGGACGGCTGGGGCGATCCTCACCTGTGACCAGGCGGCGAACACGCTCAAGGTCACGAGTGGCTCGGCCCAGTTCACCGGCTGCAAGATCGACAAGGCCGGGACCGGCTATCAGCTCGTCGCCACCTCGGTGCCGGCCTACGGCACGAACGCCTGGTACAGCACGGCGTTCGACGTCGTCGCCGGACCGGCGAGCAAGCTGACATTCACGACCCAGCCGGCCGGAGCGGCCGCCGGGCAGGCGTTCACGACCCAGCCGGTCGTGGCGATCACCGACGCCGGCGGCAACGTTGCCACCACCGGTGTGAGCGCGAACGTCACGCTCACGATCGGCACGAATCCGGGCGTCCCGCCCGGCGTTCTCACCTGCGTCCCGAGCCAGACCGTCGCGACCGCGACGACCGGCACGAATGCCGGCAAGGCCGTCTTCGCCGGCTGCAAGATCAGCACCGCTGGCGTCGGCTACACGCTGGTCGCGAGTGCCACGAGCGTCGTCTGCGCGACAGGCGCCTGCGCGACGCCGGGCGTGCTCTCGCCGGCGACGTCGAACGCGTTCACGGTCACCGCGCCGCCCGCCCAGATCAGCCTGACGCCCTCGGCGAGCGTGATCACCTGGGGCAGCACGGTCGTCCTGACGACGCGGTTCCTGGTCAACGGGGCGAACAAGACGTTCACCCTCCAGGGCGCCCGCGACGGCGTGTCCTGGGCGACGATCGCGACCCTGACGACCGACTCGGCCGGGAACTCGTCGTACCCGTACCGGCCGGCGACGAACCTCTACTACCGGGTCGTCTTCGCCGGCTCGGGTGACCTGATCGCCGGCACGAGCAACACGACCCGGGTGGTCGTTCGCCAGATCGCCCTCCTGCGCCCGACGAACAGCGGAGCGACGAAGGTCGTCGCCCGGAACACGAAGGTGACGTTCACCACGACTGTCCGGCCCGCTCGCCCGGAGCTGCCGGCGGCGAAGGTGACCTTCCTCTTCTACCGCAAGGTCTCGACCGGCTGGACACTCGTCACCAGGCGCGACGTGTACATCGACTCGCTCGGCCGGGCGTCATACACCTGGACGTTCTCGACGAGCGGCGAGTGGTACGTGCGCTCGATCGCGAACCCGACCCCGTACAACGCGAACAGCGTGATGAGCCCGCTCGAGCGCTACAGCGTGCGCTGATCGTCGACCGAGCCTGAGCTGGCAATCCAGGGCCCTCTTCCTTCGGGCGGGGGGCCCTGGACTTGTGCCTGGAACGTGATCAGGGGAGGGGCGGCGTGGCGGAGGCTCCCCGGAGGCCCCGTTCTTGCCAGCAGGACACCGGGGAGGGGTCGGCCGAGGAGGTGATCGACGGTTCTCGGGTGGAGGACGAACCGGCCGAATCACTCGGGCCCGGTGTCGGTCGTTCTGGGCTGGAGGACAAACCGCCCGAATCCTGGGCCGGAGACGGTCGAGCGGCCCGGACCCCCTCGGCCAGGAGCGGTTTGTTCTGTGCTCCGGAACCACCTGCACGACGCGGGGCCCGAGCGGGGTCCGGAGGGGGCCCGAACCGGCTGGCGAGTGGCGATCTGTTCTGTGGTCAAGAACGGGGGCCGGGGCGAGGGGGCCGGGCAGCCGCACGGACCAGCGCCTCGCCCGAGGCGCTACCGGATCCGCAGCCAGGTCGTTCCGGCGCTGGCGGCCGACGAGCTCGCCGCGTCGTAGAGGATGAGGATCCGGCTCGTGGCGGCGAGTCCGGTCGGGTAGGCGTACGTCGAGGTGCCGGTCAGGGCCGAGGCGCTCGACCAGGTCGCCCCGCCGTCGGCTGACTGGCGGTACCAGACCCGGGCCCGCGTGCACGCGCTCGTCGTGCACTGGGCCCAGGCGACCCGGACGACCGCGCCCCTGATCGTCACCGTCGGCTCGAACGCGGCGAGGGTCGTCACAGCCGAGACGAGCCGGCGGCTCTGCCAGCTCGCCCCGCCGTCGCCCGAGCGGCGGAGATAGGCGAGGGCCGGCCGACCGGCCGACGGGCGGGCCGCGTAGGCCACGGCGACGCCGCTCCCGTAGGCGGAGAGCCAGGTCCGCGCGACCCCGCTGGCGGCCGAGTCGACGACCTGGACCGGCAGCCAGCTCGCCCCCGCGTCGGCGGTCCGGCGGACGAGGATGCGGGTCGGCCTGTCCGCCCAGGCGACGTAGCCGCGCCCGCCGGAGCCGAAGGCGACCGAGGGGAGCGCGTCGAGGTCGGCCAGGTTCCGGAACGGGGTCTGTGTCGTCCGCCCGATCGCCCGCGGCGAGGCGAACGTCGCGCCGCCGTCCGCGCTGGCGGCCGCGTAGACCCGGCCGCCGAGCGTGTCCGTCCAGGCGACGAGGACGTGGCCGGCGGTGTCGACCGCGAGGGCCGGATTGCCGGCCCGGCCGCCGGCCGGTGAGAGGAGGCGCGGCGCGCTCCAGCTCAGGCCGCCGTCGGTACTCGCCCGATAGGCGACCGCGACCGGCCCGGACCCGACGAGGTCGCCCTCGAGCCAGGCGACGTGGACGGCCGAGCCTGCGCTCGCCACGGCGGCGTAGCCGGCCTCGACGTCCGTCCGCGAGAGCTGGACGGCCGCCTCGAACGTCGCACCGCCGTCGCTCGAGCGCCGGTAGACGACGGCATCGCCGGCGATCGTGGACTCACCGAACACGACGTGGACGGCGGTCGTGCCCGAGGTCGCCAGGCCCCGCCAGGTGATCGCCGTGCCCGGGTCCGAGAGCGCCTTCAGGCCGGGCGGGGGCGGACCCGGCGGCGGCGGTGGCGGCGGTGGCGGCGGCGGTGGCGGCGGCGGGGTCCCGGGGGCTGGTCCGAGGGCCAGCCGCCCCCAGCCGAACGTGCTGTTCGGGACCGGCGTCCCGAGTGCCACGGTGTGGGCACGGAGCGCGGCGGCGAGCTGCACCGGACCGAGCGTCGGGTCTGCCTGGAGAAGGAGCGCGGCGGCGCCCGAGACGTACGGCGCGGACTGGCTCGTGCCGCAGAACCGCGGGATCACGGTCGTGGCCGCGCAGTCGGCCGCGACGAGGTCGGGCTTCGTCCGCCCGTCGACCGTCGGCCCGCGCGAGCTGTACGGCTCGATCGCGTCGGGGGTCGCGACGTTCACCGCCCCGACGGTCACCAGCCCGGGGTTCGCGCTGTCGGCCGGGGAGGGGAGCGTCCCGGCCGGGACCTGGTAGGTGAGCCCGTCGCCCTGGCCTTCGACGAGCAGCTGGATCGGGCCGACCGGGGTGCCCGAGATCCAGGCGACCTGGATGTCGTACGAGCCCGACGTCGGGGCGGTGAAGCGCAGGTGCTCGACCGGGTCGCCGGTGCCCGACTGGGGGTCGGTCGAGCTCGCGACCGGCTGGGTTGCCCCGGCCGGGAAGAGGTAGAGGTCGTAGTCGGTCGCCGCGGCGCCCCAGCGGTCCGGCCAGCGGATGGCGACGTCGACGCTCTGGCCGGCGGCGATGGTGAACGAGTTCGCCTCGTCGGTGCCGGAGAACTCGAGCCAGCCGTTGTTGTTCGCGTCGGTCCACGGCCCGCTCCAGCCGAGGTCGCCGGAGTTGCCGGCCGAGTTCACCCACAGGGCACCGCCCGTGACGGCCGCGTCGACCGCGGCGTAGTAGCTGTCCGGGTGGGGGCTCGTGCCGTCGCCCGGTCCCTCGAAGACGGCGCTCGCCCCGAACGAGGCGTTGATGATCCGGACGCCCGCCCCGGTCATCCAGGCGATCGCCTGGCGGGTGTCGAGCGACGAGAACGGGTTGGCGATGTAGAGGGTCGCGTTCGGTGCCATGTCGGCGATCGTCTCGGCGACCGCGGTGCCGTGCGTCTCCCCGTCCGCCTCGCAGGCCGCGAGGCTCGAGCTGAACGTCCCGATGTCGGAATAGCAGCGCGCCTGGACGCCGCCCGGAAACTCGGTCGAGAGGAGGCTGGAGATGCCGCTGAAGCCGCCGTCGATGATCCCGATCCGGATGCCGGTGCCGGTGTAGCCGGCCTGCTGCCAGGCATCGGCGCCGTGGATCCCGATGCCGGCGCTGGTCAGGCCGTCGGCGAGGGGGCCGCGAATCGGGTCGATGCGTCGGACGCCGGGGGTGGCGGCGAAAGTGGCGAGGGAGGCGAGGGCGTCGATCGGGAGGCTGGCCTCGAGGAGGGCGCCGGCGGGGTCGACCTGGACCTGGTCGGCGCCGAGCCCGCGAAGGGCGGCTGCGACCGGGCCGACGTTCGCGGGGCCCGCCAGCCTGATCGAGACGGCGACCTCGGGTCCGTTCGGGCCGGTGTGCGTGACGAGGCCGGCTGTGGCGGCGGCGGTGGTGGCCGCGGCGGTGGCGGCGGACCTGGCGCCCGCGGCGGCGGACCTGGCGCCCACGGCGGACCTGGCGCCCGCGGCGGCTGCCGCGGACCCGGCTGGCCGCGCCAGCTCGGGGATCGAGATGCCACCTTGGCCGAGCGGCCGGATTGCCTCGCGCCTCGCGCCGTGTGCCAGCTCGGCCAGGATCGACGACAGGGCCGCCGGGTGCGGGTTCCGGGCCGGGATCGGGCGTGCCGGTCCGGGCGCGCGAGCAGGTCGGGCGGTCGTCGTCGACTGCGCGTTCGGGCTCGGCTGGGCGGTCAGGCTCGGCGCGGTCGCCCGGCTGGTCGTCCGGTCGCCCTCGAGCGCCCGAACGTCGCCCGTCGCCGGTCCGAGCGTCGTCGCGAGCGCAACGAGCAGCCCCAGGACGACCGCGGCGCGTCGGGTCGGCCGGCTGGTCGTGGAGCGCGGCGGTCGAGCGTTCGAGCCGGGGCGCCCGCCCGCTCGGGTTCGGGTGCGACCGTCTGATCGGGGGCGCGGGGCCATCGGTCCTCCGACGCGCCGGGCCTGGCGCCGGCAGCGGACCGAGTATAGGTCGCCGCATCAGGTCTCCTGCGACCCCCCGACGGTCACCCGACGGTCACCCGACGGTCCCCCCCGCGGACAGTCCGCCCGGCGGCCAGCCACAGGAGCCCGTCGCCCGGCCATTCCCCGTTCGGCGCCTGCAGGGCGGCCCGGAGGTCGCTCGACCGGGTCGGGAACGCGGCTCGGATCGTCTCCGGTTGGGCGCGCACCAGGGAGCGGTGGTGCCGGGTCGGTGGCAGGACGAGGACCGCGTGGACCCGGGTCCCGGGCGAGGTGGTCGTTCGTACGCTCTCGCGCTTGTCATGCACCTCGCGCACGATCTCCTCGAGCCGTCGCCCCGAGCAGGGAGGCGGCACGGGCCCGGATCCGGCGCGCGCTCCCGCCCCCAGACCCCTTACCCCACCCGGATACCGAACATCCCGAGCGCCGTGACCCCGAGCAGGACCAGGTCCAGGACGATCACCAGCCCGACCGCGGCCCAGGCAAGCAGGTTCGCCCAGCGGCCGTTGCGGTGGCGGCCCATCAGCCGCTCGTCGTTCACGAGCAGGACCATGAACACGAGCACGATCGGCAGGAGCAGGCCCTGGAGGTTCTGCGAGGCGACGATCACCGGGATCGGATCGAGCCCCGGGATGAGCACGACCAGGGCCCCGAGCAGGAGCACGAACGTGTAGATGCCGAAGAACGGCGGCGCGTCGCGGAAGCGCTTGCCGACCCCGGACTCCCAGCCGAACGCCTCGCAGATCACGAACGCGGTCGAGAGGGGCATGATCGTCGCGGCCAGGACCGAGGCGCCGAAGAGCCCGATCGCGAACAGGACGGTCGCCAGCTCGCCGGCGACCGGGGCGAGCGCCTGGGCGGCGTCGGCGGCGGTCTCGATCCGCATCCCCCCGGCGTGGATCGTGGCCGCGGTCGCGACGACGATGAAGACCGCGATCACGTTCGTCCAGACCGCCCCGCCGACCGCGTCGGCCTGCTCGAGGCGCAGCTCCTCCTCGTCGATCGCCTTCTCGGCCACCGCGCTCTGGAGGTAGAACTGCATGTACGGGGTGATCGTCGTGCCTACGACCGCGACCATCAGGAGCAGGATCGACGGCTCGAACGTGATCGTCGGGCTGACGATCGCTCGACCGACCTGGCCCCAGTCGGGGTGGGCGAGGAAGGCCGAGAAGATGTAGGCCACGAAGACGAGGGCGACCGACAGGAAGACCCGCTCGACGGTCCGGTAGCTCGAGAAGAGGACGAGCGCCCAGATCGCGACGGCCACGATCGGCACGGTCAGGTAGCGCGAGATGCCGAAGATCTCGAGCGCGGCCGCGGCGCCGGAGAACTCGGCGATCGTGTTCGCCACGTTGGCCACGAGCAGGACGAGCATCGCGAAGGCCGTCCAGCGGACGCCGAACCGGTCGCGGATCAGGTCCGAGAGGCCCTGGCCGGTGACGACGCCGAGCCGGGCCGCCATCTCCTGGACGATCGCCAGGATCAGGATCGTGATCGGGAAGAGCCAGAGCAGCTGGAAACCGGTCTCGGCGCCGAGGACGCTGTAGGTCGTGATCCCGCCCGCGTCGTTGCCGGCGATCCCGGCGATGAAGCCCGGGCCCATGACGGCGAGGAAGGCGACCAGGCCGCGCCGGCCGCGGAACCGGCCGCGCAGGCGGAACGGGTCGCCGCCCCGGAGGCGCTCGCGGATGCGGCCGACGGGGTTGCCCCGGCTGGCGGCCCGGCGCAGGGTGGCCGGCACACGACGAACCGGCCGCCGGCCGGTGGCGCCGGCCCTCGCCGACCGCTCCTCCCGCACCGCTGCCCGTCCCGCCTCAGCTCCGCGCGAAGAGGCGCGGCAGCCGCTTCTTCCAGGCGGTCGGGATGACCGTGTCGATCGCGTCGTCGACGGTCACGATCCCGACCAGCCGGCCCTCCTCGTCGACGACCGGCACCGCGAGCAGGTTGTAGTGGGCGACGACCTCGGCCACCTCGTCCTGGTTGGCCAGGACCCCGACCGCGACCGGCTCGCGGATCATCACCTCGGAGATCGGCGTCTCGGGCGGGGCCACGATCAGGTCGCGCAGGGAGAGGACGCCGACGAGCTTGCCGTCCTCGTCGGTGACATAGACGTAGTAGATCGTCTCCGCGTCGGGCTCGAGCTCGCGCAGACGGTCGATCGTCTGGGCTGCGGTCAGGTTCGCCGGCACGGCCACGAACTCGGTGGTCATGATCCCGCCGGCGCTGTCCTCGGGGTAGCCGAGGAGCCCCTGGACCTCGTCCGCCTCGTCGCGCTCCATCAGGGCGAGGATCTCCTCGCGGGTCGTCTCGGACAGGTCGGCGACGAGGTCGGCGGCGTCGTCGGGACTCATCTCCTCGAGGATGTCGGCGGCGCGGGCGGGCTCGAGGTCCTCGATCACCTCGACCTGGGTCTCCGGCTCCATCTCCTCGATCGCGTCGGCCGCGGCCTCGTCGTCGAGCGAGGCGAGGACGCCGGCCCGGTCCTTCGGCGCGAGCTGGTCGATGATCGTGGCCAGGTCGGCCGGGTGGAGCTCGGCCAGCCCGGCATGGGGGACGCGGAGCTTGATCGAGGCGATCGAGGTCTCGACCGGGTCGACGTCCTCCCAGTCGATGTAGCGCTCGGGGAGCGGCAGGTTCAGGTTCCGGGCGAGCGTGCGGTACGGGCCCTCGAGGCCGAGCCGGCGCAGAAGCCCGGCCGCGCCGACGTCGACCGCGACCAGCCGGAGCGAGCCTTCGACCTCGTCGAGGCGGAGGTCGTTGACCCGGACGACCTTGCGTCCGTCGATGTCGACGATCTGCTTGTCCATCAGGTCGGCGCGCAGGAGGATCTCGTTCGGGCGCTGGCGGAACTTCGCCAGGTCGAGGGTGGTCGTCCCCAGGCGGACCCCGGACGGGTCGATCGAGGCGACCGACGACCAGGGCAGGAAGATCTTGCGGTGGTCGGTGAGCACGACGAGGCCGGTCACCGGGGGGTACTTGCCGCCCACGGCCACGATCAGGTCGTCGACCTTGCCGATCGGCTCGTCGTTCCGGTCGCGGACGGGCCGGCCGATCACCTGGCTCAGGTAAAGCATCTGCCACCTCGGGACGGTCCATCCTGCCCGGGGTGGCATCCCCGCCCGTGGTGGGCCGGTGGCGATGCCGCCTAGAGGACGGGACGGACCGGGTGCCTGGTCACGGCGCTCGGCGCGCCGGGGGTACTGGGTCCGGTCTCCACTGAGGGAGGGTTCCTCCGAAGCTGGTCTGGTCGGCGCCGCCGAGAGCGTGCCGGACGGAGCACGTGTGTGCGGCGGGGCCGAGGGCGAGTGTAGTCCCGGCTCACGCCGGCTGGCAAGAACGGGCTGGCGCGAGGCGCGAGCCGTGGGCGGCGTTCCGGTTGGCGCGAGCCGTGGGCGGCGGCCCGTTCGGCGCGAGCCGCGGCCCGCTTGGCGCGAGCTGTGGTCCGCTTGGCGCGAGCTGCGGCCCGCTTGGCGCGAGCTGTGGCCCGCTTGGCGCGAGCTGTGGCCCGCTTGGCGCGAGCTGTGGCCCGCTTGGCGCGAGCCGTGGCCCGCTTGGCGCGAGCCGTGGCCCGCTTGGCGCCCAGCTTCCCTCACCAATGCGCGTGGGGAGAGCGTTACGCGGAGGCTCGGGCCGGCCAGGCCGGTCAGAGGCGCTCGGCAGCCGTCACTCGGGCCCAAAAGACTCGTCAATGCGCGTGGGGAGTGCATTGACGATGACCAGGGCCCGGATTCCCGGTGCTCCGGGCGGGAGCGGCCGGCCGTGTACTGCGTTGTGCTCCGGGGGCGCGCAATGACGAGGATTGTGGACGCAGCACCGATCGACGGCCCGGGATGCGGCACGCTGGAGTTGGCTGCGTGCGAGCCGCGGCGCGGTCAACGGTCCCACAGGTGAAGTGCCGGAGGGTCCCCGGCGCCGCGGCCCGGTACGTTCGATGGGCCGCCGCCGGTACCACGGGGTGGGCGGATTGGTGTGGTTCCGGTGCGACGATGGCGCCGTGAGCGCACGCACAGATCGACCCCGTCCCATGCCGGCGCCCGCCCGTCCCATGCCGGCGCCCGCCCGGCCGAGCATGCCGGCGCCCGCCCGGCCGAGCATGCCGGCGCCCGCCCGGCCGAGCATGCCGGCGCCCGCCCGGCCGAGCCTCACGGCCCCCGACCGGCCGAGCCTGCCGCCCGTGCCGCGGTCCGGCCTGACGGCGGCGCCCGGGCGCTTGCCGTTCGGCTTCCCGCCGCTCGCCCTCGGCCTGATCGTGCTCGCCGGGTACGCCGCGGTCGTCGCCACGTCCGGGGAGAGCCACGCCCGCTACGACCTCGTCAGCGTCCCGATCTTCGTCGCCGCCGCGCTGCTGCCGGCTGCGTCCGCGCTCATGATCGGCGCCGCTGCGCTCGTCATCGCCGCCTGGCCGGTGGTCAGCGACCCCTCGACCTTCGAGCTGGCCCACGCTGCCGAGGTCGCCGTGGTCGTCGCCGCCGCGCTTGTCCTCCGGACCGCGCTCGCGCGGCGGACCCTGACCGAACTCTCCCGCGCCGAGCACGACGCCCGGAGCCTCGAGCGGATGCGCACCGTCCTCGACATCGCCCAGCGACTGACCCGGACGTTCGACCGGGCGGAGATCTTCCGCACGATCGTGGCCGAGCTGAACCACGCCCTGCGCACCGACGTGACCACGATCCGGGTCCTCCGCGGCGACGAGCTGGTCGTCGCCGCCTGGG
>Ga0334722_10003361_pt1 | contig 17284 bp, 15 predicted proteins | sample C3_bottom_MG_FD_207210 | JGI IMG/M metagenome (GOLD analysis project Ga0334722, IMG submission 207210) | Sediment microbial communities from Yellowstone Lake, YNP, Wyoming, USA - C3_bottom | ecosystem: Environmental > Aquatic > Freshwater > Lake > Sediment | place: USA: Wyoming | collected...
CGGCGAACCTGCCCCGCGTGGACGGTGTGCTCCTGCTCGACGGCATGCACGCGAGTTACGTCCCCGATCGCACGCCGCTGGCCGACGGCGGCGTGCTCGACACCACGGACGTCGCGCCGTTCGCGGCTTTCGCGCGCCTCGCCGTGGCGGGCACCAAGCGCTTCGTCATCACGCACACCGAGATCTTTCCCGGCACGTTCGCCAGCACCACCGAGTGCGCCGACTGGCTGCTCGAGTCGCTGGCGCTCAAGCGCGTGCCGGTGGTCGAATGGGGGCCCATGGGCACCCAGCTGCTCAGCCGCACCACCAAGGGGCGCCTGGAAGTGCTCGGCTTTGCCGGCAACTCCGGGCCCGACCACGTTGACCTCTTCCACGGCATGGCGGCGTTCGTCGAGCGCCTGCTTGCCCCCTGATCCGGAGCCACGCATGCAGATCGCACGCCTGTTCACCGCGCTCGCCCTGGGCGCCGCCACCGCCGCCGCGCAGAATGCGCCGATGACGGGCACGCAGGGCGACTACGTGGTGCGCAACTTCACGTTCACCACCGGCGAGGTCTTCCCCGAGCTGCGGCTCCACTACACCACGCTGGGCACGCCGAGGCGGGACGCGAGGGGCGTGGTGCGCAACGCGGTGATGATCCTGCACGGCACGGGCGGCACGGGGCGCGCCTTCCTGTCGGCAACGTACGCCGGCGTCCTTTTCGGTCCCGGCCAGCTGCTCGACACGGCGCGCTACTACATCGTCCTCCCCGACGGCGTCGGGCACGGCGGGTCGAGCAAGCCGAGCGACGGACTGCACGCGCGCTTCCCCAAGTACACCTACGACGACATGGTGCACGCCCAGCACGCGCTGCTGACGCAGGGGCTCGGCGTGAACCACCTGCGCCTCGTGATGGGGACGTCGATGGGGTGCATGCACGCCTGGGTGTGGGGCTACATGTATCCCGACTTCGCGGACGGCCTCGTGCCGCTGGCCTGCGTGCCGGCGCCGATCGTCGGGCGCAACCGGATGATGCGCAAGATGATCATGGACGACATCACGACGGATCCCGGCTACCACGGCGGCGACTACACCGTGCAGCCCAGGGGCGTGATTGCCGCGTCGCAGCTGCTGTTCATGATGACGAGCGCGCCGCTGGTGCAGCAGCGGATGGCGCCGACGCGCGAGGCGGCCGACAGCCAGATCACCGCCTACCTGGCGAACCGGGCGCGGGTGACCGACGCCAACGACATGCTCTACCAGTTCGACGCGTCGCGCGATTACGACCCCTCGCCGCACCTCGCGCAGGTGACGGCGCCGGTGCTCGCCATCAACACGGCCGACGACCAGGTGAACCCGCCGGAGCTCGGCATCGTCGAACGGCTGATGCCGCAGGTCGCGAAGGGGAAGTTCCTCCTGCTACCCATCACGCCGCAGACCCGCGGCCACGGCACGCACTCGCTGCCGGCGGTGTGGGGCGGCTACCTGGCGGATTTCCTGAAGGGGCTGCCGGAGCGGTGAGCGACGGCTGATGGTTGACGGTTGACGGTTGACGGTTGTCTGTCGTCTGCCGTCTGCCGTCTGCCGTCTGCCGTCTGCCGTCTGCTTACGCCCCCACCATCATCCCCTGCAGGGCCCGCACAATGCCTTCCGGCACCTTGTCGAGCGGCAGGATCTCGTCCACGGCCTCGGCCTTGATGGCTTCCTTGGGCATGCCGAAGACGACGCAGCTGTCCTCGTCCTGCGCAATGCACCAGGCGCCGGCATCGCGCATCTGCTTCATGCCGGCGGCGCCGTCGGCCCCCATGCCCGTCAGGATCACCGACACCGCGTTGGGGCCGACGGCGCGCGCCGCCGACTGGAACAGCACGTCCACGGCCGGGCGCTGGTGGTGCACGGGTGGCCCCGAGCGGACGCGCACGCGGTAGCGGCCGCCGTCGCGCTCGATGAGCATGTGCCGGTCGCCCGGCGCGATGAACACGGTGCCGGGCACCACGATGTCGCCGTCCTGCGCCTCGCGCACCTGCTGCGCGCAGATGCCGTTGAGGCGCGCGGCGAATGGCCCGGTGAACCCGGCCGGCATGTGCTGCACGATCACCGTGCCGGGGATGTCGCCCGGCAGGCCGCGCAGCACCTCCTCGATGGCGCGCGTGCCGCCGGTGGACGCGCCGATGCACAGCACCTTGTGCGTCGTGCGCAGCGGCCCGAAGCTCACGGGCGGTGCGTCGGCGGCCGGCGGCGTGCGCTTCTGGATGCGCGCCCGCGCCGCGGTGCGCACGGCGCGCACGAGTTCCTTGCCGATGTCGCCGACGGTCACCGACGAGCCGGGCTTGGCCAGCACCTCCACCGCGCCGAGGGCCAGCGCGCGCACCGCCGTCTCGCTGTTGCGCGGGGTGAGCGAGCTCAGCACCACCACCGGGAGCGGGTAGTGCCGCATCAGCTTCTCGAGGAAGCTGATGCCGTCCATGCGCGGCATCTCGACATCGAGCGTGACCACGTCGGGCTTGAGCTGCACGATCTTGTCCCGGGCGACGTACGGGTCGATGGCCGTGCCGACCACCTCGATGTCGCTCTCGCGCGAGAGCGTCTCCGTGAGGAGCTTGCGCACGAGGGCGGAATCGTCGACGACAAGAACGCGTATCATGACCGGTGAACCGGTGAGGGTCGGCCGCCGACGAGCGTCAGCGGCTGCTCAGGAACAGGCGCACCTGGGCGCGCCCTTCATCGAGGCCGATGTCCACGCACTCCTCGTTGGGATCGACGAGGTCCGTGAACTGGGCCGGGTCCAGCTGGCGCGGTGGGTGCAGGTGGAAGACGCCGATGCCATTGGTCATCGCCGACACCACGTTGCCGCAGAGCACGTTGCCGAGCTCGCCCAGGGCGTCACGCTGCAGCTGCGCGTCCACCGCGCCGTCGGCCCCGAGCATGTTGGCGGTCAGCGCCGGCCCGACGCGCGCGCTCGTGCGCACCTCGAGGCGCCCCGACTTGGGGCCATAGAAGCGCACGCTGACGCCGGCAGTGAAGGGCAGCTGGCGCTGCTCGTCCGTCAGCGCGTCCGACGGAAAGAGCATGGCCAGCTCCTCAAAAGTCGCTGCTGCCGTCGGATACAGCTGGAACGTGGTCGAAGCTGTCATCGGAGACTCCCGTGAGATCGCGAATGACGGCGCGGAGTTCCTCCGGCCGGAACGGCTTGTGCACGAACGCGGCGCCGAGATCCCTGATGCGCCGGATGCGCGCCTCGGAGCCCTCGGTCGAGACGACGATCACCGCCACCGATGCGGTGTCGGGGTTTGAGCGGATCTCGGCGAGCAGCTCCTCGCCGTTCATCTGCGGCATGTTGAGGTCGAGGAGCACGAGGTCCACCCAGTGCGCGCGCAGCCGGTCGAGCCCTTCCTCGCCGTGCGCCGCCTGGAAGACCTCCCCCACCGGCACGCCGGACAGCCGGAGTGTCTTGATGACCATCGCGCGCATCACTGCGCTGTCGTCGACCACGAGTACGTTGAATGCCATTGGTTCGTCCTCCTCAGAGCGCCGCTTCGACGCCGTTGCACTTCACGGTCACTTCGCCGCTTCCCATCGCGAGGGCCATCGTCCGCGACCGCTGGACGCCGCCGACATCGGAGGCCTTGATCATCACGCCGTTCTTCCAGAGCAGCTTGCGCAGCGCGATGAAGTTGCGCTTGCCGATCTGGAACCGGTCGGCGCTTTCGTCGTCGCCCTGGTAGGCGCCCCCGGCCACCCGCACCTCCATCCGCTCCTTCCTTGCCCCGAGCGCGTAGCACTGCTTGAAGAGCTGCGGGATGCCCGTATCGACGAACATGTACGGATTCAGCGCCGCCTTCCGCGGGTCGATTTCGGATTCGGGCATCATCACGTGCAGCATGCCGCCGACGCCGGCCGCGGCATCGTACACGACGACGCCGAGGCAGGAGCCGAGGGCGTAGGTGATGATCCGGTCCGTCGGCGAGCCGGACACCTTGAGGTCGGCCATGCCGACGACCTGGTCGGCCGACGGGCTGACGAGGGTGCTCACCGGGCCGCCTTGGCGTACGCCGCCGGCGCCACGTAGCGCAGGTCGTGCTGCATCGAGTGCAGCGTCTCGGAATGACCGACGAACAGGTAACCGTCCGGGGCGAGCAGGCGGCTGAAGCGCTGCACCAGCCGCTCCTGCGTCTCCCGGTCGAAGTAGATCATGACGTTGCGGCAGAAGATGGCGTCGAAGGGCCCCTTCATCGGCCACTCCCCCATCAGGTTGAGCTTGCCGAACCGGATGACGGAGCGCAGGTGCTCCCGGGCCACCCACCGGTCGCCGGCGCCGTCGCGCACCCGCTCGAAGTGCCGCTGCAGCGTCTGCGGCGGGATGTCGCGCACCGACTCGGCGTTGTAGGCGCCTTCCTTGGCCTTGACCAGCACGCGATGCGAGAGGTCGGTGGCCAGGATGCGGCCGTGCGCGTCGCCGCCCTGGGCGTGGTCGAACAGCACCGTGGCGAGCGTGTACGGCTCCTCGCCCGACGAGCAGCCCGCGCTCCAGATGGCGACCTCGCGGTCGCCCCACGCCGGCAGCACGCGCGTGCGCAGGAAGTCGAAGTGCGCCGACTCGCGGAAGAAGCTCGTCTTGTTGGTCGTCAGCCGGTCGATCATCTCGCGCAGTTCGTGCGGGTCCTCGCGCACGCGCGTGATGTACGACCGGAACGACGTGACGCCCACCTCGCGCATCCGCTTGCCGAGGCGCGACACGACGAGCCCCTCCTTGCCCTCGCTCAGCTTGATGCCGGCGACGTCGTACAGGATGGCGCTGATCGTCACGAAGTCGGCATGGGACACCGTCGCGCCCACCATCGGGCCGTCGGTCATCGTCGAAGGCGCGGTCATCGGCGGCTCAGGTGCCGGGCGTGACGGCGTCGGCGGCGCCCACCGCCTGCTCGACTTCCGTGCGGGTCAGCACGTGGTCGATGTCGAGCAGCATCTTCACGCGCCCCTGCGACTTGCCGATGCCGAGCAGGAAGTCCGTCGGCACGTCCACGCCGAACGACGGGGGCGGCTCGATCTCGCTGGCCGCGATGTTCGCCACCTCGGAGACGCGGTCCACCACGATCCCCATCTGGATGCCGCGCACCTGCACCACGATGATGCACACGTCCTGCGTGTCCACGACGGGCATGCTGAACCGGATGCGCAGGTCCACCACCGGGATGACCTTGCCGCGCAGGTTGATCACGCCGAGGATGAAGTCGGGGGTCCGCGGCACGCGCGTCACCGGCATCATGCCGATGATTTCGTGCACGGCGAGGATCTTGAGGCCGTACTCCTCGGCGCTGAGGAAGAAGGTCAGGTACTTGCCGGCGTGCTCGCCGTGCTGGGTGGCGGCGGCCGTGGTGGCGGTGCTCATGGCGTGCTCCGAATGCGGGATGAACGGTGCGGTGTCTGGCGGTGTCAGGCGACGGCGCGGCGGCCGCCGGGGCCGTCGTCCGCCGAGGGCGCGCTGCGGCTGAGCTGCACGATCTGGCCGACGTCGAGGATCAGGCCCACGCGGCCGTCACCGAGAATGGCGCCGCCCGACAGGCCGTCGATGCGGCCGATCCCCTCGCCAAGCGACTTGGCCACCACCTGGTGCTGGCCCAGCAGGTCGTCCACCATCAGCGCCACGCGCTTGTCGCCGTCGCCCACGAGCATCAGCAGCGACTCGTCGAACTGCTCGCGCGCGTCCGGCACGTTGAACAGCCGGTGCAGCCGGACGATGGGCAGCGTCTCGCCGCGCAGCACCACCAGCTCGCCCTTGCCCGCCACCGTGCAGATCTGCTCGCGGCTCGGGCGGAACGAGAGCTGGATGCTGGTCGTCGGCACGATGTAGCGCTCGTGGCCGACGCGCACGAGCATGCCGTCGGTGATGGCCAGCGTGAGCGGCAGGCGCAGCCGGAACGTGGTGCCCTCGCCCGCGGCCGAGGAGATCTCGATGGTGCCGCGGATCCCCTCGATGTTGCGGCGCACGACGTCCATGCCGACGCCGCGCCCCGAGATGTCGGTCACCTGGTCGGCGGTCGAGAAGCCCGGCGCGAAGATGAGGCCGAAGACGTCGTGGTCGCTCAGCTGCTTGCCGCTGTCGATCAAGCCCTTGGCGATCGCCTTGGCCACGATCTTGTCGCGGTTCAATCCGCGGCCGTCGTCGTGCAGCTCCACCACCACGGCCCCGCCGGCGTGGAAGGCCGACAGCCGCAGCACGCCCGCCGGCCGCTTGCCGGCCGCCGTGCGCTCGGCTGGCGCCTCGAGGCCATGGTCGAGCGAGTTGCGCACCATGTGCACCAGCGGGTCGGCGATGGCGTCCACCATGTTGCGGTCGAGCTCGGTGTCCTCGCCATGCGTCTGGAACTCCACCGCCTTGCCGCTCTTCTGCGAGAGGTCGCGCACGAGGCGCGCCAGCTTCTGGAAGACGGGCTTGAGCGGGACCATGCGCATCGACATCGACAGGTCCTGCAGGTCGCGCACAATCTTGCCGGCCATCGACACCTTGCGCGACAGGCCCTGGTGCCCCACCTGCATCACCACCTCGTCGGCCCCGATCATCGCCTGCGCAATCACCAGCTCGCCCACCATGTCGATCAGCTTGTCCAGCCGGTCGGTGCGCACGCGGATGGAGTCGGCGGCGCTCGACGCCTCCTGGCGCCCCTGCTTCTGCTGCTGCGCCTGCTGGCGCAGCGCCTGGGCCACGTCCTTGAGCGGCGCGGCGCTGTGCTCCACGAGCGCCTGGCCCAGCGGCGTGGCGGGCGACCCGGCATGCACCGCCTCGAGCGTGTCGCGGCTCACGACGCCGCGGTCAACGAGGATGTCGCCGAGGCGCGCCGCCGGCAGCGGCGACTCGTCCACCGCCGCGGCCACCGGCGCCTTGCCCGCGGCCGCCGCCTCGAGCGCGACGGTCAGGTCACGCACGCCCTCCGGCTCGTGCAGCGGCGAACCGTCCGTCGCGATCTCGACGGCGTCGAGAAACTCGCGCAGCATGTCGGCGCTCTGCAGCGACAGGTCGGCGGTGTGCGCGCTGTAGGCGATCACGCGGTCGCGCACCTGGCTGAGCAGCGACTCGGCATGATGGGCGAAGGCCGAGAGCCGGCCGAGGCCGAGAAAGGCCGCCGTTCCCTTGACCGTGTGGAAGGCGCGGAAGACCGTGTTCACGGCCTCGTCGTTGTCGGGGTCGGTCTCGAGCTGCAGCAGCGCCGCCTCGGCGCCCACCAGCATGTCGCGGCTCTCGTTGATGAAATCGCGCAGCAGGTCGAGGTCGACGTCATCGGGCAGCGTCTCGGGGACATCAGCCGGTGCGCTCGGCGCCGCGGGTGCTGCGGCCGGGGAGGGCGCGCCAGCGGCTGGTGCCGCGCCACCGGCCGGCGCGACGGTCCATGCGAGCGGGTCGCCGCGCATCCATGCCTCGAGCAGCGTGCCGGCCGCCACCAGCACGGCCTCGCGCTCCGACGCCGCGCAGTTCTCCACCGCATCCGTGCACTTGAGCACGGCGATGATCGACGGCGGCGCGAGGTTCGCGGACGTGTCGGCCGATTCGCGCATGGCCTCGGAAAAGCGCCGCGCACCGACGTCGTCGGCGGGGTCGAGCTGCATGAGCAGCATGGCAAGTTCGTCGAGCGACGGCTGCGGCATCGTCAGGTCCGGTGGTGGAGGCGAACAATCCGCCGGCCCGCGGTGGGTGCGGGCATGCGTCTGATCACAATTGGAGTGTCGGCCCAGCGGCACCGGACTTGACCGCCCCGCGACCCGCAGCCCCTTGCGGGAATTCGTGTTACGCTGAATTCATTGGGGCGTCCAATAGACGAATGCCGGCTTCCCGCAAGGGAGCCCCCCGTCCATGGAGGCAGATGGCCGTTCCATACGGACAGCCGATCCAGCGACGAATGCCGCGTCCACGAGGCCAGGACGCGCGCTGGAGCCTCCTCCCCATCCGCCACGCCCCGTTCGGGACCAGTGTCCCTGAACGGGGCGTCGTCTTTTCCGGCGAGGTGCAATGTCTCATCGGAGCCTGTACCGGTTCGCGCTCGCGCGTTCGCCCCGTGGCCTGGCCCGTCGTCACGATCACGGCGTCCCCCACCAGAAGCGCCACGTCAAGCGCGCCACCTTCCGTGACTGCGGCCGCCGCTGCGTTTATTGCGCCGCCCGGCTGGGGCTGGAGGCCGCGACGCTCGACCACGTGATTCCGCTGTCACGCGGCGGCAATCATGCGCCGGGCAACCTGGTGGCGGCATGCCTGGCCTGCAATCAACTGAAGGGGTCCATGCTCCCGGTGGAGTTCTTCACCCGCTATCCGTGGGCCGGGCAGAACTTCATGCGCTACGCGCGGGCGGCGCACCGGAGCATCAAGCGGGGGGCGCGGCGCGCCGTGAGCCTGGCGTTCGCCGAGGCGGCCTGAAAAGGAGAACGGACAACGGTGAACGGTTAACCGTTGTTCGTTCACCGTTCACCGTTCACCGTTCACTGCGGTCTCCGCCCGCAGGATCATCTCCTTCCGCGTCACTCCCCACGCGTACCCCCCGAGGCCTCCGCTCTTGCGGATGACGCGGTGGCACGGGATGAGCAGACTCACCGGATTGCTCCCGACTGCGCCGCCGACCGCGCGCGCCGCATGCGGCCGGCCGATGGCGCCGGCGATGTCCTCGTAGGTCGCCACGCGGCCGGGGGCGATGCCGAGGAGCGCCGTCCACACCTTGAGCTGGAAGTTCGTGCCGCGGACGTGCAGCGCGAGCGGGCCCGTGGGCGTGCCGAGCGCACCGAGCGCCTGCCGGGCCGCGCGCCGGGTGCGGGCCGCCGACTCGACCAGCGTGGCCGCCGGCCACTCGGTCCGGAGCCGCGCCACCGCGGCGCGACGTTCGGCGGCGGTGTCGGTGAACTGCAGCGAACAGATGCCCATCGGCGTCACGCCCACGAGGGCCGTGCCGAGCGGCGAGTCATGGAACGCCCACGCAATCTCGACGCCGTCGCCGCCGCGCTTCACCTGGCCCGGCGTCATCGCCTCCGCGTGCACGATCAGTTCGTGCAGGCGCGACGGGTTCGACAGTCCCGCGTGGAGGCTGGTGGGCAGCGCCGCCCGATGATCGCGCAGCAGCGACCGCGCGAACTGCGCCGTCGCCTGCTGCAGGAAGCGCTTGGGGCTGATGCCGGCCCAGCGCGTGAAGAGCCGCTGGAAGTGCGACTCGCTCAGGCCGACGTGGCGCGCGACCTCGGCCAGCGGCGGCTGCTCCCGCCAGTGCGCATCGATGTACGCGATGGCGCGCGCGATGCGCTCGTAGTCGGACGGCCGATCCGGGGTCATGCCGGACGATGCACGCCGAGGGAAGGAATTGTCGTCACCGGCTGCGCGCCACGGCGGGCGCCTCAGTAGTCGACCGGGCGCAGGTAGCTCTCGCCGATCGCCGCGCCGCTCAGCATCGCCACCGTCGGCAGCCGCCGCTTCCAGTGCGTGCCGTCGAGGCGCTGCCGCACGGTCTCCACCTCCGCGGCGCTGAATCCGCGCTGCGCCACCTCGGCCGGCGTCCAGCCGTGCAGCAGCCAATTGAGGATGGCGTCGGCCGTCGCGTACGTGACTCCGAAGTCCCCTTCGTCGGTCTGCCCCTGCACGAGGTCGGCGCTCGCCGGTTTGTCGACGATTTCGCCGGGAATGCCGAGGTGGCGCGCGAGCGCCCAGACCTGCGTCTTGTACAGGTCGCCGAGCGGATTCACGGGCGGCGAATCGTCGGCGTGCCAGGTGAAGTAGCCGAGCAGACGCTCGCTCTTGTTGCCCGTGCCAAGCGGCAGCGCGCGGTGCCTGGCGCTCAGGTCGAACAGCGCGATCATCCGCGTGCGCGCCATCACGTTGCCGCGGCGCGCCGCGTCGGCCTCGGGTTCGTGCGCCAGGTAACCGTCCACCGCCGCCGTGATGTCCAGCGTGCGCCCCTCGATGCCCAGCTGGTCGATGACCATCTGCGCATGCGTCAGCGAATCCGCACTCGACGCCCGGTACGGGAGGCGCACGCCGATCACGTTCGAGGGGCCGAAGGCCCGGGCGGCGAGCGCCGCGGTCACCGCCGAATCGACGCCGCCGGAGACACCGACGATCGCCTTGGTGAACCCGCGCCGGCCCAGTTCGTCGCGCAGGAACTGCACCAGCCACTGTTCGACCATCGGCGCGTCGATGGCGAGCGGCGGCGGCGCGGCGCGTCCGCCGTCGGCGGGCACGACCACGGACAGCGTCCCCGCGCCGGTCGCCCCGGTCGCGCGCGGCTCGTCATGCGCCGCGGTGGCCGTGCGGGACACGACGCGCGGCTTGGGTGAGAGCCGCGGCGCGTACACGGCCCGCTTCATCTCCGCCGCCAGGTACGGGATGGCGACCTTGAGGTCGCTCAGCATCGGCGCGTCGGCGCGGCTGCGCGCCAGGTCGCCGAGGTCGAGTTCGGTGACCAGCAGCGCCTCGTCCCACACCGGCGCGCGGGCCCGCACGTCGCCGCGCGGACCGGCCACCAGCGACCCGCCCTGGAACATCTTCCCGCCCTCGCTTCCCACGAGGTTCGCCAGCGTGCAGAAGACGCCCTGCTCCTCGGCGATGTCGCGGATCAGCCGCTCCCACCGTGCAATCGTTCCCGGCCCGTCCACGCCGTCGCCGCGCGGATGCGTTCCGCGCGCCACCGCCGCCGAGCTCACGAAGATGACCTGCGCGCCGTCGAGGGCGGCGATGGTGCCGGTGAGCGAATGCCAGGCGTCCTCGCAGACGAGCATCGCCGCACGCCCCCACGCGGTGTCGAAGGCGCGGACGTCGAAGCCGCGCTCCATGAACCGTTCCTCGTCGAACAGCGAGTACGTGGGCAGGAAGTTCTTGCGGTGCACGTGCAGCAGCACCGGATCGGGCCCGCCCAGGCGTGCGTAGAGCGCGCTGTTGTACAGCGTGGCGTCGTGCCGCTCGTAGAAGCCGACCATCACGTCGATGGTCGAGCCCGGCCGCGCCGCGGCCCGCCAGTGGCCGTCCAGGGCGCGCACCACGTCGTCGCTGGCCATGGCGTTCTCGCGGATGCCGCCTTCCACGAAGTAGCCGGAGAGGATGGCCTCGGGAAACTGGACGATGTGCGGCGGCGGCTCCATGGCCGCGGCCTGCGCCAGCACCTCGCCCATGCGGGCAAGGTTGGCGCGGACGTCCCCCTTCCGGGGGCGGAATTGCGCGATGGCGAGGCGAACGATGGACATCGAGTGAAAGGTCGCATCCCATCACAACGGGGGCAACATGACGCGGGGGGGCGCCGTCCTCGCCGGCCACGCACCCCGCACCCCTTCCCATTTCCCCGAAAGCCGGGTATCAACTCCGACCATGCCCTGCCGTCGCCTTCTCCTCTCCCTGCTCGCCGCGCTCCCGCTCTGGGCGCAGCAGCCGGCCGCACCCCGCCCCTCGACGGGCGAGGTCTGGCAGATCCCGGCGCTGCCCCAGTCGTCGCAGGTCTTTGCCCGCGACGGCTCGCTGATCGGCGAGATCGGCCGGGAGTGGCGCACGTCGGTGGCCATCCGGTCGCTGCCCCGCTACCTGCCGCAGGCCTTCATTGCCGTGGAGGATCAGCGCTTTTACCAGCACGACGGCGTGGACCTGGTGGGCATCGCGGGCGCCATGAAGGACAACCTGCTCGGCGGGCATCGCGGCGCCTCGACCATCACCCAGCAACTGGTCGGCAACCTGCATCCCGACCAGATCGACCGTCGGGACCCGTCGCCGTTCCGCAAGCTCCGCGAGCAGCGCGCCGCGCGGGAAATGGAGCGCCACTACTCCAAGGAGCAGATCCTCGAGGCGTACCTCAACACCATCCTGTTCGGGCACAACTGGTACGGCGTCGAGGCGGCGGCGCGCCATTACTTCGGCAAGAGTGCGGCGCATCTCACCCTTGCCGAGGCCGCGTCGCTGGCCGCGCTGCCCAAGGGGCCGGCCATCTACGACCCGGCGCGGCACCCCGATCGCAACCGCAACCGCCGCAACACCATCCTGGATCTCATGGTCGCGCAGGGGTTCGTCAGCCGCGAGCAGGCGAACGCCGCCAAGGCCCAGCCGATCGCCACCGTTGCCGGCGATGCCAGCGCGAGCGCCCCGTGGTTCGTGGACGTCGTGCGCACGCAGCTGGAGCGCGCCGGCATCCCCGTGTCGCAGGGCGGCTACCGGGTGTTCACGTCGCTGGATGCCGCGCTGCAGCGTGCGGCCCTCGTGGCGCTGGTGGAGGGCACGGCGGCCGTGGAGGCGCGCCCGGGCTATCGCAACCCGACCTACGCCAACCACCCGAAGGGGAGCACCGACTATCTGCAGGGCATGGTGGTCGCCATCGATCCGGCGTCGGGCGACGTGCGCGCCCTCGTCGGCGGCCGCAATTACGCCGAAGGGCCGTTCAACCGCGCCGTCAACGCGGTGCGCCAGCCGGGCTCGGCGTTCAAGCCCATCGTGTACGCGCGGGCGATCATGGACTCGATGCCCGCCAACGCCATCGTCCCCGATACCTCGCTCGAGATTCCGGTCGACCGCGGCGCGCTCTACCGTCCGCGCAATGCCGACGGCGAGTTCCTCGGCAACATCACGCTGCGCGAGGCGATGACCAGGTCGCGCAACCCGGTGGCGGTGCAGCTGTGGGAGCGCCTCACGGGCGATTCGGTGATCGCCCTTGCCCGCCGCCTCGGCATCCGGTCGTACATTGCGCCATGGCCGTCGAGCGCCATCGGCGCATCGGCCGTGCAGCCGCTCGACCTTGTCGCCGCCTTCACCGTCTTCCCCAATCTCGGCACCGCCGTGGAGCCGCGCTTCGTCTATCGCGTGGACGACGCCGCGGGACGCACGGTGTACAGCCAGGGCGTGCGCACGCTGCCGCAGGCGTTGCCAGCCGACGTCGCGTTCATCGTGCGCGACTTCATGCGCGACGTGGTGGACCGCGGCACCGCCACCGCCGTCCGCCGCTACGTGCCGTACAGCACGCCGGTGGCGGGCAAGACGGGCACCACCGACGACAACACCGACGCCTGGTTCATTGGCGCCACCACCGATCTGGTGGCCGGGGTCTGGCTCGGTTTTGACCGTCCGCGCCCCATCATGGCGGGCGCGGCCGGCGGCACCCTGGCAGCGCCAATCTTCGGCCAGATGCTGGCGCGCTCGGCCTACGGCCGCAGCGGGACGTGGGCACCGCCCCCGGACCTCGTCACCGCGGAGCTCGATCGACAGACGGGCCGGCTGGCCGACGCGGGCACGCCGACGGAGCGTCGTTACTTGGAGTACTTTCTGCCAGGGACCGAGCCCGGCGCGCTGCGCGTGGACGTGAGGCGCCTGTTCGGGTGGGGCCCGATTCCCTGAGCGCGGGGGCGGACAATGCAGCTGACGCCACTCCAAAAGATGTCCGTCACGGTGGGCGCGACGCTGGTGATCGTCGGGCTCTTCGCCGCCGTGTCGTACTACGCCGCGTCGCGGCTCGTTGCGGCAGATCACGCCGTCGAGCGGACGAATACGAACGTGGCGGCGGCGCTCCGGGTAGTGGTCGCCCGCCAGGAAGCGGAGCGTGCGGCCAAGGCGTACGTCGTGCGTGGCGACACGATGGCGCTTGGTGCGCTGCAGCGCGCGCAGGCGAACGTGGAGGAGGCCCTCGACGTCATGGCGCGGGGCACCGACGACAATCCCCGCCAGCGCGAGCTGCTGGGGGAACTCGGTCGCCGCGTCGCCGCCAGCTTTGATGCGTTTCGCACCACGGCGCTGATTCGCGACCATGCGGGGGCCGATTCCGCCCGCCGCTATCTCTCGGATGACCTCCGGGCGCTGGCCACCGACTCGCTGATGAAGATCGTGGCGGAGATGCGCGACGAGGAACTGCGGGTGCTGGCGGAGCGCACGCGCCTGCAGGTGGCGCGCGGCGCCAACGCGCAGCGCCTCATCCTCGCCGGCATGGTGCTCACGTTCCTCCTGGCCGGCGTCGCGCTGCAGCCCATGCGCGCCGGCGTCGCCTCGCGGCTCACCTCGCACCTGGTCAGCGACCAGATGGCGGGCGTGCCCGGGGCCGCCGAGGAGGGGCGCATGCATGAGGTGCGGACATCGGCGCGGCTGCACGCCGTGCACGCCCTGGTGGCCGCGCTCGACGCCGCCCGCGATACGGGTGCGGCCGCCCGCGCCCTGGTCGGCGCTGCGGCGCCTGCACTGCAGGCCACCGTCGCGGCGGTGGTCGTCCCCAACGGCGCTGGCGGGTTCGCCGTGCTCGCCGCCTCGGATGCCGCGCTCACCGGCGTTCCGCCGGGACTCGACCGGCCGGTGGCTGATGTCCTGCGCACCGGCGCGGCGGCCGCCGTCGAGTCGCGGCGAGAACGCGATCGCCTGTGGGGCGATCTTGCGGTCCTCGACGCCCTCGGCGCCCGGGGCGCCGTGGTCCTCGTGCCGATGACGAGGGAGGGGGCCGTCAACGGTGTCCTCCTGATAGCACTCGCCGCCGACCACGTCTTCGGCGATGATGAACTACTGTTGGCCACCACGTTCGGGCGCCTCGGCGGCCCGGCCGTGGCCGCACGCCCATTCAACTCCTGACCCCCAGACCATGACGCGCCGTCCCGCCCTTCCATTCCGGGCCATCTCGCGCTGCTCCACGCTCGCCGTCCTGCTCGCCGCCGCCTGCTCCAGCGGCGACGGCACCTCGCCGGCCAAGCCGACGGCGCTGCAGTCGCTGCAGAGCACCGGCGTCAGCGCCACGGTCGGCACCGCCCTCGTCTCGGCTCCGACGTTCACGGTCACCGATGCCTCGGGCAATGCGCTCGCCAACGTGTCGGTGACGGTGGTCGTGTCGGGCGGCGGCGGCACGCTCGTCGGTGCGCCCACGAAGAGTGCGGCCGGCCCCACGCCGGTCGGCACCTGGACGCTCGGCACCACCGCCGGGACCAACACCCTCACGATCACCGTGGCCGGACTGACGCCGCTCACCATCACCGCCACCGGCACGCCGGCGAACCCGGCGAAGGTGGTCATCACGGCGGGCAACGCGCAGACGGCGCTCGCCGGCGCGGCGGCCGCCACGCCGCTCGCCGCGGCCGTGCAGGACCAGTACGGCAACGGCGTCGCCAACGTGCCGGTCAGCTTCCAGGCCACCGCCGGTGGCGGTTCCATCTCGCCCGCGTCGGTCACGACGAACGCCAGTGGCGTGGCGTCGGGCGCGGTCTGGCGCCTCGGCAACAAGGGCGGGACGCAGGGCGCCACGGCCACCGCCAGTGGCTTCTCCGCCGCATACACGGCAACGATCCAGACTTCCTTCCTGATCGACCTCCGCTATTTCGGGCCGGCGATGTCCACCGATGCGCAGGCCGCTTTCACCAACGCCGCCAACCGCATCCGCGCCGCCATCGTCGGGCAGATCTCGACGGTCTCGCTTGCCGGGGCCGACCTGTCGCAGTGCGGCGTCAACGGCCTCACCGGCACGCTTCAGGAGAACACGCAGGGCGTCATCATCTACGCCTCCGTGGCGCCCATCGACGGCGTGGGCAAGATCCTTGCGCAGGCCGGCCCGTGCTTCGTCCGCCAGACTTCCTCGCTGCCGGCCGTCGGCGTGATGCAGTTCGACGAGGCCGATATCCAGAACTACATCGCCAGCGGGCGCTTCGAGTCGGTGGTGCTGCACGAGATGAACCACGTTGTGGGCTTCGGCACCATCTGGTTCGACAAGAACCTGCTGCAAAACTCCGTCTTCACCAACGAGCAGGTCCCGAAGCCGACGGGAAGCACCAACCCGCGCTTCCTCGGCAGCGCCGCCATCGCCGGCTGCCTCGCGGCGGGCGGCTCGGCCAACCACTGCGCCGTCGGCGTCGGCGTGGCGGTGGAACAGTGCGGCACGCTCGGCACGGCCGACGGCCATTGGCGCGAGATGTTCACGTCAACGTGCACCGGCACCAACAACTCCCCGGTGGGTGGCACCTCGGCGTTCGATACGGAGCTGATGACCGGCTACGCCGAGGGGACTCCGAACATGCCGTGGAGTGCCATGACCATCTCGTCGTTCCAGGACATCGGCTATACCGTCAACCTGCTCGCCGCCGATTCCTACACCGTACCGAGCCTGCTCACGATGGCACGCCTGCGCGCGCAGGCCGAGGCGGGGGACCAGCCCACGGAGGTCGTGATGCGACCCCGCTTCACCGTGGGCGGCGGGCGCATCCTGTCCATCAAGCGGGAGATCAAGTGAGCACGCGTCCTGCGTTCATCATGCTCGGTGCCGTGCTCGCCCTGAGCGCGGCCTGCAGCGGCAAGCCGCAGGCGGGCGCACCGGGCGTTGACTCGACGCCGCCGGCGCCCGCCGCCCTGCCGGCATCTCCGGCCGCGGACAGCGTCGCGAAGGCCGCAGCCGACAGTGCCGCCAAGTCGATGGCGCCGGCCGCCCGGCCGGCCGGGAAGGCCGAGACCGGCGACTACGACAAGGCCATCAGGCCGAAGTTCCGGATCGACGAGAAGACCGGGAAGATCGACACGATCCGACGGCCGTAGTCGCGGGAGCGGCGCGTCCGGACGGGCTCGAGGTCGGCGTGACTACACGCCGACCAGCTCCCCCTCGCGCACCGCCGGGTCGACCTCCTCCACCAGCGCGAGCTTCAGCACCTCCTGCAGCGTCTCGACGAAGTGGAAGGTGAGCACGGCCTGCGCCTCGGCCGGCACGTCCTCCATGTCGGCCTCGTTCTCCTTGGGCAGGATGATGTGCGTGATGCCGGCGCGCAGGGCGCCGAGCACCTTTTCCTTCACGCCGCCGATCGGCAGCACCCGGCCGCGCAGCGTGATCTCGCCCGTCATCGCCAGGTCCTTGCGCACCGGCCGGCCGCTGAGTTCGCTGGCAAGCGCCGTGGCAATCGACACGCCGGCCGAGGGGCCGTCCTTGGGAATCGCGCCCGCCGGCACGTGGATGTGCGTCTCGAGCGCCCCCAGCCGCGAGCGCGGAATGCCAAGCGCCTCCGCGTTCTTCGTGACGAACGAGAAGGCGGCGCGGGCCGATTCCTTCATCACGTCACCGAGCTGTCCGGTGAGGATCAGCGACACCGGCACGCCGCTGCCGCCGTTGGCCGCGGCGTCCGTCGCGCCGGCCGAGGTCAGCGCGCGCGTCGATGCCTCGACGAACATGATGTCGCCGCCCATCGGCGTGTAGTACATGCCCGTGGCCACGCCCACCTCGTGCTGGGCGGCGGCCTTCTCGGGGTGCACGCGCGGACGGCCGAGGAGCTCGCGCACCTCACCGGCCGTGATCACGCCGTCGCCCTCGATCATCGTGTGCTCGGCGCCCGTCGCGATGCGCCGCGCCACCTTGCGCGCCACCTTGCC
>Ga0334722_10003362_pt1 | contig 17280 bp, 13 predicted proteins | sample C3_bottom_MG_FD_207210 | JGI IMG/M metagenome (GOLD analysis project Ga0334722, IMG submission 207210) | Sediment microbial communities from Yellowstone Lake, YNP, Wyoming, USA - C3_bottom | ecosystem: Environmental > Aquatic > Freshwater > Lake > Sediment | place: USA: Wyoming | collected...
GCGGCAATCGCGGTCGGTCGCATCCCGGCTACGCCGGGCCCCTGCTCCCTGCTCATGCCGACGCCTCCGTTCCGTGGTCGCAATTTAAGCGTATCCACTGTCGGCGTCTGGCGGCAATCGCGGTCGGTCGCATCCCGGCTACGCCGGGCCCCTGCTCCCTGCTCATGCCGCCAATGCCTGCAGCAGCGATTTCATATCCGCGGGCAGCGGCGCCTCCCACTGCATGGCCGCGCCGCTAACAGGATGCGCCAGGCCAAGACGATAGGCGTGCAGCGCCTGACGCTTGAAGTCCGCCAGCGGTCCCATCGCAGCGCCGCGCCCGGCGCGATAGACCGGATCGCCCGCCAGTGGATGGGCGATAGACTGCAGGTGCACGCGAATCTGGTGCGTGCGACCGGTGTCCAGCTTGCATTCGAGCAAGGTCGCCCGCGCGAAGCGCTCGAGCACGCGGTAATGCGTGCGCGCCGCCCGGCCATGCTCGCTCACCGCCATGCGCGTGCGCTGGGTCTGGTGCCGGCCTATGGGCGCGTCCACCGAACCGTCCTTGGCCACCACGCCGTGCACCAGCGCGAGGTAGTGGCGCGCCACGCTGCGTGCCTGCAATTGCCGCACCAGGTCGGTCTGCGCTTCCAGCGTCTTCGCCACGACTAGAAGACCGCTGGTGTCCTTGTCCAGGCGATGCACTATCCCCGCGCGCGGGATGCCGGCGAGCGGCGGATAGTGGTGCAGTAATCCGTTGAGCAGCGTGCCCTGCCAATTGCCGCTGCCCGGATGCACCACCAGCCCGGCGGGTTTGTTTAGCACCAGAAGCGCGGCATCTTCGTACACAATGTCGAGCGCGATGTCTTCGGCCGCAGCGGCCGAATCTCTGGCCTCGGGCTCAAGCGCCAGCGACACGCACTCTCCGCCCCAGACCTTGCGCTTGACATCGACATCGACGTAATCGAGCTTCACCCGCCCCTCTTTGACCCAGGCGGCGAGGCGGCTGCGCGAATGCTCCGGAAACATGCGCGCCAGGGCCAAGTCGAAGCGCATTCCGGCGCAATCGGCGGGAATGTGCCGCTCCTGGCGCTCGACTGCGTTATAATTTTTCGTTATCTCACCGAATTCACCTGCCATCATGAAGCGTAGTTTAGCGGTAATTCTCGTCCTGCTGTTGTACGCCTGCGGCTTGCTCCCCGAGGTGAAAGACGAGACTGCAGGCTGGTCCGCCGAAAAACTCTATGCGGAAGCCAAGGAGGAAATCGCCAAGAACGGCTATACCAACGCGATCAAGTATCTGGAGAAGCTGGAGGCCCGCTATCCCTACGGCCGCTACGCGCAGCAGGCGCAAATCGAATTGGCCTACGTCTACTTCAAGGATGGCGACGCCGTCTCGGCGGTTGCCGCCTGTGACCGCTTCATCAAGTTGCATCCGAACCATCCCAACGTCGACTACATCTACTACCTGAAAGGTCTGATCAACTTCAACGAGGATCTCGGTCTGTTGGGCAAGATCAGCCGGCAGGACCTGACCGAGCGCGACCCCAAGGCCGCGCGCGATTCGTTCGAAGCGTTCAAGGAACTGGTAACGCGCCATCCCGACAGCAAATACACCCCGGACGGGATCGCGCGCATGAAATACCTGGTGAACGCGCTGGCCTCATACGAAGTCCATGTGGCGCGCTACTACATGAAGCGCGGCGCCTACGTCGCGGCGGCAAACCGGGCACAGTTCGCACTGCTAAATTACAGTCAGGCACCTGCCATCGAGGAAGCCCTGTTCGTCATGGTCAAAGCCTACGATGCCTTGGGCATGGCCGATTTGCGCGACGACGCCGACCGCGTGATGCACAAGAACTTCCCCGACAGCGCTTATTTCAAGGGCACGTCGGGCAAGAAAGATCCGTGGTGGCTGCTGTGGGGGAATGCCTGGTAGGGAAATTCGGCGTGAACCTAAGGCGTATTCTGTAAGCCCGCGCTACATACGGATGCTTTGAATTCCTACGCCTGCCAACAGCGGCCATTGGCGCGATCCTCGCGCCAACCGTGCCTTTGCCTTTATCCGAGATCCTCGATTGTGCCGGATGCGCTTTTCATCCGGCACAATCGAGGATCCGCGCGGACGGGGCGCCGTCCGCGCAAGAAGAATCGCAAAAGTTCGAACTAACCCGGTATATCTGCAGATTGTCGAAGAGCGGCTATTGCGCGCCCTGCGCGCCAACCTTGATTTCTGTGCGGATGAAAAGCGCATCCGCACAGAAATCAAGGTTATGAATAAAAGCAAAGGCAGTGCGGGGGTTTCATACAAGATCCTCGCTCGTGCACGGAAGTGCTTTTCATCCGTGCACAAGCGAGGATCCGCGCGGACGGCTTCTCGTCCGCGCAATATGAAATCTCTGCGGCAACGGTAGGCGCGATTTGATTCGCCAAGTCTAACCCCTAAACCTTGATCCCCTCATCGCGGATGTAATCGCGAATCACCGTTTCGACATCCTTGTCGGCAACGAATCCGAGCTTCAGCGCGCGCTCCGTGGTGAAGCGCACCGGCCAGGTCTTGACGATGGCCTGGATGCGCGCATCCGGTTTCCATTCGACACGCGCCGCAACCTTGTCGCCGGCGACCTTGCGCAATGCCTCGACCATCTGCGCCACGGTCGCGGTGATGCCGGGAAGATTCACCACGCGATTCACGCCCCAGGCGGAGGAGGGCAGCTCGTGCGCGCGGATGAAGGCGTCGATCACCTTGCCGGGGGAGAGCAGCCACACGCCAGTCTCCGCGCCTACGGGACAGACTGAAACCTCCCCGTTCAGTGGCTCGCGAATGATGCCGCTTGCGAACGAGGATGCAGCGAGGTTGGGCTTGCCCGCGCGCACCACGATGGTCGGCAAACGCAGCGAGCGTCCGTCGAGGTAACCCTTGCGGCTGAAATCGGTGGCGAGATACTCGCCGCACACTTTGTGGGCGCCGTAGGACGTTTGCGGATTGGGCGTGGTCGAATCGTCCAGCAACGGCGGCAGGTCGCCGCCGAATGCCGCCACCGAACTGGTAAACACATAACGCGGCGGCCGCGCCTGCTTGCGACAAAGATCGAGCAGACGGCGCGTGCCGTCCAGGTTCACCTTGATGCCGAGGTCGAAATCCGCCTCGGCACCGCCGCTCACGACCGCCGCCAAGTGGAACACCGAGCCAGTATCGCGGCCCATGACCTCGGCAAGCAGCGCAGGGTCGGTGAAATCGCCGTTTACGCACTTCAAGCGCGCATCGGTCTCGGCCGGGAAGCCGATGTCGATCAAAGTGACCTGCGAAATGGCCTGCTGTTTGCCGTCCGCGTCCGCCAGGGTGCCGCGCGCCAGCAAGGTTTTTGCCAATCGGTAGCCCAGGAACCCGCCGCCGCCGGTGATCAGTATTTTCATGCTTTCCTCGATGGTTGATGAATCGGAATTTGTGCGCATCTCCAATAATGTCGATTATGTCATTCCGAGCGAAGCGAGGAATCTGCTGTTCAAATAGACAAGAAACAGATTCCTCGCGAAGTTTATCTCCGGAAGGGGACTCGGAAGGAAAATAATAAGAGATTCTTGTTATGCGAACCGGGCGATACCACTCAAACCTGGTAATACTCACGATACCATTCAACAAAGCGTGCGATTCCGGTTTCCAGCGATGTCGCCGGTTTGAAACCCACCGCCGACTCAAGCCGCGAAACGTCGGCGATGGTCTCGAGCACATCACCGGCCTGCAGCGGCAGCAAATCCAGTTTCGCTTTCCTGCCCAAGCATTGTTCGAGCACCTCGATATAGCGCATCAGCTTCACCGGCCGATTGTTGCCGATATTGTAGATGCGGTAGGGCGCATTGCTGGACGATGGCGTCGGCGCCGCCGCGGTCCAGGTCGGGTCCGCTTGTGCCGGCCGATCGATCACCCTGACCACGCCTTCGACGATGTCGTCGATGTAGGTGAAGTCGCGCATCATCTCGCCGCGATTGAACACCGGTATCGCCTCTCCGGCGACGATGCCGCGCGCGAACTTGATCATTGCCATGTCCGGCCGCGACCATGGACCGTACACGGTGAAAAAGCGCAACCCGGTGCAGGGCAGGCGGTACAGATGGGCATAGCTGTGCGCCATCAGCTCGTTCGCTTTCTTCGTCGCCGCGTACAGCGATACCGGGTGATCGATATTGTCGTCTTCGGCGAACGGCAGCTTGGCGTTGGCGCCATAGACGGAGCTCGACGACGCGAACACGAAATGCCCGACGCCCGAACGCCGCGCGCCTTCGATGACGTTGCCAAACCCGACTAGGTTGGCGTCGATATAGGCGCTGGGGTTTTCGATCGAATAGCGAACACCGGCTTGCGCCGCGAGGTGCATGACCGCATCGAACCGGTGCTCCACGAACAGGCGCGACATGCGTTCGCGATCGACGATGTCGGCCTTGTCGAATTCGAATGCGGGGAAAGGACGCAGGCGCGCAAGCCGCGCTTGTTTGAGGCCGACGTCGTAATAGTCGTTGAGGTTGTCCAGTCCGAACACGCGCTCACCGCGTTCCAGCAAGCGCAGCGCAAGGGTCGAACCGATGAAGCCGGCGGCGCCGGTTACGAGGATGTGCATGGGAACTAGTAAGAATTAGTCATTCCGAGGCCACAGGCCGAGTAATCTGCTTTTTACCAATTCTGAAAAGCAGATTACTCGCGAAGTTTATCCTCGAAAGAGGACTCAGAATGACAGAATCGGGATTGCTTGAGGAAGCCTCATATCATTTCACCGCCGCTATTCTACCGGAGCGGCGGTGAAAAATTCCGTCACCTCCACGAGCACGCGCGTGCGCCGCATCGCCGGCAGACTCTTCCAGATGCGCCGGCCGTAGTGTTTGCTGACGAGGCGCGGGTCGCAGATCATGAGCACGCCGCGATCGGCCTCGTCGCGAATCAGCCGCCCGGCGCCCTGCTTCAGGCTGATCGCCGCGCGCGGCAGCTGGTACTCCATGAACGCGTTCTTGCCTTGCTTGTTCAAGTGCTCGATGCGCGCGGCGAGCACCGGGTCGTCGGGCGGCGCGAACGGCAGCTTGTCGATCACCACCAGCGACAGCGCCTCGCCGCGCACATCCACGCCTTCCCAAAAGCTCTGGCTCGCCACCAGCACCGCGTTGCCCAGCCGCCGAAAACGTTCCAGCAGTTCGGTGCGCGTGCCCTCCCCTTGCAGCAGCAGCGGGTATTCCACGCCTTCTCGCCCGAAGCGCTCCTGCAGCAGCTCGTGTGCGCGGCGCATCGCGCGCAAGGTGGTGAAGAGCAGAAACGCTCGGCCGCCGCTCGCCGCGATCACCGGCCAGGCTGCGTCCACCACCGCCGCCGTGTGCGCCGGATCGCTGGGCGCGGGCAGGCCCTCGGGCACGTAGAGCAGCGCCTGCTCCGGATAATTGAACGGGCTGTCCCAGCATGCGGTGCGTGCCTGGTCCAGACCCATCTCGCCGATGTAGTGGCTGAAGTCGCGATTCACGGCCAAGGTCGCCGAAGTAAAAATCCAGGCGCGCGGACGGCCTTCGAGTTGCTTGCGGAAGATGTTGGCGATGTCCAGCGGCGCGGCATTCAATTGGAAGCTGGCGCTGAAGGTTTCGGTCCAGCGCACCATACCTTCGGATTCGAGGTCGCACCAGCGCTCGAGGCGCGCCTGCAGATCGAGCGCCCGCTGCCAGCAGTTCTCCAAGCCCTCGCCGCGCGGCGCCTGCGTCTCCAGCAGCTTGCACAATTGCGTCAGCTTGTCGTCCAGGATTGCGAGCGCCTCCTTGAACGTCTGTTTCACCATCGCCGCGGCATAGGCGATGCGTACAGCATCGAGCGGCAACGCGAGCCTGGCATCGCGACTCGCCTTCTCCACCGCGGCGACCGCCGGGCGCAGCTCGGGCACGTCGCCGGCGCCGGCGATGGCCTCGACGAGCGTGTCGCGGCACAGGTCGAGCAACTGCCCCGACCCGAGGGTCTCGCCGAAAAACAGCGTCGCCGTTTCCGGCAACTGATGCGCCTCGTCCAGAATCACGGTGTTGCAAGCCGGCAGCAATTCCGCCATGCCTTCGTCCTTCAACATCACATCGGCGAAAAAGAGGTGATGGTTGACCACGACGATGTCGGCATTGAGCGCCTCGCGCCGCGCCGCCATGACGAAACACTCCTTGTACTGCTTGCAGTCCTGGCCCAGGCAATTCTCGCGCGTCGAGGTCGCCGACTGCCAGGCCGGCGCATTCTCGGGCACGTCGGCGAGTTCCGCCTTGTCGCCGGATCGGGTGACTTTGGCAAAGCGCGCGATCTTGTGCAGTTGCGCCACCTCCTCGCGGCTGGCGAAGCGCCCGTCGGCGAGCGCGCCCTGCAAATGATGGTGGCAAACGTAATTGGCGCGACCCTTGAGCAACGCGATGCTGACCGGGACCTTAAGCGCGTCGCGCACCGTGGGCAGGTCGCGATTGTAGAGCTGATCCTGCAAATTCTTGGTGCCGGTGGAAATGATGACCTTGCCGCCCGACAGCAGCGCCGGCACCAGATAGGCGAAGGTCTTGCCGGTGCCCGTGCCGGCCTCGGTCACCAGCAGGCTGTTGTCGCGCATCGCCTGCGCGATGGCCTGCGCCATCTCGATTTGCTGCGGGCGCGTGCGAAAGGCGTCGATGGCGCGGCTCAGCGCGCCATCGACGCCGAACACGGCGGCGATCTGATCATCTGCAGGAAGCGACATGTACTGAAAGGGACTCTGATTAGGGGCAATAGCGCATCGATGGCGACAGTATCCGCTTAACGCACCGGGGCTGTCAGCGGCCGCACCGCGGCGGCGACAATATTTCTTTACTTTTTCGAAAATATCTCCTAGATTACTTCAATGCAGAAGCATAATCTACTGTTTTTAAGCGGCTTCCTTTGCCTTGGACTGTATGGTTGCGCAAGCCATACGCTGCGCGTTCCGGAAACTGAACCCGAACCGGCGGCCGCCCTGCCCCCGGTGATTCAGGCGAACGACAAGGCGAGCGGCGTTGCGCTTCAGGCGCTGGCGCATCTGGGCACGCCGTATCGGGCGAGCGGATTGTCGCCGCAGACCGGTTTTGATTGCAGCGGACTGGTCGCCTACGTATATCGCGAAGGCGCTGGAATGGCACTGCCGCGCAATACCTTCGATCTCAGCCGCTTGGGCGAACCGGTCGATCGCGCGGCGCTGCGGCCGGGCGATCTGGTGTTCTACAATACCCAGCGGCGCGACTATTCCCACGTCGGCATCTATCTGGGCGAGGAGCGATTCATCCATGCGCCCTCTAGCGGTGGCGAAGTTCGCGTGGAAAACCTGCGCGCCAACTACTGGGTGCGGCGTTACAGCGGTGCGCGACGCGTCATTGCTCCGCCCGGATAAATTCGCACTCCATTGGATTTTGACGTTCGCGCTTGCGCGGACGGCGGCCCGTCCGCGCGGATCATTGCCATCCGCGCAGATCGTCGCCATCCGCGCAGATCGTCGATTGGGCGCGAATAGAAAGCATATCCGCACCGATTCGACGATCTCGGGTAAGGGCAAAACCAGACCGTTGATGTTTTTACCCATAAGCGGGATTTGGTACGGATGTGTTTCTTATCCGTACCAAATCCCGGTTGGCGCGCGAGAACGCGCAATGCCCTGTCGCTGATGCCAGCGGACGTGGGAGAAAGCTTCGAACCGCGACGATCGAACTTGATTTAAAGCACGTGCTCTGTCGCTATTATTTGATTTAGGGCACGTGCTCTGTCGCCATTGTTTGTCTGTCATCAATGGCGAGTTTTCCGCTCAGAATCTCCTTTCCAAGGAATTCCGCTTGACTTACGTAATGATAACCATTATTATTACCGAACATTCAACTTAATGTGAGATCTTTGTGAAACAAGCCCTTAGCTCCTCCCTGTTTACGTTCTGCGCGGCGTTCCTGAACTTTGGTGCCGGATTCTTCACCACCGGTGCCCAAGCGGCCGAGGATAGCTATACGCTCACCATCAAGGACCACCGCTTCGATCCCGCGCAGCTGGATGTGCCCGCCGGAAAGAAGCTCATTCTGGTGGTGAAGAACCTCGATGCCACGCCCGAGGAGTTCGAAAGCCATGACCTGAAGCGCGAAAAAGTCATCCCGGGCAAGGGACAGGCGACGATCACCATCGGCCCGCTGAAACCCGGCACCTACAAGTTCGTCGGCGAATTTCATGAAAAGACCGCGCAAGGTCAGATCGTCGCGAAATAGGACATCCGTATGCTTGCCACTGCCATCATCGTTTTTCGCGAAGTGCTGGAAGCCGCTTTGGTGGTCAGCATCGTCCTGGCTGCCACGCGCGGCGTGAACCGGCGCACCCTTTGGGTAGGCGGCGGCACTTTGGGCGGTTTGCTGGGCGCTGCCGCAGTCGCCGTGTTCGCGGAGGCGATCGCCGCGGCCGCGTCAGGCGTCGGACAGGAGCTGTTCAACGCCACCATATTGTTCGCCGCCGTGATCATGCTGGGCTGGCACAACGTCTGGATGAGCCGGCACGGGCGCGAACTCGCCGCTAACCTCAAGAACGTCGGCTCTGCGATACGCAGCGGCGCCAGTCCGATGTACGTGCTTGCCGCCGTGGTGGCCATGGCGGTGCTGCGCGAAGGCTCGGAACTGGTGCTGTTCCTGTACGGCGTTGCTGCCTCGTCGGCGCCCGGCGAAGCGAGCGGCATGCTGACCGGAGCGCTCATCGGCGTCGGCGTCGGCGCCGCCGCCGGCGCTGCGCTCTATCGCGGGCTGTTGCACATTCCCAGTTCGCGGCTATTCGCAGTGACCGGCTGGATGATCCTGCTGCTTGCCGCGGGAATGGCAGCGCAAGGCGCCGCTTTCCTGGTGCAGGCCGACATTCTGCCGGCCTTGGGCCAGAGCGTGTGGGATACCAGGGACGTGATCGCGGACGAGAGCGTAGCCGGCCGCGTGTTGCATACCCTGATCGGCTATAGCGCACGCCCCGACGGAATCCAGGTGCTGTTTTATCTAGTCACGCTGAGTGGGATCGTAACGATGATGAAAATCGTCAATCGCGCCGCCGCCCCCGCCAACACCCGTGGGGCCGCACGTGCGATGCCGAAACCGGTAAATTAGGCCGCCTGCGTCAGGCGTTCGGATTGTCCAGGTTGAAGATCACCGGGACGTCGATGCTGAACTCGCGGCCGCGCAAGCCCGCCGGAATCGGCACCGTGGTTTTTCCCTTCTTCAGCATGTCCAGCGCCTGGTTGTCCAGCACCTCGTGGCCGCTGCTGGTCTTAATCAAGGCGCTGGCGACCATGCCATTGGCGCCGATCACCATCCGCACTTCCACCCGGCCCTGCCAGCCCTTCTCCATGGCAATTGCCGGGTAGCGCTTGTAGCGCCTGGTCGCCACAATCAACGCCAATCGATATTGCTCCAGCGTCCCGGCGTCGGCCTCGTTGCCGGACTTGGCGGCAGCCTCAGCCCCGGGAGCGCCGGCGGGTGCCTGGGGCGCCGGCCGCGCTAGCACCGGCGCCGCGGGCTGCGGTGCCGAGTCGGCCGCACCGGGCGCCGCCGGCGCAGGCTCTGACGCCACCGCTTTCGCCGGTTCCGCAGGCGCAGTCTTGCGCTCGGCCGGTACGGCCGAAGCAAGCGGTTTCGCTTGCGCGGGGCGCGACGCAGGCGCAGGTTCGGGTTCCGGCGGCTTCGCCGGCGCACGCTCTGGCTGCGGCGCTGGCCGCGCGGCCTGCGGTGCGGCCACGGTGGGCGCAAGCCTCGCGGTCAGCACCAACAGCGTCTTCGACGGCGGCGCCGGCGCCTCCTGGCGCGACATGCCGAGCAGCACCAGCGCATGCAGCGCGATCGAGGCGAGCACGCACCAGATCAATGCCCGATCCTGGTTGGGCGCTCGGATGAAGCCCGCGGTGGCCGTCAGTGTGGGCATAGGTCAAGAATAGCGGAATCCTGTGGCGAGTCCACTGCGCCCCGGCCGGAACAGTGAATTCTGCTTCAGCTTTCCAAGTGCTTGAACCAAACAAAAAAGCGCCTCGATAGGCGCTTGCGTGGTTGCATTATGGCGGAAAGGGTGTGAGCCGCATAATACCCCATCAATGTCCGCCAATGACGCGTTCCCCGGTGCCGGCGCTTTACGAATATGTTTGAATTTCCACCATTATCCAGCAATAGTCAAGACACGAATTCCATCAATATCCGCCAATGCATTTCAATGTCCGGAAGCCAAATTCCACCAACATCCGCGATGGATTTGATAGTTAACTTGATAGTTTGAGTCTGCTAGCCCTGGATACTTGAACCCGTTATGCTTCGTAAGATTACGCAAGGAGCAGATCGTGCGTGGCCCCATCAACAAATTGGCCGATACAAAAATAGAAGGCAAGATAAAGCAAGCGCAAAAGGCCGCTGAGAAAGGCGAAGGCAAACCGATACTGCTTGGCGACGGCGGAGGCTTGACACTCCAGATCGCCAAGACTGGCTCGGCCTCATGGCTGCATCGCTACATGCGTTCGGGGAAACCCATTGCCGTTGGGCTCGGTGCGTATCCGGCTGTAAGCCTCAAAATGGCTCGTGACCGGGCCGAAGTCTGCCGACGCCAACTAGCCGAAGGCAAAGATCCGCTCACAGAGAAGCGGGTTGCCGAAACCGCCGCCCACATTGACGCCGCCAAAAGCAAAACGTTCGACGACTGCGCCGCGGAATACATTGCCGACCACCGTGGCGAGTGGAAAAACGCCAAGCACGCCCAGCAGTGGGAAAATACCCTGGCCGCCTATGCGACGCCGAAAATCGGAAGCCGCCCAATCTCTGGCATCACTACGGCGGATGTCATGCGTATCCTCAAACCGATTTGGACATCCAAGAACGAAACAGCAAGCCGCGTTCGCGGACGTATCGAAGCGGTTCTTGATTGGGCCACAGCACATGAACTGAGAACTGGCGACAACCCTGCACGCTGGACAGGCCATCTGGAACACCTGCTGGCAAAATCCACACCGGAAAAGCGTGCGGATGAGCACCACGCCGCCCTCCCTTACGCTGATCTACCGAAGTTCATGGTGGACTTGGCCGCGCAAGAGGGAATGTCCCGCTGGGCATTAGAGTTCTTGGTATTGACCGCATGTCGTACCTCCGAAGTGACGGCGGCCCAATTTTCTGAGATCGACCTGGAGAAGAAGCTTTGGACCATCCCCAAGGAGCGAATGAAGGGCGGCATAGAACACCGCGTGACACTTGTCGAGCGCAGCATAGAAATACTCCAGCAGGTAAAGCCGTTCAGTCACGGCACATACATCTTTCCCGGTGGTAGACGCGATAAGCCCCTCTCGAACATGGCTATGTCGATGCTCTTACGTCGAATGGGATATACCGAGATCACCGTCCACGGTTTCCGCAGCACCTTCCGTGACTACATCGGCGAGGAGACAACGCACGACTTTTACACCGCTGAGGCCGCCCTCGCTCATAAGCTTAAAGACAAAGCTGCAGCGGCCTATGCTCGCTCGGACCTGTTTGAAAAGCGGTTTGCAATGATGCGCGACTGGGAAAAATACTGTCAATCGCAAGTCCTCGCGAACCTGCACTGACAAAATCTCACCAAGGCATACACAATGCCACACGGACGGAAAATGGCTTCCAAGAAGCACGGTGAAAGAGAAACACGGATTGCTCAACCGCGAGGAATTAAGACGCGAAGAGCAATACTCAAGTCCAGAGAGACGGCCTTTAAAAGGCATGGCGGCGCTCGTTCTAAGTCAGATCCAATTAGCACTCCGCAATCTACGTTATCTCCAATGGCCCAATGGTCGCAGATAGCTCTCAAAGAAGAGGGAACGGATCCAATTGCAAACAAGAAACCTGAAGCAGTGCCTGCTCAATTACTCCGCGCCATAAAGAGTCACACCCCAAAGAAGCCCCCCCAGACAGTTGATTGGCGAAATGCTTCGACCTATCCGATCAAGTCCAACACGGAACCGTCCCAATGGGCTTGGGAGTTTTTGCGCCGCAACAGGGATTTCCAGAAATATTGTGACAATCCGGAGACTCAAGACACAAGCACTGAAGACTCCTGGACGTGGCGTCCACGATGGGGGTTAGCAAGTTACAAGCCTTATTGGAAAAATTTCGTTCCTGCTCGTACTTATCTTCGGCATCCAGATCCATCACCTATCTGGACAATAACGCAGCCCGCGAGAATCATCGACAGAACAAATGGACCACACCGCCACAGTAAGAAAGCCCACAACTTCTCCATAGATTTGACGCAAGGTCAGGTGGCGGTGATCTTCGACCTTAGCGCGATCAATCTCGCTTTCCTTGCGAATCAAGTCAACGATGTTCACAAAACTCTCAGGCTGGCTCTCGCACGGCATCAAGCACTAATGAAAAATGCCAACGCTGGCGTCAAGACTTGGAAAAGCAAATTGTTGACCTGTTTGCGAGTGGTGGATGCCCTATCATGTGCCAATCCCCCTAGCCGCAAGGAAATAGGCCAAGTGCTTCACAAGGAAGGATTGGTCCTGAAGAGTAGGAACACGGCCACAATTAGAGGCACGGAATTCAGCCGTGCCACCGAATACTACATGAAGGGCGCTTACAGGTTGATATATGAGGGTGGATACCTGAGACTTTTAGTCCCTAAGAAAATGAAGCCACGCGCACCCAAGAAGCGTTCGTAACATTTCACCAAATAAGTTGCGACAATTAGGCTAAACCAGCCTAAAAGCCCCGCTATACACTAGATATTCCGAACTTCTCCGCCAACACTAGCGTCGTCTATATTCTTACTGCGAAATTGTTCATCATTTTCCCTACGCATACCGCTATTGGTGTGCTCAGTTTTGGGGACAATGATGAGTCTGCGCAATCCACTGGGCAATTCGCGAGAGCCTGAAAACGAGGGCAACCCTTCTGTACAGAACGCCTTTGCGTCGGCGGTGTCACCCTCTCCGTTCACACAACCGATACGCCTCATTCCAATCGAACGTGTCGGTGACATCTTAGGCCTCAAGAAATCTGCAATACAGGAGCTGGCTGCGCAGGGCGTACTGCCCCAAAAAATAAAGCTTGGAACAAGTCGACGCTCGGCAGCCAGGTGGGTCGAAGCTGAGATCTATGCCTTTGCTTGGTCATTGGCTACCCAGCGTCCAATGCAGCCGACCACTGCTGCCTCGACTTGCTCCACTCGCAAAGCCGCCAAAGCGGTGGCGTGATGACGAAGCCCCTATCTATCGAGACCGGACCCTCGGCGAAAGCGGTCCGTTGCTCTACCAGGCCCATTCGCGGACCTCCTCTCTTTGCTGTAAAGCCCCTGTGCTGATGGATTTCGACCAGCTTGAAACCTGGTCATGTCCGGCAGTGCAAGGTTCGCGGCGGCTATTCGACGCGGAACCATTTCATTTTAACTTTGAAAGGACTCAATAATCATGAGATTCAATATGCAGAAACACCTGAGGCTAGTAGCTCGCGCCCAAGCCCAAGCCGTCCCCAGCCCAACACCTGTTGGTCCTAATGAAATCAAGACTAGAAGTCTCGCCGAAATGATCGCTAGCGTACCGGAAAAGCGGGATTTTCTAATCCCATACCTGGTGCCGGACGCCGGAAACCTGCTGGTTACAGTCGAGGATGGCGTTGACAGCCGCATGCTTCAGTCTGTTCTTGCATATTGCTGCGCAGGAAAAAAGCGGTTTGATCCATGCGGTACCGGCCTCGGAGTTCCGATCCTTTTTTGCAGCGCCGCAGGAGACGCATTCTCTGACGCAGGACGGTTTGACTTACTCCTTAAGCGCGACCCCTGCGAAACCACCCGCAAGCTGGCTGAAACGAACTTTCACATCTATCACCGCCATCTAGAAGGTGATGAAGCGCTCGGCCTAAACACAATTGACCACCAAGACGTGCTTGACCGCGCACTTCAGCCAGGGTGCAAAGCGGTTTTTTTCGACGACGTTTTTGAATGGGTGCTACCGACAGAGTCGCCCGACAACTATCGCGCGTTTGGTGCTTACGTCCGAAAGCTGAATAAGCGCGGAATAGCGGTGGTGGCCTTTGCGTCGGGTGGCAAAGGGGCAGCGCAGGCATTCTTCAAAGAGATGCATCAAACCGTCGACGACGTTCAAATTCTCCTTGCCAAGGACCCCGGTGCTCCAAAAGAGTATGGCGGGGGATGCAAAATTGTTCGCCGTCGGTTAGACGAATTCGATCCGATGCCGACAACTTTTTCGTTCCGGTATACGGTTGTCGACAAAGTCTTGCGGTTCGGATGGGCAATTCCGGATCGGGACGCTGCTAGCGCCAAAGAAATGGAAATGATTGAGCGTCAAATGATGGTCAAAAAGCTGCTCGCCGAGGGGAAGCTACAGTGCGAGATCGCCAAGTTGTTGAAAGTTGATCCAGGCACAGTGTCCCGTGACCGCGAAAAGATCGAAGCCAAGGAAAAGGGTGAAATAACTGTCGACGCCAAGCCCGAAGACGACGAGTTTTGACGGCCACTAATGCCTCACCCTCCGCAGGGTGCACGCCGAATTGCATGCGTGCACCCTGCGTTGCATCTGCCAATCAACTGGACGCTACGCGCTAATACCCGCTTTGAACGGCGGCTGCCGCGAGCGTTACAAATATGGAGCACAGCAAATGAGTACGAAAAAATATTTCCTCAATCGCTATTTCGTAGAAACTACCGAACAATCCGAGTCAACACCCGGCTTTTCCGTGGCAAAGCCGAAATACGTCCAAAGAACGCCAACAAGGGGTGGAAGCAACACAGCCGTACCCTGTACGACTTTAGACTTTTCTGCAATTTACGACGGGTCAATTGCGCGGAGCGGTGAATTGCGTATCGAGAACGATGATCAGCGTATGGCCCTCCTCCAGTTCTTGATCAGCAGACCCGACTCTATGTACGACTTGGACAATCGTTACATCAAGTTAGCTCTCGCACCGGATGAGTGGAGAGCACTTGCGGCTGAGGTACGTCGTTCAACGATACCTATGCCAAACCGCATTCGCAGCGCATTCAAGCCGTACACGGCTTCCCTCAGGCTCGCTGATCGGCTTTGGGCTCAGGCAGAGCGCTTAGCTAGATCCACAAGTCGGTTTAGGCTGTTTCGGCAATCAGACAGGAAAAGTCGGTTCCGAGAGGCAGAAGGCGAATATTGCCACGCCCTTGAAATTCTCGAAGAACTAATTTCGATGGAGCCCGGCATCATTACGTGGCTGGATAGGCCAGCAAGGTTCAGCCACTATGACCACCATTCACCTGACCCATCAGATGTACCACGCCTGATAACATCCAGTTCCCAGTACTCACTTCGGCAGAGTTCAACGAAGCAAGACAAGCGCGACCTGACGCTCAGGACACTTAAATCTAGCTTGGCTAGGCTTGATGCGTCGGCCGCAGGCCCGCAAGGGGCCTTACTTCCGTTGGACGACGACGGCCTGGACCTCCCCGGCCGGAATGACTCTGCAAACACTGACTATTCCGACTTAGACTTTGATGAGTAGCCTGATGAGGGCGGTTCGTGGCGACAAAGCCAACTGACAACGGCAGTCGTCCTGGACTGGTAGGCGGCAAGGCCGCAATTGGGCAATTGGCCCTGCCGCCTACCAGCGCCCTGCCCCGCGCTGGACGATTGCAGACTTGCATAATTGCAGAATTGCAACTGACCGACGACCAGTCCGCGGTTAGCAAAATTGCATGCGTGCAGGTTTACAGCCTACCCGCAACCTAATTGACGCCAGGCCAGCGGATACGTTCGACAGTGGCTCAAGCCACAATGGTAAAGCCAGTGCACCCATTGCAGGCCCGTAAAAGACGCCTGTCGAAAACCTAGGAGACCTATTCCTGGCGGCACTAATTCTCCTATTTGCTTAAGCGCTAATTTCGCCAATTTCGCGCTGGATTGCGCAATTTTCAGCGCAGTAATTCGCCGAATTACTAGTCACCCCCAGTAGAGGTACAGATCAACTGTGTCCCCTACTAAGTGGCTCAGCCGCACCCTAGACCACCGTTGCCGCCGCTCTTGCGGATGCCGTGGTGGCCGAAATGTGCATAAGTAACTGTCACCGAGTACAGAGTCATAGCGCCTGTGTCCCAGCATCGTTTGCTGTGTCCCAGCATCGTTTGCTGTGTCCCAGCATGTACTGCTGCGTACCAGCATGTTCGTTCACCGTGTAACCCCCAAGGCTACACAGTGTCTGGATATATGGCTATAGCTGCCTGTAGGAGGTAAAGGAGCAAATGATGTGCGATTCCATAGTAATAGTGGTCCAAGTCTTCGAAGAAACGTGGGACGTTGATTACAACCGCTGCAACTTTCCGTTTGTTGCTGGCGAGAAGATCAATCAAGACGGTGAGGTCATCGCTCGGTTCTACGACCGTGAAACAATTCTCAGTCCTTTAACGGGAGCCAAGTGTCAGGTCAGGGCCGTAACAGACCGCAGTTCTAAGACCAGTGTCATATCCGTTACAGACCAAGATTCTAAGGCCGGTGTTAAATCCGCTGGTGTGCCACCTTTAGGCCCTGTCAAATACTACAAGGTGGAAGTTAACGTACCAGCCTGCCTTATAGGTCGGAACCATCAACTGGTTAACGGTGTCCCCCGTGCCGCCGAAGCCGCCTTAGAGTTTTGCAGGTATCACGTTGCTTGGCGCGGCTGTACAGCCTACGGACTTCGGCAGTTCGTTCTTAAGAACGTGCGGTTGAAGTCCACCACGCTGACGTTCCTCTTCCTTTCTGCTAACCGCAAGGACGCAATCGATAGGCTGCGGGAGCTTCGTAATCACGCTGAAGGCATCTTGAACCACCTGTTACCAGTCCCAGAGTCGAAGAACAGTAAGGAGGGTAACAAGTGCTACTCCGTAGGGCCGGACCACTGCTTCACCCTGTACATCAAGGAACGTGACTTCAAGATCAAGGTCTACATCAAGCAAGCGGACGTGGTTAATGCCTTTGCCACCTTTCCCAGTGATGATGTTGAGCGGGAGTTAATCGAGCAAGGGCTGCGTACCGTCCGGGTTGAAATCGAGTTGCACGGCGCCTGGTTGCGCGACAACAACCTTGACAATCCAGAGGCGTGGCGTCGTAACCCTGCTGCTTACGAGACCGCTTTCAATGTTATCCGGGACACACTCCGGCTCGATAAAGGTCTCCGTGTTCGTGCCCCGTCTGATGAGGTTATCGCTAAACTGCCGGAGGACCATCAAACGGTGCTACGGGCACATCTTGCCGGTCAGAACATTCGTCAGCACCCGTTGGTCTTGAACTGTACTGGCAACAGAGACGAAGTTAGTTGCGCCCAGAGCAAGAA
>Ga0334722_10003363_pt1 | contig 17279 bp, 23 predicted proteins | sample C3_bottom_MG_FD_207210 | JGI IMG/M metagenome (GOLD analysis project Ga0334722, IMG submission 207210) | Sediment microbial communities from Yellowstone Lake, YNP, Wyoming, USA - C3_bottom | ecosystem: Environmental > Aquatic > Freshwater > Lake > Sediment | place: USA: Wyoming | collected...
ATAAGCCCGACACAATACCGCAATCTGAAGGGAATGCAGGATAAAACTGACCCTATCAAGAGCGATACGGTAAAGACTGCCCTGGCGCGTGTCAATTCTGGATCAGCGCTGGCGAACTCCTTAGCACTTAAAAGCAGTGATGCCAGCGAAGTCGCTGTCTGGAAACAGAAATACGGAGACCTGGTTAAGGCTTTCGCCTATAACAACTATGACAAGCCTGATTTTGAAACGAAGATGACGGACTTTATTGAAAAGCGGGTTTTATCTGAGATGGTGACGAGCGTCTTTGCTCTGGATTCAACTGACAGGCTGTCAAAATTCAAGGAAGCGCAGAAGGTCGCCGGTCCTCTTCCGGAGAATCCACCGGTAAACGGTGCCAAAAAAGCTGCCGATGGCAGTTGGTACAGTCCCGATCCGGAGCGTCCCGGTAAATATTTGAAGGTGGGTAACTAATGCCGACGTTGACGCCTGTCGATTACGATCCTTTCGAGCAAAAAAGCGGGGTGCAGCTGACGCCGGTGGATTATGATCCCTTTGACCCAGCGCGCGAAACCGCTTCTTCGCGCCCCAACTTCCAATACAACGTCGGCACCTGGGACAAGTTCATCAACGACATGCCCAACATGCCGGATGCTTTGCGAAAGAAAGCCAACAACGCGATTGCCATAGCAGCCACGCATGACATCGATCCGGCGCAAGCCATGGACCTTGAACCGGGATTTACGGCACATTACAAGAATGACAACCTGGGGGAAACGGCTGTCAAGAGTTTCAAGCGCGGACTCGGCAACACCTATACCTCCATTGGACAAACCTTGAAGTGGGCGGGTATGGATGGCCAGGTGGCGGATGATTACGTGGAATACGGCGAACGATTGAAGCGGGCTTACTTGCCTCCTGAACCTCCGAAAGAGTTCTCTTTCTGGCGCGACATTAAAGATCCCGTCTTTTGGGCAACCAGGATACCGGAAACTTTGCCGACGACACTTGCACTGATTCCAGCTGCTGTAATTGGTGGCTATGCTGGCGCGGGAACGGGTGCGGCAATGGGACTCGGTCTATTTGGCCGAACCATTCTGGGCGCTCTCGGTGGAGCGGCGCTGTCAAGGCCGGTCGAATCAGCTTTTGAGGCTGGCGGCACTTATGAGGAAGCTATTGGCAAGGGTTTGTCTCCTGATGAAGCGAACATGGCCGCTGATAATACCTTTCGCAGTAACCTTGCCCTTGGTGGCCTCGATGCGGTGCAGTTCGCTTTGGCCTTCACGCCGATAAAACTTGCCGGAAATGCTGCGACGAAGACACTGGCGCGTCGAATCCTGGCGGGAGCTGGTAAGGCTGGCGCGATTGCCTTATCTGAGGGCGGGGAAGAACGGTATCAGGAAGTAATTCAAGCAAGTTCCCTGGGCGATGAAGCCAGTTTCTTTGATTTCAACAATCCGCGTCTTAACGAAGCCACAACCATCGGCGCTTTTTTCGGCCTCGGGATGGAAGGGACCGGCAGCGTTTTTACCGCGCTGCAAGAAAGAATCACCAAGGCGATGCCCGTTGACCTCAAGCAGACTTACGACCTGACAAAGACAAAGGCGCTGAACGCCGGACAGGATGAATCAGCTGCTGGTCTGCATGCCCTTGATGCCGTAGCCGCTATTCCGGAGGGGAAAACCTACATTGAGCAGGTTGTCGCAGACCTGAAAGCACGGTCAGAGAATACAGACGCGCGGGCTGCTGAAGATGTCCCCGATTTCGCGCCACCGATGGATGAAGCCAAGGTTGACACTGCCATTGATGAACTGGTGGCGGGGGAAGATGTCACCACTGAGGGAATGAATGTCTTTATAAAAGCCGTGGATACGGTCAAGAGTTTTAACGAAACTTTAGGGCAAATAGGGGCAGTAGGATCGGTTGCTACGATATATAACCAACGTGCAATCCGAAAATATGGGACAACCAACGTTCCTGAAAGCATAGGGTATATAACTGAAAACGGAAAAACTATAGATAGTAGCGGTGTCCGGTTGGGGTCATCTTCGCAAGGTCGCAATATCGACCATCGGGAAATTGCACAACACGCATTAGGCAAGGAATCAGTAGATGGCTTCACTGAAAACATGAACGTTTTCATGGCTAAAACCGGCAATATAAGAGTTATAAACGCTACTGACGAACTCAATATTGATGTTCCGGTCGGCAGTGGAGAGATTTCGCCAGCGCAATTAAGAAAAATACAAGAGCTTTCTTATAGGCGTGAAATAGTCTGGGACTTCACGGATAATGAAGGAAGAATCGTAGGGTCCGGGAATGGGCGTTATTACAACTTTGCCGAAGCCGTGCGGTTAGTTGCTCAAGAGCAAAAAGATATTTCCACTGCAAAAGGTAATGGTGTAATTCCAAAACGATTAGAGCCACTTGCCGAATTTATAAAAAGTAATTCTCTTAGCAAGGAACAACTGGAGGATGTCCGTTACAACAAAGAGAACCCTTTTTACTCAGAATGGCGCATACTTTTAGACAAGGCGGATATTGGGGTTAAGAGGATATGGAGTGATTTCGGGTTTAATAGCCAAGGCGAATTTCACGAGCGCATTATGGGGAAGGGTGGCTCCGTCCTTGGAAATGAGCGCGGATCAATGTCAATTTCTCCCGACAGCGAGATATACCAAGTGTTGTTGAAGGTTAAGAATAATTATGACCAGGTTAGGCCGCTTCTTAATATTTTGGGTCGTCAAGTTTACTCATCCGGCGTTAATACCCTCGAATCCTGGCAAGCCAAAATGAAAGAGTTCCTGGGCGACCTCTGGGACAACTTCAAATCACACATGGCCGATATCTGGGAAGCGGTTAAGAAACCGCTGGCGAATGAGCGTGGCAGCATCGGCGAAGATATTAAGGCCGCCTTAAGTGAAGATCCTCTCCGCAAGGCAATCGAAGAAATCAAGGCGCAAGGCGGGATCAAACTTGAATCCTTACGGGCCGATCTGAAACTGGGAGAGGGAAAAAAATCTATATCATCTACCTACTCACAGGAGCAAGTCACGGAACTGACAAAGAAACACCCGGGTCTGGTGAGTAAAAAAGGCAAGGCTACCCTGGATGAGATAGCTGGTCAATATGGTTTTGACGGTGGCGACGAGCTGCTCCAGGCGCTACTTGGGATGGAGTCAAAACAGAAGGTAGCGAAAAAAGTACAAGGCAACATGGCCGCGCAGATCCGCGAAGAAGCAGCTCTGGCGAAAAAGGGTTACGAGGTCGGCAAGGGTGAAATTGAATCCTATAATCTGGACCTGGGCGACAAGCTGGTGATCGATGGCCAGGAGCACGAAGTAACGGCAGTTGATGAAAACAACGGTACGCTGACGCTGAAAAACGGCACGATCATGCGGGTTGCCGCTGACGAGATGGTTCCCTACACGGCGATAAAAAAGAATCAGGTGGACACTACCGCTGCCAATGAAAAGATGCTGCGCAAAACCAGAATAGCCATGGCGGAATCAGCCCGGGTGGACCGGAACGTAAAAGCCAAAATGCGGCGCGCGACCGGTCAATACAGTGACGCGAATATGGTGCGTGAGGATGTGGCGTTGCGGGAAGTCTTGAAGAAATCCGCGCAAGCTGCACAGGTTGCTTTCCGCGCCGGTAATGCCGAAGGGGTGGCTACGGAAAAGGCCAAGATGAAAGAGGCTATTGTCCGATTGAAGGCCATTAACGCCTATAAGATCGACCTGATCCAGACCGAAAAACAGATCTACCAGCGCCGGCGCGAATACATCAAGGATCTCCGCGACGGACTGGGCCTGACCGACGAAGAAATGAAGGGGATTACAAAGAAAAATATCCTATTTCTGACCAATTATGAGTTTAAAGAGTTCAAAGACGACCTGCTTTTGAAAGCCGCTGAACTTGCCAAGACAAAACTTGCCAAGATGGACCTGATGCAGACCATCCTACAGAAGCGGCTGCGGAAGGTCGAGAACTACCGGGAAGCGCTGAAACTTCCCACCATCGACAAGATGACCAGGGCAGAACTGGAACAGTTTAACGAACTGCTGAAGCCCTTCCATGATGAAGATGTTTTCTATACTCAGCGGCAACTTGAGATGGTCGACCGAACGGAGAAGTTAAAGGGGACGCGGACGATCCGGGAGGCCCGGGAGGTTCTGGCCGGGGAATATTCTCGGATATCTGGCGAGCCCGTTGATGCAAATCTGCTGGTGCCGATCCATTCGGACAGTCTGAATATGTACCGATGGGACACCCTGCTTTCTGAACAGGGGCCGTTCTTCCAGCTTCTTGTAGGGCGCATGACTGAAGCAATGCTTCTGGCTGACATTCGGTTTCGTGATGTGGAGCGTAAAGTAACAGACCTTGCCAAAGCAGCACATCGGTCGAAGCCACGAAGTATTGTAGAGCAGGCCGTCCCGCAGGATGCACTTATAATCAGCTACCTGGAGGCGAATCCCAAAGAAAAGCCCTATATCGCGAAGTCAATGACGGACGCTCAATTAGCCTACGCCCATTATGTGCAGGAGTATTACGGCCAGGCACTTGATTACCTAATAAAGACGGACGCGTTAAAAAGAGGTATCAGGGACTATTACAACCACACCCGGCGAACATTTCTGGAAGTCTGGAAAGATGACGGGCTTAAAAACGCTTTTCACAATATCTTCGAGAACATGAGGCAAGATGAAGCCGTTTTTACCATTCTTGATGGCGATACTGGGAACATCCTTCCCCTGGAAAAGTTTTTTGCCAACACCCTTCATCGGACAGGTGGTTTGATTCCGAGCGAAAACCTGACCCGGGCTTTCGAGACATACGCCAAGACTTTCGAACGTAAGGTAAGTTTTGACGCGATCATGGATGAACTTGTCATTTTTACCGATTCACTGACACCGGAAGGCTTAACGCCCCGCGGTCTTGAGGTTGATAAGTCCCTGCGCACCTTCGTCAACCAGTACATCAACAACAAGAAGGGGCGGCATATTGGTTTTGATGGAGCGTTAAGACAGGGTGGTGAAGTCGATTCAGTTATCAGAGGCTTAAAGACATTTACGACCATGATGGACCTCGGCCTAAACATCCCGTTGCAGTTCGTCAACATCATCGGCGAGCAGGTAGCACAGTTTGTCGAGATGGGAGCAAAGCAGCAGGCACTTGGTACGGTCAGGATGCGCACAGACCAGGGGAAGGCCATTCTTGCGAAATACGAGGCCTTTACGGGTGTAAGTCTTTGGGACAAATTCACCCAGCCTGGCCGGGAAGTACAAGAACGGCTGATGGATATCGTCTTTGCCGGATACCACGTCACAAATGTAGCCAGTAACAAGCAATTTCTTTTGGGGATGATGACCGACGCCGAATATAAGGCCGGGGAGTTTACTCCGGAACGATTGGCAGAACTTAAATTGGAGATGGGCAGATGGCGTGTCGGTGAAGGTGCGGGATCTCTGATGGGAAGCACATCATTCGGTGGCGCCGTGGTGCAGTACAAACGATGGGTGGTTGTCATGGGGCACCGGATGGCAAAGGATATCGTCACAATAGTAAAGGATCTAAAAGCAAAGCCGCCTGGTGAAGCTCTAACCACAAAAGAAGCGCGAGAAATCTATCGTGTTATTGGTCTGGCGTCAACGGCGCTGATTGTAGGTGCCGCTGCTGGTGCTGGCGATAAGGGCGATGATTACCTAAGTAAGTTTCTCAACCGTATGTATCAGGAATCTTTGTCACAGATGCAAGCCATAAGCCCGAAACTCTGGCTTTCCACCCCACGCATGGCGGTGTGGCTGGCGAATCTCGGCGTGAACCTACAGGCGCTGGTATTACTGGAAGAATACAAAACCGATCACCGGCTACGGGGCTGGGAAGGTTTGAAAAAACAGATTATCCCGGCGCCGATCAGGCAATTACAAGACAATAGGAGGTAAACAGTGACGGTATCTATCGAAACAACAAAAGTGCAGTACACCGGGACGGGGGGAGTAACGGTTTTCGCATATCCGTTCAAGATACTTGAAGACGATGACCTCCTGGTGATTGTTTCCAATGATGCCACGATGGCGGAAACTATTCTGACACTTAATGCGGATTATACCGTATCGGGCGCCGGTTCCGGTTCCGGTGGTAACGTCACCTTGTCGACCGCTGGTTTGTGCGAAAGTGGGCAAACACTGATGATCCTCCGCAACATGGCGGCGACCCAAACGACAGACTATGTTGATGGCGAGGCCTTCTCTGCTGAATCCTTGGAAAGCGCCCTGGACAAGATGACGTTGATCCAGCAGCAGCAGAAAGAGGAAATCGGCAGGACTCCGAAATTGCCAAAAACATCAACAATCACGGACATTGCCCTGCCGAATCCTTCAGCAAACAATTACCTCGGTTGGAACGCCGGAGCCACAGGCCTTGCAAATTTGTCCGGCCCGGTTATTACTACTGCTACACAATACGAGGTTGACGCCCTAATCACCTACGGCGGCGGCACCTCCTACACCCAAGCCACCATCCAAGCCGCCCTGACCGCAATCGGCACGACGACTAAAGTCACCCTGCTTCTCCGTCCTGGCACATGGGTAATCTCCTCCAATGCCGATTGGTCAGCAAGTACGAATGTCATTTTCAAACTTCCACCTGGTACAGTGATCAGTCACGGATCATATACGGTAAACATCCCGAATCCGGAATGTGGGCTGTATCAAGTCTTCAGCGGTACCGGGGTCGTCACAATCAGTGGAAATGTAAGGGAAGGGTATCCGGAATGGTGGGGTATCGATGGAACCGCTGACGATGTACAGATAAACGCAGCACTGAATGCAGTACAGACCGTTCGACTACAGGCGAAACGCTACTACATTGCCTCTCCAGTGTCTCCGTTAAGCAACAATAGACTTTTAGGGGCGGGCCGGGATGTTACTTACCTGGACTACAGCGGCGGGGTGCTGGGAGATCAAACCTGCAAAGTTGCGATATTAAACAAGACAAACGTAATTGTGCAGGATCTCACTATAGACGGACAGTCGGCAGACGGGACCGTTCACACGGGCAGCGGGTTTCTGGTTGACGATGGGTCCAGCAATGTTGTCCTAAATAATATCCACATCTACGACGCTTATTTCCACGGGCTGATAATTAACACCGGCAGTGATATCCACGTTTCTAATCTCAAGGTATCGAATGGGTGTGCTTCATCCGCCATTCTTATTGGACAGTTTCCCGCCACCTACGGATTGGCAGTAAATAAAGACCTGGTTGATGTTACTTTGAGTGACATCTTTATCTACAACGTCAACAGCGATGGCCTGGGGATCTGGAATTGCAGCGGTGGGGACGGCTATTCCTCTATCGCTGCCAGGGTGAATAGAAACAATCTCATCGTCAGAAAATGGGGACGCACAGGATTAGGTTACGCCTACTGGGGGAGCGGAATTACGACTTTCCCAAAGGACGTAAATCTCAATAACTTCAATTTCGACAACACTGGCGCTGGTACTTCTAACATCGGGCGTGGTCTCCATATTGAATTCGGTGAACGGTGGAATCATACAAATGGCAACATCTATAACCTAATAACAGGATCTGCTGATGATAAGTTGGGGTACGCAATAACCGCATCAGGAGGGCAGAATTTAACATACAGCAATATCAACATCCAGTATTGCGGAATCGGGGTGCTGGCAAACGGAAGCAGCGACGCATTTTTCACCAACATTCATGTAAAATACTCAAAGTATGTTGCGTATTATGTTGGCGGAAGTAAATTGAAATTTACAAATTGCACCGATTTTACGACCGGAGCGTACACAACGATCCAGGCGTCGTGGCTTATATTTGCCGAGGTGCCATTGAGTGTTGACCAATTAACGTTGGATCACTGCACTGGCTACGTTGCGACTCCCGTGGGAACCGCCTATCCAATAACGATTTCCGCAACGGCATTCCACGACATGACGATAACTAATTTTCGGACGGATCAGAGTCTTGCCATCAGTCCTGGAGCGCATCATCCGGAGATTCATGGGAACACATTGTCTGTAAAATTACGGGAGGCAGTGACCGCTGGGACTGATTATGAACTCCCTGTATTAAACGCGCCTCTGGCCGCGGGAGGAAGGATATTTATTCTGAACGCATATCTTTCGTTTGGATCTGGGATAGCAGTCAATCCAACAGATTACAATACGTACAAATTGTATCGACGTGATTCCTCGGGCGCGGCACCTGAGGCGCTCACTACAGGCGGGCTTGTAACAAAGACGGATAGCTTTGCAACAGCCTTGAAATCTAACTCATTCTCGATCGATGCGCCGGCGGCTGCCCATCTGGGTGTTGGGTATACGCTGTCACTTGTAAAAACACACGGTGGAGCGGGCAAAGCTGAAGCGGACGGGATACTCACAATCGAATATTTTACGTATTAGGAGGCGAGAAATGAAGAAGATCCTCAGCATCTGTTTATTGATCTTGGCAATGGCATCTGGAGCAGGGGGGGTAGGTGGCGGAAACGCGGCAGGGACGGAAACCTTTGAATTTCTCATCGAAAATCCATAGGAGCGATATAAATAGCGCGGCATTCACGGGTTCGGCAGATGATATTTTGAGACTAATCTATGACGGAACCTCATGGTATGAAATAAGTAGGTCAACAAACTAACAGACTAAAAGGATGGTTCTATGGCAATGCAAGATTTTAAAGGAACTATAACTGGAGTAGTCGCTACACCCGCGACCACCGGCTTCACCATAGCAGGAGGGACGACGAGCAAGACGCTCACTGTGGATGAAACAGTGGCGATGAGTGCAAAGGCACCGAAGGCAAGTCCGGTCTTTACCGGACCTGTTACCGCAGCAGATCAACCCTCGTTTTACTCGGCAGTCAACGTCCATCAAACAAATGTTACTGGTGACGGAACCGCGTATGATGTGACGGGTGCGTTCTGGACTGATGTATGGGATATTCCCAGTGCTTTTGTGGATGGCACTTTTACCGCCCCTACCACTGGATATTATTTATTTATAGTGAAAGTATATCTCTACGCTCTGGCCGCAGATCAATCTATCGTGGTTGCTCTTGTGACTACCGGAGGGACAAACACTTTGTTAACTTACACTGGTCTAACTGGGTATTGTTATATTCCTTGTGGGTCTGTGATACTACTAATGACAGCTACGGATACCGCATACTTAAAAGTTACTGTTAGTGGGGGAACAAAGAGTATATCAGTAGGGCTAGGCAATACAGTATTTATGGGTGAGTTGTTGCATTAGTATTTAAGGGTGTATGATCCGCTAATTCAGTAGTTAAGGAGCCGCGGGGAATAATATTCACGTTAATCTGTACCTATTACAATTCTGATCGGAGGGGCTACTGTGCCAATATGTGATAACCATCCAGAGTTAGACAGACGTATGAGAGAATGTGAAGCGGCAGCGGTGATTACGATGCAAGATCACAGTGCGGTGAAGCTTCTGTTCGAGTATAACGATGCAAAGGGCGAGCTCCTTGGTGCTATCCAGTTGAAAGTCAACACTATCCACGTTAATCAGTTCAACAGTATGAACATGCTGGCTGACATAAGGGCATCAATGCAGGAACTGGTAAGAGATTTCAAGATAGTCCAGAAAGACAACGAAGATTTCGCGTGGTTCAGGGAGCAGATGAACTGGATCAACGGACGTATCTGGAGGTGGCTGGTAGGTGCAGCAGCAATCTGCCTGCTGATACTGGTGGCCTCTCATAGCGATGTGGCTAAGCAGTTATGGAAAGCGGTGGTGAAGGAATGACGAGACGAGATGCCCTGCCTGCAACCACGATGTGACAAGTCACTGGGTCGGATCAGGTGGGGTATATTACACCTGCGTAAAGTGCGGCCATGAATGGGAAGAGAAACATAACTTTGATTGGAAGGAGCATCCGTGAGTTTAGGAAGTGAGCAAGAACGGTTCGGTTATATGCTCGGCAAGCTGCTTGTCTGGTCGAACGAGCATGGCCATAAGACAAGGGTGGGCGATGTCTTTGCGAAAACAGGGCATAAGGAAGGCAGCAACCACTACCTTAAATTGGCCGCTGACATACTTGTTTACAGGCCGGGGGAAGCAGAGCAGGATATGAACGCTCATAAAGAGATGCACGACTTCTGGGATAGCATAGGCGGCGCACCAAGGATAGATAAGGACCTTAACCATTATTCGGTTGAGCATAACGGAGTTCGATAGACAGGTAGGCAGACCACAGATAGAAAGGAGACAGGCAGATGATTATCAAAGTACCAAATGCACATGGAGGATTCACGTTGTATGGAGAGGTTGACATCATAACCACAAGTGTCTTAAACAAAAACGATGCACTGGAGGAACACATAGATCATACTGAAGATCAGAATGTCCCACCTCTGGATGAAAGACACTGCATCAAGTTCATGAACAAGAACCAGACAGAGGAAACACTAATTATATCATATTCCCCTGTTTATGTGATGAATGATAACGGAAGAACAGTAGAAACAATTTAGCAGGTACTGCCTACCTGTTAATTAACCAAGGAGGATACAATGAACTCAGACCAAATTACAACTTTGATTGGCGGATTAGGCGCAGTAGTAACGGCAGCGGGGCCGGTTATGAACGGAGTACAGGGCAGTATGCATCAGAGCGATTGGACGCAGCTTGTCGTCGCCGTGGTAATGGGGTTACTGGGGTTCTTCAGTAACAAGAAGTCTACAGTTTAACCCTGATTACTTTACCATCACGCTCGAACGTACAGACCCCACGGAGACACTCAAAGCCCCCTACGCCATGCTTGTTGAGTAGCTTGGTCGTAGAGGGTTTTGCTATGTGATCATCCACTGGCTGCCGTATCCCGTAGTGCAGCAGTATCCACGTTAGGCCAATTATGGCGAGCAGGATGAGGATAAATTCTCTCATTCGCCTTTCCCAGTCCCCACGAGCAGGCTAAACAGCACAGCCGCCCCGATTGATATCACCAGCACGAGTAGTATTGTCATACATCTCCTATTTATCAGGTCACGACGGTTGGCTTTATTGCCACCATTGGCTAAAGTTAATCCTTTCATTTATGTGTAACCTCCCATTTCATCACCTTATCTATATTCTCCAACCATTTATCTTCCATAGCTCTCTGTTCTTCGGGGGTGGAGGTGGCGTCGTCGGATTCATCTGTGATTTCCGTATAGACCACAGGTGCATCTTGAGGATTTCCAGTTCCTTCGCCTGCTCTTTATTAATGGCGTGTAATAACTCGTTTTCCTTCCATAACTCTTCAGCTGTTTCGCTCATTCCAGTACCCTCCATTCCTTTTCTACGCGGCGCACGTCACACCTTACCGTCCGGGCCTGATACCGATCCTCACATAGTTGCTGTTTCTCTCGCCACTCGTTGTCGCTGATAGTACCAGGCATTTCAAGTACACGGTCATGGGTGCCGTTAAAAAGCGTGATCTTCATATCATCCCCCTATCCTGTAGTGGATCTCTCGCACGGTTTCAATGTCCCTTCGGCAGTGGTCATCAATCAATCCATTTTCACCTATTTGCCATAGGTCGTGGATTTCTGAACCTCTCCCGCCTTCATGTTTTATTCCGAGGAACTTCGCGACACTTTCCAATGAATTGTAGTCCTTGAAATCACTGCTCCAAATCTTCATCAGGTCGAGAATAAAATTACGGTTGTCTTTCGGTATGGCATCCCGCAAAGAACCTATCCCGTATTGAACAGCCTTGCGCCACAACCAGGGGAGATCGAAGGTCTGGATATTCCACCCGCACCACTTTAGAACCTCGTGGTATTGGCCTTGAATGAGTTTTATCTGGTTCGCAAATGCGTAAATGGTTGCCTGTTCAGTCGCCTCGTGGATAACGTGGATTTCACCGTCACCCATAGCAAAACCAATGCAGATAATTTCACCCTTCATCGAATCTAATGCTTGTTTGCGCCATGCTTCTTCTACGTTGGTAAGCTGATATTCCTGTATTTTAATGGGGTCTTTGTAATTTGCCGGGGCCTTAATATCATCAGCCGATGGTTTGTTCATGCCTGATACCGTCTCAATGTCGCAGTATATTACGTTATCCATTGGCTTTCCCCTTTCGTTTAGGCGATAGATGAAGGTGGTACTCTGGCAGATAGCGTCCGATTATCCACTTGGTCAGGTGTAAAATATATTTTGTCATGGTATCACCTCAATTACATCTTTGGTTATCAGATAGGAAAGTGTATTTTTATCTACCGTCAATTCTTTCGCCTCCCAACTATCCGACAATATACCCTCGCTGTAAAATCTAACCACGAAGGTTGTCGGCCCGTACATCGTTATTTCACAATCCATTGCTGGCATATCTCCCCTCCTCAGAATGGTGCGGCCAAGTTATCAAGAAGCTCCTGAAGAACCGCAATAGCCTTATCTTTGTCGCCTAATTTGATTGACATAGGCACGTTCTTCTCTGTCTTTTCGCCCTGCTTTCCGAACTCACGCTTGCAGAATGCTACCTGAAAGCTACCATCCTTTTTGATATACCCTTCCTGTAAGGCGTATCCGTACTTGGGGTGTTCGTCTATTCTGATGGCTGTCCATTGGTCTACCTGTATCGGTTCGTGCATAAATCCTCCTATATTGTAAATGATGGTTGAAATGGTTTATCTAGCTTATCTGCCTTGCTGAAATTCTTTTTTGCCTCTAATGGTTGAAGGTTATTTAACGACCAACATTTTTGAAAATCAATGTCAGATGGTGAACAAAAATTAAAAGCAGCGACGGGTATTATGTGGTCAACGTGCCAATAGCTTCCATAATTTTCCCATGTCATGCCGGTAATGAACTGTTTTTCTAAATGTTTTATTAATTTAGCTAATGGGTATCCAACTAATGTTTCCCAATGCCTACCGTTTTTAGCTCCCTTTAATTCTCTCCACATCCGGTTCTTCATCGCCGCGGCTAATTTCCATTTTGGGTCTTTCAATTTTTCCCTCATCCACCTTGCCTTTAATGGCCGTAGCCGTTCTTTATTCGCCCCTGCCCACTCTTTTTTGCGGTTTGCACCCTGTTTGTTGTATCTTGCAATTTGTTCTTTTGTGCTTGGTTTTTCGCGGCCAGGGTTCAGAGACCTCCATCTTCTATGGAGGATCAGCATTTCCTCTCTATGATCCGCCGCCCATTTATCGGTCATTTTATTATGGCACAATTTGCATTTGGCAACGGGAGCATTGTCCCTCTTGTTAATATAATACTCAGATACATTCTTTGTTTCCCCGCATACCCGGCACTTTTTTTCTATCCCAATATGCGCTATGGCAATTAGGGCATACACGAACATCAGTTTTTCTTGGGTTCCACTCATAACCACACCTCGCACATTTTAATTGTTTCTTAATTACTACCTTCATAATATGCTCCCTGTGATTATTAATAATTGATTATAAGTCATTTGTCAAGGTTTATTTCACCGCTACCCACTGATTTACCTGTATGGCTTCCACTATGCTTTTGCCTCCTGTGTTTTATGGCTGATGTAGGTTTCCAAGTGTGCCTTGAAGTCCTCAATAAATATCTGTGCCGCCGCGTAGTCTGCTGGCTTAACATATCCGAAGAAGTCTGTCTGTTCTTCTGTGGATAACCCCGCCGCCTTCATCAATCCTACAAGCACCTTCTTTTGCGCGGAGTTTACCGGGCCAGTTCCAAGTTCAGGTTCGGGGACATCGGCAGGTTCATCCAGTTTAGATTTTTCGCCGACCATAACACCGGCTGGCTTTTCCAATTTCGCGGACGCAACTTCATGCGTAGTCGTGTCAGCATCATGCGTGTCAACCGGAATGCAGAACGCTTGAAAGGCTGCGTACTTATAACTTGCCGACATCGCCTTATTAGTGCTTTTGTCGCCGCTGTCCATCGCCTCACCGTAAGTTGTTACCGTGTGCTTGCTACCATCAACCGCCGAGACAAAATCAAACTCGCATTTAATAGTGGTGTAAAACAACGCACCACCGGCCTTGGATTGCCTCTCAACGCATACCCTCTCGGTAGCTCTCGGTAAGATGCACAGGCCATGCTTTGCCAACAGGGGAGCGAGTGCGTTATATACGTCGTCAATCCCCCTGAAGTTATACCCATTCCCCTGCGTGTTCTTACGATCCTTCTTAATACCGATTTCTGCCATCTCGCCTTGAACCGCCGCTATTGCTTTATAGACCTCCATCACCTCACCTCTCTTAGTTTATCGTTAATTCCCATAATCTCAACAAGGATCGCATCCAGCTTGTCGAGAATATCCTTGATCGTCTTATCCGCTTCCTGTTGCCTAACCTTCTCTGTCATTTCTTCGCTTGTCATTTTATCCTCCTAAAATTCCCCCGCCGACATTCTGGCTTCACCGTCGCCTACTATTACAATCAGTATCCAGGGTGGCCATTGGGGGATGTTCTTCGTTGAGCGTAAGCTATCACCGATTTTACCCCATGTCAAGTTATTTTTTGCGTTTTGAAAGAAATATCTTGACTTTTGTTTTTTATTCGTTATAATCAAATCAAAAAGAAAGGAGGTGCGACTATGGAAGAGTTATTCAAGGGGCTTAACACTTCGGAAAAAGTAAGGTTATTAATGGCTACCAAGAACGCTTCAAAAGTGGACGTTGCAAAATTGCTTGCGGTCACTGATGAAACAATCCGTAATTGGATGAAAGCAAATACCTGGGACATAAACGATCTGAAGAAAATAGCAAACGAGTATGGCGTAGAAGTAACCGACCTAATTTAAAAGGGGGCAAATATGAATGAGATGATGAAAGCTGCCCTCGAATTTGTTGAAATGGGCTATTGCGTTATACCGATAAAGCCCGATTATAACCCCGAGACAAAGAAGTTTGATAAAAAGCCATACGTTGATTGGAAAAAACATCAGACTGTTTTATCCACGAAATTGGAAATAGAACAATGGTGGACGAAGTGGCCGAAAGCCATGATTGGGATTGTGACCGGGGCAATATCTAAGATAGCGGTTATTGATTGTGACAGCCCAGAAGCATACCAATATATTCAGGAGCAATTACCAGACAGCTATATCGCACCAATAGCAACGACACCGAGAGGAGGTAAGCATATATGGTATCGGTCTAACGGAGCAAGGATAATAAACAAGGCCAACATAATTCCGAATATCATGCCCCACATTGACTCAAGAGGTGATGGTGGTTACATCGTTGCCCCACCTTCAGTAAACGAGCATGGTCAGAAATATGAATGGCTCCCCGGCCTAACTTTGTTAGACGTAGCCCCTCAAGGGCTACCAAGTAAAATAAAAGAAATATTTATATATAAGGAGGGGTGTAGTAAACTTGTAGTAAATGACACTACACAAGACAACACACACTACAAGATACTACAAGATGGTTCAAGGAACCAAGACCTTTTCAAGATAGGAATGGCACTTGGAGATGGCCATATACCCTTCTGGATGACAAGGCAGATAGTTGAAATACTTGCAATAAACTCAAATCCCCCATACACAGAATCGGAATTATTACCGACCGTAAATTCTGTAATGGAAAGATTGGAAAGAAAGGAACGTAATTTATCTGACGAAGTTCGGGAATGGATATTACTACAAAATGGCAACTTTTCTACTACACAGATACTACAAACACTACACATCACTACAAAAGAAGAGAAAAAAAACCTAACCGTAATATTATCAAGGCTTTGCAATAAAGACAAAATCATAGAGCCTTACGGGGAAAACCGGGGGAATTACAGAACAAAGACCATAGATAAAACTCCGATGGATCTCTTGACGGATGATGAAGTTCAAGACGTTGACATTGACTTACCGATTGGCCTCAACGATATGTGTGTTATCAGCCCCGGAAATATTATCATGGTCGCAGGAAGTAAGTCGTCTGGCAAAACTGCCTTGATGATGAACGCAGCTTGGGACAATCAAGACAAATTCGAGATCGTTTACCTTAACTCTGAAATGCACCCCACTGAATTTAAGAAACGGATGAAGAAGTTTGGCCCTCTCAATAAATGGAAAATAACCGGGTATCAGTGCCATAATAATTTTGAGGATTTTATTGACGGTGACAGGAAGAAGATATTCTTTATTGACTATTTGGAAGTGCATGAAAACTTCTTTGAGATAGCCAAACCGATAAGAAAAATCCACGAAAAGTTAGGTGATGCGATTTGCTTCATTGGTGTCCAGATGAAAGCAGGAGCATCGTTAGGAAGGGGCGGCGACTTCTCCGCTGAAAAGGCAAGACTGTATCTTACGATGGATTACAATGTGGATGAAAAGCATACAAAAGTAACTATTTACGATGCTAAAGAGCCGAAGCCACCACATGATAACGTGAGGGGAAAGTGGCGGCGAGTTAAAATAATTGACGGTCATTCGTTAAGCCCTCACGAGAATTGGAAGTGGTGATATGGCTTTATATCGCGGAGTTTTTAACTATAGCCACGAAATGATTATTAAATTCTCCCATGCGCCGAATGAACGGGCGGCAAAGATGAGGATGGTTAATCAGTTGGCAAAAGAACATGAAGTGCATCCATCGGTTGTCTTTGGAATATTTGACGGAAGCAAGGATAACTACCGGATAGAAATAGATAAAAAGTGGAGGTTAAAGAATGACGCTCATAACTAAAGATGGCGATAGCTTCTCAATTATTACAGACGCCGTTAACGACTATGTTTTTATTGATGAAATATCGGAAGTTTTGGAAAGAATGATAGATGGCGGTGATTTTTCGGGAGATTGGCATTTCCAGTTTTGCTATTTACTCCCGTTAATATCGCAGCAGATAAACTCAATAAATAAAATTGAGTATGTACCGAGCATGAAGGTAGCGGGATATATTGGCGGAAACGCAACTATATATAAATAAAGGAGGATACTATGAAAGACTTCGCAGAAAAGGAGCGGGAATGGGAACGGCTTCATGATCCCGCCGACATTGACGACGATGACCGGGAGACCGAAGAGCCAGACTGGGAAGAGATAGCGACGAGACGGAGGGAACGTGAGATGGTGACCATAATATGCTGAAAGATAACACTATATTCGGCGAAGTTGATAAGGTTCAAATAGCCATTGACCGCATCAAGGAATTTGAGCCGCCAGAGGGCTATTATGTTGCCTTCTCGGGAGGGAAAGATAGCGTGGTTATCCTCGACCTTGTTAAGAAATCAGGTGTGAAGTTTGATGGGCATTACAACTTTACCGGCATTGACCCTCCTGAACTTTATTACTTTATCCGCGATGAACATCCTGAAAT
>Ga0334722_10003364_pt1 | contig 17272 bp, 28 predicted proteins | sample C3_bottom_MG_FD_207210 | JGI IMG/M metagenome (GOLD analysis project Ga0334722, IMG submission 207210) | Sediment microbial communities from Yellowstone Lake, YNP, Wyoming, USA - C3_bottom | ecosystem: Environmental > Aquatic > Freshwater > Lake > Sediment | place: USA: Wyoming | collected...
GTTCAAGAAGAAATTAATAAAGGAGGTGAGAATGTTGGCGAACTTCCAAAAAGAAGGAAAAGAAGCGATGGAAATACCGATGGAATTAATAGAGGATCTGAACCCCAGCAAACTGGTTAATTTCACGTTGTTGGAAACAATATTGACAGGAATTAGAGATTGGCAGAAAATACCTTACGCGGTTAATGTTTTAGAAGCTGTGGCTTGGCATTACATCGATACCGAGGAATATTCGAATTTCGTTAAAGAATTGAAGAAAACGGCAGACGCAAATATTTCTGACAAAACAGAAAAAATAATGTTCATAGCAAACGAGAAAATGAAATTCTTGATTAAGGAGATAATGAAAAGAGGAGAAAAGAGATTGAGGACGCTGTAATTGTTTATTAATAAGTTTGGAGAAAATTTAATATGAAGGCGAAACAAAAAAACGACTTTATTAGAGAGCTCGTTAAAATCTGGGCATGGGACACAATTATTATCATGCTAATTATATTCGGTGCTCATCTTATGACTTTCGCAATAAAAGATTATATCGATGTGTCGAAAATATCGCTGATAGTGAAAGATTTCATAATTGCGATTTTTATCTTTTTGCTCTATCTTGGTGATTTCATTTACTTATTGAGAAAGGTGAAAAATTAGCATGGGATACTTATACATTTGCGAGAGTTGTGGAAATTTTAAAGAGATCGAGAGAAAGAGGAAATTAGTCGTGTGTGATGTCTGCGGTGCTGTGATGAGTTTGCGATACAAAACCGTTAGAGTGAAAACGAAACGAGGATATTACGAAAAGCTGATACAAACTCTGCCTTTAATGGGTGAGGAAGATGGCTGATTTTGTTGGTTATGAGCCAAGCAGAGAGGAGAAAATAATAGCTGGGATTTTGTGGTCTATTGCTTTGATTTTGTTTATGATTTATATCCTCAACATCAATCCGACTCCTCATTTCGTTTGTAACAAAACCTGCCACATTTTGAATTTTCTTCTTATTGTTTCGAGCGTGATTGTTGGCACAATTATAAGTCTAATCTTTCAAATATTGGAGGTGAGTTGAATGAGTTTTGAATGGTTAGTTTGGTTTCTCGGAGGAGTTGCTGTCGGAGTTATAATCATGCTGATTGCTATCGTTTACATGAGAAATAGGGCGATGAAACAATTAGAGAAGGCGATGAAAGAGATGGATGTAAAAACATTAGAGCAATTGCTGAAAGGAAAAAGTGAGGAAAATGAAAAAGAAACGCAAAACTAAAACCGAGTATTACATTTACGATTTTAACGGTAAGCTCATTTTTAAAACTAATAGCAAGAGAAAAGCAAGAAAGTTTTTTGTTAAACGCGGTATTAATGATTGTATCCTTTTAATTAATGTTAATGCTTTGTTGAAATGGTTAAAAAAGGTGAAAAAGAATGAAAAAAGATATTGAAGAAGTGTTTAATAGATGTATGAAAATTAGCGGGTTTTCCGAAGAGATGAAACATAGGGTATTTTATAGGTTCGGTGTTTTCTTACAAGAGATGGTAAATTATTTGGTTTGGGGGCAATTGAGCGAGGACGACATTTTAAGAGATTTTCAGAAGGAAATTGATGTTAGTAACTACAATACCGAAGATTTTAACACTTATTTAGAACTCTTCGAAAAGTTCTATGAATGGATGGATGAAAGGGGATGGTGAGGAGTGGGATTAAAGCTTAAGCTTTTAGGAGGAATTGGGAGCGGTGCGTTAGGATATTACATCGGTTCAGAATTTGGTAAGGCGTTACACGATTCTCTCGCTTACCTCGTGCCGTTAAGATATTACGGAAACTATTCTTGGTTTAACTACCAGCAATATATTCAAGCATACCAACAATATTCTAATCATTTTGATAAAACTTTTTCACTAATTTTTGGTCTTGTTGGGGCTGGGATTTCACTAGCTCTCTATACTGACTTGATCTATAATTTAGAAAAAAGATAAAAATATGGCGTCATCTCCTATTTATTATTACTATTAAGTAATCCGATACGATCGTGACGGATTTTTTTTACCCTAAGTAAAGTAAAGTAAAGTAAAGTAAAGTAAAGAGGGTTGTTTTTTTCTGTCATGATCGTATCACTTCTCATAATATATGGCTTGTGATAGTATCGATACTATCAACCGAAAGCTTTAAATACTCGTAATACATAATAAGGATATGAGCGAAATTGTGACATACAGCACGATAATAAAAATGAACCATCTCGAGCTTTTAGCGAACAGAGAAGCGGTTAACAACTACTTGAAGGCAAAAATCTTCGCAATAGATCATATTTCAAAAACGAGCGACGAAAACAAAAAGCTTTTTGACGCCGTCATAGCTTATTTAATTTCTCGGGGAATCGATTTGAATTCTTATCTCGACAAGGAGGTGTTAGAATGGTTAGCGAGGAAGAAGTGATTAGAAAAATAGCAGAGCTAAAAATTGTGAGAGTTGCGGAAATAAAAAATTACTTTTCCGATGAAGAAGCAAAAATCTTGCTTTCTCTCATCGATAAAGGAGTTTTAACTCTTGAAGAAAAACCCGAAGGCATGTTTTTGGTTTACCCAAATGCTCCGCCAATCTCTCAAACGACTCTAATCACAAACTTATTGCCACTCTCGATAATTATCGATCCGTCAGTTGAAGAGCAAATAATTCAGGGTTACATCGTTCAGAAAAATTCTAGCGGATTAGCAAATTTTCTCGCTGAAAATTTCATAACAAAATATAATGTGAAAACTTTCGTAACGAATGGAAATTCGGTTATCGGCATTTTTGCCTTTGATGGAAAGAGATATGTCGAGGCGGAAGAACTGGCAAACAAATATGTTGAGGATGTGTTAAAGAAATTTAACGATTTGCTTATCGCCAACAACTTTAAAAGAGTAAATATTTTACGTGAGTATTTGTTTAGAGTGAAATACGCAAACATGTTTAGATTCGATGAGAAGCCGATAATTTCGTTTCGAAACGCTGTTCTAAACTGGGAAAATTTCAAATACGGCGAAAACATGTTTCAAGATTTCTCGCCAAATCTCATAGCGTTTAATTATGTCGATTATGATCTCGATATTGACGGCTTAAATCAAATTCTCTCGCAATTTAAAGGCTTACCAGTCCCACAGGATGTAATCGAAAGTTACGCCCAAAAAGTTTGCCCGAATGCTCTAAAAATCTTTAAAGAATGGGTGGACGAAAAATGGCTTTTATTGTTTGAAATAATCGGCTATACGCTTTATCCGAAATACACTTTCAATAAAGCCGTAATGCTAGTCGGTGATGGTTCAAACGGAAAATCAACATATTTGAAAGTGATAAAAGAGATTTTGGGAAATGACAATATCATAAGCATTAGCCTTCAAGAGCTCTGTGATAACGAATTTGCGTTTGCTTATTTGTATCACAAGTTAGCAAACATTTACGCCGATTTGCCGAAAGCACCGCTGAAATACACGGGCACTTTCAAACTCGCGACAGGAGAAGATTATGTTTCCGCCGACAGGAAATTCAGAGATAGGATAACATTCCAAAATTACGCAAAACTTCTTTTCTCGGCAAACGAATTGCCTTTCGTTAGCGATATGACAATAGCTTTTTGGAGGAGATGGATTGTAATTGAATTTAAAAAGAAGTTTCCTCCTGTTGACGGATTCTTTGAAAGAAATTTCACAAAAGACGAATTGAAAGGAATTATTAATGTCTCTCTACTAGCTTTTAGAAATGTTTTATACAGACAAAAATTCAGCTTCGAAGAAAGCGAGGCTGACTATAAAGAAATTTGGCTGAAAAAGAGCGACAGCGTTTACGCTTTCATTTCTGACGCTAAAAAGCTCGGCGTGATTGAAATTGTCGAAACCGAGAAAACCGAAACTGGAGCACTCTATGAGGAATACACAAAATATTGTGAAATGGAAGATATTGACCCAGTTAGCAAAAAAGCATTTACCGAGAGAATGGAAAGTTACGGTTTCCCGCTAACTCGATCAGCTAATAAGAAATTCTACAAGAGAATAAAGCTCGTTAAATCGTTCAGCGACACGCTTTCAAGTGACGACAGGTTGTTAAACAAACTCAAAGAAACCATGCCTATTTTTGGAAACGCCTTGCCGAAAGACGATATTCTGGATATAATCAAAAAAGAAGGTTACGAAAATCCAGAGCAGGTATTTAACGATTTGGTTTCTTCTGGCATACTTATTGAAATATCCGAAAATCGATACGCATTAGGAGGTGGTGCGAGTGATTGAGATTGTAGAAAGAATAAAAGACCCTGAAAAGAGATTGAAAGAGATAATGACTTTTTTGAAAACGCCATTTGTTACCGAGCCGACACTTAAAGCCTTTTTCAGTGATGAAGAAATCGGTTATTTAAGCTCGAAAGGTTTAACAAAAATTGAGGTTTACATAATAAACGATAGGGGGTGGTATAAATGAACGAGCAGTCTAGGTTTTACCGACTAATGAATAAGAAATTCTACATAAAGGAGGTGATCGGGTGAAAGAAGAAATTGGGAAAAAGATCGCGGACGAAATAGGAGCGTTATTAGTAGAACTAAAACTGAGAAAAGAAAAAATTCTGGATATCATTAACGAGCATATAAATTACATGCGAACAAAAAGAGATGAGATTGATGAAATGTTTGAAAAGCTAGAAAAAGGATTGAAGGATGAAGAACTTCGGGAATTATTACATCTTCGAGAAAACATACTTGATGTTTTAGATAGAGAACGATATTACTGGTATAACGCCCAGAAAGTTATTGAACACGAGATTAGGGAGTGTATAAGTTAGAAGGAGGTGATCGGATGATAACGATTAAATTAGAAGAAAGAGAAGCGAAAGAGCTATTAACCTTTTTGCTAAACCAACAGAAATGGCTAGAAGAAGCTGGTAAAAGAGAAGGAATTGATAATCTAAAAAAAGCTAGATATGACAATACAATCAAAATTATCAAACCCGTCATAGAAGAATTAGAGAGAGCATTTACAGAAAATTTTGAACCACAGAAAAGTGATACAGATACAGCAAAAAAGAAAGGCATAACAATAATTTGTAGAAAATGCGGTCATAGAGCTTTTCTGTCAGGATACACAATAGCGGATAAAAATAAGATTCTCAAATGGTGGAGATGTCCGCAATTACATGACCCAGAGAATTATGAAGTCTTTGAAGGTGATGTTGAATGAACGAAATTAGGCAATTAGTTGAAAACTACTATGACATACAGAAAATTAGAGTTGAAACATTCAACAGAATAGTGACGTTTATAAAGGAAAACGATAAGAAAATAATAGAAGCTTTGAGCCAAAAAGCAAATGAAACCCAAATAATTGATGTGAGCCAGTATCAAAATGAACTCCCCATTCACCTTGCGAACCAGAAGTCTAATGAAACCCAATTTAAAGGTGTGAGCCAAAGGCCTAATGAACCCCATGGAAAAAATGTGAGCCATTATAATTCTGAAACCCAATCTAGTGGTGCGAGCCGTGAATATGGTGAAACCCATAGCCTCTTTGCGTTAAAACTCTTAAAAGAAAAGAAATATTCAGAATTTGTTAAGAAATATATTATAAGTCACTTCGAAGATGAAACCCGTTTTCCAAATGTGAGCCATAAGCAAAATGAAACCCAGATGCTGAATGCGTTATCTCCATTTCTTAAGCAAATCGAAAACCTTATCTGGTTTCACAATAAGCTCTATGAGACAGAAAAAGAGCTTTATAAAAGATTGGACGCTTGGAGCAGAAACCATCCGTTAAGAACAGAATATTTGAATTATGTGAAAGGAATTGGAGCAGTTTTGGCGAGTGGAATAATAGCTTGGTTAGAAGAACCAATCAAAAAAGCTAATCATGTATCACAAATCTGGAGCTACTGCGGTTTAGCACCAAATCAAGTGAGAAAAAGAGGTGAAAAAGTAAATTATAACCCGAAACTAAAAACATTTGCTTGGAAAATTGGAGAAAGTTTCATTAAATTCAAATGCTTTGGGAGAAAACTCTATGACAGCTTTAAAGAACAGGCAAAACAAAAACACCCAGATTGGAGTAAAGGGCATATTCACAATTACGCTAAGAGAAAAGTAATTAAGCTTTTCATAGCTTCGGTATGGGAAACTTGGAGAAAAATGAATAATTTGCCAGTAACAAAACCTTACCCAATCGACTTTCTCGGGCATAAAGATATAATTACGCCAGAAATGTGGATGGAGAAAAGGAGTGATTAGAATGTCAAGAAACCCAATAGTAGTTAAGATAAGAAGAATTAAAAACGGCGAGATAGGATATTGCGACATGTGTGGCGAACTGAAAGGCTCTCGCCTCTTTATTATTTCTTTCAACCACAACCGAGTTTACTTGTGTGAAAAGCACTTTTATCTCCTTAAAAAACGACTAGAAAGGGTGATTTGATTGGCTCAAGGAGAAATTTTGAAAATCCTAAAACAAAAACAAAAAGCAACAATTAGAGAAATTTCTCAATTAACAAACACAAACATTTATAGCATTTACAAAAACCTTAAGAGGTTACAGAAGCAAGGTTTCGTTTCGTATAGGAATGGTATAGTTCGATTACTGCGGAAATAAACAAAACAAAAAACATGGCAAAAATCCCAGTCGCTAGTGCCAAATAATTATACATCAAATGAATTCTTTTCATTTCTTCTTTTGTTATTGTTGTTTCAACAATCGGGAATCCAAAGAAGTCTGGTTTGAATTTTTGATACCAGAAATTATTAATCTCATTCTGAGTTTTAAGAAACCAAATATAAGATAGCAAATCCAAACCCGCTAAAAATATCGCGATTGCCAATTGATTATACAAGTTCATATTTTTCTTTGATACATCGCATTTAAATACAAAATCTAAAGCATTTTATGGCATGGGAGAGGTTAAAAGTTAGCTACTTAAGAAAAGGCTGGAACTTAAGTAAGTTGAAAAAAGAAATAGAGATGGGCAAAATAAAAGTAAGAACATTAGATGTAGGAAGACCAAAAAGGCATTATGTTCATCTTTTCTACACCAAGGGCGGTAAACTAGTAGCTTCAACTTACGGCGTCTTTAAGAGAAAACATAAGAAGTAGTGTATTTAAATACCAGAAACAACAAAAAATATGCGTGAAAACGCAAAATTGCTAATCATAAGTTTGTTTTTAATATTTGGTTTTCTACTTAACTTAAATTCTGGTTACGCTTGGCTTTCTGGATGGCAATATAGAAAATCGATAAATATAACAAACTCTGGTTCAACAGCATTAACAGATTACCAAGTTTTAATAACTATGGATACTCAAAGTTTGATTTCTGCGGGAAAAATGCGTTCAGATTGTGGGGATATAAGGTTTGCTAATTCAACAGATAATTTATTAAGCTATTGGATTGAAAGCGGATGTAATACTACTTCAACAAAAATATGGGTAAAAGTTCCAAACATTCCAGCAAGTTCAAATACGACAATTTATGTTTATTATGGAAATTCAACAGCAACGAGCTTAAGTAATGGAGACGCTACTTTTCTATTTTTTGATGATTTCTTAGGAACGAGCTTAAACACAAGCAAATGGACAACAAGCATAGGTTCTGGTGGAAATGTAGTCGTAAATAATGGTTTATTAAATGTATCGCAAGGAGGAAGTTCTGGAGTATTAACAAAAATTTCAAGCACTTCAACTTTTGGAACGAATGTAGTTTTAAGAGCAAGATACTATTCTAATATAGCCTCTACCACTTCGCAAGGTATTGGTTTTATTAATTCCATAACCTACTCTACAAGAGATAGTGTAGCAAAAGCTATGACAAGAACATGGGACACATCTCCAACCCAGAGAACAACAACATACAATTCTGCTTATGAGGACTATGCTACAGATGGTTTAACAACTTTTAATGTTTGGGAAATTGTTAGAGTTGGAACAACATCGGTTAAGTTTTTTATAAATGGCGTATTAAACAACACGCACACTTCACAAGTTCCGACTGGAAATTATCCGATTGAGATTGTTTCTATGAGTTGGGGCACTTCCACGCCGGGAGGTTTTATCACAGTTGATTGGGTTTTAGTAAGAAAATACACTTCTCCAGAACCAACATCAAGTATAGGAGCAGAAGAATTACCAAACCAATCGCCACAAATTACAATTTACTTGCCACAAAACCAAACCTACTTTTATTCGAACAATTTCATTTTTAACTTTTCAGTAAGTGATGACAGAAGCACAACATTTTGGGTAAAAGCATTTTTGGATGGGAATTTAATTTATGAAAATAGAAGTTATCAAAACAACACTTTAGTAGTTTTAACGCAAAATCTCGCACAAGTAAAATCTTACAACTTTACAATTTGGGCGAATGATACAGATACAGTTTATCCGCAAACTTCAAGCTTAACGGTAATTTTCACTATAAAAGATCTTGAAATTCAACAAATTACTTATAACACAAATGTTTATGAAACTACTCAAGAATCATTTTCAGAAGTGATAAGATATAATCCAGATTTAGTTCAAGGAATTTCGGCAAACTTATTGTGGAATTCAACAAATTATCAAACATCGCAAACTCAAAACTCTACTCATTTCAGTTTTAGCACTCATTTTTACATTCCTTTAGTTCAAACAAACAACACGGCGGTTAATTTCTATTTTGCCAATCAAATAACCTACACAAACGGCACGACAGCAACAATTAACTCACAAACAAATCAGCAAAATGTTTTATTTGCTTATATTCCGACTGGCTTAAGCGTCCCAACAAATGTTATCGAAATGGATTACATCCCAGTTACTTTCACGCCGACATATTATTCAACAAACGCCGACTTACAAGCCTATGCGTATTTCAGAAACCAAACAGTTCAATTAACGCCAAAAAGCTATGGCTATTTTACTGGCTCAATTGACGCTTTAAATGTATCAAGCTATAACGAAACTTACCCAATTTACGCCAACTTGGTTATTAGCTTCAACAATCAAACGGTAACGAGAAGCTCAAACCAAACAAATATAACAATCTATCAAGTTACATTAACCGATTGCTCTATATTTCCAACTCAAACATTTAGCTTAATAGTTAAGGACGAGGAAACGACAAACACTTTAACAAACCTAAACTACACATTCTTAAGGTTTGATGTTACCCCGCTGAATAATAGAATTACCAGAACATACACATTCGAAAACAAACAAAACATTTGTATTTACCCAGCTTGGACCACTTACAACGCCAAAATTTACGCAATTGCGAGAAAAGATAATTATGCCTTAACAACTCACGCACCATACACAACAAGCGTTTTAACAAATCAAACCCAAACTTTAACATTATACATGTTGCCGAGCTCATACGCCACACCGATAACATTTACTCTGCCAGACCAAAATTACATTTTGTATGTCGAGAGAGGCTATGGCTCTAATTTTGTTTACATAAGAAGCGATACAGCAGATTTCAACAAAAAAGTAGTTATTTATCTGAGACCATACGATGTTTATTATAAAGTTAAAGTTTTCACGCCAGACCAAACATTATGCTTCCAATCAGACCAATTCAAAATCGCTAGTAGCACATACGAAATTTTGTCGTGCCAAGCTGGTTTGTCAAACTACACAATATCGCCGATGTATCAAAAAATCATAGACGGAAACTGCTCGACTTACGATTTAGGCAATTACACCAGAGTTTTGTGTAGTTTTGTCACTCTCGATAATTTAGACCACGATGTCAATCTAACAATTTACAAACTTGTTGAGCCGTTTGGAGAAATTGTTTATTACCAAAACTCAACACATTCTTCAACTGGAAGCTTTGATGTTTTGCTCGAAAAAGGTTACGACTATAAAGTTGTGATGTCGGCTCACTCAGTATTCGATTACATAACATTCAATGTTTATTCGAAAATACTCCAGAAAAGTGCGGAAGTTTTCACATTCGCATTAATATTGTTTGTTGTCGGTGCTGTTGTAGGTTTCATAAATCCGTTTGCGGGTTTAGTAATGAATGTTTTGATATTCCTCGGCTTGGCGACAACTGGCGTATTGACATTACAATCTGGGGTAATCGGGGCATTAACGCTCTTAATTGTAGTTGCGATAATATTTACTAGGGAGTGGAGGTAATAGCCATGAAGTTGAGCGAGTTAGCAATTTTGTTCGGGCTTTTCGTTTTAATATTTTTCTCAGCTTCCACAATCCTTACAAGCTTCCAAGTAGACCAACAAATACCAAACGATATTTTATCTGGTTGGAACGCTACAAAAAACCAAGTTGAAGAAGCGAGAGAAAACCTAAACCAAACAATTACTCAATTTCAAGGTTCAAATCCGTTACAACAAATAACTAACAGCATAGCAATAGCTTTCGGTTTGGTTCAATTCCTAGCGGTTACTGCTTACTCGACATTAATAACTATTCCGTCAGCCGTTTACGGAGCTATAAATTACATGGCGAACTATTTCGGAATTCCAAGCTTTATTGTCGATGTTTTAATTGGAATACTTGTGATTGTAATTGTGATAAAAATGATTGAATTTGTAACCGGGAGGCAAGGACTATGAACATAACAAACATAACCGTAAACTCAATCCAAGATTTGCTTACTTATTCAAATCAAGAAGCTTTCGGGTTTTTACCAGCGATAGTTCTCTTTGGTTTGTTTATTGTTGGTGTAGCAAGTTTGAACAAGAGATACAATACAGCGGTAAGCATTTTCTTAACTCTCGTTTTCGAATTGCCGATTACCGTAATGTTTTTCTTACTCGGAATGCTAGACAGCGGTGTTATTTTAACTTACATTTTAATATTAAGTATGAGCGGGGTGTTTGCGTATCTAAAGAAAGGTGATTGATGAATGACGATTGAACCATTAGCAACAGTTACGGTAGAAGGAAATGGTTATAGAGAAGTCCACATAATCCCCGCTAACGATGTTCAAAAATTCATTAAAGAGAATGTTGTTGTCGGCGAGAAATATAAAGTTGAATTACCGCAAGGCTACTATTGGCAAACCGATAAAGGAGAAAAGGTAACGAGATTAGAAGGAACAAAACAAAATTTGACATACCAATACGGAAGCAAACCATGGGAATTTATTCATGTTGGCTATAATGAAACGAAAGCTGTCGGAGAAGGCGGAAAAGTTATTGCTCAAACATCACCGCCGACATTAGTTACTACTGAACCAAAACCGATTGAAAAACCGAGTTTACCAAACACAAATCAAGTTGTTTTACCGACAAATATAACAAATTTCGGACAGCAAACTATTTCAGTTGGCGGTAAATCAATTCAAGATATCGTTTCGCAAATTACATCAAAACCTTACATTCCTCAAGAAGAAGCTAAAAGATTGGCAGATTATGTTACTTCTCAACAAGAATATTGGAAACTTAAGCTTCAAGAAAACCCAGAAAAAGCTTTTAAAGATTGGCAAGAATACCAAAACCAGCAAAATGTTGAAAAGTTTAGAACTGCGTTAGTTACGAGTGCTGGTTTGGGGTTTGTCATGGCTTTAATGCCACCTACCGCTCTTGATATTGTTGGTTTAGCGAGTGCTGGTTATGTTGCTAATCAACTGAGAGAAGCATACCACCAGCCAAAAATCGAAAACGAACCAGTAATGAAAAATGTTAATGGCGAGATAACATTTGATGTGAAAGAAGTTAATAAAGGCGTTAAAGGATTTGAAGGAATAAAAGAATACTTTTCTAAACCGGAAGTTCAAGGAGGTTTAGCTGGTTCAACTCTTGGATTTGTTGCTGGAAGCCAGTTTAGACCAGAATACACGATCAAATTAGAAATGCCACAAAAATTAGCAACTGATACGAAAACAATTGTTTTAAACGATAAATCAATCTCGATTACAGAATTTTACGGCAAAACGAAAGATGTTATTGTCGCTGGATACGAAATTCAAAAATCGCAAGTCACAGACCAGAATTTAATTGTTAGCGAAAGCATTAGCAAGACAAGAGTTTATTCTCCTTTTTACGGCGAAATTTGGGAAACGAAAAGTTTTAAGGCTCCACTCGAAACCCAGATAATCCAGCCGACATTAATCGGAGAAAGCCGTATTAGAATTGAGAAACCAGACATACAGCAGTTCAGTAGAGTAAAACTCACTCTCGATAAATCAACAACTTATTTGGGCGAGGATCTTATCGGTAAATCAACAGCGTTAAAGCTCGGAGAAGGCGTTAGCGATAATTTGAAATACGATCTCTATTTTGTTAGAGGAAAGTCTGAAGATATTAGTTTCTCTGGTAAACAAATAGTTATTCAACAATTGCCGAAAGAGGAGATCGGCACTTCGGAATTAGGATTTAAAGCGAGTGATTTTCGTGTTAAAATATTACCATCAGAAACAAAATCTTCTTTATCTCTTGAAACTATTGCTGGAGAAAAGACCGTTGTTAATGTTCCTTCTCAAGCTCTTATCACACATTCACCCACAGTCGAAATGCCGAAGATAGCCGTCTCACCAACAGCGGTTTCTCCAATAGTTGTGACATTACCAAAGCAAAAAGTAGAAGGAATTAAGCTCGAAAAACCGACATCGCCGATTGTTAGCGTTCCTCCTCAAACAAAAATCAGCACAATAAACAAAATTATTCCAAAAATCGATGAGAGCATAAAAAATATTGCTAAACCAAGTCAGCCGAGCGAAACAAAAATCAGTTTTAACAATCCAATTAACGAGAAAGATTTGAACAAAATGTGGCACGGAATGACGCCAGAAACGGGAAACAAAATTAAAATTGATGTTAAAACAACTGAAAACACGCAAGAAAACCTTAAAGTAGCCACAAGCACGACTGGATTTACACCAAACATTAACATCAAAGTAGAAAAGCCGACAGCTCCGAATTTGCCGTCTTTGGGTTTACCCACTAAGGTAAGATTTAAAATTGAAAATATACCGAGAGGAGCTAAGCCTTTTAAAATTATAGAGAAATACAAACCAAGTCTTTATTCGTTACATACTGGCTTGAGAATGAAAAGTTATGGTTTGAGGGGCGAGATACAAAAAGCCGTGTTTAGACCGATAATTCCAAAGTTTAAAAGTTCAAAATTCAAGGTGAAAATATGAGGGGAATGATTGACAGCATTTACATTCCGATTTTAGTTTTCGCTCTTTTAATAGTTTTCAGCTTCAGCTATTACATTTTTGTCCAAATATCTCAGCCTTTATACCAAGCGACTAATGTATCGGTATTTCAACTCGCAAACTCGCAACAGATGAGTAACGCTTTTAAATTATTGATGATAGCGGTTTATTTTGGAATTCCCGCTGTTGGAATAATTTTGAGTTTTCTTAGCGGTATAAACCCAATTTTCTTGCCGATTGGGGTAATTTTCTTAATCATTAATCCGTTCATTTACGGGATTTTGAAAGGAGTTATGGTTCAACTTTTTCAAACAGATAATTTCTTTTTAACATTTTGGAGCGACCCGATTTTAAGCAAACTTCTAGACTATTACCCGCTGATAATGACAATATTCGGCGGAGCAATAATTTTCTTACAATTCATTATTTCTAGGGAATAAAAGAATATATTTGAAACTCGACAATCTTTAAATAGGTGAAAAAGATGTCCGTAGCCTCTGGACTTAAAGAATTGACACCAGTAGCATTAGCAGTAACATTCTTCGCAATAATCGCAGGAATGGGAATATACATATTACAGCAAATGGGATCACAAGGAAACATTCCAATATTATCAAACATTAGTAACAGTCTAGGAAACTGGGTAAACACATGGTTACCAATAATTTTGCTAGTAGTCGCAGCTGGTGTAGTAATAACTGTCTTGTTCAAATCTTTGGGTGGGGGCAGATAAACCCCACTTTTTTGTTTTTTAAATACCAAAAATCAATTATTATATGATGTTGCCGTTAGTGTTCGCAATACTGACAGCAATTTTTACACTATATTCTCTATTTCTCAAAAATGACGCTTATAAAAAATTCTTCTTTTTGCTCTCGATGTTATTTGTCATAATAACTTTCACGAGTTTTTATGGTAAGGAAGTTAAAACTTGCTCTAATTTCAATGCGACAGCAAACACTTGTCTTGAATGGCAAACTTCTATCAGTTTCGCTGGGAGAGACCCATTAATTTACGGATTTGGTGTATTGTTCTTGGTTTTCTTAGCATTAATGGCTTTAGAAATTATCACTAAGAGTGTAAAGATGGCGGTGAGCTAAATGAGTAACGAGAAGGGCGTGAAAAGAATTGAAGTTCCGCCGGAATTTTTGAAGCAGTTAAGTTTTGCTAGGCGATGGGTTAGAGTTGATGATAATAAAGTTTTATTGAGAGAGAAAGTTGTCGTTATACCAAAACACTTAGTAGAAAGAAAAGACGAGAACTTGAGAAAATACTTGAAAAAATTGAGAAAGCTTTTAGATAGGCAAATCGAGGCTATTTCTATTCAGTAATTTTGTTTTTATAGAGGATTAAGAAATAATTAATATGTTTGGTTCGCTGTTTAGCAAAAAATATGATATCTTTTTGTATGAGAAAAATCAAGGATGGAAAAAGTTTAAAGGTAAGTTGAAATATCTCAAAGAAGAAAAAGCATGGGAATTACAATTCGGTGGTGAAAAAATTCCAGTAGGCGAAGATATTTTCAATTATATTTTTGATAAAAACAAGCTCATGATTAGGCGAGAAAGCCCAAACCAATATTTAATTATTAATCCAAATACAGCCTCGCCTCAAGGTTTAGAGGCGAAAGTTGTTCCACCAGAGGAAATAGCGAAAGCGTTAATTAGAGCTGTTGAGAGAAGGGAAAGACTTAAAGGATTTTGGGATAAGAATTTACCAATAATAGCGATGGGTATTGCTTTAATAATTATAGGTATATTTATTGCTATTGTGTGGTCTTCAACTGGCGAAAGCATGAAAACGATAAGTGCCAATTTTAAAGGTGCGATGGATGTTTTACAAAATGTGACGCAAACTCAACTCGAAATATTACAAAAAGTGCGGGGTGTTGAAACATTACCGAGCTTACCGACACCGGCGAAATAGAACAAGAGGAAGAAAAAACAATTTACCCTAGCCCAGAGTTTTTAGAGAAATTGCTCGATGTTGACGAGGTTTTAGAAAGGCTTGACGCTTATTTAAGGGGTTATGTTTTGAAAAGAGACCCGAGCGGTAAAATTAAAAAAATCAAGATATCCGAGCCATTAGTTAATGATATTGGGCGTCAAGAAATTTTACAAATTGTGAGAAAGAGAATAGACCAAGTTCTACACGCTACTAGCATTCTCGATTTATCGTTTATTAGAGAGGAAATCTTTTATTTTAATGTAAATCTAATACAGCTTATTTCTCTTAACGCTAAAAGGTGGGATTTGAAAGTAGAGCATTTTGAAGAATTAATTGATAGCATAGTAGTGAGTGTTGAATGCGTTTACAGAAAGGCTTTAAACGGCACTCTACTCAACAGAATTTTTGGAATACCAATAAAAGAAGAAAAGAAAACATGGTTACCATTCTAGTCTATATGTTTCGCTAATTTTTTAACTGGTGTTCCAGCCATCTGAACATACGGCTCAACACTACTTATTGTTCTTGCTCCTTTGAAATACCTTAAAGTGTAGATGTCAAACCCTTTATTTGCTAGTTTTGAAAGCCTATTGTGTCTGAAAAAGTAAGCCGTTAAGGTGTTGTCGCTTACTCTATAAACCAAATCTCTGATATTCCATCCGTGCCTAATTCTGGGCAATAAAAACTGGTCTGACTGGAGTTTCTCGGATTGTTCTAAAATCTCTTTCGTTAAGTCGTTAAGGGGTAACCAAATAGTCCTAGAAAGACCCTTTTTTAGTGTTATAAAGTTGATCGCTATTTGGTTTCTGAATTTCTTGATATGCTCTTTTTTGAGGTTTACTATCTCGCTGGGTCTGGCACCCGTGTAATATAATAATATTAGAGCAACTCTTTCTTCTTTATCTCTAGCCTTCTCTAGCATTCTCATTAAGTCTGCTAATTCTATTAGCGGAACTTGGAATTGTTTTGCCTTCTCCCACCATTCTTTTTTATATCTAGGCATTTTATCACCTCTTTATCTTTAGTCCTCTCAAAAAGTATTGTTTTTGAGAAATATAAGCTTTTCGTGTGTTTTCGATCACCGTTATATTTGTTTATTACTTAGAAGGGTTAAATTCTCATATGATAGCGTTCAACCAAGAAAACCCGCCGGGCTTACACGAGATTGTGGCGAGATTAGCTCAAAAACACTTTAGAGAGAAGAAAAACTTCTTTATGGTAATTGTTGGAAGACCGGGTTCTGGCAAATCCTATACAGCTTTAAAGTTTGCTGAAACGATTGAGCCGGATTTTTCGCCAGAAAAACAAATCGCATACTTCCCAGAGCAGTTTCAATCGGTCATAGATTATGTGCGAGAGCACAAAAAGAAAGTTGTCGTTTTCGATGAGGCTCATGTTACGCTTTCGAGCAGAAAATGGTTTTCGGCGACTAATGTCGCGTTAAACAATATCATGACAACATTTAGACAATTACACCAACTAGCCGTGTTTTTCGTTACCCCATACCAGAATTTTGTTGATAAGCAATTGAGAGGTTTGTTTGATTATTATTGTATTGTTGAAAAAATCGAGCAAGAAGGCGGTATAGTCGTTTATGGAATGCTTTATCAAATCAGAACAAATCTTTTTGATTTGAGAGATCAAACGCCGTATTTACAAAAAGTTAGGATTGCTTGGAATGGCGATGTTTATGTTGTTGGCGAAATGAAAATTGATATGCCGAGCGAGAGAGTTATTAATGAATATGAAAATCAGTCTATGAAATTCAAGAGCGATGTTTTGAGAAAAGCTCTTGAAACAATTGTCGGTAAGGATAATTTGGTTAAAAAGGTTCAAGAAGAAATTAATAAAGGAGGTGAGAATGTTGGCGAACTTCCAAAAAGAAGGAAAAGAAGCGATGGAAATACCGATGGAATTAATAGAGGATCTGAACCCCAGCAAACTGGTTAATTTCACGCTGTTGGAAACAATATTAACTGGAATTAGAGATTGGCAGAAAATACCTTACGCGGTTAATGTTTTAGAAGCTGTCGCATGGCATTATATCGATACCGAGGAATATTCGAATTTCGTTAAAGAATTAAAGAAGACAGCAGACGCAAATATCTCTGACAAAACCGAGAAAATAATGTTTATAGCAAACGAAAAAATGAAATTCTTAATTAAGGAAATCATGAAAAGAGGAGAAAAGAGATTGAGGACGCTGTAATCGAGAAAGTTT
>Ga0334722_10003365_pt1 | contig 17269 bp, 12 predicted proteins | sample C3_bottom_MG_FD_207210 | JGI IMG/M metagenome (GOLD analysis project Ga0334722, IMG submission 207210) | Sediment microbial communities from Yellowstone Lake, YNP, Wyoming, USA - C3_bottom | ecosystem: Environmental > Aquatic > Freshwater > Lake > Sediment | place: USA: Wyoming | collected...
TGGTCCTTCTTCTGGTCCACGAGATTGATGAGCACGACGCCGTCGGCCTGGCGCAGGGCCGTTTCCACGGATTCGGCGAGTCTGCGTTCCGTGCCGGGTTTCACCACCAGCCGGTCGATGACGATCTCGATGTCGTGCTTCTTCTTCTTGTCCATGGGGACCGGCTCGGACAGGTCCTTGATCACCCCGTCCACGCGGGCGCGGACAAAGCCCGAGGCGGCGGCTGCCATGAGTTCCTTCTTGTACTCGCCCTTTCTGCCCCGCACGATCGGCGCGAGTACCTGGATGCGCGTATCCTTGGGCAGGGCCATGACCGCGTCGGTGATCTGCTGCACAGTCTGGGCGGCGATCTCGCGTCCGCATTTGTAGCAATAGGGTTTGCCGATGCGGGCGTAGAGCAGGCGGAGGTAGTCGTACACTTCGGTGACGGTGCCGACGGTGGAGCGGGGGTTCTTGCTCGTGGTCTTCTGTTCTATGGCGATGGCCGGTGACAGCCCGTCGATGGAGTCCACGTCGGGTTTGTCCATCTGGCCCAGGAATTGGCGGGCGTAGGCCGAAAGGCTCTCGACGTACCTGCGCTGCCCTTCGGCATAGATGGTGTCGAAGGCAAGGGACGATTTTCCGGAGCCCGAAAGCCCGGTAATGACCACGAGCTTGTCGCGCGGGATCTCGACGTCGATGTTCTTCAGATTGTGCTGGCGGCAGCCTTTTATGATGATCTTATTCATGGCGGTAAGGGAACAGCATTCTACCACCCCGAAGGAAGAGAGTAAAGTGCTTTATAAAATCCCCGGCATTCAGTCAACGCGGTTCCGTCATGTGTGGTCAGCTATCTTTATCGCAAAGTTGCTTAATTTCGAACATACTATTCGGGGTAACTCTGGGTATAGACATAATAGTAAAATTGTGCAATAATATTAAATATTGTGCAACACCTATATTAACCTAGAAACGGCAGTTGGCCACATAAGTCACAAAATTCACATAGAAAAGACATGCTCTTAACGCTAAAAACGTAGTCACCTTATTGGTGATACGCCTTTACCAAATTACTGCTTGATTTTTTATGTGCGTTATGTGCTTTTTGTGGCTGAACTGTTCTTTTTAGGATTAATAGTTTCGCCAGCCGTCGCGTGCTTTCTTTATGAGAACTAAAAAACAGAGCTTTACAGCCGCGTGCTTCCCTCGTACCAGCGGAGTCAGGACGTCATGAGTTTCAACTGGTTCGACAGGCGTGTGGGACTTGCCGCCAAGTTCATAATGCTGTCCAGTTCCCTGGTGATCGTCACGTCGCTGACGTTCGGCTGGTTCGTTCTGCGCGATGAATCGGCGGCCGAGCACGATGCTTTGCTCCGGCACGGCCGATCAGCGGCCACCATGATCGCCCAGAACAGCGAATACGGCATCTACACGGAGGACAAGCGCTCGCTCCAGACCATCATCGAGAGCATTGCCAACGACCCCGATCTCGCCTACCTGTTCATCCTGAACGCGGAAAGACGTGTTCTGCAGTATAAGGTCGCCAGCGATTCACAGCTGGGGATCCCCGCTCTTTTCCGGACCCGCGGTGTTGGCCAGGCGTCCGCATTCCAGCAGGAGACGTTTGTCAACCGGGAAGATGGAAAAGAGTATATCGACATCCTGGTCCCGGTGGTCAGCGAAGCAATAAAAAAAGACCCTATCGGGTTCACCGCTGTTCGTGAAAGGGGCCTGAAGCCGAGAATCGTCGGGTACGTGCACCTCGGTCTGACGCAGGACGGTCTGCGGCGCCGCATGCGCGAATTTTTCCTATCCATGCTCCTGGTCACCTCGTTCCTGGTCGCTATCGGCATCACTATCACCACTTTTATCACGAGGAGGATCGTGTCTCCCGTCAAAGAATTGAATACGGCTACGCAGGACATTGCTGAGGGGAAGCTTGACCGCCGGATCGAGATCAAAACGCATGATGAGATCGCGGACCTTGGCCGTGCCTTCAATGACATGGTTGAGCGCTTGCAGCTCTACCACGAGCGGGCGGAACAGCACACCGGCGAGCTTACGGCCGCTGTTCAACGAATGGGGCGGGAGATCCTTGAGCGGGAGCGAACGGAGGCGGCTCTTACTGAGTCGGAGAAAAAGTACCGCACCATTTTTGAAGAATCAAAGGACGTTATCTTCATCTGCACGCTGGAGCCGCGCTTTCTTGACATCAATCGTGCGGGTGTGCATTTGCTCGGGTATTCCTCGAAGCAGGAACTTCTCGCTGTCGACCTCGGCAGAGACCTGTGTGTCGATCCCGAAGAGCATCTGAAGATCCAGCGGATGTTGCAGGAGCACAACTCTATCAAGGACCATGAAGTGGCGTTGAAGAGAAAAGACGGAAAACGGCTGGACGTGTTGATGACCGCGGAAGCGGTTTTTGATGTCCGGGGCGTCATGACGACCTATCGCGGCGTCTTCCATGATGTGACGGAGAAGAGAACGCTTGAACAACAGCTGCTCCAGTCCCAGAAAATGGAGGCCATCGGCAAGCTGGCGGGCGGCGTGGCACACGATTTCAACAACATCCTTTCCGCGATCATCGGGTTCAGCCATCTGGCCCTGATGAAACTGCCGGACAGCCACCCCGCGGCGGAGTCCGTCAAGATCATCGCGGATGCGGGCGAGCGGGCGGCGGAGCTCACGCGCCAGCTTCTTGCGTTCAGCCGCAATCAGGTATTGGAGATCAAGGTCGTGAACCTGAACTCCATTATCGAGAACATGGCAAGGATGCTCGGCAGGATGATCGGTGAAACCGTGGTCCTCAACCTTGAGCTCCGGAAGCCGCTGGGGAACATTCTCGCTGACACGGGGCAGATGGAACAGGTCCTGATGAACCTTCTGGTCAACGCCCGGGACGCCATGCCGTCAGGAGGCCGCGTCACCATAGCAACAGCAGAACGTTGCCTGGCCGGGCAGGACGAGCGGAACATCGGTCCCGGCGCCTACGCGGTCTTGTCCGTTGTTGATACGGGAACGGGAATGCCCCCGGAAGTTCAGGGACGCATCTTCGAGCCTTTTTTCACGACAAAGGGCATGGGCAAAGGCACCGGGCTCGGCCTGTCCACCGTCTACGGCATCGTCAAACAGCACAACGGCCATATTCTCGTGCAGAGCGAGCCCGGCCAGGGGACCACGTTCAAGCTTTATTTTCCTCTGGTCGACCGCGAGGTGGAACAACCGGAAAAGCGCAAATTTTCTGTTCCGATGCGCGGCGCCGAGACCGTGCTGGTCGTGGACGACGAGCCCTACATTCGCCAGCTGCTGCGGGAAACCCTGGAACCCCTGGGCTACCGGATTCTGGATGCGCCCTCCGGGGAGGACGCCGTGCGCATCAGCGATGAATTCAGGGAGACCATCGAGCTCCTTGTCACGGACGTGGTCTTGCCGGGAATGAACGGTATGCGGCTGGCCAAGATGCTCCGGCAGCGCCGGGCCGGCATCAACATTATTTTCATTTCGGGCTATGCTGACGAGGCCATGGCCCATCCGGGCGCCGTGAGCGGGCAGATCCTTCTCAAAAAACCGCTCACCCCGCACATGGTTGCGCTAAAATGCCGCGAAGTCCTGGACCAGAGGGACAAGACCGGCCACGCACCGGACAGGCATCCGGACCTGAGCAGTATGCGGATCCTGTATGCCGATGATGAAGAGGCGATCCGCCGGCTCGTGCAGAAATACCTTGAACGCTGCCAATGCACGCTTGATGTTTGCGAGAACGGCGAGCTTGCGGTCGCCCGCTATAAGACGGTTTCCTACGACCTCGTGCTCATGGATATGCAGATGCCGGTCATGGATGGCCTTTCTGCGTCGCGAGCAATACGCGCGTGGGAGGCGGAGCACGGCATGACGCCCGTGCCGCTGTTGGCGCTGACCGGGGATGGATCGTCAGAAACCAGCCAAGCCTGCCGGGATGCCGGGTGCACCTCCCATCTGACAAAACCCTTCAGGCGGGAACCGTTCCTTAAAGCGATCGGGTCCTATGCCCCGGGACGGAGGCAGACCGGACACGGCGAGGCTGACGGGCACGCCAGGAGAATACCGGTGAGGGGAGAAAAGGAGCTTGAAAAAGTCACTCCCCGATATTTGCAAAGCAAGCGCGAGGATGTTGAGAAGTTGCGGAGAGCCCTTGCGGAGAAGGAGTACGAGGCGATCCACACACTGGGCCACGGCATGAAAGGCTCGGGCGCAAGCTATGGCTTTCACGAAATCACTGAGATCGGAACGCGGCTCGTAACAACGGCAAAGATGCAGGACGCTGATACGGTGTTGGCCTTGATCGATGATCTGTCGCACTACCTCGATAGTGTTGACGTATACTACGAGTAGGAGAAACGGGCTGTATTTAAAATAAACGTAACTTTTCAGGTGGCTTGAAATCATAGAGAACAACGGCACGTTCTGATTTGCCATACCATACCGTTTCGTCATTCCCGAACGCTTTAAAAGCTTGCCCCGGTATGCTTAAAGCCGGGGGGAATCCAGAGGTTTTCAACAGCACTGGGTCCCCGATAGGGTCATTCGGGGACGACGGATATTAGGTGCCAGAATAGTTACAAATAAACATTCAATAATCATGAAAAAAGCGTCACTTTGTGCTTTAATGATGAGGTATCCGGGCGAGAGACCTGCTTGCAGTGGTTCTGCCCGGCTATCGAAGAAATTCGACAATTGCTGCTTTTGGCAAGGATAACGGGAGGCTTACAAATGAAAAACAATGCCGGCAGGGTTCTTCTCTTGATGATCATGGCTACCGCACTTTATTCCGATCCGTCTCCTGCCAGGGCCGGCGAGCCGGTTCAGATAGCATCCTATAACGAGGAAGCGCTTCTTTTCAGCGAAATACCCTCGGTGATCGGCGCCTCGAAATATGAGCAGAAGGTGACCGAGGCGCCGTCATCGGTCAGCATCGTCACTTCCGCGGAAATAAAAAAATTCGGCTATCGGACTCTTGCGGACATCCTGAGGAGCGTCACGGGCTTCTACGTGACCAATGACCGGAATTACAGCTATGTAGGAGTGCGGGGGTTCGGCCGGCCGGGCGACTACAACAGCAGGGTCCTGCTTACGATAGACGGCCACCGCACGAACGACAATATCTATAACCAGGCGATGGCCGGCACGGAATTCATCGTCGATGTCGACCTTATCGAGCGGGTCGAGATCATCCGGGGTCCCGGCTCGTCGCTTTACGGGAGCAATGCCTTCTTCGGCGTCATCAACATTATCACCAAGCGGGGCCGGGAGTTGAAGGGGACCGAGGTCTCGGGAGAAGCCGGCAGTTTCAAAACCTACAAGGGGAGGCTGACCTACGGGGACCGTTATCAGGGCGGCACGGAAGCGATCATGTCGGCATCGGCGTATGACAGCAAGGGCGACCAGCTCTATTTCCGGGAGTTCGATCCGGCCAATCCCGCTGCCGATCCCCGCGCCACGAACAACGGCATCACGGACCACACGGATTACGACCGGTATCAAAGCCTGTTCACGACCGTTGCTTTCGGGGACTTCACGGTGCAAGGGGCATACTCCTCGCGGACCAAGGGCATCCCCACGGGTGCCTTCGGTATGGACTTCAATGACCCCCGGAACAAAACCGTGGACACCCGCAGCTACGCCGACCTGAAATACGAGCACAGCCTGGGATCCAAGACCGATCTCACGGCAAGGCTGTATTATGATTATTATCAATACCAGGGTGATTACGCCTATTATCAGGACCCGCTCACCCTGGCTCTTAACAAGGACTCGGCCTATGGGACCTGGTGGGGCAGCGAGTTGAAGTTCATCAGCCGTGTCCGGGAAATGCAGCGGCTCATCGTGGGCGCCGAGTTCCAGGATAACATGCGGCAGGACCAGAAGACCTTTTATGTCGACCCCTATAGTGCTGACCTCGATGATCACAGAAGGTCACAGATCTGGGCCGCCTATCTCCAGGATGAGATAACCTTCTCGCCATCCCTGATCCTGAACGCGGGCGTTCGTTATGATGACTACGAAACCTTCGGCGGCGCCACGAATCCCCGGCTTGCCCTGATTGCCACACCCGCGGAGAAGAGCACGATCAAGATTCTCTATGGAAGCGCCTTCCGCGCGCCCAATGCCTACGAGTTGTACTACCAGAGCATTAGTACCTCCCTGGCGAACCCGGATCTCAAACCGGAAAAGATCAAGACCTACGAATTGGTCTTCGATCAGTACATCGGGGACCATTACCGGGCATCGGTATCGGGCTACTATTACCGGATCAAGAACCTCATTAATTACGGTACCGAACCCATAACAGGCCTGTCGCAGTTCCAGAACCTTGATGATGTATCCGCGCAGGGAGGCGAGGCGGAACTGGAGAGCAAGTGGGCGAACGGCCTTGAGGGCCGCATCAGCTACTCGGTGCAGAGGACCAAGGACCAGCTGACCGGCGAGCCGCTGACCAACTCGCCTGCCCAGATGGGCAAGGCGGTTCTTGTCATTCCGGTCATTTCACAAAAGGTCTTCGTGGACATCGAGGAGCAGTACATGGGTAGACGGAGGACCGAGGGCGGCAGCTCTGCTTCGGCATTCTACCTCACGAACCTTACCTTGTTCTCTCTCAACATCGTGCCTCGGCTCGAGGTATCGGCGAGCGTCTATAATCTTTTTGACAAGCAGTACGGCGATCCGGTATCCGTGGACCTGGTGCAGGATGTTCTTTTGCAGGACGGTCGGAACTATCGGGTAAAACTGACCTACGCATTCTAAACACAGAACAGGGATGGAACGATAGCATGATGAGAAAAAACTTTATTACAATAGCGCTCCTGTTCTCCATGCTTCTGCTGTCCGCAAGCGCCGCGACGGCCGGCGAGAAGATCGCTTTGCTGATCAGCTCGAACGACGCGCCCTACAAGGCGGCGGTCAGCGGGTTCAACGCCTATCTGGCGAAGCAGGGGATCCAGGCCGGCTATGAGGTCTACACCCTGGACGGGGATGCTGCAAAAGCAGGCCCGGCGATCCAGAAGATCAAGGCGAGCGGAAGCCGTCTCATCTTTGCCCTGGGCTCTCTTGCAACGGATGCCGTGGTCAAAGAGGTTGCGGACATTCCCATTGTCGCCTGCCTGGTGCTGCGCACCGACAGACTGAAGAATACTCCGAACGCGACCGGCGTCGGCCTTGAATTCTCCTTTGAGACGCAGCTGGAGTGGCTGCAGCGTTTATTGCCGCAGGCAAAGAGCGTTGGTGTCCTTTATAATCCGGAGGAGAATCAGAAGCGGGTCGAGCATGCCGCCCGGCTTGCCAAAAAGGCAGGTTTGCGCCTCGAGGCCCAGGAGGTCCGTACGCCCCAGGATATTCCCGCCGCGCTGAACAACCTTTCCAAGCGGGCCGATGTCATCTGGGGAATGGCGGACAACGTGACCCTCTCTCCTACGATAGGAAAGAACGTACTGCTGTTCTCGTTCCGGAACAACATCCCCTACATCGGCCCGTCAGCCACCTGGGTGAAGGCGGGAGCGCTCTATTCCCTTGACTGGGACTATGATGATCTGGGAGCGCAGTGCGCCGAAATGGCGCAGAAAGTCCTTGGCGGCACAGCACCCGCTGCGATCCCTGCCGGGTCGCCGCGCAAGGTCCTGTACACGCTCAACCTGTTCACCGCCCGCCAGATGAAGATCGCTCTGCCGGAAGATCTGGTCCGCGGCGCTCATCAAACCTATTAACCCAACCAGGGCAAGCCGGAATTGTAAAATGCAAAGTGCAAAGTGCAAAGTGCAAATTTAACAAAAAACGATGCGCAAAGACAGTCGTTTCAATTTCCTGTTTATCTCTGTGACTTATGTGCTTTATGTGGCTACCTGCCGTTTATAAGAGTAAGGCCTGTCATGAAAATGTGGAATATACATGAGATCGGCCTGGCGGCAAAGTTCAATCTGCTGGCCATATCGCTTATCCTCGCAACGTCGATCGGCATCAGCTTCTTCATGGTCCGGCTGGAAGCCAGCGGCTATTACGCGGAGCTGCTGAGCCACGGGAAGACGATCGCTGATACGACCTCGAAGAATTGCGAGTATGGTGTGTATACCGAGGACCGGGCCTCACTGCTTCCCGTCCTGGACGGCCTCTCCACCGACTCCGACATCGCTTACGTGTCCGTGCTGAACCTCGAAGGGCGTGTGTTGGAGAACCGGATCTTTCAGGAGGCGGCCCAGATACCCCCGTTTCCCTTTGACGATATGGGGCAGGCAAAAACGGTCGTTGCCCGGGATGTCATTGATGCCCGGCATGACCGGCAGTACCTTGAGCTCCTGTATCCCGTTCTCGGTAGTACCGGAGGTGTCACGGATGTGCTGTTGCCCGGCGGGAGTCTTCGACCGGCGACGAAGATCATCGGTTACCTCAGGCTGGGTCTGACGCAGGACAGTCTCAGGCGCCGCATTCGGCAGCTGCTCGGTTCCACGATCCTGGTGACCTCCGTCATTGTGCTGTTCGGCAGCCTCCTGTCGATGTTCCTGTCAAAGCGGATCACCTCGCCGATCCAGAGACTGAAGGCGGCGACCCAGGATATTGCCGCAGGAAAGTTCGACACCACCCTCGATATACGCACCCATGACGAGATCGCCGATCTGGCCCGGTCCTTCGAGCATATGCGCGGCAGTTTGCGCGATTACCATGCGCAGATCGAAGAGCGCACTGCCGAGCTGACCGCCTCGAACGATATGCTCCGCACGGAGGTCGGGGCGCGCATAGCGGCCGAGAAGAAGTTGCTGCATGACGCGCTCCATGATTCCCTGACCGGCCTCCCCAACCGGGAGCTCTTTGTGGACCGCCTTACGCACACGATCGGGATCGCAAAACGCCGCAAGGATTATATCTATGCCGTGCTGATCCTGGATATCGACCGCTTCAAGGTCATCAACGACAGCCTCGGTCACCAGGCCGGCGACCAGTTGCTGATCGCGACCGGGCAGCGGCTGATCGCCTGCGTCAGGCCCGGCGATACGGTCGTGCGCCTCGGCGGGGATGAGTTCGCAATCCTCCTGGAAGATATCAGCGGGCTGGGGAACGCGGTCTATATCGCCGAACGCATCAGCACCGCGCTCGCCGCTCCCTTTACCGTGACGGGCGGCCACGAGGTGTTTGCCACGGGAAGCATCGGCATTGCCTTGAGCGCCGCCGAATACGATTTTTCCGACCAGGTCCTTCGTGATGCTGACACTGCCATGTACCAGGCGAAATCAAGCAGCAAGGCAACGTATGCGATATTCGAGCCCGGGATGCACGCCCATGCCCTTGAGCGGCTGCATCTGGAGACCGACCTCCGGAAGGCGGTCGAGCGGAAAGAATTCATCGTGTATTATCAGCCGATCGTTTCCTTGAATACGAACTGCCTGTCCGGGTACGAAGCGCTGGTCCGCTGGCAGCACCCGGAGCGGGGCCTCCTGAATCCCGGAGACTTTATCCAGATGGCCGAGGAAACCGGCATGATCGTGGCCATCGACCGACTGATGATGCGTGAGTCCTGCCGGCAGATGCAGGAATGGCATTGCCAGGCCTCCGGCAACGGAAGCGAGTTCGTCAGTGTGAACCTTTCCCATAAGCAGATGGTCCAGCCGGACCTGGTGGCGTATGTGGAGGAGGTCCTTCGAGAGACCGGGCTCGATCCCGGCAGCCTGAAGCTTGAGATCACGGAAAACGTCATTATCGAAAACCCGGAAGAGGCGATCGCCATGCTGGGCAGGTTAAAGGCGCTGGGTGTCCGGCTGTACATCGATGACTTCGGCACCGGTTATTCGTCGCTCAGCTACCTGCACCGGCTGCCGATCGACGGGCTCAAGATCGATCGTTCCTTTATCATGAACATGGGCGAGAACGGAGAGAACCAGCAGCTCGTCAGGACGATCATGCTGCTGGCCCATGATCTGAACATCACGGTGATCGCGGAGGGCGTGGAGACGGCCCATCAACTGTCGCTGATCAAAGCAATGCACTGCGAGTTCGGGCAGGGATACCTGTTCTCCAGGCCAGTAGACAGCAGCCGGGCGCTGGCCTATCTTAAAGAAGGGCTTGGACCAGTGGACGCGCCGCCCTCCGCCTGATCGTTGCTTCAGCCCCCACAGCCGCCACGAGCGTTCTGCGCCCCCCTGAATTTTCTATAATCAAAAACAGTCCGGCCATTTATATTATTTATAGGTAAAAATCTTGACATTAATTTTTCGATGTGTTAATTTTTTTGCACACTTTAAATAACAAACAGATGTTTCTCTGTTCTGAGAGGCGCACCCGCTTATGATAGACATTAATATATCTCTGCTCTACCAGCTTATCAACTTCATCGTTTTGCTCGTAGTGCTTCATTTCATCCTCTTCAAGCCGATACGGCAGGTCATGCTCGAGCGGGAGCAGAACATCAGCTCCGCCTTCGGCGATGCAAAGGCCGCACAGGACCGCACGCAGAGTCTTCTTGAACAGTATAGCGCCTCCCTGGCCGAAGCCAAGCAGAAGTCCGCGGCGGCCTACAATACCAATTACCAGCAGGGTCTTGATGCCCAGCGCGAAATGATCACGGCGGAACGCACGAAGGCAGGCGAAATGCTGGACAAGGCCCGTGCGGAAATAAAGGCCGCGTCCACGGCAGCGCAGGCGGACCTCAAAAAAGAGGCGGAACGGCTCTCGCTGGACATTACTTCCAAGCTGCTCGGAAGGGCGGTATAACGGTGGGGAGTCGAACAATGAAAAAAGTCATACCGCTGTTCTCCGCGCTTTTCCCGATGGTGCTCACTTCGGTGGCGGTTGCATCCGAGGCCGCAGAAGGCGCTCACGAAGCGATAACGTTCATGGGAGACTGGCTGCCGCGGCTGGTCAATTTTGCGATCATCGCAGGCGTGGTCGTCTATTTCATGAGGAAGCCGGCCCGGGACTTTTTTAAGAACCGTTCCGTTGAGATCGCAAAAGCGCTGCAGGAGTCGAAAGAGGCCCGTGAGCGCGCCGTGGCAGCTCTTGCGGAAATGGAGCGGAAGATCAAGGACCTCGAAGCTGAAACAGCGCGGATGGTCGCCGAGGCCCGGTCCCGGAGTGAAAAGGACAAGCTGTCGCTGATCGAAGAGGGCAAGAAGGTCGCCCAGGATGTTCAGACCCAGGTGAAGCAGGGCATTGATATCGAACTGCAGAAGGCCAGGACCACGCTTGCTGCCGAGGCCGCGCTTCTGTCCCTCGACCTCGCGGAAGGCATGATCAAGAAGAAGATCGACGGCAAGGACCATGAGCGCATTGTGAAGGACTATATCTCGAACGTGGGAGGCCGGGGTTGATAAGGATCATTGCAAAGAGATATGCCAAAGCCCTCGTGCAGCTCGCCGAGGAGAAGAAGACCGTTGACAAGACCCAGGCGGACCTCGCCGCATTCGTCAGCGCCGTGGACAGCCTTCCGGCCCTGCAGAAATTGCTCGCAAGCCCGGTGTTCACCCCGGAGAACAAGAAGTCGGTCATCAAGGAACTCGCGGCAAAACTGAAAATGGATCAAGTCACCCAGCGTTTTGTGGAGCATCTTGCCGAGACCGGCAGGATCAGATATGTCAAGGAAGTGTTCGAGGCGTTCAGGGAGATCCTGGCAGAGCGCACGAACCGCGCCATGGCGAAGCTGACCACGGCCGCGGCCATCAGTGCGGCCGACCTGGCGGGCATCAAGAAAAAGCTTGAGACGCTCACGGGCAAGCAGGTGGACATCGACTCTCAGGTCGACGCCTCCCTCATCGGCGGCGCCAAGGCGCAGATCGGCAGCACGATCTACGACGGGACCATCAAGAACCAGCTGAGCAAGATGCGCAGTCAATTGATGAACTAAAGAGATTATCCTCTCGATATAGAAGGAGCGCAGCAATGCAGATCAAAGCACAGGAAATCAGTGAGATCATAAAAAAGAAGATATCCGATTTCGAGAAGACCGTTGAGGTCGCCGAGGTCGGCACCGTGATCACCGTCGGCGATGGTATTGCCAAGATCTTCGGGCTCGATAACGTCATGTCAGGCGAACTCCTGGAATTCCCGGGCGGCGTCATGGGCATGGCGCTGAACCTCGAAGAGGAGAACGTGGGCGCAGTGCTCATGGGCGACGACTCCAAGATCCGCGAAGGCGACATCGTAAAGCGGACCAAGAGGATCGCCGAGGTCCCCGTGGGCGAAGCCATCATCGGCCGCGTGGTGGACGGCATCGGCCAGCCCATCGACGGCAAGGGCCCCATCGCTTCCAAGGAGTTCCGTCATATCGAAGTGATCGCGCCGGGCATCGTGAAGCGCCAGTCCGTGCGCGAGTCGCTCCAGACCGGCATCAAGGCAATCGACGCCATGGTTCCGATCGGCCGCGGTCAGCGCGAGCTCATTATCGGCGATCGCCAGACCGGCAAGACCGCCGTCGCCATTGACACCATAATCAACCAGAAGGGCCAGAACGTCATCTGCATCTACGTGGCCATCGGACAGAAACGCTCGACGGTCGCGCAGGTGGTAAAGACCCTCACCGAAAAAGGCGCCATGGACTACACCATCATCGTGGCTGCCACGGCGTCTGATCCGGCGCCTCTCCAGTTCATCGCGCCCTACACGGGCGCCACCATCGGTGAATACTTCCGCGACAAGGGCGGCCACGCCCTGATCGTGTACGATGATCTTTCCAAGCAGGCCACGGCCTATCGTCAGCTCTCGCTGCTCCTTCGTCGTCCTCCGGGACGCGAGGCCTATCCTGGCGACGTGTTCTATCTCCATTCTCGTCTGCTCGAGCGCGCGGCGAAGTTGTCCGACAAACTCGGCGGCGGATCGCTTACAGCGCTTCCGATCATCGAGACCCAGGCAGGCGACGTGTCCGCCTACATCCCGACGAACGTGATCTCCATCACCGACGGACAGATCTTCCTTGAGTCCGATCTGTTCTACTCCGGCGTGCGGCCGGCCATCAACGTGGGTATTTCGGTGTCGCGCGTGGGCGGCAGCGCCCAGATCAAGGCCATGAAGCAGGTGGCCGGTACGCTCCGTCTTGACCTGGCGCAGTACCGCGAGCTCGCGGCCTTCGCCCAGTTCGGCAGCGACCTGGACAAGGCGACCCTGGCGCAGTTGAATCGCGGTCAGCGCATGGTTGAGCTCCTCAAACAGGACCAGTACTCGCCGCTCCCGGTTGAGCAGCAGATATTGGTTCTCTTCGCGGGGACCAACGGATATGCCGATGAAATTCCCGTGAACGCGGTGAGGAAGTTCGAGGCGGAACTGCTGCGGTTCGCGACCAGCAAGTACCAGTCGCTGCTTGATGATATCAAGAGCAAGAAGCAGCTCGATGACGACCTCAAGACGCGCATCAAGAGCGCAATTGAAGAGTTTAAAAAGACGTTTACGGCGTAAACCGTCATTCAAAATTCAAAATTTAAGATTCAAAATTGCACAGGTCGTTGAATTTTGAATATTGAATCTTAAATTCGAGGCGAATAAATGCCGAGTCTCAGAGACATTAAAAGAAAAATAACGAGCGTCAAGAAGACCCAGCAGATCACCAAGGCCATGAAGATGGTCGCGGCTGCCAAGCTTCGCCGCGCGCAGGACCGCGTGATCGCTGCGCGTCCCTACTCCCGCAAGATGCTCGCCGTGATCGCGAATCTTGCCGGCCGTGTGGAGCGGGCGCAGCACCCGCTTCTGGCGAAGCGCGAACCGAAGCAGGTTAAGCTTCTGGTGCTCACCTCGGACCGCGGACTCTGCGGCGGGTATAATACCAGTATCCTGCGCAAGGCGGTTGAGACGGTCAAGCAGTTCAAGGCCGAGGGCAAGGAAGTAAAGGTGAACGTCATCGGCCGGAAAGGCCGCGACTTCTTCCGCAAACGCTCCGGGTATAACCTGGGCAAGGTGTGGGCGGAACTCGGTACGATCGACTATGCGAAGGCCGCCGATGTAGGCAGGAACATTGTCGAACGCTTTGCCGCAGGCGAAGCCGATGAGGTCTATCTTTTGTACAACGAGTTTAAAAGCGTCATGCAGCAGACGGTTACGCTCGAGAAGCTTTTGCCCGTGGAGCCGCCTACCGAGGCGGACCCCTTCATGGCTGCTGTTGATTATCTCTATGAGCCTTCGGCTGATGCGATCCTCAACTCCATCCTGCCGAAGCATATCGAAGTGCAGGTCTATCGTGCGATGCTGGAGAGCCAGGCGAGCGAGATGGGTTCGCGCATGACCGCCATGGGCTCGGCCACGAAAAATGCCAAGGATATGATCGAAAGGCTGACGCTCAAGTTTAACAAGCAGCGCCAGGCCGCGATCACCAAGGAAATTTCAGAGATCGTGGGCGGAGCGGAAGCGCAGAAATAATATTCAAGGTTCAAGATTCAAAATTCAAATGTGTCCAGCATTTGTTTTGAATGTTGAATTTTCAATTTTGAATTTGTCTTAATCACAGGGGGTATCAATGAGCACAGGTAAAATAGTACAGGTCATGGGTGCGGTGGTGGACTGTGAGTTCCCCGTCGGAAACCTTCCCCATTTGATGAATGCGCTTCGGATCGACCAGGCAGAAGATAAGAACCTCGGCACTCCCGAGACGCATCTGACCCTTGAGGTCGCGCTGCATCTCGGCGAGAACCGGGTGCGTACGGTGGCAATGTCTTCCACCGACGGCCTCATGCGCGGCATGAAGGTCAATGACACGGGCAAGCCCATTTGCATGCCGGTCGGCAAGGAAGTGCTCGGCCGCATCATGAACGTTATCGGAGAGCCGGTTGATGAACTGGGGCCGATCACGACCAAGGATACTCTTCCTATTCACCGGTCTGCACCAGCGCTTGAGGAACTGGATCCCTCGAAAGTGCTTTTCGAGACCGGCATCAAGGTCATCGATCTTCTCGCGCCTTATACCAAGGGCGGAAAGACAGGCCTTTTCGGCGGCGCGGGCGTGGGCAAGACTGTGCTCATCATGGAACTCATCAACAACGTGGCCAAGCAGCACGGCGGCTACTCAGTGTTCGCCGGCGTGGGTGAGCGTACCCGTGAAGGAAACGATCTCTGGGCTGAAATGAAAGAGTCGGGCGTTATCAACAGAACGGCGCTGGTGTACGGCCAGATGAACGAGCCGCCGGGAGCCAGGCTCCGCGTCGGACTCTCTGCCTTGACCGTGGCCGAGTATTTCCGCGATACCATGGGACAGGACGTGCTCCTGTTTGTTGACAACATATTCCGTTTTACCCAGGCAGGCTCGGAAGTGTCGGCGCTCCTCGGCCGTATGCCGTCGGCCGTGGGATACCAGCCCACGCTCGGTACGGAAATGGGCGCGCTCCAGGAGCGCATCACCTCCACGAAAAAAGGATCCATCACCTCGGTGCAGGCCATTTACGTGCCCGCCGACGACTTGACCGATCCGGCGCCGGCAACGGCGTTTGCGCATCTCGACGCCACCACGGTGCTTTCACGTCAGATCTCGGAGCTCGGCATTTACCCGGCCGTGGACCCGCTCGACTCAACTTCCCGGATCATGGATCCCCATGTAGTCGGAACCGAGCATTATGAAGTTGCGCAGAGAGTGCAGCTTGTTCTTCAGCGCTATAAGGAACTTCAGGACATCATCGCGATCCTGGGCATGGATGAACTCTCTGACGATGACAAGCTTTCGGTGTCACGCGCCAGAAAGATCCAGCGTTTCCTGTCGCAGCCCTTCCAGGTGGCCGAAGCTTTCACCGGCACGCCCGGCAAGTACGTACCGCTCAAGGAGACCATCAAGGGCTTCAAGGAAATCGTTGACGGCAAGATGGATGATATGCCCGAACAGGCCTTCTACATGGTCGGCCCCATAGAGGAAGTGTTAGCAAAGGCTGAGACGCTCGGCTACAAGAGGTAATTTGAGAATCAGCTCGTAGCTGATAGCTCATAGCCCAAAGAGCTACGAGCCACGAGCCAAAAGCTATGAGCGAGGACAGGAAAAAGAACATGGTCGCTGAAAAAGGAAAAATGCTTCTTGAGATCGTTGCGCCGAGCCGCCAGGTGGTACGCTCGGAGCACGTGGACGAAGTGATCGCGCCGGGCAGCGAAGGCGAGTTCGGCGTTCTCCCCGGCCATACCCCGTTTCTGACCACGCTTACGGTCGGCGAACTTTCCTATCGTGAGGGAGACGAATGGCATTACCTTGCCGTGGATTGGGGCTATGCAGAAGTGGGGCCGAACCGGGTGATCATCCTGGCCGAGGGCGCGGACCGGGCCATGGATATTAATCTTGAAGATGCCAAGCTGGAGAAAGAACGCGCTGAAAAAGCGCTCGGCGGACAGCTGGAGGCAAAGGATTACGAGAAGGCCCGTATTGAGCTGCTCCGCGCCATGATCCGCATTCAGGTGGCGGAAAAGCACGCACAGAAGTAATTACGTAGTCAGCGGCAAACACACAACACACAAGGCAGTCCCCACTGGGACTGCCTTTTTCATTTGCCCCGCCCTGCCATAAATCGCTTGACAGCATAATCCTGATAAATTATACTGATTCTAAGTTAAAATCATGAAACACGCGATCAAAATAGGGTTTGAGAGGGGGTTTAAACGCACCCCGCAGCGTCTTGCCATTCTCGCCTATCTGGAGGGAAACAAGTCTCACCCTTCTGCGGAAGAGATTTTTCACGCTGTTGTGGGAAAAGATCGGACCCTGTCCTTTGCCACCGTGTACAACACGCTCAATACCCTGTCCAAGGCAGGGAAGTTGCGGGAACTTACCATCGATCCTTCGCGAAAACGCTATGACCCGAATACCGGCGCACATCATCATATCATTTGCGTGGCCTGCAAAAAGGTGGTGGATGTGCCTGAGGAAATATCCATTGACCTGCCCAAAGAGGTTGCACAGAACTTCTCTATTATTGGAAATCATATTGAGTTTTACGGGATCTGCCCGGCATGCCGCAAAGCGAAAAAGACAACTTGACCCGGCAGCCCGGCAATGACCGAACAAGAAGAGGGTTCGTTGTTGCAGTATATCGGCACAACGGCGAATGAAAACCCCTCACCCTACCTTCTCCCCTCGGGGAGAGGATAAAGATGATGAGGATTTACAGATGACACCAGGAGGTTCCCCATGGGTGCAGTAGAAATAAAACCGAAGATATTCTGGGTCGGCGCCGTTGACTGGGCGGTCCGCGATTTTCATGGCTACATAACGCCGCACGGAACGTCGTACAACAATTATCTCATTCTCGATGAGCATGTGACTCTGATCGATACGGTCAAACACGATTTTTGCGAATATACGCTTGATAATATCCGAAGTCTCGTG
>Ga0334722_10003366_pt1 | contig 17266 bp, 17 predicted proteins | sample C3_bottom_MG_FD_207210 | JGI IMG/M metagenome (GOLD analysis project Ga0334722, IMG submission 207210) | Sediment microbial communities from Yellowstone Lake, YNP, Wyoming, USA - C3_bottom | ecosystem: Environmental > Aquatic > Freshwater > Lake > Sediment | place: USA: Wyoming | collected...
GGAGGGGAGGCAGGATTGCCAGATTGCCAGAGGGCCAGACAGCCCGCCAATCTGCGGACCATGCTCATCCCCGTCTTTACCTCTCCCGTCCCGGGAGAGGTCGCCGTTTCGGCGGGTGAGGGTAATTCCCTCTATACCCTTCCTGCCGGCGGGGTTTCGTCGCATGCGGATTCACTTCTCCGGCCAGCGGGCCATTCGTCGGCTTTCAGCCTCCTTATGCCACGCTGGCGCGCCCAATCGTGTTCGCTTTGCGAACGGGCGCCCACGCCCCGGCGTTCGCGGCATTCGCCGCTCACCCCTCTTCCGCTCATGATGGGAGAGGGTACTACCGGGGAGTGGGGTTGAATAGCTGGTGTTAATCGGAATCTCTCCAATATAGCGGGATAGGTTGACAATAGGTTAACAATAGGTTAACAATTAAAGGGAACCCCCACCATGGATATCAGGTACAAACCCAAATACGCGAGGTCGGCTGACCTCGTCCGCCGGCTGGCCCGGGCGGAAGGCCTGCGGGAAGAAATCGCGGCCAAGGCTTCCGGGATGGCCTGGTTGCCGAGGGCAAGGCGGGACACCCTCGCCAGGCACGCCCATTACTCAAGCCGGATAGAGGGGAACCCGCTGACCCTGCCGGAAGTTGAGGCGATGGCTGAGGGAAGGGCGATCCGGACGGATGACCATGACAGGACGGAAATCCTTAACTATTTCGCGGCCCTGAGGTGGATATGGGAAAAGGGCGTCAAAAAAGGGATAAGCGAATCCGGCCTGCTGAAAGTTCATGGCATCCTTACGAAAGGTTTGTTGTCTGCAAAAGAATCGGGGCAGTACAAGACGGTCCAGAATGCGGTTTTCAATGGGCGGGCAATAATTTACCGTCCACCCCCGCCGGAAGCGGCGCAAATCCTGACGCAGTCGTTGGTGGAATGGATAAACTCGCCGGAGGGGAACGCGGAGCATCCGGTGGTTACGGCGGGGGTGGCGCATCACCGGCTGGTTTCCATCCATCCGGTGATGGACGGCAACGGGCGGCTGGGGCGCCTGCTGGAGGCCTGGGTCCTTTATTCCCGAGGTTTCGACACCCTGCATATATTTGCGCTACCGGAGTTCTATGAAAGTGACCGCCAGCTTTATTATTCCGAGATTGAAATGGTGCGGAAGGGGGGTGACGACCTTACCGGATGGCTGGATTATGTCGCCGGGGGGGTAGTGGAGACCCTGGAGAAGACCCGCCAGCGGATTGTAACCGGCGGATATGAAAAGACCGGAACTGGTCTGCGGCTCAGCGGGAACCAGAATGCAGTGCTTAATATGCTGTCGAAGTGCGGCGTGATGACCGGCCCGGAGATATGCAGGGAACTGGGTGTTAGCAGGGCGATGCTCAGCAAGTTAATGAAGCCGTTGATCGGCGGGAAACTGGTTGAGAGGGAGGGGACTACCCGGGGAGCGGTTTACCGGCTGCCGGGGAAGTTTTAACGGATGGTTAATAGGCGGCAATCTTCAGACATCTATTGAGGCGCTATAATTATTACACAATGAAGAACGGGAAGAAGTCCGCAACCAGCCTTGCCCGAAAAGCCGGATTAATACACCGGCTGGCGTTTCGCCATGGCGTTTCCCGGGTTCGGGTCTTTGGTTCCTTTGCCCGGGGTGATCAGCGTCGGGGGAGCGATCTCGACCTGCTTGTCCAAATGAAAAAGGGAAGCGATCTGCTGGACCTCATTGGTTTTAAGCATGATCTCGAAGATGAGCTTGGACGAAAGGTGGATGTTCTGACGGATAATTCGATTAGTCCATACATAAGGGAAAGGATTTTGCGGGAAGCGCGTTCGTTGTGAAGGCGAAGGCGGATTTGGAGAAATTGATTGGGGAGGCAAGATAGCCAGACTGCAGGATTGCCAGACTACCAGAATGCAGGAAAATTGGACAACGGTTACCGATCAATCCAGGATATTACTCCCTCCTCTCCACTGCTAGTAAAGAACCCCTCTCCCCCCATTCGTGGGGGGAGAGGGGTGTCCTACCAGGACGGAGGAGGGATAAACATCGCTATTTCAGGAAATAGATGTCCCTTCCTTGCGGGCGATTTCCAGAATCTCATTGATGAATAAACTTTTCTCATCGTTGTAGGCCTGTTTGTCCGGTTCGGGGCCAAGACGCTCCAGCAATCTCTTCTTCAATTCTTCGTAATGCCGGACCGCATCGGGATTGGAGCGGAGATAATTCCGGAACAACAAATGGTCAATCCAGAAGGCACCGCCATATTTCGTCATATGGAGGTTGAAACGGCGGGGGAGGGCTTTCCGGATGTACCAGGTGCCGGGGGTGGTTTCGGTGCCATCAAATTCATATCCAATTTGTTTCAAGGGTACCAAATATTGCAGGTTGTCCCTGGATGAATCAAAGTCCGGGATACCCGCCATCAGGTCGATAATCGGTTTGGCTCCCAGTCCCGGAACGGCGGTACTGCCCACATGTTCAATATTTTTTGGGGCAATATTCAGAGTGGAAGCGATTGAGGTTATTTCTTCCGAAGCGAGGCGGGGCCAACTGGGTTCAGGCGGGACGATGCGGTAGCTCGACATTATGATTTTTAACCGGAACCAATCACCCCTTCAATCGGGCTGCTGGCGGTGGCATAGAGCTTTTTCGGTATACGGCCGGCGAGAAAGGCCATCCGGCCCGCTTCTGTCGCGAACTTCATGGCTTCCGCCATCATCATCGGCTCCTTGGCGCAGGCCACGGCGGTGTTCATGAGCAGGGCGGTTACACCCAGTTCCATCGCCAGCGCTGCATCGGAAGCCGTGCCCACCCCCGCGTCCACGATGACCGGGATCTTGGCCTGCTCGATGATGATGCGCAGGTTGTAGGGATTGCGGATTCCCAGCCCGGAGCCGATGGGGGCGGCGAGGGGCATGATGACGGGACAGCCCATCTCCTCCAGCCTCTTGCAGGCAATGGGGTCGTCGGTGATGTAGGGCATAACGATGAACTTGCGCTTGATGAGTTCGGCGGCGGCCTCCAGCGTGCCTGGGCCGTCGGGGAACAGCGTTTTTTCATCGCCGATGACCTCGAGCTTTACCAGGTCAGTCTGCAGGGCCTCCCGGGCCAGCTCAGCGGTGAGGATGGCGTCCTTAACGGTGTAACATCCCGCCGTGTTGGGCAGGAGGGTGATTTTCTTCTTGTCGATGAAGTCAAGCAGGGAAGGCTGGCTCTTGTCGGAGAGGTTCACCCGGCGGATGGCCACGGTGACCATCTCGGTGCCCGAAATCTCATGGGCTTTCCGCATGGTCTCGAAATCCGGGTACTTCCCCGTCCCGAGGACGAGGCGCGACCGGAATTCCCGCTGGCCTATCCGCCAGGTGTCTCCCGAAAGATTCTGGGCCAGGTTGGGCACCAGTTCTTCCCTGTACCCCTTACTTCGTGACGGTGAAGTCGACCCGGCGGTTCTGGGCCTGGCCTTCCTTCGTCTTGTTGTCGGCGATGGGCTGGGCGTCTCCCCATCCCTTGGCGGAAAGGCGGGTCTTGTCCACCTTGTGCTTGGACACGAGGTAGGAGATGACCGCGTCGGCGCGCTTCTGTGAGAGCTTCAGGTTGCTGGCCGGCTTGCCGACATTGTCGGTGTGTCCGTCAACCTGGACATGGAAGCCCGGGTATTCGGCGATGATTTCCTTGACCCGTTTCATGGTCTTGTCGCACTTCGGGTCGATGACGGCCCCGCCCTTCTTGAAAAGGATTGGCCCCTCATCCTTCTGGACACTCTTGAGCTTCTTGGTCAGGGCATCCAGGGCGACCTGGGTGGCGGCGTCGCCGGTGTTCACGGTTTTGCCGGCCATGGCGGCCGATTTCTTGGATACCGTGTCAGCGCCTTTGGAAGTGGTGTCGGCTTTTTCTGAAACCACGCCCGCCACCTTCTTCTGTTTGTCCTTGATGGAATCGGTCAGGCCGACGGCCATGGCGAATTTTGCGGTCAGTACTGCGGCTACTATCACGGATGTCATATTTTCCCTCCTGGTTCGTTCGGAATTGGGCCTATTTTACCCCCAGAAGGCGCCGGAGCGAACGGGTGTAGGGAGGTCTGGCTATGCCCTTTTCCGTAATAATGGCGGTGACCAGTTCGCCGGGGGTTATATCGAAGGCCGGATGGCGGGCCTTCGTACCGGCGGGCGCAATAACGATATTGCCAATCTGCACCACCTCTTTGGCGGAGCGTTCCTCGATGGGGATGGCGGCCCCGCTGTCGGTTTTAAGGTCGATTGTGGATAGGGGGGCGGCGACATAGAAGGGGATGCCGTGGGCCCGGGCCAGAACGGCCACGGAATAGGTTCCGATTTTGTTCGCCACATCGCCCCGGGCGGTGATGCGGTCGGCGCCCACTATGACGCCCCCGATTTCCCCCTTCTGCATGAAGTGGCCGGCCATGCTGTCGGCGATGAGGACATGCGGAATGCGGTCCTTTTTCAGCTCCCACGCGGTCAGGCGCGCCCCCTGCAGATGGGGCCGGGTTTCGTCCACGAACACCATGCGCACCCGTCCGCGCGCGTGTGCGGCCCGGATGACGCCGAGGGCGGTGCCGATGCCGGCGGTGGCCAGCGCCCCGGTATTGCAGTGGGTGAGGATGTTTCCGCGCCGGGTAAAGAGGGTGGCGCCCAGCTCGCTCATCTTCCGGTTCGCTTCCAGATCCTCGGTTTCGATGGAGCGGGCATCGGCGGTTACGACGGCGCGGATAAGGTCGGGTGTTTCACCCCGGGCGGCGGAGGCGCGGGCCTTGGCGATTATCCGGTCCACGGCCCATTTCAAGTTGACGGCGGTCGGGCGCGTGGCCACCAGGTGTCTGCCGGCCCGGACGAGGTCGGTCAAAAGGGCTTTTGCCGCGCGGGCACGGGACGCGCGGGCCGCCAGGGCCATTCCGTATGCGGCGGTGCAGCCGATGGCCGGGGCGCCCCGGACGCGCATCTCGCTGATGGCTTTCCCGACGGAACGGTAATCCCGGCAGGCAATCCAGGATTCCCGGGAAGGCAGGGCAAGCTGGTCGAGCAGGCGCAGGGAAGTGCCGGTGAACTTGAAAGGGGCAATACCCTTGGTCATACGGGCGGAATTATTTTTTTCCGACGGGGTGGCGCGGGTTCGTCTTAACTTTGCCCGCGGCGCCCTTGATGGAGGAGACCACCTGTACGACGAAGGCGATGTTTTTCTGCTCGGAATCGAGGAAAGCCGCTCCGCGGGCCGTGGTGGCATAGTGGGGCTTCATCTGGTTCAGCGCCATGGCGCACATGTCGGAGAAGCACTGCTCGCAGGTGCAGATTTCCTTCTCGTTCTTCAGGTATTCGGCCAGCGCTTTTTCCACCACCAGCTCCATGTAGTTCTTGTACTGCTTCGGCATTTCGAATGCTCCTGTTGGGTGACCCGTTTTCCGGTCCCCAGTGTGTTTACCCGGCTCCATGCCTATCATACTCCCGGTTACGCCCGGATATTCATCCCGGCAACGGCCTTTTTCATGAGGGCGGTCAGCCGGGGTTCCGCTTCCGTCGCAATTCGAATGATTTCCGGCACATTGGCGGGCTTCAGGGCGTCGGCTACGCACCGGTCGGTGATGACCGAGAAGCCCAGGACCTTCATGCCGGCGTGGATGGCCACGATCACTTCCGGAACCGTGGACATGCCGATGGCATCGGCGCCGATGGACGCCAGCATCCGGTATTCCGCGGCGGTTTCCAGGCAGGGGCCGGTCATCGCGGCGTAAACGCCGGTGTGGCATTTGAGGCCGTCCTTCCGGGCGATGGCCAGCGCCTGTTCCCGGATTTCCCGGTCGTAAATTCCGCACATGTCGGGGAACCGGGGGCCGAGGCGCTCGTCATTGGCTCCGATAAGCGGGTTGTCGCCCATCAGGTTGATGTGGTCCTCGATGACCATGAGGTCGCCCGGCTCGAAATGGCGGTTGATCCCGCCCGCGGCATTGGCAACGCAGAGCACTTTGGCGCCCAGGGCGCGCATGACCCGGACGGGGAAGGTTATTTCGGCCATGGACCAGCCCTCATAGCGGTGGAACCGGCCCTGCATGGCCACGACCTTCCGGTCCTCGAGGGTGCCGAGGATCAGCCGGCCGGCGTGGGATTCCACGGTGGAGCGGACGAATCCGGGAATGGCGGAATACTCAATGGATGCCTCTTCCTTAATTTCCCTGGCGAGTCCGCCCAGCCCGGTTCCCAGGATGATGGCGGCTTGGGGTTCGAGGGCGGTTTTGGCGCGGATGGCCTTAACGGCTTCCTGGATGCGGTCAAAAAGGCTTGTGGCCAAGTTCTCCTCCTTCAACGAACCCTAACGAATGCAAACACGATAACACGAAACCCCGGGACGGAAAAATCAACCGGGTCTGTCCGCTTCGTTGATCCCGCGATCCTCCAGATGGCTATAATCCAATCAATCATGGGTAAAAGAATCCGTCCCGGCATGCGGCAACTGCTCTACGGCCTGTGGGCGGGATGGACCGGGGTTTTACTGCTGTCGCGCACGGAGCTGGTCAGGTTCACGGTAAAAACCCCGCCGGACGGCATCCTGGGCTTTTGCTACCTGAACGGTTACCCCAAACAGCAGGATTATTTCTGGTTCGGGGCGATGGTGGTTGGCGGGTTGGCGGGAGTCCTGCTGACAAGATTATTTCTATGGGCAGCCGGAATATTTGCGTTGAAGGGAAAAGGGGCGGGCATTACGGGCATAATTGCCGTGATTTGCATGGCGGTTTCGACCATGCTCGGATTGTCGCGTTCCCTGGGGAATCTCCCCGGTAATTGGCTGTTCTTTGCGGCGGGGTGCATTTTGCCCTGGTTAGGCGCTAAGTGGCATTCACCGGGACCTGAAGCGCCATACGCTGGGGCGGCTGGGGCGGGGGAAAGGGGGATTGGAATTTGGATCATCCTCTGCACAATCGTCTCGGCGATATGGGTCATGGATACGGGTTTCCACTGCTGCAAAATTGATGGCATACATGAGGGGGCGCATCTGCTTTATGTCCAGGCCATGCTGGACGGGAAACGGCCCGGGCTGGATTTTTTCACTGAATATGGGGTGCTTGGCAACTGGACGCTGTTTGGCTGGATGAAGGTTTTTGGCTTAACGATCGCGGATGAGCGCCTGTATTTTCTCTTCGTGCAGGCGATGGGCACCGCGATCCACCTGGCCATGTTCAGGCTGATTGGTTTGGGTTGGTACGCATCAATACTTGGGGCATTTGTGGCATTGTCGTTGTCATCGGCGACCGGGATTGAATATGGAATATATCCGGCGGCCAGAACCGCCATAGCCCTGCTGGCGGTTATATATTTTTGGAAGGGGATGAATGGAAAGGGGGGGAGGTATATCTGGTTTTCAGGATTATTGGAGGCCATAAGCCTGTTGTTCAGCCCTGAATTTGCGGTATCCGCCGGTGTCGCGATTATCGGCATGTCCGTTTCCGGGTTTTTTGGGGCCGGGATGGCGAAGCGCCTGTCACCCGCATTTTCCTGGGCGGCAATCGTCCTGGTGGGATTTTTCGCAATGTCCTTTGCCCTGTTTGGATGGTCGCTGTTTTCGGGGGTCGCTGCTTCGCTGTCTGGCGGGTATGGCGGGGCGCGATTGTCCGGGCATGGAGCCATGCCGTTGATCGAATTTCCCTGGTTTAACCGTTGGGATCCACTGGCGTTTTTTGGCAGACAATACAGCCTTTCCCTGCAACTTTGGTGCATTGGGATGATGTCCACGGGAATGATTGCCTGGGGAATTATGAGGCGGGAACCGGATCCCAGGAGGGTAATTGGTTTTGGGGTCGGCATATTCACCCTGCTTGCCTTGATGCCCGGTTTGACCAGGCCGTGGGGACAAGTCAGGACCGCAATCCCCCCGTGTGCCCTGCTGGTGGGATTTATGCTGGATGAAATAGGATGGGTTAGAAACGAAAAGAAACGCCTATTCGGATATTTTTTTGGAGCCCTGACGGTCCTCGCCGTTGTTTTGCATGTCAATTCGGACATGAATTTGGTGAGGAAATACAGTTTTTGCGGGTGGAATTGGAAGGGCATGTGGAATTTTAACTGGCCCAACCGCCTGGGCGGGGTAGTGCCCATGGCTTTGGATAACGAGGATTTAGTGCTGGCGGTCGGTAAAATATCCGCGCTATCCCGGAAAGGGGAATATGTCTATGCCGGCGCCCCCGCCCATGCCCACCTGTGTTTCCTGGCCGACCGGTCCGGACTGCCGCCCTACCCGTCCACGGTTATCGCGGCCACCAGCCGACAGCGGGACCGGGTATTGGATTCCCTCAGGGAATACCGTCCGCCCGTGGCGCTTTTAAGCGATATGGGGATAGACATCCCGTATGCCGTGGAGCATAAGGAAGAGGTGGAATACATCAAGAGGAACTACCGGCTGGCCTTAAAAACCGGGACATTGGAGATTTACCGGCTGGCGGAAAAGCGGTAGCCGGACGAAATATAATCCAAGCAATCATGGGTAAAAGAATCCGTCCCGGCATGCGGCACCTGCTCTATGGCCTGTGGGCGGGATGGACCGGGGTTTTACTGCTGTCGCGCACGGAGCTGGTCAGATTCACGGTAAAAACCCCGCCGGACGGCATCCTGGGCTTTTGCTACCTGAACGGATACCCCAAACAGCAGGATTATTTCTGGTTCGGGGCGATGGTGGCCGGCGGATTGGCGGGGGTTCTGCTGACCCGGATTTTGCAGGAATATTTTGGAAGGCGGTTCAGGCCGGGAATAAAGGGGTTTGCCTGGGGGTGGGTTGGAATTGCCTGTTCCGCCGTCGCGCTTTTGCTGGCCCTGTCCCCGGGATCCGGCCAGTTTCCGGCGGCCTGGCTCCTTTATCTGGGCGGGATTGTTTTGCCCTGGTGGGAACAGGGCTGGTACTCCGCCGGGAAGGAGGCTGATTCCGACCTGTCGGAAAAGCGGAAATTCCCCCGCCTGGGATATTGGCTGGTGATCGGCCTGCTGGTATCCCTGGTTTGGGTGTCTGATTCGCGGCTCCGGTGCCGGACGATAGACGGGATCCACGAGGGCACCCACCTGCTGTATGTCCAGGAACTGCTGGATGGAAAGAGGCTGGGAATTGATTTCAAGACGGAATACGGCCCCCTGGTGACCCTGGGATTGTACGGATGGATGAAAGTGGCTGGAATATCCATCGCCCAGGAGCGGATGTGTTTCCTGATCATGCAGACGATGGGAGTGGCCATTTACCTGCTGGTATTCAGGATGGCGGGTTTGGGCTGGCTGGCCACCGGAGTCGGCTCGATTTTGCTCCTGACCGAATCATCCGCGCTGGGCGTCCGGTACGGGTGGGCGGATACCCTGCGGACAGCCCTGGCATTCCTGGCAATCGTACTTTATTGGAGGGGCCGGAAAGGGGGAGGCAAATGGCTGGCGGGTTCGGGACTCTGCCAGGCGGCCGCCTTCCTGTACAGCCCGGATTTTGGGATGGCATCGGCGGCGGCTGTTTCGTTCATGTTTTTACGGGACAAAATGTTCCGCGAGAAACATGGAAGTTTTATCCAATTCGGGAAATGGACCGGCATGACCCTGGCGGGAATGGCTCTGCTATCCCTGGCTATTTACGGCGCGTTCGCCCCGACCGGCCTGGCGAACCTGCTGTTCGGGGGATATGGCGGATCGCGGCTGATGGGGCATGGCGTCCGGCCTTTTCCGGTTTTTGAATTATTCGGCAACTGGGAGCCCCTGCGGCAAATCTGGCTCATGGGCCTGGTGTCCACCGGGATGCTGGCCTGGAGTTTTGTGTCAAACACTTCGGCCAACCGGCGGACCATGGCGGCGGGCGCGGGCCTGTTCACCCTGTTAGCCCTGGTCCCGGGGCTGGCGCGCCCGATGGGCCAGTTCCTGTATGCGGTCCCCTCCTGTATGTTCCTGGTCGCCGTTGGGCTTGATGATTGGCGATGCCAGGGGGGAAAGAAGAAGAAGCAGGCCCTTTATTTCGGGGGATTCCTCGTGGCCGTGGCCGGCCTCCATATCTACGCCGTTATTGACCCCCTGATCATGAAATATACGCCCTGCGAATGGGGGCGGGCCGGGGAGCGGGGGGATGCCAATTGGCCCGAGCGGTTGGGCGGGGTGGAGCCGGTGGCCATAGCGGCCGAGGATGTTATTCTCGCGACCCGGACGGTGGCCTCCCTGTCAAAAAAAGGCGGATTCATTTATGTCGGCGCCCCGGCGCATGCGCATGTGTGCTTCCTGGCCGGCCGTTCCGGACTGCCCCCGTATCCCTCCAGCATTATCGCTGCCACCGCCGGGCAGAGGGCGCAAATAATGGATTCCCTGAGGGAATACCGCCCGCCCGTGGCGCTCCTGAGCAAAATGGGGATAGACATCCCATATGGAGTGGAACATAAAGAAGAAGTGGAATTCATCAAGAAGAACTACACCCTGTATCTAAAGACCGGGACGCTGGAGATTTACCGGCTGGCGGAAAAATAGCTGAATGCGGGATTAGGCGCGGCCGGCGGAGCGGTTATTTTGTATTTTTGGCGGCGCCGGTTTCGGTGACCGACAGCGGCAGTTCGCTGGATGTCCAGGCGATAATAAGGGCGCGTTCCGCCCGGGTGAGGCTGGACGACAAGTGGGCCAGTTTGTAACTCAGGGGAGGCATGGAATTATCCTTGGCCACGCCGTTCAGCCCGGTGAGGCGGTCCGCCAGGGTGCCGATGCCGGTGAAGGGAAACCCGTCGGTCAGGTCCATCAGCCGCCGGGCGTTGCGGATGTCGCGGTCCATCAGGCTTTTGACCAGCGGCATGTTGTAGTACCAGGGGTAGTGGGTGTTGGCCGAATGGCAGTCCATGCATTTTTTCGCGAATACAGGGGCGACCAGCGCATCATAGGTTTTTTTCATCGTGGAATAAGCCCTGGTGCCCGGTGACGGGGCTTTGAGGAGGCGTTCCGGTTTGGCCTCATCCCCGGCTGAAACAGCAGACCCGGCAAAAATAACCGCCACCATGGCCATTGAAAAAAATACCTGTTTCATGAGTCCAGTCTATTCCGACAGGTGCATTACATGCAACTTGGGTTCAGGTATCATCAACGGAGGAATGAAATGCCCATAATGCCGGGTGGAAAATTGGCAGCTGCGTTTCTGGCGACCCTTCTGGCGGCCCCGTCCGCCGGGCTGGCTCATAAGGCGGTTGACCCGCTGGGCGGGGTGGGGGTGGACGAACACCTGGGCGAAATCATGCCGGCCGATGCCGTCTTCCGGGACGAGCAGGGGCGGATCAGGAAGTTCGGGGAGATTAACGACCGGGCGACCGTCCTGATACCCGTTTATTACCAGTGCCCCGGCGTCTGCACCAGCGCACTGATGGCCGTGTCGGGAGTGCTATCCCTGCTGAACCTCGAGCCGGGCCGGGATTACCGGCTGGTGGCGATGTCCGTTTCCCCGGATGAAACCCCCGCCGTCGCCCGCGCGATGAAGGCGAATGTGCTGGCCTCCCTTCCGAAGAATTTCCCGCCCGAAGCCTGGCTGTTCCTGACCGGGAAGGAGCCGGCCATCCGGGCGGTTACCGGCGCGGCCGGGATCCGCTACAAGAAGGTGGGGGGGGAATACGCGCATCCCAGCGTCATAGTCTTTATTTCTCCGGGGGGGAAGATAGTCCGTTACATGTCCGGACTGGCCCTCCTGCCGCTGGATGTGAAAATGGCCCTGCTGGAAGCCCAGGCGGGGCGGGTATCCCCCACGGTGCGCCGGGTCCTGCTCTACTGCTTCAACTATGACCCCCAGAAGAAATCCTATGCCTTCAATGTGATGCGGGTGGCCGCGACGGCCAGCACGGCCGGCGTCTTTCTGGTTGTGGCGGTCCTCATATTCACCCGGCGGAGGAAGAAATAATGTCTGCTGAATCCGCCACGCGCGGCTACCTCGACGCCCCCGGAGGAGCCCGGGGCCTCCGGTCCTGGATATTCTCGACCGACCACAAGCGCATCGGCGTCCTGTATCTCTGGTCCACCATGTTCTTTTTCGGGGCGGGCACCATCTTCGGCTTCCTCATGCGGCTGGAGCTGATCGCGCCGGGCCGCACGATAATGAAGGCGCAGACCTACAACGCGATGTTCACGCTCCACGGGGTCATCATGATCTTCCTGGTCGTCATCCCGGCCATCCCCGCCTCGCTCGGGAATTTCTTCCTGCCCCTCCAGCTGGGCGCCCGGGATGTGGCGTTCCCGCGGGTGAACCGGCTTTCCTGGTGGATTTATGCGACCGGGGCCCTGCTGGCCTTTTTCGCCATGTTCGCGGGGGGCCATCCGCCCGACACCGGCTGGACCTTCTATGTTCCCTACTCGGTGCGCACCGACACCAATGTCACCCTGGCGGTCCTGGCGGCTCTGGTCCTGGGGTTCTCCTCCATCCTGACGGGGCTCAACTTCATCACCACGGTCCATGTCCTGCGCTCGCCGAAAATGAAATGGATGAAGATGCCGCTGTTTTCCTGGTCCATCTACGCCACCGCCTGGGTCCAGGTGCTGGCGACTCCTATCATCGCGGTTACGCTCCTCCTGATCGTGCTGGAGCGGGTGGCCAATCTTGGCCTGTTCGACCCCGTGCGGGGCGGAGACCCTCTCTTGTACCAGCACCTCTTCTGGATTTACTCGCATCCGGCGGTCTACATCATGATCATCCCGGCCATGGGCATCATTTCGGAGGTGATCCCGGCCTTCAGCGGAAAGAAGGTATACGGCTACAACGCCATCGTCGTTTCCACCCTGGCCATCGCTTTCGCCGGTTACCTGGTCTGGGGCCATCACATGTTCACCAGCGGGATGAGCGACACCGCCAGGTGGGTGTTCTCATTCCTGACCTTCATCGTGGCCGTGCCCAGCGGGGTCAAGGTCTTCAATTGGGTGGCCACCCTCTACAAGGGCGCCATCGATATTTCCGCCCCGCTCCTGTATGCGCTGGGGTTCATCTTCCTGTTTTCCATCGGCGGGCTGACGGGGCTGGTCAACGGGGCGCTGGCCACGAACATCCAGGTCCACGACACCTACTTTGTGGTGGCCCACTTCCATTATGTGATGTTCGGCGGGACGGGGTTCGCCATCTTCGCCGGCCTGCTCTACTGGTTCCCCAAAATGACCGGAAAAATGTACCGGCCGTTTCCCGCCATCATCGCCTTTATCCTTATGTTCGCCGGGTTTAACATCCTTTATTTCCCCATGTTTATCCTGGGGTGGATGGGGATGCCGCGCCGGTATTACGACTACCCGAAGGGATTCACCTCCCTGCAGGAGCTGTCCACCGTGGGGTCCTGGTTCCTGGTGGCGGGGATCATCCTGCTGGCGGTAACGCTCATCCGGGGCCTGCGCCACGGGACGCCCGCGTCGGCGAACCCCTGGAACGCCCGGGGGCTGGAGTGGCGGACCAGCTCGCCCCCGCCCACCGAGAATTTCGATGAACTGCCCGACCCCACCATTGAGGAGCCGGTCCGGTGACGGAAACGCCCCGGATACCGCGCGCCTCGCGGATGGGCATGTGGCTGTTCCTGTTCACGGAAATCCTGCTCTTCGGGGGACTCTTCCTGGTCTACGCGGTTTACCGGCGCGCCAACCCGGAAGCGTTCCATATCGCCTCGGGGGAGCTGTCGCTCCGGTTCGGCGCGATAAACACGGTCATCCTGCTGACCAGCTCCCTCACCATGGCCCTGGCCGTCTCCGCCTTTGAGCGCGGTCTGGTGGGCCGGTGCCTGCGGTTCCTGGCCGGGACGGCCGGGCTGGGCCTCATCTTCCTGGGCAACAAGGCGGTGGAATGGAGCGCCAAGTTTGCGCACGGGCTGTATCCGGGCAATCCGATACTCGAGGCCAGGCCGGCCGGGGAAAAGCTTTTTTTCAGCCTCTACTTCGCCATGACCGGCCTGCACGGGGTCCATGTGCTGGTGGGCGTGGTGGTACTGGCGGTTACGGCGGTTTTGGCCGGCCGGTCGGCCCGGGCGGATGCGGCCCGGGTTCACGAAAAATATGGGGGGGTTGTGGAGAACTCCGGACTTTATTGGCACCTGGTGGATACGATATGGATATTCCTTTTTCCGCTGTTCTACCTCATCTCATGAGGGGAACCGCAGATGTCTGAGCCTGGTCGCGCCCCGGCCGGGGCCTCCGAGCGCGGGCTGGTCGCGCTGTGGGCGGCCCTGCTGGCGCTGACCGCCCTCACCATTTATGTGTCCCGCCTGAATATCGGACACTGGCGGGCCGTGTGCGCTCTGGCGATTGCGGCCACCAAATCAGCGCTGGTGGTGGCGGTGTTCATGCGGCTGAAGGACGAGGACCGGGCCTTCACGGCGATGCTCGGCGTGGCCCTCTTTACCATGGCCACGATTTTGGGCCTCACCTTCGTGGATGTGGCGTTCCGGTGAAGGGTTTTTTTGACAGCTCCCCGATAATCGTCGATTCGGTGTTCCTGTTCATCGTAGGCGTTTCGTTCGCCTTCCTGGCCCTGGTTACCGTGCTCATGGTGTATTTTGTCGTGCGCTACCGGAAGGGGCGGCATCCGGTGGCCGAGGAGGTCCGGGAAAACTTCTGGCTGGAGTTCGCCTGGACGGCCATTCCGACCGCGCTGATGATCGCCATGTTCGTGTTCGGCTTCTGGGGGTTCCGCTGGATGCGCCGGGCCCCGGCTGATTCCGTCCCGGTTACCGTGCAGGCCCAGATGTGGAAATACGCCTTTGTTTACCAGAACGGGCGCCGGACCGACGATTTGGTGGTCCAGCAGGGGATGCCCGTCAAGCTCCTCCTGCATTCGGCCGATGTCATCCACGGTTTTTTCATCCCGGCGTACCGCGTCAAGGAGGATGCCGTCCCGGGGCGGGAGAACCACCTTTGGTTTTTACCGGACACCGAGGGGACCTTCGACATCATGTGTACCGTGTATTGCGGGGAACAGCACGCGTTCATGCGGACGAAACTGCGGGTGCTTCCGGATGCCGAGTTCAGGAAATGGAACGGCGCCCAGGTGCGGTCGCCGGAATCCATCGGCGGGCGCGGGCTCATGCAGTCCATGGGCTGTTTGGTCTGCCATTCGCTGGATGGGCGCCCGGGGCCGGGACCCACCCTGAAGGGGATTTGGGGACGGAAGCAAACGGTGGAGACGGCGGGTCAGGAGCGCTTGATCACGGTGGACAGGGAATATATCGAGCGGTCGATCATGGAGCCGGGAGCCGATATCGTGAAGGGGTTCCGCCCCATCATGCCGGCGGTGCGAATGACCCCGCGGGAGCTGGAGGTCATCCGCGATTACCTGAAGGGGGTCCGGTGATTCGCAAATTCAAACTCATCCGTCCGGGCGTGGCCCTGCTGGCCGGGCTGACCGCCCTGGCGGGTTACGCCGCCTCGCTTCGCCGGGTGGACGGTCCGGGGCTCGCGGCGGCGTGGTGGGTTTTCATCCTGGCGGGCGGGGCATTGGCCCTCAACCAGGTGCAGGAATGCGGGATTGACGCCCGCATGAAACGGACGCGCGCCCGGCCCCTGCCCTCCGGCACCCTGCATCCATTCGGGGCGCTGGCGTTGTCCGCGTTAATGGTTGTGGCGGGGCTGGGCGGACTGGTCCTGACGGCTGGGCCGGTACCGGCTGGTTGGGGGACCCTGGCATTGGTTTTGTACAACGGCATTTACACCCCGTTAAAAAAACGGACGGCGTTCGCCGGACTTGCCGGCGCCATAGTGGGTGCGCTCATTCCCGTGGTCGGATACATGGCCGGCGGGGGAGCGCTTACCGACCGGGAATTAATCGCCCTGATGGTGTTCCTCGCCCTCTGGCAGATTCCGCATGTCTGGCTACTCCTGCTGTCCGGGCCCGGGGATTATGAGCGCGCCGGACTGGTTCCTCCCATGCGGGGACTCGGGGGGCGCCAAGTGGCCCGGATTATCGCGGTGTGGCTTATCGCCGTCGCTGGCGTCGCGGCAATTTTTCCAGCGTATGGCCTCCTGCGCTATCCAGTCCTATACGCCATTTGTCTCTGCGCCGGGGCCTGGATGGTTCTGGGGTATATCCGCGTCCTGCGGTCGCCCAGGACTGACGGAGTCGGAATGCTCCGGGCGTTCCGCGCCGTCAACATATTCGCCTTCGTTACTGTTCTTGCAGTAATCGCCGACGGAGCCATAAGTAGATAAAGAGGTTCAGCCTAATTCTTTCTTATCCCTCCCCTCCCAAAGTTTCCTTGGGAGGGGAGGGTGAGCGGCGAATAGACGCGAACGCCGGCGTGGGGTGAGGAGCGAGCCTGCAAAGCAGGCGAGGATGGCGAAGGTTTGAGGAGGGCTCAAGCCCGACGAAAACCCGCCGGCAGATGAGGGTTAGGGAGAGGAGGGGCTGCGGTCATATATAAGATTTTAAAATGACCTCAAGTCTTTGCCACCGGGGTGGCCGGGCTAGGATAATAGCCGTGAAACATGAAGGTGCTCCTGCTGGATGGAACCCCGATAAACGACAGCGAGGCCGTTGAGCTTGCGGCGGATACGGTCACCGAACTCCGCGCCCGCGGCTGCCGCCTGGAGGAATACCGCCTCCGCGACCTGGAATTGGGCAACTGCCGGGGCTGTTTTGGCTGCTGGTACAAGACTCCCGGCGAATGCCTGCAGAAGGATTCGGCGGTGGACATCGCCCGCTCCCTGGTCCGCAGTGAACTCATGGTCATGGTTACCCGGACCACTTTCGGGGGATACTCCTCGCTCATCAAGTCGGCCCTGGACCGGACCATCAGCGTTATCTCCCCGTTCTTCATCTCGACAGACGGGATCACCCGGCACGAAAAAAGGTACGAAAAGTATCCCGCCCTGGCGGTAATCGGGCTGTCGGGCGAACCGGATCCGGAAGCCGAGGCGGTGTTCCGCGAACTCGTCTCCCGCAATGCGTTCAACTTCCATTCGCCCGTGCACTCGATCGGCCTGGTCCGGGCGGGGACACCGGCCGATGAACGGATGCGGATAATCGGTTCCGCTCTTGAATCCGTCGGCGCCGGGTTCCGTTCATGAGCGGACCGAAGGCCTCGCCAAGACTTTTTTTGGCGTCTTGCGCCGCGGAGATATTGTAATGGGCGGGAGGGCCCTGCTCCTCATCGGCAGTCCCCGCGGGCGCAGGGGGAATTCGGGGGCCATGGGTTTTTACCTGGCCCGGAAGCTCGGCGCCCGGGGCCTGGAGGCGGTTTCCTTCATGCTGAATCCTTCCCGGGGCGGGCCGGATTATGGCGTACTGGAGGGCGAGGTGACCCATGCCGACCTGGTGATCCTCGTATCCCCGGTAT